>Ga0315279_10009568_pt1 | contig 11527 bp, 8 predicted proteins | sample YL17G06_20_MG_FD_203694 | JGI IMG/M metagenome (GOLD analysis project Ga0315279, IMG submission 203694) | Sediment microbial communities from Yellowstone Lake, YNP, Wyoming, USA - YL17G06_20 | ecosystem: Environmental > Aquatic > Freshwater > Lake > Sediment | place: USA: Wyoming | collected...
GATCTCCCAGTCCTTGTTAATCCAACTGGCATTGAAGGGCTTACGGTTCTTGATCCAACTGCGACAATCAATAACTATGCAACGTCGCTTAAAGACAAAGTTGAATACACCGTTGTCCTCTCTCACCTTGGATATGATGTTGATAAAACTGTTGCAGCTAAGATTTCTAATGTTAACCTGATTATCGGTGGGCACTCGCATACTGTTCGAACAGAGCCATATGTTGTTAATGGGATTCCAATTGTACAAACCGGAAACTACGGGAATAATGTGGGTAAAGAAGTTGTTGAGTTTGTTGCAACTCCAACGGGTGCAAAGATAGTTGGCTTTAGATACAATCTCATCCCAATTACCGACTCTCTTCCTGAAGATCCTACAATAAAGGCACTGATTGCACCATATTATGACGAAGTCACTAAGAAAATGAGTGTTGTTATTGGTGAAGCACTTGTTGACCTCGATGGAGAAAGAGCAAATGTAAGATCCAAAGAAACAAATCTTGGAGATTATATTGCTGATTGGATGAGGGCAATTTCAGGTGCAGATATTGCAATTACAAATAGCGGAGGCATTAGGGCAAGTATTCCAAAAGGTCCAATTACAGTTGGGAGTGTTTACACTACTATTCCTTTTGACAACCTTCTTGTGAAACTCGAGCTTACAGGTGCTCAGGTTGTTACTGCTCTTGAAAATGGATACTCTATGGTTGAAACTGCACAAGGAAGATTTTCACAGATTTCAGGAATAAGAGTTAAAGTTGACCTTAAGAAACCCGCAGGCTCAAGAGTGGTCGAAGTGCTTGTCAATGGTAAGACTATTGAGCTTGGTAAAGTTTACACTGTTGCTGTTCTTGACTTTATGGCTGCAGGCGGAGATGGTTACGCGGTATTGAAAGAAGCAAAATCGTCAAAGTGGGTTACGGGCAATTGGATGCGAGATGACCTTGTCGATTACATTATCGCACATCCGCAGGTGAACGTTACAGTTGACGGAAGAATTACTTTTGTAAGTCCGTAAAAGATTATTATTAGAATATGTGAAAAGGGGCCGCTGAAAGGGCCCCTTTGTTATTTTGGTATGAAGATTATTTTAACTGGTTTGCAAGAAATTTCGGATTTAAAGATTTTCCTGTTGCTTTCTCGATGAGTTCGTCCCATCTATATTTTGAGCCAGGTTTAAAGATTCTTTCAACAAAAAATTCGCCTACATTTTTATTAATAAGCTCTCTGGAAACATTTTCTTTTAAATAACTCTCCATTTGTGATGCCATCATTTCTCCGAGAAGGTAATTGTGATAGTAAACAGGGGCTATCCCGAAGTGGATTTTTGCAGCCCAATCAGGATATTTTCTTCTATCATCAGGAGGGTTGATAAATTGTAATTCCTGAAGAGTATCATACCAGAGATTGTTTAAATCTTCTCTTTCAGGATTTTTATATAATTCTCTCTCAAAGAATACAAATGCAATAATCCATCTTGCTGTTATTGCAAGTTGATATTTGAGAAGTTTTTTAAGTCTTGGTTCAATCTCTTTAAGGATTGATCCATCGAGGTTAACAATTTTTTCATACCACTCAGCGTCTCTTGCTCTCCTTCCAAAGAACATTGCAACAGCCTCCGTTGTAAAGGTATGTGCAGGCCCTCTTAAAACAGTGGGCAAACTTTTATCAATGTATTTGTCATAAACTGCATGTCCATATTCATGTAGAGTTGCCTCAACCCATTTTACAGTGGGTCTGATGTTTTCAAGAACTCTTATATCATTTTCAGTATCTATTGAAATTGTGAATGCATGCTGATTTTTTCCCTTTCGTTCGTAAAGATCGGACCTTTCAATAATATCAACGATGTCAAGATTAATAGAATCGTATGTTTTCTTTACAAGATTTATAATCTCTTTACCTTTAAAAATAGAATCATAATCGTAAGTTTCTATCTCGGGTACTTCCTGGAACCAGAGGTCTGAATAATGCCAGGGTCTCATCTCTTCTTTGCTTATTTTTAACTTTAAAGATCGGGTCTCATCTATATCATCTTTGATCTCTTTAAACAAATCATCAGTTTGTTCCTTGAAAGTCCTGAACATTGAATGAATCTCACCTGTTGAAAGTTCTTGAAGTTCCATCATCATGTCATAGTAATTATTAAAACCTAATGTTTTTGCATTTTCATTTCTGATTTTGATGAGTTCAATAAGTTTTGGACCAACCTCTTTTCCTATTTCTTTCCCTGCAATCCATGCATCTTTTCTTAATTTGCTATCTGTGCTTTTTTCCAGTATCTCGGTGATTTCATTGTTCGAAACTTCTTTACCATCTATCTTTGCTCTGAAATTAGCGAATAAGGATTCTATTTCGACTTCCTTCTTAACTGCTTCCTCAATTCTTTCTTTTGATAATTGATTTGGGAGCATTTCATTAAAGATCACCCTCATCTCTCTTTTTTCAATGGGGTCGAGCTCAAGATTCATTGACTCTTTGACAGTATCAAACCTTTCCTTGTCGGCAAGATACAATCTCAACTCTATCTCGGCCATTTGCGTTTCTTCTCCGTATTCGCTTTTTCCAGTTGTCGTAAGACCCCAATAGGCAGTAGCAGATTTTGTATGGAGCCTTTTTGTTTCCACGTTAATTTCTGCAAGGATTTTTTTCACATCCATATTTCACTCTCCTTTCGTTTTTATATTTTCGGAGCTAAACTGATTTATTTCGTACTACTTAGTAAGCTCTTAATATTAATTTTAATAACTTTTATAAATTTCTAAAATCGGGAGAAAAAAGTTTTGAAAAATTTGATTAATTTTTAAAATTTAATATACTAAAAGTTAGGATAGCCTAACTTATGGGAGGAGATATGGAAAAGAAAAAGATTCTTTCGTCAATTGAACAGGGGAAAAAAGTAAAAGTAGTAGGGTTTGACTATCGTGTTGGCTCTTTTTCAAGACAGCATCATAGACTCAGACATATGCAGGAAGCAATTGATTCAGATAGGCATGGAACATTTTTTACAAGAAGACTTCAGGAAATGGGCTTACTGCCCGGTAAGATAATAGAGGTAGTAAGAAATACAAATACTGGACCAGTCGAGATTAACGTCATGGGGAGCAAGCTTGCTATTGGTAGGGGTATTGCCTCGAAAATATTAGTCGAGGAAATTGATGAATAAAACTTTTACAGTAGTCCTTGCAGGCAATGCCAATGTTGGGAAAAGCGTTATATTTAACCAGCTAACAGGCGGGAGCCAGATTGTGGGTAACTGGCCGGGAAAAACAGTAGAGAAAGCAGAAGGTTTTACCGAACAGGGAGGGATAAGGATTAGAATCGTTGATCTTCCTGGCATTTACTCTCTTTCTACATATTCAGAAGAGGAAATAGTTTCAAGAGAATTTATAGCAAAAAAGCATCCAGACCTTGTTGTTGATATTATCGATGCCTCAAATCTTGAAAGGAACCTGTTCTTCCTGTTTCAACTTATAGAACTTGAAGTCCCTATCGTAGTTGCCTTGAATCAGTACGATGTGGTTGAGGAGAAGGGATTTGAAATTGACGATAAGAAACTGTCAGAGCTTCTTGGCATTCCTGTTGTTAAGACAGTTGCGACCAGAAACAGGGGTCTTGGGGAACTTTTCCAGGTTATTGCTGATATGTTAAAAACCGGAAAAAAAGGTTTCGGAAAAGTAAAATATGGGAAAGAGGTTGAGGAAAGGATTGCTAAACTTTCAAAGGTATTGGAAAAATTCCAAGATATATCATATCCTCTTAGATTTGTTGCAATAAAACTCCTTGAAAAAGATCCTCTAATAACTTCCGAAATAAAATCTCCAGAAATCATTTCTCTTGTAGAAAATCTTGTGAGGGAGCTTGAAGATATACATGGTGAAAAATCAGAAACTGTTATTATTTCAGAGAGATATTCTGTTGCATCCCGCATTGCAGGGGAAGTGTTAGAGAAAATGCATGAGGCAAAGCATGATGTAAGCGATAGCCTGGATAAGGTTGCCCTGCACAGGCTCTGGGGATATGTGATGCTTTTAGGCGTAGTCCTTTTTATATTTTTCGTAGTTTTTAAGTTTGGTGGATATCTTTCAGGTATTATAGGAAGCTTATTCAGTCTTTTAAAACCATATTTTATGCATCTTAATATGTCTAACCCTTTAAAAGAACTTCTCTGGAATGGTGCAATTGAAGGAGTAATCGCGGGCTTTGCAATAGTGCTTCCATACATTGCTCCTTTTTATTTAATCCTTTCAATCCTTGAAGATAGCGGTTATCTTGCACGTGTCGCATTTCTTACAGACAATTTAATGCACAGGCTCGGAGTCCATGGAAAAGCGTTTATCCCCCTCATAGAAAGTTTTGGATGCAATGTGCCTGCCATAATGGGCTCAAGAGTGATGGAAAGAAAGAGGGATAGGCTTATCGTGTCAATCCTTGCAACGCTCGTTCCCTGCTCTGCAAGAACTGTTGTCATTTTTGGACTCGTTGCAGTATTTCTTGGGCCTCTTTATGCCATTCTTATTTATGTTTTTGACTTTATCTTGATATTTATCGTTGGGCTCCTGTTGAATAAATACATCAAAGGCACGCCCACGGGACTCATTATGGAGATGCCAAGGTTTAGGAAACCTGTTTTCAAGGTCATATTCAGGCAAACATGGATAAGACTTAAAGAATTTTTCTACTTTGCAATGCCGATTATCGTTGTCGCTAACATTGTTATGGAAGGACTGATACTTCTTAAATTTATTGGTCCTGTTACAACTGCTTTAAGTCCTATTTCAACATTCCTTGGCTTGCCACCGCTTGCTACTATTACTTTGCTTTTTGGTGTTTTGAGGAAAGAACTCACCCTGATAATGCTTGCAACATTTTATCAGACTACAAACTTTGCAAAGGTTTTTACCCCACAGCAAATCTTTATCTTTGGATTTGTGACGATGATTTATATACCATGTGTTGCAACAATTGCTGCGTTGAAAAGGGAATTCGGAAATCTTACTGCTTTTCTTGTCTCTATAGGTGAGTTTATTGGGGCTCTTCTTATAGGCGGCCTTTTGAACCTTCTATTGAGGATTTTTTAATATGAAACATACAAAAGGTGTTGAAGACTATCTTGAAGCAATATATGTCCTTGCAAGCAAGAAAGGTGTTGTAAGGGTAAAGAATATAGCAGAGTTTCTTTCTGTAAAACTCCCATCTGTCACAGAGGCAGTCAAGCGTCTTTTGGAAGCGGGCTTTGTAAGTCATACGCCTTATGGGGAAGTTACTCTTACAAAAAAGGGCAAAGAAATTGGTAAGGTTACCTGGGATAAGCATCAATTAATTTATGAATTTCTTAAAGATATACTTGGCGTATCTGACGCAGTAGCCTTTAAGGAAGCATGTATTATAGAACACAGCATATCTGAGGAGACGAAGGGTAAGATAAAAGATTTTATAGATAAAAACAGGAAAGAATAACTATCTTAAATTTCAAAAATATCTTTTTAGTGGTAAAATCTTTTTGTTTTATAAGGAGGCAATATGCTATCTATTGAACGTGGAAAGATTTTTACTGTCACGAATGGCATTATTAATGAAGGATTCATCCTCATTGATAATGGAAGAATCAAAGAAATTTCAAGTAAACCAATCAAAGGGAATTTTGAAAAAATTAACGCTAAGGGAAAACTTGTTTTCCCAGGATTTATTGACGCGCACTCCCATCTTGGACTTTTTGCCCTTGAAGGGGGTTGGGAGGGCTTTGACGGAAATGAAATGACCAATCCCTCGACTCCTGCAATGAGAGCAATTGATGCAATTAACCCGCAGGACCCTGCTTACAAGGATGCAATTTCAGTAGGAATTACCACTATTTTTACAGGTCCTGGCTCGGGTAATGTCGTCGGTGGCCAAAGCGTTATAATGAAAACCTATGGAGAAATTGCGGACGAAATGATTATAAGGAATCCAGCTGGCTTGAAATGCGCATTTGGCGAAAACCCAAAGAGGGTTTATACTGAAAAAGGGCAACTTCCCACTACAAGAATGGGCACTGCCAAAGTGTTCAGGGAAACTTTATCTAAAGCAAAGGAGTATTATGAGAATAAAAAGAAAAAGAAGAAAGTCAGTTTTGATTTGAATATGGAAGCTCTTATCCCTGTCTTTGAAGGTCAAATACCTTTGAGAATACACTCGCACAGGGCGGATGATATTGTTACAGCTATTCGCATTGCAAAGTACGAATTCGGACTGAAAGCTGTTATTGAACATGGAACGGATGCTGTAAGAGTCAGGGACTTTCTGGCAAAAGAGAAAGTACCAGTAGTTGTAGGACCCCTCCTTAATGTATCTCCAAAAGTAGAAACAAGATCTGCTTCTTTTGAAAACCCTACAAAACTTGTGGAAGCAGGAGTTTTAACGGCGCTTATGACAGATCACCCTGTGATCCCCATTCAATATGCGCTTATCCAGGCAGGAGTTGTTGCCTATCAAGGTGGTCTGGGCGAGGAAAAAGCGCTCGAGCTTATTACGATAAATGCTGCAAAAATCCTTGAAATTGATAAAGACTACGGAAGTATAGAGAAAGGAAAAGTTGCTGATATTGCGATTTATGACGGCCACCCATTCTCAACTACTGGAAAGTGTGACACCGTTTTGGTGTGCGGCAAAGTGGTCTTTAAAGGAGGGAAGCATGTATAAAATAATTGCAGATAAACTATTTAACGGCGAAAAAACACTTGAAGATAGAGTAATCCTTTTTGACGAGAGAGGTATTCACCATGTAGGTAGCGACGTAAAAGAAATGGTAAAGGAAACATTCAGGGCAAAGTTTTTAACCCCGGGATTTATTGATCTTATTTCAGGCATTGGCTTAAAAGAAGAATCCTTAGGAAAAGTTGAAGGAAATGACCTAGATGAAGCGACAAACCCACAAACTCCAGAACTCATGGCTTTAGATGGCATTAACCCATACGATGAAGCATTTCCAAAGGCTGTAAGAGGTGGGGTTACAAAGAGTCTGGTACTCCCGGGAATATCAAATAGTATTGGTGGCAGAGGGTCGGTGATATTCAATTTCGGAAACAACATTCTTGAGATGCTCATCAAATCACCTTTTGGCATGAGATTCTCCGTAAACACCGAGCCAAAAGAAACCTATATGAAGCAAAAAAAGATGCCAGTAACCCGAATGGGGAATGCATATTTGATAAGAGATGCACTTTTTAAGGCCCAGGAGTACAAAAAGAATAAGAAAAAATTTTCACTCTTTGAGGAATCTCTTCAAGGTGTACTTGATAAAAAAGATAAGGCTTTTTTCTCTTCTTTCAGGGCTGATGATATTACAACAAGTCTTAGAATTTCAGACGAGTTTAAGCTTGATACTGTTATCGCCTATGGCTTTGAGGGAGATCTTGTGATTGATGAAATAAAGAAAAGAAATGTACCTGTTGCTTTTGGCCCCATTATCCTTGCAAAGGAGACGCCAGAGTTAAGACACCTTTCTGTGCAAGTACCAGCTAAGCTTATTGAAGGCGGGGTTACAGTTGCGCTTGTTTCAGGGCATCCATACTATCCAGTCGAATTTTTAAGGCTTCAAGTGGGATTACTTATAAGAGAAGGTGTTGAGAGAGATAGGGCACTTAAAACGATTACCTCTGTTCCTGCTACAATCCTTGGAGTGGAAGAGTTCGGTAGAGTAAAAGAAGGAAGCAAATGTGACCTCGTGATATTTAACGGCGTTCCCTGGGAAACAAAATCCCAGGTTGAAAAAGTATTTATAAAAGGCAAAGAAGCGTATAGTAGAAGGCTGCCAATGTAATTTGTCAAAATGGTGCCTGGTGCCAAAATGACAGTTTTGGAAAAAAGGGGAAGATTCGAAATAGTAAAAATGTAGATTAATAAAGGGTTTATTGGCTGTAAATTATAAAGCTGAAACAAATTGCAATTTATTTTAATTCTGTGAGTTTCTTCCTTAGTATCTTTAATTCCTTTAATCTCTTTTCGTTTTCTTCTTTTGAAAGCAGTCTCTCAAGATATTCGATCCTTGCCTTGATTTTATTTCTTTCCTTTTCAAGAGTATTACCCTTCGATTTTGTTTCTTGCGGTAATTTATCTCTTAAAACCCCATCTTCAAGGTAGTAAATCTTATCTGTGAGCTCTTTTAGCAGAAATCTGTCGTGAGTCACAAGAAGAATTGTGCCGTTAAAATCTTTCAACGCATTTGTCACAACTTTGTTTGCTTCTATGTCAAGATGATTGGTGGGCTCGTCCATCACAAGGAAATTTCCCTTCATTAGACTCATCTTTGCCATGATGAGCTTTCTTTTTTCTCCACCACTAAACTCAGAAAATTTTTTAAAGGCATTGTCTTCTGTAATATCAAATATCGCAAGCAAATCCCTTGCCTCTTGAACAGTAAGGCCTTCTTTCAGTATTTCGTTAAGGGGAGTTGAATTCTTGTCAACGACAAAAGAATCCTGTGGGAAGTACCCAATTTTAATACTATTCCCCGCTCTTAAGTTTCCTTCAAAATCATTATCAAGCCCTGAGATGATTTTTAAAAGAGTCGTCTTACCTGAGCCGTTTCTACCGATAATACCCACTCTTTCTCCTCGTTTTATGAAAAGGTTGAGGTTTTTTAATATTTCTTTTCCGTCAAACTTCTTTTTTATATCTTTCAGTTCAACAACAATTTCCCCACCCCTTCCCTTACTCTCCAACTTTATAATTTTTTTGCAAGAGCCGTGTACTTCGGGGATTTCTATATGTTCGAGATGCTTTTCTCTACTTTTTGCTTGTGTACTTCTTGTACCATATCTGAATTTTTCGATGAAAGTCCTCTCTTTCTCAACATATTTTAGAAGCCTTTCTTTCTCTTTTCTCATTCTTTCGTCAAACTCTTCTTTTAGCTGCTCAAATTTATCATAATTTCCAGAGTATTCCTTTAAATGCCCGTATTCAAGATTAAGGATGTGCGTCGCAATTTTATTTATGAAAGTTCTATCATGAGAAACTATCAGCACTCCACCTTTGAACTTCAAAATTATCTCTTCAAGTGCTTCTATTGTTTCAATGTCAAGATGATTTGTCGGCTCATCAATAATGAGGACGTCTGGCTCCATAAGAATTGCCTTAATTATTTCGCACTTGGTCCTTTCACCGCCGCTCAATTCATACATTTTTCTCTTAAGAGTTTCTTTGCTAAGGGCAAATTTATTAAGCATTTCATAAATTTTTTGCTTGTATGAATAACCACCTTTTTCGTCATATTGCTCTAATAATTTTCCATATTCTTCCTCGAAATTGCCTATTTTTTCAAACTGTTTAAGAGTTTTTTCAATTTTTTTTACTTCTATGAATGCAGTCTCAATTTCCTCAAGAGCTGTAAGGCTTATATCATTTATTTCCTGTGGCACATAGGCAACTTTTCCGTTGATAGTAATCTCCCCTGAATTTTTTGGAAAATTGCCAGAGATAATTTCAAGTAGAGTGGTCTTGCCGCATCCGTTTTCGCCGACAATTATCTTTCTTTCTCTATCGAGGGTAAACGAAACCCCATCGAATAGTTTTTTCCCTTGGTTTATGTAACTAACTTCTGAAACTATTAGCATTCCCCCCTCTTAAATATTTTATCTTATTAAATATAATAGAAATGGAGCTTTTTTAAAAGTGACAAAAACAATAAAGGAATTAGAATATAAGGATATATATTCTAACCAGGTGGATATAACTAAGTTAAGCAAAGGCTTCAGAATAAATAATTAATGTAAATTTTAAATAAGGTTATAATATTTGTAGAGAAAAATGGAAAAAATGTTGGAGGCAATTTTGTGAAAGAAAGAAGCTTTTACACAATCAAATAAGCCGCAAAATATCTCGGCGTAAACGCTTCAACTGTTTATCGTATGGAAAAAAGAGGATTAATATGTTCTATAAAAATGCCTGGAGGAGAGATATGTTTCAGCAAAAAGAATATTGAGAAGTACCTTAAAAAAGGCAAGAATTTGAAAGCACATAAGAATCCAATTAGATACAAAAAAACAGACTTTATTATAAAAGATAGAGAGTTTTCTTATTCTGTAGAAAATGCCAAATTTAGTGTTTCCACTCAAGATGAGTTATTTTTTCATTCTAAGTCGGTCTGGATTTATAATGCTGACGTTTTGAAAATAAATAGCATTAAAGAACAATCTATTGATTTGATAGTAACCTCTCCACCCTATAATGTAGATATTAAATATAATTCACATAACGACGCATTGTCCTATAACGATTATTTGTTGTTTACAAGAGAATGGCTTAGTAGATACTACAAATTTCTTAAAGACGATGGTCGTTTTTGTTTGAACATTCCTTTAGATAAGAATAAAGGCGGTCAGCAGAGTGTGTATGCAGATATCACAAACATAACTAAACAGGTTGGTTTTAAATATCATTCTACAATTATTTGGAATGAACAAAACATTTCAAGAAGAACTGCTTGGGGTTCTTGGCTTTCTGCAGCTGCTCCTTATGTTATAGCTCCTGTCGAAGTCATAGTTGTTCTTTATAAAGAAAGGTGGAAAAAAACTGGTGGCAGTCGTCAATCAGATATAATTAAAAAAGAATTTATGGAATGGACAAATGGAGTATGGAATTTTATGGGAGAGAGCAAGAAAAGGGTAGGACATCCGGCTCCTTTTCCAGTCGAATTGCCGAGAAGATGCATTAAACTTTTTAGTTTTGTTGGAGATACAATTCTTGACCCATTTCTTGGCAGCGGTTCAACTTTGCTAGCTTGTTTGCAAACTAATAGAGTAGGCATAGGGGTTGATATTGATGAGAAATACTGTGAATTGGCAAAAAAAGGCTTTTAACAGAAGGACAAATTAATCAACTAAAACTTGATATTGCGGAAGGAGAAAGATAATGGCAAAACCGAGTGGCAGGATTTCAATGGAGGCAATGAAAAGATCAGGTTGGTTTTAATGTTTTATCTTTTTAATTAAGCGAAAATAGCAGAGAAGTTGTAAAATTTCAAAGGACAGTTTTCTTGGTTTTCCTTTGTTTTTTGTGTTATCACATAAGGGTATACTTTTTATGCCCATGACAATCTTATCTTTTAACCTTTCTGCCGAGAAGTCCCCATCCGTAAGGTCGGAGATGAAAGGCAGTTGAAGTTTGCAAATAATTGTTAAACTTGTAGAATGCAGGGGTAAAATTAATTTAGGAGGTCTGTTATGACTAAAACACAAAAAGTTTTTTTGGTGATTTATCTTATTCTTGCAGCTTTTGCTTGCATCTATGTGCCGTGGAAGGTTAATACCGCCGTCGCTCAAGGGACAATAGTAATCGATTCAATTATGTATTCTCCTATATGGGCAATGCATACTTTCACTGATACTTATGCGGGTGCTTATGTCGATCTTTCGAGAGTCCTACTAGAAATTGTAGCCCTTACTGCTGTTTTTGCAATTCCTTTTGTGTTGGCAGCAAAAACGCCTGAAGATCTTCTTGATGAAATGCTCTCCGATACTGATCTTGACGAAGAAAGTTCAGAGGAAGAA
>Ga0315279_10009569_pt1 | contig 11526 bp, 13 predicted proteins | sample YL17G06_20_MG_FD_203694 | JGI IMG/M metagenome (GOLD analysis project Ga0315279, IMG submission 203694) | Sediment microbial communities from Yellowstone Lake, YNP, Wyoming, USA - YL17G06_20 | ecosystem: Environmental > Aquatic > Freshwater > Lake > Sediment | place: USA: Wyoming | collected...
GCTACAGCCACATCCAGGCGGCCACCAACGGCATCATGTTCACCAGCCTGGAGTTCGCCATGAAGGCCAGGGAGGCGGGGCTGCACACCCTGTACCTGCAGTTTGACGGCGCCGACGACGAGACTTACCGGCGCATGCGCGGCGAGCCGCTGCTGGAGAAGAAGCTGAAGTGCATCGAGAACGTGCGCAAGGCGGGGATGAAGATCTGCTTCGTGCCGACCATCGTGAAGGGCGTCAACGACCACGAGATCGGGGCCATCATCCGCACCGCCATCGAGCACATCGACGTGGTCAGCGCCATCAGCTTCCAGCCCGTCTGCTTCACGGGCCGCATCGCGCGGAAGGAGCGGGAGGCCAAGCGCTTTACGCAGGCCGATGTGGCTCGGGCGGTGCAGGAACAGACCGGCCTGTGCGACATGTACGAGGACTGGTTCCCGCTGTCCTGCGTGACGCCGTTCACCAAGCTGATCAACGCCCTGCGCGGCGAGCAGACGACCATGCTGTCCAGCCACCCGCACTGCTCCATCGGCACCTACTTGTTCGTGGACCGCGTGTCGCGCAAGGCGGTGCCGATTACGCGCTTCGTCGATATCGGCACTATGCTCCGCGAGATGGACGTGATGGCCCGCAAGGCCTCTGCCGCCCGCATCAAGCTGTGGACCAAGATCGACGCCTGGCAGTCGCTGAAGCGCCACTTCCGGCCGGAGGCCGCCCCCCCGGGCCTCACCTTCCCGAAGTTCCTTCAGACGCTGCAGGGCATGATGGACAAGCGGTACGGCCGCGAGGGCAAGGACGGAACCTTCAGCTACCACACGCTGATGGTGGCCGGCATGCACTTCATGGATTCTTACAACTACGACACCGAGCGCGTGCAGCGCTGCATCATCCACTACCCCGCCCCCAACGGCCTGATCTACCCCTTCTGCACCTACAACTCGGGGCCAACCTTCCGCGACAAGATCGAGAAGAAGTACTCGACGCCGTTCGAAAAGCAGTTGCCGATGCTGGAGTTGTGCGGCGGCAACGGAAACCGGCCTGGGAGTGGCAACGGCGATCTGGTTCAACTGAATCCCTGATTGCGCCTGTTACGCTCGGGGTGCGGGTTCCAGAGCGGCGCTGACCAAGCGGGATTCAAAATCCCGGATGCTTTTGACCGATTTTCTCCTTCAGGTCGTGCATCGCTAGGCCCAGGTTGTACTGCTTCGAATCCGCAATCCGAAATCCGCAATCGCGGGGGCCGCTCGGTGTGCGCCGCTATCTCGACGGCGCCCGCCACGTACTCCTTCACCAACTCGGCCGCGCCCTTGATCGCTTCGGCCAGCAGGTCGCCGGCGAGCGAGCCCTTCACCATGCTGGCAGTCATCCCCTCAATTCCCTCGGACGCGTTCTTGGCGACCGACACGGCGACGCGCTCGATGCCGGCCAGGCTCTGGTGCACACCCTTGATCTGCGCGTTCGCCTTGTCCGCCTGGACTTCGATGACCAGTTCGAGCTTGTTATCGCTTGCCATGTGCTCGGGAAGCCTCTGCTCTTGACTCGCAAGCCCTGTGGATGCATCATCATGCCCACGATGGCAGTGGAACTAAACCGAATTCGTTATTCGTCGCTCAATTCGCGACAGAAAGAGAACTTCAATTTCCAAAAAGTGTCCGCGGTGCTGGCCGACTACGGCTTTGTCACACTTCGGCTGAGCGATGATTGGCAGGGCGCGGACTTCATCGCGCAACACATCGACGGATCAACATTCCTGCGCGTGCAGCTAAAGAGCAGACTGACTTTCGACGAGAAATATCGAGGCAAAGGGCTGTGGGTCACTTTCAACGATGGAGAGACGTGGTACCTCTACCCACACGATGAACTTCTGGAGCGGATACTCAGGGAAACAAGCATCGGGAAGACGGTTTCTTGGTCTGAGCGGGGCGGATACTCGTTTCCGAGGTTATCCAAACCGCTGCGTCAGCTCTTAGACGATTATCGGATTACTGGCGACACCAAGCCGGTTCCCGAATAGCGTGAAATCATTGCCGTTTGATGTGTTCGCGGTCGTAGGCGTCGCGCTGCTGCTCGACCACCTGCATCGCAAGGAACTCGTCCGCGTCGATCTCGTCCAGCCCGATCCGGATGCCCATCGCCAGAGCCGCCCGCAGGTCCAGTGCTCGCCGAAGCAACTGGCCGGTGTCGGTCAACTGCGCGGCGTCCAGGCGGTTGAGCGGGCAGTGATCGCAGCGCTCGTGCTCGCCTTCGGGCGCGTCCGGACAACGGCCCGGGGCGCACAACTGCTCTCGCCGCAGCGCCCAGTAAACCAGGCACCGCAGCGACGGCGACTCGGGCCACTCGCCGACTACTGGGGCTCGCAAAATACGGTGACAAAGGGCATCGGTCGAACCGTCCCTGGGGGCGCAGGCGTCTCGCGCAATGTCACTCAGCTTTCCTCGCACCCCTCCGGGGTGCGTGATTCTTGGGTATCGGTTTCCGGGGGTGCCGGCCGCAAACAACGCGGCCGTTACCCCCGGCTATGATTCTCGCATCCCTTCGGGATGCAGGCGTCGAAAGCCATCCCGGAGGGATGGCAGCATCTTAGCCGGGGGCAAAGCGAGGCTTTCTTTGCCGAGCGACACCCCCGGAAGACTAACCAAAAGAAGCGGTCGCACCCCTCCGGGGTGCGTGATTTTTGGGGTGTCGGTTTCCGGGGGTGCCGGCCGCAAACAACGCGGCCGCTACCCCCGGCTATGATTCTCGCATCCCTTCGGGATGCAGGCGTCGAAAGCCATCCCGGAGGACGCCACGCTGCGCCCGGACAAGCCCAAACCCAAGAGCTTCGGGATGCAGGCGTCGAAAGCCATCCCGGAGGGATGGCAGCATCTTAGCCGGGGGTAAAGCGAGGCGTTTTTTGCCGAGCGACACCCCCGGAAAACTGACCAAAGAACGGTCGCACCCCGGAGGGGTGCGAGGAAAAGTCTCAACGGAAAAGTACGTGACATTGGGCGTCTCGCCTGCGGGCTCCCTGTGAACTTGTACCCACAGTGCGGCATTGCGCAGGGCCCGCAGGCGGGACGCCTGCGCTCCCAGGACACCCGAAAGGCGGAAGGTTGTCGGTGCCCGCGCGCCGCCCGATCAAGCCGGTCTACATCCGGCTGTTCCTGGAGCTGATCGATAGACTAGGGAACCCACAATGAAGATCGACAAAGAACTCATCAAGTCGTACCCGTTCACGATCCGCCCTCTGTCGCCGGAGGAGGGCGGCGGCTTCATGGTCGAATACCTGGACTTGCCGGGCTGTGTTTCCGACGGCGAAACGCCCGAGGAGGCAATCGACCATGGTCGGGACGCCGTCAAGGCGTAGCTGGCAAGCTGCGCGAAGCATGGCGACCCGATCCCCAAGCCCGGCGCGCCGAGCGGCCAATGGAGGCAGCGAGTTCCTCGCAGTCTCCACGCCCGCCTGGCAGCGCGAGCGCGCCAGGAGGGCGTCAGCCTGAACGCGCTCGTTTCCGCGCTAATCGCCGAAGGACTCGGGAAGCGGCGTGCGTCTTGAACTGGTTTAAGAGGTGAAAGGCACCCGACTCCGGCGCTGCCTCTGTGGTTTAATCAGCGGCGAAGCCTTATAATTAAGGGCTGGGAAAGCAGCGACATCGACTCCAATGATCGAAACCACGGGCTTAACGTGTCCGCTGGATCACTATCTGGCGATGCCGGACACGTCGCTGGACGAGCGCCTGGCCGCGGCCAAGGGCGAACTGGGCCGCCGCGCAGTCCTGCTGGGCCACCACTACCAGCGCGACGAGGTGGTGAAGTTCGCCGACTACCGTGGCGACAGCCTCAAACTTTCCCAACTGGCGGCCAGCCGGGAGGACGCGGAATTCATCGTGTTCTGCGGCGTGCATTTCATGGCCGAGAGCGCGGACATTCTGCGGCGCGACGGCCAGCGGGTGATCCTGCCGGAGCTGAGCGCCGGCTGCTCGATGGCCGACATGGCCGATATCGGACAGGTGGAGGATTGCTGGGAGGCGCTGGAAGGCCTGGGGCTGGCCGAGGGCCTGATTCCCGTCACCTACATGAATTCGTCGGCGGCCATCAAGGCCTTTTGCGGAGAACATGGCGGGACGGTTTGCACCTCGTCCAACGCCGGCGCGGCGTTTCGATGGGCCTTGGAGCGCGGCCAACGCATCTTGTTCTTGCCCGACCAGCATCTGGGGCGCAACACCGGCTACGCCGTGGGCATCCCCCTGGCCGACATGCCTGTCTGGGACCCGTTCGCTCCCCTGGGCGGGTTGCCGGGTGGGCCGGATGGCTATGGCACGGCGCGGGTCATCCTGTGGAGGGGCTACTGCTCGGTCCATATGCGGTTCCTGCCGGAGCACGTGGACCGTGCCCGGGAGTTGTATCCCGGCGTGCGGGTCATCGTGCATCCCGAGTGCCGGTGGGAAGTCGTGCAGAAGGCCGACGCCGTGGGATCGACCGAGGGCATCATCCGCGAGGTGGTGCGGGCGCCGGCGGGAACCGCCTGGGCGGTGGGCACCGAGATTCACCTGGTCAACCGGCTAGCCCGGGAGCACCCGGACCGCTTCATTACCTCCCTGGACTCCAGCGGCTGCCTGTGCACGACGATGTACCGCATCACGCCGCAGCACCTGTTGTGGACGCTCGAGAACCTGCTGGAAGGGCGCGCCGTCAACGTCATCCGGGTTGACGACCAGGTGCGCCACTGGGCGCGAGTGGCGCTGGACCGCATGCTGTCCATCCAGTGAGGAGTGGTTGACGATTTAATCCGCAATCCGCAATCCGAAATCCGAGATTGAGCGAGATGCCGCAACGATTCTTCAAACTACGGGAAGCCGAGCAGATCCTCCCGCTGCTGGAGAAACTGCTGAACCGGGCTATCGGCGAGAAGAAGAAGCTGGAGGACCTGGAGACGGTGTTTGCCGGGATCGCCCAGCACATTTTGCTGCGCGGCGGGGTGCTGGTTGATCGCGCCAAAATAGCCAGCCTGAAGATCGAACGGAACAAGTCGGTGGCCGCTTTGCAGGAGGCGCTGGCGCACATCGAATCCAGCGGCTGCCTGGTCAAGGATCTGGATACCGGCTGGGTTGATTTTCCGTCCGTGCTGAACAAGCGCGAGGTATACCTGTGCTGGAAGCTCGGTGAGCCGGCCATCGGCTTCTGGCATGATCCGGACGAAGGGTTTGACGGCCGAAAACCGATCGACAAGAAGCTTTTCGAAGGCGAGGAAGAACGGCCGAATTGAATGCGGAATGCGGAGTGTCGAGTGCGGAGTTAATTCCGCATTCCGCACTCCGAACTGAGAGTGAGTGATCATGCGCAGCGAATGGGTGAAGAAGCGGATGGGGCATGACTGCGTGACGCAAATGCATTACGCCCGGCAGGGCGTGCTGACCGAGGAGATGGCCTACGTAGCGCGCCGGGAGCGGCTCCAGCCCGACACGGTGCGGGAGGAGGTGGCGCGCGGCCGCCTGGTGATCCCCGCCAACATCTACCACGCCAATCTGGCCCCCGTCGGCATCGGGGTGGCGGCCACCTGCAAGATCAACGCCAATATCGGCAATTCCTCGGTCACCTCCAACATCGAGCAGGAACTGGAGAAGCTCCGCGTGGCGGTCCGCTACGGCGCCGACACGGTGATGGACCTGTCCACCGGCGGCGAAATCCGCGCCATTCGCCAGGCCATCCTGGGCCACGCCACCGTGCCGATAGGGACGGTCCCCGTGTACGAGGCGCTGGCCCGCGTGCGCCGCGTCGAAGACCTGACGGCGGAGATCCTGCTGGAAGTGATCGAGGAGCAGGCCGAGCAGGGCGTTGATTACATGACCATCCACGCCGGGGTGCTGCGCCGGCATATTCCCCTGACCCGGAAGCGCGTCACCGGCATCGTCAGCCGCGGCGGCGCCATCATGGCCCAGTGGATGATGGCCAATGCCCGCGAGAACCCGCTCTACGAGCGCTTCGAGGACATCTGCCGCATTTTCCGCAAGCGGGATGTCTGTTTCTCGCTGGGCGACGGCTTGCGGCCGGGCAGCCTGGCCGATGCCAGCGACGAGGCGCAGTTCGCGGAGCTGAAGACGCTCGGGGAGCTGACGGAGGTGGCCTGGAAGCACGACGTGCAGGTGATGATCGAGGGCCCCGGGCACATTCCCATGGACCAGATTGAGCTGCAGGTCCGCAAGGAAGAGGAGTTGTGCCATCAGGCGCCGTTCTACACGCTGGGCCCGGTGGTCACCGACATCGCCCCCGGCTATGACCACATCACCTCGGCCATCGGCGCCGCCATGATCGGCTGGTATGGCGCCTCCATGCTCTGCTACGTGACTCCGAAGGAACACCTGGGCCTGCCCGACGCCGAGGACGTGCGACAAGGCATCGTCGCATACAAGATCGCGGCCCACGCCGCCGACATCGCCCGCGGCCGTCCGGGGGCCCGCGATCGCGACGACGCCCTCAGTCATGCCCGCTTCCTGTTCGACTGGAATCGCCAGTTCGAGCTGGCGCTGGACCCCGAGCGCGCCCGCGGCATGCATGACCAGACGCTGGCCGACGAATCCTACAAGCAGGCCCATTTCTGCGCCATGTGCGGCCCGAAATTCTGCTCCATGAATATCAGCCAGGCAGTGGATGAAGAGATGGGGCTGGATGAGAACGGCCGGCGGGAGCAGTACGTCCAGTTGCTTGCCAAGGTGGCAGAAAACCAGTAGGCAGTAAGCAGTAGTCAGTCGTTGATAGGCCGGCGGCGCGGCCTTCTGCCTGTTGCCTTCCGGCTAGCGCGCGGCGGCGCCGTGGTCCCCCTTGGCCTTGAGCAGCCTGGCGTCGGCCTCCCCGAAGAGGCTGTGGAAATCCATGCCGCTCTCGAACTCGGCCGCCCCGGCGGTAAATGCCAGCGGAATTCTGGCGGCTGCCAGCGCCGCGTTGCGCTCGTCGAGCCTCTGGCGAATTCGCCGGATCACCGCCTCGCTGCCGGCCAGGGTGGTTTCCGGGAGCACGATCACAAACTCGTCTCCGCCATAGCGCGCCACAACGTCGGACCCGCGGGTTGCCTGGTGCATGATCCCGGCAAAGTCCACCAGCGCGGTGTCGCCGGCCACGTGGCCGTACTGGTTGTTCAGGGTGTGAAACTCGTCCAGATCCAGCACCACCAGCGCCAGCGGCCGGTCGTGGCGCCGTGCCCGGCTGAGGTAGCGGTCGGAGAGCTCTTGCAGTGCCGCGCGGTTGTAAGCGCCGGTCAGCGGGTCGCGCAGCGCCTGCTCGGTCCGCAGGTAGCGCTGCAGCGTTTCGGCCATGAGACGGATGTCGGCGATTCGCCCCTGCTTGCTGCGGCTCTCCAGCAGCCATGCCACTAACAGCACCAGCACCACCGCGGCGAAGAACACCGCGCCGGGGGCCGCCAGGCTGACGCGGAACTCCTTGGGCGAAAACAGGGCGGTGGCCACCATGGCCAGCTCCGCGCCTACCAGCGCTATGGCCAGCGTCGTCTCCCAGGGGCTGCGCTGATCCAGAACCCGCAGGCGGGCCCGCAGTTTCTCCGGCAATTCGGATTGTGAAAGCTCTTCTGGGGTCACCGGCTTCTTCCAGTTTCTGTCGCAAGCGGCGCCAACCAGGCCTACAGTTCGCGACCGATCCACACCACCACTCCGCGCACGATGTCCAGGATGTTGCGTTCCTCCAGCGAGATCGTGCGCGGCGAAAACCCGCGCTGCTGCATGTTCTCCGGTACGATGACCAGTTCCCCGTTGACCACTTCGCAGTGCTTGGTGGTCCCGCCCTCGTCCACGTTCAAGGCATAAATCCTGCTAAACACCGGGTGTCGGCGCTTCTCCTCGTCCTGATCGACCAGCAGCAGGTCGTTGGGCTGGATGGTGGGCAGCATGGAGACCTCGGTCGCTCCGGCCTTCACCAGCACCGGCCGCACGAACTGCTTCAGGAACTCGGCGGTGAAGGCCCGCGTGCCCGCGTAGCGCACATCCACGGGGAAGGGCTGGCCGGCGGCGATGCGGCCTTTCAGCATCGGCACCTCCCGGAAAGGGGAGTCCTTGAACTCGCGGTGCGGCAGCACACGCTCCAGCTCGCTGGTTTCGAACAGGCCCTCGATGTCCAGGCCCAGCCGCTCCATGAGGCGGTCGGCCACGTCGCAGGTGAGCTGGCGCGCGCCCTTCAGAACGTTGTGGACGTGCGGTTGGGAGAAACCGGTTTGCAGGGCCAGGCGGCGCTCGCTGATCTCGCGCCGCTTGACGCGGGCCCGGAGATTGTCTAGCAGGCGCTCTTGCATGTGGGCAAACTTCATAGCACCTCATACATAGCAGGCTGAAATAGCGCTGTCAAGCGGAACCTTACGGCCCCGGCCCTCTCTCTATTTCTATCCGATATTTTTTTCTTGACATGTGATTTCTTCGCGTGATATTAATGGCCTCATGGCTCTATTGCTAATGGATATCACAGGCGAGCAGTTCAGTCTGCGGCCCGCGGCCCAATCCGGCACGCGGGCCGGCCAGGAGGCAGCCCCATGAATTGGACGCCCGAAGGCGCGGCCGAATTGGCCCGCTATGATTGCCACAGTTGCGGCGGCAGCGGTTTGGCCGGCGGCGAGCCCTGCGCCTGCGTCTGCCGCCGGGTCTTTCAGGTCTGCTACCGCCGGTTCCGCGTTTGCGCCGAAGCCGACGCCTTTGCCCGGCTGGTCACCTTCCGGGAGAACCGCCGCGGCGTGGACCGCCACCTGATGTGGATCCGCCGCAACGAGGACTATTGCGCGGATTTTCAGGCTGCGGCCCGGCGGGTGCTCTCGCCGCAACTGTACCGCGTCTTCGGCTTCTACCACCTCCTCGGCGCGGCGGCCGATTTGGTGGCTGGCAGGCTGTCGATCTCTCGCTCCGTGCTGTACGGCATGGTGGCCGAGATCGAGGAGCGGGTGGGGCGGGAGTTGGCTCTGATGCAGCCCTACAGCCTCTACCCGCCTCGTGCCTATCTGGGCTTGATCGCCCACGGCCCGTCGCGCGCCCGCGCCCTGTAGCGGCTGCCTTTTGAGCGCCAGGGAACGCAGATAAGAAAATCATCTGCGTCCGGACTGAGGTATACTGTGGCGGCTTGGGGGCCGCGCGCCCGGGGCCGCACAAGGCCCGCGGGCGGCCGCCACTTCGATGGAAATAATCTGTCCTCGCTGCGGATTCACGAACAAGCATCAGGGCGTCCGGTGCGAATGTTGCCTGGCGGAACTCGCCAGCGCTCCCGGGCCATCGGTTTCGGAGGCGGCGCCGCCGCCCGGGGCCGCGCCGGCTGCTCTGGGGCCGTCCATTCCACCGGGTAGGCCGGACGCGCTCAGCCCTCAGCGTTCCTTGCTCGGGCAGCCGCCCCCGCTCTCCCCGGAGATCGCGAAAGGCAGCGGCGCTGTCATCGCCGGACTCATGGTGATCGGTCTGCTGGGCGGCCTGTGGATGATGAGGCCCCAACCCGGCCAGGCGCGGATCAAGCTGAACTTTGGGGGCAGCGGAAGATCGACCGCCCGACCGTTTCGCCAGGCGGCGCCGAGCGCCCAGGCGCCCGCGCCGCCGGCCGTGGCTCCGCTGAGGCAGCCGGCTCCAGCGGCTCCGGGCGCCCCCGCGCCGGCGCCTGCCTCCCAGCCGGCCCCCGCGCCGGCGGCTGCGGCCGTGCCGCAGGCGAGGCGCGAGGAGCAAGCCGCCGAAGCTCAGTTCAAGACCGCGCTGAGCCTGTTGCAGCGCAAGCAAACTGCGCCGGCCCGCCAAGCCCTTCAGGATCTGGCGCAGAAGTATCCCAACACCAAGTCGGCGAGAGAGGGCCGCGCCCTCTTGTCGCAGATTCCCGAGGAACGGCAGGCCGCCCAGGCTGCTGCCCGCCCGGCCGTTCCGCCGGCCCGCGAGCCGGCGGCCGCCAAGGGGGCCAAGGGCGGCGCGGCTGCCAGAACTGCGGCCGGCAAGCCGGCCGCTTCCGGGGCGGGAGCCGCCGCATCCGCCGTGCCGGCGCAAGCCGAGCAAAGCCGCCGCGTGTTCACCAGCGACGACCTGGCGGCGGGCCGCGTGTCCGGCGCAACGGCGTTGCGCCGGACCGCGCCGTCCATCCCCCCATCGCTGCAATCGTCGCAGGTCAGCCCATCGCAAGGAGTCAAGGCGGCAGTGCTAGATGACCTGCGCCTGCTGCGCGCCAGTTATGAATCCGGGCAGTGGACCGTGGAGGTCGAGTACAACCTGGTCAGCACCCATGCCCGGCCCGTCTACCTGGGCGCCTGGATGACGGACGCAACCGTGTCTCGCCGCCTCGGTTACACGGCTGCCCCGATGTCGTCCGGCCGGGCCACGGCCCGGGTGGTTCTGCCCGGCGTCCCTCCGACGGCGTCCAAGCTCCGAGTCGTCTTCTTTGAGGAGAAGGGCGCGCTGTTCTTCACGCGGGACCTTATCGTCTCCAAATGAGCGGTCGTGGGACCACGGCGGTGAATCTCGGATTGCAGATGTTGAACTGCCGACTTTGCAGGCCGGCGGTGTGCACGCGCCTTCCGGGCTTCGGGCTGTAGATTCTCCAGAAGCCGCCAGCCCGAAAGTTGTGGCTTAGTGCTCTTAACGTGAAACCGACAACCTGAAACTTGGACTTGACTCCAAGAGGAGGAACATGCTGCTGGGCTGGAACGGGGCCACCGCCATGAAGGCCGATCTGGCCACCGACATTCAAGCGGCCCGGAGGGCCGGCTTCTCGTTCATCGAACTGAATGTCACCAAGCTCCGGAGATACTTGGAGGGCGGCGGCTCGCCCGCCGAACTGCGCGAGATGCTGGCGGCGGCCAAGTTGCGGCCTCTCTCCATCGGTTCCATCGACCGCGTGACCTATGCCGGGGAGCAATGGGAGCGGATCGAGCGCGGGTACCGCGACATTTCGCGCCTGGCCGCTGAACTGGGCTGTGAATTCATTGCCACCGGACCGGGCGCGCGTCCGGCCGGCGCGGCCGATGGCGAGGTCAAGGAGGAGTCCATTAGCGTGCTGGAAGCGCTGGCGGATATCGCGTCCGGCGACGGCGTCCGGCTGGGCTTCCAGTTCCAGTCGTATCCTTCCTGCTCGGTTCGCACCCTGGAGCTGGCCTGGGAGATCGTTTCGGAATTGGACCGGCCCGACGTCGGCCTGGTTCTGGACTCCTTCCACTTCTATGTCGGCGGCAGTTCCATGGCTTCGCTCCGCCGCCTCAAGGCCTCGAAGTTGTTCGCCTTTCAGGCCGGTGATTGCGAGAACCTGCCGCCGCCCAAACTGCAGATCCAGCAGCACCGCCTGCTGCCCGGCGCCGGCGTGGTTCCCATCCGCAAGATCTGGCAGGAGCTGACATCGATTGGCTTCGAGCGGCTGGCCTCCGTCAACGCGCCGCGCCCCGAATACTGGGACCGCGATCCGTTTGAGCTGGCGGTCGCGGCCCGCCAGGCGCTGGAGAAGGCGCTCGCCCCCCTGCCGACCAAGAAGTAACGCCGCCGCTTTCCCGCAACCCGGATGCAGAGGCGCGGAGTGCTGTGCTCACCGCAGCCTGGGGCCTGGCCA
>Ga0315279_10009571_pt1 | contig 11523 bp, 8 predicted proteins | sample YL17G06_20_MG_FD_203694 | JGI IMG/M metagenome (GOLD analysis project Ga0315279, IMG submission 203694) | Sediment microbial communities from Yellowstone Lake, YNP, Wyoming, USA - YL17G06_20 | ecosystem: Environmental > Aquatic > Freshwater > Lake > Sediment | place: USA: Wyoming | collected...
GACCAGCTCCCCGGGTTGTTGACCAGGATCATGGACGCGATCGTCAATCCCCGGAACGCATCGACGGATATCAAGCGCTCTTTTGGCATCATGACATTTTTTTGAGGATGAAAGCCGCTCCCGCCCTTCCCTCAAGGATTCAGCAAAATGTTATGTTTTAGCGCCTGAAAAGTCAAGGAGTTGGTTCTGTTTTTCAGGGATCATGGAAACGAAGGAAATAATCGGTCAAAGATGCGCTAGTTAGATATGCCGGAGGAGGGAATCGAACCCACACCCGAGTCGCCCCGGACCACCTATTATATCGGATATCTGAAGGGTGTGGGTCGGATCTATAAGCAGAAAGCCATGGATACTTACACCAGCGTGGCCTTCGGGAAGTTGTACACGGCCAAGGTTCCCGTCACGGCCGCCGATTAGCTTCTGTGAATTTGCTCATCTACAGGTTACCTCGCCGGGTCGGGCGGCGGATCATAGACGACTTTGTCGATGGCGCGAAGGTAGCTCGCGTGCGTTCTGAAGGTATCCTGAGGGGAACTCACCATTTGCTTCTCACGATCCTGGTCCTTCCATTCACCTACCGCCACTTTTATTAAACGTCATACGAAGCGAGGGTGTGTGTATACAATCGCTCATTTTCCCTGGTTTGACTATCTCCCAACTCCACTTGCATACTTCAACAGAACTGCATGATTCAGGGGTTCGTAGACGGATTGCGCCGCACCGGGAAGGATGCCTCGGAGCAGAATATCCTCCCAACTCTTTTGTCGAGTATCCTGAAGAACCCGAGTGTATACTTCATTGCGTTCGATCCAGACCTTATGCGACAAGATCACGTCAAGCATTTTCCCCACTGCGGCCCAATCGCTTTCCTCAAGCGTTGTCCAAAGGACCTGTTCCTTGTCCCACCCGGCCTCTCTATATCGACCTCGAATTGACAACAATTGAGCTATTGCGTCTCGAAGCTCTCTCATGACCACGATGAGAGGGGCTTGGCGGCATACGCGGTATGCCCGGAGGTGCGGGTCGCGGATGGAGGGATCAGAGGACAATCTCTCCTCGATCTTATAGATTCCCTTTGAGAGGTCAAACTTACCAGCGAGGGCCTTCTCCTTAAATAGGCGAAGTAAAATAACAACATTGTCCCGTTCTTTGTCACGCATTTCGAGAGCTATTTCGATAGGGACGTCCGTTTCGTGCAAGCAGAGGAAGTTGTTGAATATCGCTTTTCGCACGGTCTCATAGGCAATTGGTTTACTCTTTGATCTTGCAGATACTGTCTCGACGTACTGGAAGAAATTTCCGTCTTCCGCACCAACAGCAGAGACTACTCGATACTTCAGATAGCCTTGCAAGTGAGCGCGCATTTCGGAGCGCTCTTCTTTGGATAGAGTCCGGAAGTAAGAGCTCTCTCGAATACCCGACTTATCATTGAGAGAGTTCAAGTAATCCTCGAAGGCCGGACGAAAGATGTCATTTGCAACCTTGTCTTGTATTGCCATTGGGAAATGAAGCTGGGCAAGGTCTGTGTGGGCCCCAAAGTTCGTTGTCTGAAGCAACTTCGTATCAGGATTGAGGAAAACTCGCAGATACAGCAACCGATTACCAAGGAAGATTTGAGCAGCGGCCTTATGTTGACCGTCAAACAGAAGAATTCGTCCAAGCCCTTCTTGGGGGTCTATGTTGAGGTAAGCTAAACTTGGGAGCAATTGTGGGTGGCCACGATAAAACTCTTCGATGAATGGGTCTAGGTCAACAATGGATCGCGGGTTCATCTGGCTGTCGTGGGAAATGTACTCAATTGGTACAAGTGCAATGAATGATTTCACCAATGAATTGTTGGTATCTGAATGGATTGGAATCCTTTCTGTGGTTGTCTGTCCCGCAACTTCCCATGTGGTGACAAATGTCTCCCGGCCAGATGCATCACGCTCTATGCGACCGACTGTCTCTCTCTTGGCACCCCCATGAATGTTGAGTGCAACTGCGACTGTAAACGTGTCCTCCCCTTGCCCACCAGAAAGATGACCGCGCCGAGCCCTCTGAAAGAGGCATAGGTACCGTTGTAGATCTAAGTCTCTGTTTCCCTTGGATCGGTTGCAGTGCGCGTGAGTCAAACCCCAGTTGTTAGGAGTATCTAACCCGCCCCGGTCCTTTGATCGGATGTGGTCCACGTCCACTGGTTGAGTGAGATCGATCTCTTCACCGTCAATATAGCATCGTCCTTTCTGATACTCGTAAAGTCGGGAGATAATTTGTTCGCGCTCGTTCTTCGGCAATTTGTCAAAAACCGGAGTGCCCATTTCACCCTCCTAAGTTACGCGCTTCGCTATGCTGCTGGTTGTCTTCATTTTCTTGCCACTACGTCAAACTCAAAAAGTTCTCTTTTGGAGTTTCGCTTGCGAATTCTGAGGATGTGAGCGTCCTCAAATCCGCACTTGGCCAGCATGTCCCTGTAGATCATTTCCACTGGAAGAACCACATCGTAGAATGTCGAGTTCCCGACGATGTAATGGACTTCCGCACCAGGGCTGAGCACCGATGAAATGTCTCGGATGTGGTTCCAGATGTCCTCGAAATATTTGGCAATGTAATTTGCCAGCAGGGCGCCGTTCTTGTTGGCCGGGGCAGAGATATTGCGGATGATCTCATTGAGGTAGTCCGGCACAAAGGCGTCAGATGAAGGTCTCCAATCTGTAAGCCGACTGGTTGCAATCCCCCATGTTCCTCCGATCGTCTGCCAATCAAATTCGCCGGCGTCCCGCCCATTCGAGAGATAGCCAAGCCAGTACATGTAGGGCCGCAATTCTCGTATGTAGGATATCCGGTTTGGATAGGGTGGCGAGGTGATCAAGAGGTCGTGGCGGTCCTTCAGGAATCTCGAAGGAGTACGCGCATCGCCAAGGACTATTTTCGGCTCGATCTCCGGATTATCCTCTGCGCCTTCCAGGACATACAAAAGCTCTTTCAGGAAAGAATCGCCGTAATCGCATTCACAGGGGAATAATGCTGGCTCGTTGTTGGCCTTTTTGAATGACATGGACTGATGGTTGAACGCCGCATTCGAGTGTTTGATCAGGGTCCGGCAGAAGGCGACAAGTAGCAGATCATGCTCTGGGGAATTTGGCTCCGCAGCAGCCGCGATGGCAGCCTTCAATCTGCACAGGAATCCCAACGCATCGTGACTCCACCAGCGTTCGATGTTGTGGATTGGTGGGGGAGCGGCCGAACCGGTCTTGGGTGAACGAATGGCGTCGAGCACTACCTTGCCCAAATCTTTCGTGCGTCCGATTGTTTCTGCCGCGTAAGTTCCTGCTTTGACCTGGCTGAACCAGTACAGAAAGGGATTGATCTCCAGGCCGGTTGCGGAAAATCCCATGTAAGCAGCGCACAGGGCGGTTGTCCCCGTGCCGGAAAACGGATCCAAAACCTTTATTCCCGGCTTTCCGGCTTCAAGAATTATTTTGACCAACCTTACGGAATATGCCGGTGTCAGCCGCAACCATCCATGGCGTCCTTCGTGCAGATTGTACTTGAACGTCAGATCAGCATTCTGACGGTAAGACGCCCTGGTTATTGTGTGAATGTTCATTCTGTCGAAAGTAGCTTCGTGAGCACGGTGTTTACTTCGCTCTTGAGAAGGGCGGAGTTCCGCTGAAAGAAACCGGCAAGGTCATAACCAACAATCTGTTGCATGAAAGCGTAAACGGACCGGTGAGGGGAATTGTCTGCTGTGTTTCCGGTCAGCAGAATCCATTTCTCGTTTCGATACCGAAGCGCGATATCGTCATCAATCTGGAGTGAGAGGATGGCTACACAGGGCAGATACCCCTTTGTGTATGCGGTGGCAGCATTAGCAATGTCGGCGTTCTGGCGTTTTGAGTCCTTGCTCTTGTAGCCCTGTCTCACTTCAAAGACTATGCCCTGCAAGGAATCCGCAACACGAGGGTTAATTTCCAGGCTATGTGCGCTTTGTGCAATCCAATTGGCTATCCTGCTCGTAGCCTTAGCGTTCCGGACTTGGTCCGTTGGAATCCGCCCGTCGAGAGACAGTGTCCTGGTGGTTCCCCTCCCTTTGCGTACTGTGTACGACCACTTGACGTCCTCCTCGGCGAGTCCCAGGGTGTCTTGCAGGATTCTCCGGAAAAGACTCTCGCAGCCGATGCCGATTTGTCTGTATATGCTTGTCATGCCACCAGCCGCCTTGTGAGCCGCATACATAAGCGGGTTGTCCAGGCCCATCCAACTGTAGAACGGATCGTTCTGGTATATCTCCTGGAATTGCTGAAGAGTGTAACCCGCTTTCGCCCCGTGCCCGAGTTTAGGACGGTAATCGGCGCACACACGTATGGCGTTGACCAGCAGCGCCAGGTATTCCTTGTCTTTCTCCGGTTGAGTGTTCACGGAAGCATTCTATCACCTGGGATTAACGCCCGCAATCCCTTACCGACAGCGCCGTTCTCCACGGGCAGTCCGGGCGGCTTCGGCATGGCCGTTCACTTCTTCTGGGCTGCCGTCCCGCCAAGGCAGCGCACGCACAGAACCAATCTTCTTTGGAACCGGATCGCGCGACAGACAGAACGCCTCGCCGCCCGGCATGTCGCTCAGGAATCGTTGCAGCAGCTTGGTGTCCCCTTCGCCCTGCGGATGGACGAGGAGGAGCCGAAGTCTGTCCCCTCGAAGGGCTGGGCCGGGATGATTCGGAAAGTCTATGAAGTAGACCCGATGGTCTGTCCCAAGTGTGGGGGACGATGAAGGTCGTGACCTTCATCACGGAGTATGCCGCCGTGGACCGGATCATCGATCACCTGAAGCTGACGTTTGTGGCGGCGAAGCCTCCGCCTCCCCGGATTGCCTATCAGGAAGTCTTGATGGCCGCCGAGGCCCCGGCCGAATATTTTTCATGATTTTCTCTTTGCTCGGGAGGAGAGGTCTAGGTGATTTTCGGCTCATCTGGCGCCTTGGATGGCTTTGCAGACATACCCCGCGCACCCAAGACGTCCTTGACATCTTTTTTTGTCATGATTTATACTTCCTCACGATGGTTGGATGAGAGAATCGGAGCGAAAATGCGCCCTCGGCCAAGCGCAGCCGAAAACCAAATTCTTATAAATTCTTCATGCTCGGCTAAACCTGATCTGGAAGCGAACACAACGATTATTGCATGAGCTCGAATGATCCAACCCAAATATATATGGAAGTCAGATGGATCAATCAACGTTAGAAGCGGACATTATCAAAGTAAGACGCTTATTAACCCGCTCCGTTACCGACCTGCCTCAGTTTGCGAGTCTCAGTCAAATATTCAGTAATCCATTAGCGTTTAAGATTGCTAGCCATAAAGCATTTAAGGACGCGCAGAACATACTGATAGCCCATTATCTAGATATAGAAAAACATATCCAATTCATACAGAATGAGGGAAAAGCCCGCAGCAAAAATCGACGGGATGTTCGAATAGAAACAGCAAAACTGTTTTATCAGCAAAGAATCGTGGAGCTTTGCTACGAATCGATAGTATGGATCCTAATGAAGGGGGACAAAGTAAATTTTAAATCTCTTTTTAAAGGACCCAAGTACGGCTTGCTTATTAATCAAAACGTGAAATCTGTACTAGAGTATGCGGAAGCAGAAAATAAGTCGCAAACATCTTATGTAATTCCCCTGGATTTTTGTAGATTCGCCCCCATTTGTGATGCGATCAAAGTTGAATATGAAGAAAAACGTGCAGCATGGGTCATGAGTTTTGTGGAACTTAAGGAAGGGGTCGTCAATAAAGAAATTGGAAGCCTTGTTAAGAGCGATATTAACGAAGAGGGATTGCTCTTTGCCAGTCGGCGAGGGATTAAAGGCGTTGCGCAGTTTAGGAGGTATTTGAAGCAGTCTTGTTTCTTGACGGATTCAATTAAATTGCTCGACAAACCAGCCGGGATTTATGAAGATCCTCGATATCCCGATACAGGTAAGGTAATTATGGAGTCGAACGTAAAGGAGAGAACGTTTCTTGGACAAATTCAGGAAGCTTATCAAGATAATGTCAATGACAAATATGCGGTTTTTGAAAATGAGGGGTGTTTTATAGCAGGCTTTGTGAATTGTCTTAATAAGGATATGGAATTATTGGGGGAGTTTGATATCAGGCACTATGTTCTTCATAGATTTATTGATGAATGTCCTATATGTAAAAATGAATCTTGCGAGGCTGCAGGAGCGCTTGATCAAGTACGATTGTCAGATTGGAGATCCGGCTTTTCATCGGTAATCTTATTTCCAATTCTATTAAGAGAGCCGCTTGGCGAGGAGTTTATTTGTGATCTTCTTTTTGGCAGAAGGAAACTAAGGTACTATTTTAATTATGATGAATTTGTGTCGCTGGCGAATTCCAAAGGACTCCAAGTTGAGTGTGTAGGTATTGGGCAATATCACAAAGACTTCGGCCATATGCCCACAAAAGAAATTATTCGAATTATCGACAAGCTAATAAAGATCCAATTACCGAACGGCTTTATGTATATGTGTGACGGTACGTTACATGACATATTATACAATTGGATATGCCCGAGCTCCATTATAGATCGATTGAAGAACATGGAATATCCGAATGAATTACGTTCGCGGAATTAATCTTCTGATGTTTTCCTGCAAGACCCGGGGAGTTCTGTCCCTCCTGTCACGCCAAGCGTCTTGAGGAATGGGGCGAGTGGGTCCGAGAGACGCTTCTCCTAGACGTTCCACACCGCTAAGTGGTCTTCACGATCCCAAAGACGCTGCGGCTCTTGCGGCCATGATCCGGAAGGTCTACGAAGTCGATCCGATGGTCTGTCCGAAATGCGGCGGGACGATGAAGTTCGTCGCCTTCATCACGGATTGAGCTCAAAATAGCGGAAGGCGGGCCAGGAAGCTGCAGGGACACTCAAAAGCGCCGGAAATCCGACAGACCTCTCCTCCCGGGGAAAGAGAAGATCATGAGAAATATTCACTGCCGGCCTCGGCGGCCATCAGAAGCTCTTGATAAGCGACCCGAGGCGGAGGAGGCCTCTCCGCGACAAAGGTCAGCTTGAGGTGGTCGATGATCCGGTCCACGGCTTGATAATCCCCCTTAAATTTAAATCCATAAAATCATAAGACCCTCATATAGACCTGTCAAGATTCGTGACGTGTTGGGGGCTAAAACGGGCTTAAAACATCCAAGCCACTCAACAATCTTTATGCCCAGAACTTGATATCCACATGGTGTCAGAATGGTGGCTATCGTAGAGAAAATAAGCAAGAAGTAAGACAACCAAATGGACGGCCCGAGATCGTCCAGAAGGGAACATTTGTTCAGAAATCTGCTTTTCTAAGAACGGAATAATTTTGATAACATAGCCTGGAAATCATTTTTATCTAATTGTAATAAATCTCCTATCTCCAATAGCAAAATCCGTCCGCTGGCGGCTTCATATGCCCCCGTTGAGAAACCAGATAAAGATATTATTATGCCTATGTCGGCATCTTCACTAATATGGGTTCCCAATAATTCTCGGACAATGGCAGGTCCAACCGCAACCCTGAGCTTCTTACACTGAACCACGATTTTCTTTCTTCTAAATGTTGCGTTTATATCTACCCCCTTATCCCCGGTTCCCTTCGTTACGTTTGCCTCAACCCCTAAGTTGGATAGCAGAATTGCTACTTCCTTTTCAAATTCACGCCAGCTCAGGTTATGCCAGTAGTCAAGCTGATTCTTTGAGTAAGCCCTAATAGCCGCACAATACTTAACACAGCTTCGAACTCGAGGAGATAGATTCAGATATAGGATTTTGAATAAGCCGAGGAAAATGCCAGCCGCTGCAGATGCCGGGAAAATATAAACAAGATATTCCAAAAGGGATAGCTTGGTGTTTGAAAATAAATAAATCCCGACCGGAACCATCAAGAAACCCAGGATTCCGCCAAGTGTCATAGAGAATTTAAGATGTTTTGATGATTTCGTGAAATCATCTAACGAGAGTTTGTAATCGCCTATTACGGGAAGTTTCTTAAAAAAATCCCTGCATTCCTTAGAGTTCTCAGAAAGAAAGCTGAATAATTCTTTTGAGCAATACTTAGCAATAACCTTCGCTAATACAGCATCCCAATAGTATTTAACAATGTCGTCTTCAGAACCATTTTCGCCCGCAAGCTGTTTAGCAATAAGATATTTTTCATGTGAAAATCGTATTCTTGATTTTGCCATTTATTAAAATAATAACACGCTACCGATGTCTTGCCAATTAAAGCTTCGGTTAAGAAACATTCTTTTGCCAAGAAATTCAGCAACCTGTCTGCCCAGATCTTGGTGTCCACGTGATGCCAAACGGGGCTTTCAAGGTTTGCGACGAGTTGGAGGATAAGAAGAAGAGCCCTTCGGTGCTCTGTCCCAGAATTCACGGAAGATGAATACGAAGAGATTTTCAAGCCCGGCGGCGCAGTCAAATGGACCCTCCACCTTTTTGACATTACCGAGAAGCGAGAATCGACCATCAACGACAGGATCCGCGAATTCGCCGTCTCCACGAATGGCGAGCAGCTGATCATCCGCCGGGAAGTCGATATCCTGACCACGGCGGTGGATAAGGCGTTCGCTTCCAAGAATGCGGGCGACCGAATCAACTTGGCCAGCATGACTTATCTAGTGGATTTGCAGAAAAGATAAGAGTTTGCTTTTCGGATGTGGTGGCCGAGTCAGCCTCATTGCGTCGATTTACCCCTCCAACCATCGTAAGGAAGTACAAATCGCGGCTCGAAGAGATGTCAAGGACAGTCGGGAATTGCTCACGACGGTTCAAAAAGCCGCAGGGACGCTCAAGAGCCAAAAATCACCTGGATCTCTCCATCCGGGTAGCGAGAAGATCATGAAAAATATTCGGCCGAACTCTCGGCGGCCGCCAAATATTCCTGGAAGGCTACGTTGGAGGGCGGGGGTTTGTCCGCGACAAATGTGAGCTTGAGGCAGTCGATGATCCGATCCACGACCTGATAGTCCGTGATGAAGGCGACGACCTTCATCGTCCCGACGCATTTCGGACAGACCATCGGGTCGACTCCGTAGACCTTCCGGATCATGGCCGCCCAGCCCTTGGAGGGGATGCGCTTCTCTTCCTCCTCGGCTACCCGGAGGGCGAAGGGAGAGATCGCCGCCTTCCGCACCTTCCCTCGATGGGCGTTGGCGTAGTGGCCATATTATGCTGAGCTCAGCATAACCCATAATAACGCACCATGACCTGTCCCTTGTCGGGGATGTGCGAAGTCACGCGGGCGATGAACTCCAGATAATCTATGAATGATCCTTTCATTATAGCCATTCACATTTTCTATATTCGGCGTAATTCTCCCAACCTCGTCATTGCCGTATTTATCAAGCCACTCCCCCTTGCTTTTGTCCTTCTTTTGGGAAATATTTCTAATGTGTAAAACGATTACAAAGATTATTAATATTGAAAAATATTACAATTAAAATCGAATCCATCATTCTTTGCTCCATAAAAGCTGAAATGCTCCATCTAAGAGATAATAAGCATCCCTGTTTATTTAAGTTAGATGGCCGACGCCTTCAGGCCCTAAAACTCTTAATGGACCCCGCAAGCGGATGAAAGAACTGCTTGGGAAATATGCCATTCCCGCTTATAAAGCATTCTCACATAGTCATCGAAGTCGCTTGCTTTCAAAGTTGGATTATTAATCCGAGACGAACCGAGCCTCCAGAGAAATCGATTTTCGCTTCGCGCATATTGGTCAGGCTCGGTGGATTGATGGGCGGGGTCTTAGGATCATAGACAGAAACTTCCGGATAATATTTCTCATTGCCCCAATTTTGAATCTCAAAGTAATAAAGCCTGCCATTTGTTATATTAGAGTACCCATTGCTTTTTTCAGTGCCAGATCCATCAAATTTGCCGATTTTAGCATAGCGGCCAGAGAGCTCAACAAAGAAGCCTATATTTGTGCCCATTTTGAACTCGAAGGCTATTCCGCCGTTGATGCCGAATCCATTGGCCTTTACGTCTGTGCTCAATTCGTTTGTTATTCCCCCCGCATTCAGGCTGCAAAGAGACGTAGCTTTGGCCATATAATATCCCGTGCCTCCGTTCAAGACGATATTGAGCTTGCGGGAGATGGGGATTTTAAAGAACAACCCCATATTTATAGGAATAGCGTTATATTGAGGTTTTACTGTTTGTATCACGGTCTCGTCGGAGTTCTTGAACATCATAGTGCTTTTCTTCGAGGCCATGATATATCCGGAACCGATACCGATCCCAAACTTCGACGTAATCTGGAATATAAAGTCGCCGCCGAAATCTATGCCTAGGTTAGCCGCCTTAAAACCGCCACTGACGTTATAACTAAAGAGCCTGGCCAGATCGAGATACATATTGGAATAGCCTTCCAAGCCGACGTTTAGGTCACCACCCGATATATAGGCACCCCCCCCGTAGAGCTTTAAGGAGAAGATGCGGGACGCTTGAGCCCGCTGGGTTGCTGCAAGAAGGAAAACAACTAGGAATGCGAAACACCACAAAAGCAATCGGATTATTTTACACATAGGATATATACCTCCTTGGAATTGGCTTAACCAGCCTTTCCCATGAAAGACTCGGCCCGCGACCAGCGTTGGGCAATCGTTTCTAGCGATCGAATCGCATTTTCTCTTGCAGAAAACCTATGACTTACGTCAATCTCTAATAACCTCGCCGGAACACGAGATTTGACCATATTTCGATATTTCGGCTTTTCCGCTTCATTCCTATTAATCAGAAATACTCCTTACCAGCTTGAAGTTTCGAATAGAGGATCCGCCATCAATTGTTAACGTGAGAGAACTTGATGCTTCCTGTAACAATCTCGCTAACTGTGTTACTAGTTCTTCCCGTATTGTCGTCAATCACCCAAACAGAATATGTCCCAATCGGAGTCGTGCTTAAAGAGGTAAATGACCAACTAATTCTTCCGTTCCCGTCTGCAGAGAGCGTAGGAGTAAGAACAATCGTACTGCCATCGGGCTGTCGCAAATATCGGGTCACCGTTCTGTTAGGGGTATAGTTTGAGCCTGCAAAATTGTACGTCCCTCCTCGGGGTTTAGAACTGGAAGTTCCCCCGTCGATTGTTAATGTCGGGTTATTCCCCAGCGCCGTGAAGCTGGTCTGTGCGCTCTGGCCGTCGGGATTGATGATCTTGATGTATTGGGTCGAGGTCGGTCCCGAACCGAGATAGACCGTGACCTTCACCGTCGTCGAACTGATGAACTCCTTCTGGGTGATGTCGAACTCCTGGTTCAGCTCATTTATCAGTTTCGCCGTAAACCCGTCCTGGAATCCCGTCCCTGTCAAGGTGAACGTCACCGTCTGACCCTTCGTCGCCGTGCTCGGACTGATTCCCGTTATGCTTAAAGTCGTCGTCTGAACAACAAATGTCACTCCGTTGGAAAGCTGGCCGTCCGAGTTCTTTACCTTTATCGTGTAATTCCCAGGAGCAGTATTCCCCATCGATTCTGTGACTACGATC
>Ga0315279_10009572_pt1 | contig 11523 bp, 8 predicted proteins | sample YL17G06_20_MG_FD_203694 | JGI IMG/M metagenome (GOLD analysis project Ga0315279, IMG submission 203694) | Sediment microbial communities from Yellowstone Lake, YNP, Wyoming, USA - YL17G06_20 | ecosystem: Environmental > Aquatic > Freshwater > Lake > Sediment | place: USA: Wyoming | collected...
CCATTCGCATTCCGAATTTTTACATCGATAGTCATTTGGATGAAATAGCTAATGCTATAGCCGAAGTCGCAAGAAAGAGGCAAGAACGCGGAATACCGCAAAAAAGCCACGAAAAATAAGATATTAGTGCGCCCATCTTACGGGCGCAGTCGTATACTCGATTCCGCTACTACCTACCCCTATACTGCTCCTGCCTTCTATGTTACCTGAACTGTGTATACTCCCCTTCAGGTAGCCTTTTCTTCAGTCAGTTCATAGTCGTCATTGGTTTTGTTGTTGGGGTAAAGTTTTATCCCAAACCCAAACCCAAAGTGGCGTGCGTTATTGCAGACTAGCTTTGCCACACGCGCGCTGGACAAGGTTATATTGGCTTGAATACTAACCCTGTCTGCAGGACATGCTAATGATTCGGCAACTAAAACCCATTGGCACTTTTTCCGAAAAAAAGCAAAAAAATACTTGAAGCGAGGACTGCTATTTCTGATTCCCTTTGCGTTTTTGTTCCTTACTTCCGTCCCCCGCTTGCCTTTCTACATAGATTTGGGAAGATTTGAAATCAATCGGGGGTTCCTAATGGGAGTGTTCTCGACCTTCGGCCTTATTTTCATAATGCTTCCGTATAGAACCTACAAGAGCGGACTCACAGGGGAAAGGAATGTTGTCAAAAATATTTCAGATAAACTGAGCAGCGATTACTCGATATTCAATGATGTATTGCTTAAAGACGGAAAACGCAGTGGAAACGTTGACCATATAATAGTTGGACCTACAGGCATATCCGTCATGGAGACAAAAAACACCAAAGGAATTGTTACTTATGATGGTTACAAATGGGGGGGTATAAGTGGAAACCCAAGTCAGCAAGCAGTATCAAACATGTTCAGAATTAAGGACATTCTAAAATATTGCGAAGTGTTCAAGGAGAAAGCTCCTTACGTAAATGCGGTTATTTTATTCACAAATAGCAAAATTGGCCTCAAAATATCTAAGGATCCAGAATGGTGCAAAGTTCTTCAAATTGGAAAACCAACCGATTCGAGTCTCTCTGACTACATTAAGAATGAACCCGTACGTTTCTCTGACAAAGAGATAACGTCAATTGAGCAAAGCCTCAAAATCAGAATTGGGAACTATGACGAATAATTCGAACCACGCGCGCACACACACACCGAACCCAAGCTACCCAATTCTGACGTTTAGAGAGCTTCCTTTCGTTCCTAAAACAGAAACCATTAGCACTGGAATCACCTCTTTGAAATCTAGCGCGCATGCTTGTTCCGAAAATGGTTAAAAACGGTTTTAATTCGTCTTTTGTGATTTGGGGCAATTTTAGGCCTCGCGTCGGCTTTCGGTCTTCTTGCAGTGTCCGCCTTTTTCGAACTGTGGAGGGTTAAGCTGAAGGTCGCGGTATAAGACCCCGCGATGATGAGGTCGGCTTGATGCCCGAATCCATGATTTTCCATCCTCAGCACGGCCAAGACTTGACTACAAAACGAGCCCGTATCGGACGTGAACAGTCAAAACAAGAATAAATACCATTTTACACCAATTTAGGAACACGCATGCGCGCTCCTATAAGATGTCTGGCCTAATTGAGGCTAAAACAATCTCCTCTGTTCTTTAAAATGTGGGTTTTGCTCCACCATTTTTGGAAGGTTTGGGCGTTTTCAGTGTGAACCGGAATCATCATTTTTGGGTTGACTTTTTCAATGAACTCTTTTAGCTGTGGACCTGAGGCATGTCCGGAAACATGGGTCGAACTTGTCGGTATTCCAAAGTGATTTATCCAGTTTCCTATTCTTTCCCAATCGATTTCCATTTCAGCGTCAAAAGGTTCACAGACAGACTTGATATAGACCGACCCAGTCGAGGGTTTTATGTCAATAAGCTCTTTAAGGTCAAAGTTGCTGCAGAAAAACAGGTATTCCTCTTGGTTGTCTCTCAAATCTCGGTAACAGATTACTTTGTCAAGATAAGGGCGTTCCCAATTGTCGTAGTCTTCTTTGAGCAGTTTATCATCGCAGCCACTTCCTATTAGGCCCCAGCTCTTTCGATTAGCATAAAGATTTATGTTTTCATCGTTTATGGTGGGAACAAGAGTTGCTTTGCATTTTGATAGCTCTTCCAACAGGTATGCTTGTTTGAGAGATACTGCAAGTTTTTTGCCTAGTCTCTTGGCGGCATTTAGGAACGAAAGCATCCTATCGGTGTCTCTGATGGACCAGTTGCAGACAGAAAGGCCTTTGGCTTTGGATGAAATGTTGCAGATTTCTTCTTCCACATCCATTTCCCTTTTGGAGCTTGAGTCTTCAATCCTTGTGCCCTCAATGAGCAACAATTCCGGTTTTGCATCTGCGCATGCGTTCATGAAAGCCGTGGTTTCTTCTTCTCGACGTCCATGAAAGCGAAAATCTCCGGTGTAGACGATTGTTCCTGAAGAAGTGTGTATTATGTAGCCGGTAGCTCCTGGAAGCGAATGGTCAACATTGTACGGTTCTATTTCAAGGCTGTCTATGCTGAATTTTTCAGTGAACTTGAAAATCTCATATTGCCGAGGCTCAGTCAAATCGGGATGGGTTCTAGCAGTTTTCCGACTGAGTTCACCCTTTTTGTTACTGTAGGTTTCGAAGCATTTGGTCAAATCTGTAATGTCGTTAAAACCGCCGCTGCCAGTGTCATTTATTGCCTTGAGAATATGAAATGTTTCCTCTGAACAATAAATGGGCAAGTCCTTACGAAGATGGTTTATGTATGCCGCGTGATCAGCATGAGCATGAGACAGAAGCAATCCTTGGAACTCAAGATCTTCATTCTCCCTTCCCATCTGCTTCAAGAAGTCTGTTCGGTAAATTCCAGTCAAATCTGGAACAAGGCCAAACTCGATGAAATCTCCCAAACCATTACATTTTCGGGGCTGCATGAATTCTGAAAAATAGTTGTTTGCCCTGCTGAAACTCATTCCAAAATCCAGGAAAACTTTAGTGCCTTTGTCCTCAAGGAGGATCTTGTTGCCACCAATCTCGTTTACCCCACCATAAAAAGTGAGTTTGGTCATTCTATCCCGCTCACAATAGTTGAATCGATGCTAGTTGCTTTTCAATTTTGCGAATTTTCGGTTGGAAGATTAGTCATTGAGCGAAAATTCTTCTGGGGTCGCAAAGAAACTCAAACGAAGTTTATGAGGTCTTTGATGTCCGTTAGTTCATAGTCTGCAGCCCCGGTTTCTTCTGTTCTCTGTCCATATTTGGAAAGGGCGGTTTGAAGCCCAAGTTTCTTAGCTGGCATTAAGTCTCTTTCAATGGAATCTCCTACCATCAAAATTTCAGAATTCACTATGCCGGGAACTTCCCTCTTGAGCCTACTCAAAGCCAACATCAACGGTAAACCTGTTTGCTTCTCTCTCCCTGTATCTTCATACCCTAGAACAGACTCAAAATATCGTTCTATTCCCATCGTCAACAATCGTTGAAATGCCTTCGTTTTAGGAGCTTCCGTGACGATATTTAAGATTACTCCTTTCTTCCGCAATTTCCGAAGCACCAATTTAACGTTCGGATAGGGCTTCATGAAATCATTTTTGGTCTTCAGATAATCGTTAATAGCAGCAGCTAATATCTTGTGATCAAACTGGCCGACACTTTTCAAGAATTCGCTAAATGCCTTATCTGACTCCAAACCAACAGCAAAATACGTCTTCATTAGAATCACGTAAGCTTTTTCTTGAGTCATATCCAAGCCGGCGGCTATCATGGCCCGAACAGCAGCTCTGCATGCTTCTTCCTTCATCCGCATGAAATCGCTCAAAGTATTATCTAAGTCAAAGAAGATAGCTCTGATTTTCCGCATTTCACCGAATAGTACAGCCTCCAGCTAAATTAACGTTTTATTATTGTTCGCATTCGCTGGAGGGAGCTTGTGATTTGCATATAGTTATTTAATTTAAAGGCAACAAAGTCATATCGCGGTTTAATATGTCTCTTGACGAAGTAGAGCAAATAAAGCCTTTATTGAAGGAATACGTCGAAAAAAGCTCCACTATTGCAGAACTCCATTGGGATCAAATTGGTTCTATGCGACTGCTTTTCGATCCCTACGCACCAGCTCAAAGAGAGAAGAGTGCACATTACTTCCTTTTGGTATCGGCGCTGGATACGTCTGAACTGGTTGGCAGATCTGAAAACGCAAAAGCGCTTATGATATCCATTCACAGTGCCTTGGGTGACGACTTATTTAGGTCGGGGCAATCTGATAGAATTAGGAAGATTGTTCAAAAATTAGACATTTTCTATCGACTGGGTCAGTCGAAAGAAGAGATACCTGAAGTTCTCGATTCGGTCAATCTCTTTGTCCAAAAGACTGCTAAAGATAACATAGTCAAATATGCTGCACAGTTTTCCGAGCCTGAAGAAATGGTTAAGGAAATCGGCAGTAGTATCCGATTCGTGGGAGGGCAACGCATCGATCACGCGTGGATGTACCTTCGATGGATGGTGCGGCCCTATCCAGACCTCAACACTTTCAAGAACTTCTCTTGTAGCCAACTCCAAATACCCATGACTTCTTTTGTGAGGAACGTTGCACTTTGTCTTGGTTTAAGCGCGCGTGTGGCAGACTGGAGCGACCCCGCAGGAGTCGAACAAGAAAGAAAGAGATTGACGGAGTTCGCTGCTGGTTTGTTTCCTCAAGACCCTGCAATAGTTGATTACCCCTTCTATGTTTTGGGACGGTGGATTAGAGACGAGAAACTGAGCTTGCGACTCCTGAAAGGTCACCTTCAATTTTGGAGAAAAATCTATGACCAGCTCAAGAAATCCCCAATAACGTTTGACATTGTTTCGAGAAATGAATCCACATTTGAGCGAGACGTAAGAGGAGAGCTAGAAAAACTTCAATTCATGTTTCTCTTTGAGCCTTACCATTTCTCACTTCCAGAACAGAGAGGCGTACCTCATTACCGGCCAGATTTTGTACTTCCGCGCGTTCGGAAAAAAGGAAGAATAGTAATATTGGAGCCTCATGGCATTTGGACGCCTCTCCAGAAGAGGATCGTTTCGTTAGGTAGGCAGAGATTTCCCATCTGGGTTAACCCCGCTGAAATCGATGTTGATGAGTTGCTGTTTGTTAAGAAGCTACGGATTTTCAAGGAAGTCTACCATGATCTATACTACTTGATTCTCATAGTTCCCTCCGCAGTAAGAGAGCGCATTGAAAGAAACTACCCTGACATTTATGATGAAATATGTGATGGTCGGGATATTCCTAAATTGCTCTATGACTTGAAGAGGAATATGGAATAGTAACCCTACAATTAAGAAGTATAGCGCGAAGCCCACGATTATTGATTCATCTGATGCTGTCAGCTCATTCCTCCGTCACCAGAGGTTCACACACCTGCGGCTTCCAATGGACGCTTCCGAGTCAAAGCGGGGAGTGACCATATGCTTATCCGCGGACGCGCAAATAAGCATGGATGGTAGCTGTTATGAATGAGCTAGAAAGACTTGCTGATTTACTCACAAAGAAAAGACAAATTGATTCAGATATATCGAGCATCATAAGGCGACCCTCCTTGCCCAGTCATATAGGAGAGTTCATCGCTTCAAGGATCTTTGGAATAAAACTTGAAGTCTCAGCCACTGCAAAGGGAATCGACGGCGTGTTTATTGAAGGCCCTCTGAACGGTAAAACGGTAAACGTTAAGTTATATGGGAAGCAGGAAGGTATTCTTGACATTACACTGCATGGCCTTGCCGATTACTACTTGGTTCTGACAGGCCCAAAATCGCCTCCCGTAACATCAAGAGGAGCTACCAGGCCTTTGGTCATCGACCATGTATATCTTTTTGAGATGAGAACCTTGGTGAAAAGTCTGACGAATCGAAATCTGAAAATCGGTGTAGCTACAAGCGTGGCGAAAGACTACTGGGATCAAGCAGAGATCTATCCAGACCAAAACAACAAGGAGTTAATTTTGACTGGAGAGCAGTTGAGGCAGCTTAGACTATTTGGCACTTGACTGATGGATTGCGTGAATCTATCGCGCGGGCTGCCTTGACCCCGCGCACTCGCTTCAATTGCTCCTGGAAAAGGATGATTAGTACTCGCCTCATATCTTTAGTGCGATCACGAAACTGGAAAGCACAAAGCGTTCGGGAGCGCCCGCGCGTTAGATTTATGTCTGGCTTCCACTCAATGTTATGTGATTGCGTTGCCCCCGATGTATTTGTGTACGAAGTGCGGAAGACGCCATACGGCAGAGGAATTCGACCAGAGCCGATTTTGCAGAGCGTGCGGGGCCTTCCTCTTGTCCAGCTCAATCGTCAAACAATCTATCGACGCCTCGAGTAGGAATAGATTAGCCACCTCAACCCATATCGATTCCAAGACGAAATCCAGTTACAAGAACTTCTTCAATGAAGATAGGATCGAGGCAAGGACGCTTAGGCATTCGGGTTCTGAAATCGAAGATCACCTTCAAGTGGGCGAGGAAATAAGGTCCAGACCGGCAATCAGATACTTGGATCCCCGCAACACAAGAAAGCTTGTTCAGATGGGGCAATTCGACTCGTTCGAGAAATTCCAGCTTAATCTCAGAGCGCAGGAACTGGGACGAGTTGGCGTAATCGACAAGCTAGTTTCAATGGATATTCTGCGAACCAGTATTGATGCTCACCCGTACCAGATGAGAGTGGCGTTGTCCGTTCTCCAGGAAATGAACACGAATGCGATCCTTGCAGATGAGGTCGGACTTGGCAAGACAATAGAGGCCGGCATAATCATGAAGGAGCTTCTCCTCCGCAACATGGTCAACTCCATACTGATAATCGTCCCAAAAAGTCTCTTGTCGCAGTGGAAGCAGGAGATGGCTGAGAAGTTTGGTGAGAGATTTGTCTTGGCGAACGATCGAAGAGAGTTTGGGGGCTTTGATGTTGAAGACAGGATAATCTGCTCGTCCGGCCTTCTTGTTCGTCGGTTCAAGGAAATAGCAGTGCGATATTGGGATCTTGTAATAGTTGACGAAGCGCACACCTACAGGAACACGAGAAGCAAAGGAAGACTACATCTGGCGAATGTACGAAGAAACTACCTGCTATTGTTGACTGCCACGCCTCTTTGCAACAAACTGACTGACTTGTACAGTTTGGTTGATTTAATCCATTCTGGTGTCTTGGAGACTGAACGCACATTCATATCACGCTACGCGGCCGATTCCAAATGCCGTGTTGTCAGGTCGTCTATGGCTGATGAACTTAGAACGGCGATCTACGGCATGATGTGTCGAACAAGAAGAAGTGAGACTGACATACCTTTCACTGAGAGGCATGTGGAATCACGTAGAATAGAAGCAAATGAAAAAGAGAGCGAATTCATTGAGAACGCAACGGAGTATCTGAAGGATATAGGCAACAACCGATACAAAACGATTCAGCAATTAGAAGAAGAGAATCCGACGAGGAGAATAACTGAACAGCAGAGCAGAGCCATTCTCATATTGCAGGCCATAGCACTCCAACAATCATTATCAAGCTCACCCTTTGCTACAATCGAATCACTGTACAAAAGGCTTGACAAATATCCCTCGGAAAGAACCAAAATAACCGAGTTGATTGGTCTCGCCAAGGAGATCAAATCCTCGAAGCTGGAGTTGCTAAGAAAGGTCTTGAAGGAAATCGGAGATGAACAGGCCCTTATCTTCTGTCTGAGAAAAGCCACGGTATCCAGGATTAGAGAAGTGCTTGATCAGGAATTCGGAAAAGCGGAAGTCTACATGGGTGACATGGGATCATCGGCAAGAGAAAGGGCCATTGAGGAGTTCAGAGATGGCAACACAAGGTATTTAGTGGCTACAGACGCTGCGGCAGAGGGTCTGAATCTGCAGAAATGTAACATCATGTTTAACTATGACCTGCATTGGAATCCCATGAAAATCGAGCAAAGAATAGGTAGAATCCACAGATTCGGGCAAGAACGTGATGTGACCATTTTCAATCTAAGTATTAAAGACACAATTGATGACTATGTGCTTCACATTCTCTATCAGAAGATAGAGCTGTTCAATATGACGATTGGAAAAATGGAGACAGTTCTAACTGAAACCAAAGAAGGAATGCAAGACATAGAGAAGACGATCATGGAGATTTTGCTGAGAAGCAAGAACCGCATTGACGTAAAAAGAGGAATTGAAAAGCTATCTGAGGACTTGAACTATGCGAAGGAAAAACAAGAGTTGGCAGCGCAATTCACAAAGGGGGTTCTCGGTTGAGCAAGAAGTATTCCGAACAGGATCTTCACAAATTCATCCGTTCCTTTGTGAAATCTGAAGGCGGAGAACTAGTTGATACCTCCGAGGAATATTTTGAAATCAAGTTTCCACATTCTCTAAGCTCGGTCAGATATACTTACCAGCCCGCAATCGCTCGCGAGAAAGAAATCGATCTCATAGCAACTGGTAGTCCGGCTTTTGAAGGGATAGTTCAGGAATGCTTGAACAAAGGAACGCTAAGTGCGATTTCCATTAGACCAAAACAGGAACTTCAAACCTACCTTGAGGGCCTTTTCAAGGATTCGTCACATTCCTGTGACAATTGCGAGAAAATAAGGATTGAAGATGAAGACTTGTCGTTTTGCACCAAATCCCCCAGATGCTACCACAGAATAAGAGGGGGAAAAATCGTTTCAACAAGAGTCGTTGAAAAACGACCAATCAAGCTTCTCCAATTCTACTTTTCTGCGATTTTCAAAAACAAGCTGAGGAAAAATGAAGAAACGATAAAGATGCTTGTTGATGAAGACGGGAATATCTATGATTGTGACATTCTTGCAAACGAGAAACTAGAGTTCCTAGACTCGCCAGGAAAAATCGAGTTAGACCTCTTTGACGATTTGAAACTCATAGTAGACGAAGAACTAGACTCGACGCTTAAAGACAAACAAGCCATATTTAATCTTATTCTTGAGAAGCAAGTGACAAGCAGATTAAGAAACCTTGAAAGGAAAATGGATGAGGAGAAGCTAGAGAAATCAATCTCGAAAAAAAACGTGAGTTTCAATGAGAACGAATGGAAAAAGAACAGAGACTTCGCCCTGCAGAGAGAGAAAGAATCTCTTGAGACGCTGATTGATGTCAAATTCCTTAACCTTCTATTGGTAAATACTCAGAAAGTGTTTTTCGAGATATTACTGGAGAACAACTCCAAAGTGAGATCCTCGTTCATTGAAGGTGCTGACAGCCCAACCAAAGTCGTCTGCCCTGGATGCGGAAAACAGGTCCAGGAGGGATATGCAACCGAAGATGGCCTCTATCTATGCCTCGATTGCATCAAGCAATCTGTAGAAACCGGCAAAATATATTCAAAGAACTACGAATTGGCAGTTGACAGCACAACCGACGGACATATCGAAAAAGACCAGGGTTTCAAATGCTCTGTTTGTGGACAACTAAACTGTACTCATTTCGAATTCAAATGCAGCCACGACGGATCCTCGGTGTGCATCAGCTGCTGCGCGCTTTGTGATAAATGTGAAAGACTTTTCTCAGTGGCAAATGTTACCAAGAGTATGTCTGGCAAGGTGTTTTGCGTTGAGCACATTGCCAAATGTGATAACTGCGCGTCGTACATAGGGATAGACGAGTCTAAGATCAGCTATGATGGATTCACATTGTGCACGAACTGCCGCGCTACTTGTGCCAACTGCGGAAGGTTGTTTTCTAAAGCAGATGTAACGAGAAGCAAACAGTCAGGCAAGACCTATTGCGCCGAACACATAATCAATTGTGAGAACTGCGCATCCCCAGTGGGAATAGATGAGTACAAGATTTGTTATGCGCTTGGAAAGAAAGTATGTTCTTGCACCAGTTTTCAGAAGTGTTCTCTTTGCGAGCAACACTACTCCACCGAATCACTCATGGAAGGAAGATGTCCGGCATGCAATAATCTCTCAGAAACTAAAGAATCAGAACTCATAACTCCCGTAATCCTTCATGATTCTTCCCGCAACAAAACGAGGAAATGGCTTGTGGGCAAGAACAAGATGAATTCAGTGATCATAGCAAAGGGGCTCTTCTTAAGCACACTTTTTGTAGTTCAGGGAGGAAGAGTGACCTTTCAGAAATCGGTTCCATTCCTTACCAAGCTGGGAGGGCGCTAGAATGGAGTTCGTGAAATTCGATGGGCTTCTCAAAGATGTTCTTGAAAATTACTCTAGCGTTGATCTAGTCGAATTCCTTCAGCAGAGACTCAACATTCCAGAATACAAAGCAAAGCTCTTGGCTGAAAGGATTGAGGGAAAATTCAATCTAAGGATGAACCATGCTATAGAGGAAAAGAATCAGGAACTCAGAACCAGAGACAACGTCAAAGAGCAAGACGACAACCCTGCACAGATTAACGTATATGCCCTCGATAGTCTCTCAGGCAGAGAATTTGAATACTTTCTTAAATGGCTTTTTGAAGAAATGGGGTTCGACGTCAAACTGACCAAGATCAATGCTGACTCCGGAGTCGATCTTGTCGTAGCCAAGGAAGACGAAAAAATAGCAGTTCAGGCCAAACGATACAGAAGAAACATGAAAGTGTCAAACAGTGTAGTGCTGAAAACCCATGGTGGCAAAGATGTCTATCGTTGCGCGAAATCAATTGTAATTACTACTTCCTACTTCACCAAGCAGGCGATTGAGGATGCTGGGAAGCTGAATATTGAACTTTGGGATAGAGACACGCTTTCAGCAAAGATTGATGGGGTAAATGAGAAAATAAAGAATTCAGGGCAAAAAGCCCAGTTCCCGCAATACAAAGGTTCACTGCTCAAAAGCCTGCTGAGCCTTGAGAAGATGGGTGTTTTTACTATCGAAAGGAAAGAAAATGGTAAGCACGACATCCACAGATATGGAATCAAGCCCCCACTGCTCTCATTTCAGGCCAGAGGTCCTTACGTTACTCGATGTGTTTTCAGAATAAGGGGCAAGGAACCCGTGGGAGAATATGAGGGCGCCGTTCTAATTAGGAGTGAAAGGCAGTTCATTCATGGACCTGGTAGCGAACAAGCTTATGAAAAGATAATCGCCTATCTATCAGACTTCTTATGAAGCGTGGACTCTGCGAATAGTATCGTTGTAGATGCGAGAAAGGATGTTGATTTTCGAATCCTTGTCAAGAACGATTCTTAAGTTCAAGACAATACTAATGTGTAGCGCGCATGCGTGTTCCTAAATTGGTGTAAAATGGTATTTATTCTTGTTTTGACTGTTCACGTCCGATACGGGCTTGTTTTGTAGTCAAGTCTTGGCCGTGCTGAGGATGGAAAATCATGGATTCGGGCATCAAGCCGACCTGATCATCGCGGGGTCTTATACCGCGACCTTCAGCTTAACCCTCCACAGTTCGAAAAAGGCGGACACTGCAAGAAGACCTCATAGCTGCCGGAATCAAAGGAATCAGCATCGGCCTTGGTCACTACTTCACTCAGCCCATACGTGGCATTCTTCCAGGTAATGGAGAAGCAACTGTTGACGCCAGAATTCTG
>Ga0315279_10009573_pt1 | contig 11523 bp, 14 predicted proteins | sample YL17G06_20_MG_FD_203694 | JGI IMG/M metagenome (GOLD analysis project Ga0315279, IMG submission 203694) | Sediment microbial communities from Yellowstone Lake, YNP, Wyoming, USA - YL17G06_20 | ecosystem: Environmental > Aquatic > Freshwater > Lake > Sediment | place: USA: Wyoming | collected...
GAGGCGGCGCGGGAACTGTTCGCCTTCGGTCCCGATCGGCTGACGCCCCAGAACTGGCGCGAACTGGCCCAGGCCGTCGCCGAGGCCGGGCGGCAGGAAGGCCGATACCGGGCCGTCCTGGCCAAGGCCAACCTCGAGAAGGTCTTCCTGACGAACGGCTTTGACGAGAACCTCGAGGCCGTGGACCGGACGGTCTTCGTCCCCTGCCTGAGGACCGACGACCTGGTTTTCAAACTGGGCGATGCCCAGGTGCGGCATCGCCTGGCGGTCAAGACGGGCGTCGAGATCGGCTCGACGGCCGACCTGCGCGACGCCGCGCAGTGGCTCATGCAATACTTCGTGCGGCACGGCGCGGCCTCGGCGGCCGTCAGCCTGCCGCCCGAGTTCACCCCGCGCGAGCCCGACGAGGCCGCGGCTGCCGCGGCCCTCGGCCGGGCCCTGAAGGGCAAGGAACTGGCGGTGGCCGACGCCGACGCCCTGGCCGTGTTCGCCCTGGACACCGTGGCGGCGGCGTGCCGCGAGTTCCACAAGCCCCTGCAACTGATGATCGGCGTCATCCGCAACGTGTACCCGGGGGGCGTGCCGGGCGGGCGCGACCTGCTGAGCCAGCAGGGCAGCCTCGCGGGCTACGCGGACCTGTTCCGCCGGTTCCCGGAGGTGGACTTCACGGTCTCGGTCCTCTCGGCGGCCTGGGCGCACGAACTGGCCACGTTTGCGTGGATTTTTCCGAACGTCAAGCCCTCCGGGCACTGGTGGTACGCCAACGTCCCGGCCCACATCGAACACGACCTGCGGGCGCGCCTGGAGGCGGTGCCCCAGGTGAAGTTAATCGGATACTACAGCGATATGTACAAGGTGGAGTTCGGCCTTCCGAAGTTCAACATGTACCGGCGGATCCTGGCGCGGGTGCTGGCCCGCGAGTTCGTCGAGACGGGCCGCATGACCGAGCCGCAGGCCGTGGACACGGCCCGCCTGCTCCTCCGGGAAAACCCCAGGCGGATCTTCGGCGTCTAGCGGGCGGTCGAATCATGTGCCGGCGGCAGGATCCGTCTTCGGGGCGGACCGCACGGCTTCCATCGAAGACACGACCTGAAGATGCCACTCTGTTTCCTCGTCCGTCACTTCGTAGTCAATGATCATCCTGCGGTTCTCGGGGAACAATCGCTCTTTCCGCAACATGAGGTCGTCCAGCAACTGCGCCCCGATTCGGCGATCGGCCTCCGGCAGAGAGCCGAGCACCTCTTCAATCAGGGCGATTCGTTCGCTGGACGGGACAAGAGTGGCGTTCCAGGCAAGCGATCCCATCATCAGCAGCACCTTGTAGGATTGCAGCGTCTCAGCGGAGTCGCGGAACGGCCTCACCAACTCTCCCAACACCTCGGACATCTTCGGGCCGGCCGGCGTGTTGGCAAGGATGACATCAGCATCCGGGAGGTGGTTTCTCGCCCGCTGCATGAGCGTCAGGCGGGCGGCCTTGTGGCGCGCGGCCCGGAGTTTCTTCTGTTTTCTCTTGTCGCGATTGCGCTGTGACACGCCGATCTCCTTGACTGCGGGAATGCGGCGGTGCACAACGATCCCGTCCAGAGCCTTGCCCCGCCGCGCCAGGCGAAACGTTCCGCCGGTTCGCGTTGTCCTGTCAGGGGCCTCCCTCAAGTACCGGGGCGAACAACTCGCGGTACAGGCGCTCGACGTTCGCCCGCGTGTCGCACGCAAAGGGGGCGCCCGTCGTCTGCCGGGCCTTCGAGAGGTCGCGCACGAGGTCCAGGTCATATTGGCTGACCGCATGGAAGAACCCGCGCTGGGCGTAGTACCGGGCCAGGTACTCCTGCTCGGTCTGTCCCGGCGTGGGGATCAGGAGGGCCTTCTTGCCCAGTTCAGCCAGTTCCATGACCGTCGTGTAGCCGCTGCGGCAGAGGACCAGTTGCGCCCGGTTCATCATCTCCTGCTGCCCGGCGCGGTCCAGGAATCCGTAAACCGTGATGCGGTCAGACAGTTGCCGGACGTCCTTGACCTCGGGCTTGCCCAGGGTGATCACGATTCGCGGCAGGTCGACCTGGCGCACCTGGCCCAGGATGATCCGCTCCAGTTCGACCCGCTGCACTTCGGGGCCGGAAATGGAAATGAAGAGGTCCACGTCGCGGGGCACGTCCATCCGGGCCACGCTGGCCAGGACGCCCGCGTAGAAGATTTTTTCGGGCTTCAGCCAGCGCATCTCGTGGGCCAGGCGGCCGGCGAGGTTCCGGCCGGGGTCGGCCAGGTCGGGGACGATGACCTTGTCGAAATGCCGCATGTAGAGGTAGTTGAACGACTCCGTCACGCCCTCGCCCCAGCCGAGGCCCGGCGGCGTCATGAATCGCAACTGGTGCGAGATGATGAAACTGGGGATGCCCGGCGCCCGCACGTTCAGGCGATTATCGCTCAGGATGAGATCCGCGGGATGGCTGCGCAGGATCTCGCGCAGGCCGTGCTTCTCGCGGGCCACGGCCCGCAGCATCCGCGGGGCGGTGGCCAGGAACTTCGGTACGAAAAACCGCGTGGCGGAGAACGGCGGCGGGTAGTCCTGGAATTCCACAAAATCGCACTGCGGCACTTCCTGACGCAGCAGCGCCGCGGCCCGGCCCTCGGCCGCCACCGTGACGTGGTGCCCGCGGGCCAGGAAATCGCGGATGATGGGCAGATCGCGCGTGGCATGGCCCAGGCCCCACGACAGCGGGCTCACGAGGATGTGTTTCATTGCGCCACAACCTAGTCGGCGGCGCCGCGGCTGTCAAGAACGTCTGACGCCGACATCCGGACGGCCGGTGGCCTGTTGTCGGCGGCCCATGCCGTCACTATACTGTAGCACCCGTGGTGGGCAGGGGAGAGGCATGCCGATAAAAAAGACGATCAGCGACATCTTGGGCGAGATGGGCCGCACCCTCGGCCAGGTCTCGCCCGAGGGCCTGGACCGGCTTGTCGAGGCCGTCCTGAAGGCCGACCGCATCTACGTGGCGGGCGGCGGGAGGTCGGGCCTCATGGCCCGCGCCTTCGCCATGCGCCTCATGCACCTGGGCCTGGTGACCTACGTCGTCGGCGAGACCACGACGCCCTTCATCCGCAGCGGCGACCTGCTGGTGGCCTGTTCGGCCAGCGGCGAGACCCAGGTGACCGTCCTGGTGTCGCAGGTGGCCCAGACGGCCGGGGCGAGGGTATTCGCCATTACGGCCACGCCTGATTCGCCGATGGCCCGCCTGGCCCATTCGACCATCGTCATTGCGGCCCCTACGAAGCACACGCCGGCGGGGGTCGGTGCGTCCGCCCAGTACGGCGGCTCGCTCTTCGAGCAGGCCCTGCTGGTGCTCCTGGACGCGGTGAGTTCCGAGATCGCCCGGCGCCTGGGCGCCGCCGCTCAGGAACTCGATTCGCGCCACGCCAACCTGGAGTAGGATCGGCGGAGGCCGGGGGCGGGCGTCGCGGAAGAAAACGCGGCGGTGCCGTTGACAGACCGCGCGCAACCGTCTAGACTCGCAAACGGCATGATTCAACCGAATGAGATCTCCGAGGGGGTTGCGCCGGCGAACCATGGCTATGTGCGCCCGCCCGAGCGCGTGCGGGGTCTGGCTTGGCGGTGGCTGCTGCGGCTGGCGGGGCAGATGCGGCGGCAGTACCTGTGCAGGCTGCGCCCGGACTATGTGGCCCGCGCCAAGGCCGCACGCCGAGGCCAGTGCCGACAATGCGGCGCCTGCTGCAACCTGACGTTCCACTGTCCCTTCCTGACGTCCGACCGCCGCTGCAACCGCTACGACAGGCGCACGCAGACCTGCCGGGAGTTTCCGATCGACGCCAGGGACCTGCGGCTGACGCGCGTGCCGTGCGGCCACTACTACGATTCACCGCCGCCCAGTACGGGCCCGTACGGGGAGGGCAAGGCTCGTGCGGATTCCTCTGGCTAAGTACGGGGCGCGCGAACTCGTCCTGTTTGGGGGACTGGCGCTGGCGGGTCTCATCGTCTCGGCGGTTTTAGGAATCGGTCTAGACCTTGCGCGATGCCTCGGTCGATTCGCTGAATGGGCGTGTTGGCCCCTCGCGCTGCTCTTTGCCGCGGCCCTGGCGTTCATCGTGGCGTTCTTCCGCGACCCCGAGCGCCGGGTCCCGGCCGACCCCGGGGCGCTCGTCGCGCCGGCCGACGGAAGGGTGACCGAAGTGACCGAGGTGATTCAGGAATCGGTCTGGCCCTGCGCCATGCGCGACCGATTCGCTAAAAAGGAGCCGGGATTCCTGAAGGGCCGCGCCCACAAGATCGGCATCTTCATGTCGCTCGCGAGCGTCCACGTCAACCGCGCCCCGTGCGCGGGGCGGGTGGAGGCCGTCGACCATCAGCCGGGGCTCTTTCTGGACGCCCGGGACCCCGCCTCCTCCGCCCGGAACGAGGCCACCGCCCTGGCCATCGCGGATGCCGAGGGCCGCGGCACGCGGGTCCTCGTGCGGCAGGTGGCGGGCGTCCTGGCCCGCCGGATCGTCTGCGACGCCGCCGTGGGCGACGTCCTCGCCCGGGGCCAGCGCATCGGCATGATCAAGTTCGGCTCGCGGGCCGAGGTGTACGTGCCCCTCGAGAGCAACTTCGAGGTGCTCGTCTCGCCCGGTGCCCGCGTCAGGGCCGGCGAGACGATCCTGGGGCGATTCCGATGAGGATTCGGCGCGTTTCCATTCTGGCTTCTCTCTGCACGCTCGGCAACGGGTTGTGCGGGTTCATGGCGATCACCCTGACGGCGAAGGCCCTCGTGGTCTCCGACACGGCTCACGCCGCCTTCCAGGGCCAGGTCCGGTGGGCAGCCTACTTTGTCCTCCTGGCCATGGTGCTCGACGCCCTCGACGGGCGGCTGGCCCGCTTTGCCCGGGTCACGAGCGACTTCGGCGGCCAACTGGACAGCCTCTGCGACGCCGTCAGTTTCGGCGTGGCCCCGGCGTTCCTGATGAATCGCCTCGTGGTCGAGGGGCTCCAGGACGTCGACCTGCCCTTCGGCGTCGGCAGGGTCCTCTGGCTCGCCTGGGTCTGCGGCGCGGTGTACCTGGGCTGCGCGCTCATACGCCTGGCGCGGTTCAACGTGGAGAACGTGCACGACGAGGAGGCCCACCTGAGTTTCAAGGGCCTTCCGTCGCCGGCCGCGGCGGGCGCCCTGGTGTCGCTCATTGTCATCCTGGCGAATTGCTGGAAGGAGGTCGAGCCCGGTGCGGCCGCCTGTGCCATGCTCTGGGCCCTGCCGGTTGTCGCGGTCGTGCTGGGCCTGCTGATGGTGTCCAATCTGCGGTACGTGCACCTGCTGAACCATCTCGTCCGCGGGCGCCGCCCCGTGGGCCACCTGGTGCTGGTCCTCCTGGCGATTGCGATGGCGTTCCTGCTGCGCGAGGTCTTCCTGCCGCTCGGTTTCGGGGCCTACGCGCTGAGCGGCCCGGTGATGCACGTGCATCGCAAGTTCGCCCGGCCGCGCGGTCCGAAAGCGGGGGAGGGCCTCGGCGGCGTCGCCCAGGCGACCGCCGGCGCCCCGCCGCCGGCTAGGCGAATGTGAGGCGCGAAACCATGGTCACGCCCTGCCGCCAAGGTGCCGGCTTGACCGGCGTCGCCGCGGCCCTGCTCCTGGGCCTTGCGGCAACGGGATGCGACATGACGGCCCATGCCCGCCTCTGGGCCGACACGGCCTTGCCCGACGGCGCCTTCTCCACCCAGCCCCGGCAGTGGGCGTACGACGGCGAGCCGGTGACGTTTGAACTGGAGGCTGACCCTGGCCTGGCCGACTTCGTCGTCTTCGGCGTCGGCGGTGAGGAGACCGTCGTCAGCATCGCCAAGGTCGAGGGCCGATTCCGCTGGACCCACGTCTTCCGCGCCGGCGACCGCCCCCAGACCTTCGAGGTCTACGCCGTGCCTTACCTGCTGCGCGGCAAGTGCGACTGGGTGTACGACAAGAAGGACGACAAGTGGTATCACTATCCCGGCGCCAACGAGAAGCCCGACGTGCCGACCGACCGCGAGCGGCGCATGACGATCACGTGCTACCGCGTGGAGGTCCGCATGGGTTTTGCGGCGCGCGGGCGTACGCCCGGCGTCGAGTTGACGCTGGTCCGGGCTGACGGGCGGCGCTCCGCCGTCCGGCAGCGGCGCGCGCCCGAGGGGGATGCCCCGGGGTTCCTCCTGTTGGGGCCCGACGCCAAGGGTCTCTGCGAGGTCGCCTACGTGCCGCGATACGATGAGGTCAGCCGCGCGGGGCAGACCACCGCCGAACTTCTCGTTCAGCACGCCGACGGCTCGACGGAGCGCATCCGCCAGGACCTTCAGACGCCGTAGCCGCGGCGCGGGCGGCCCGGCAACCCGGATTGGGGGAGCGAGTGGCGAAAACCCAGTCAGTCAGAGGAACGCGGGACTTTTACCCCGACGACATGGCCTTTCGGCAGTGGCTGGTGGACCGCTGGCGCGAGGCTAGCCGCCGCGCGGGATTCGTGGAAGTCGACGGCCCGGAACTGGAGCCGCTGGAACTCTACACCGAGAAGAGCGGCCCCCAGATCGCCGAACAACTCTACTGGCTCCAGGACAAGAGCGGCCGGAAACTGGCGCTGCGGCCGGAGTTCACGCCGACCCTGGCCCGCATGATTGCTGCGCGACAGGCGTCGCTGCCGGAACCCATCCGCTGGTTCAACATCTCGCGGTGCTTCCGCTACGAGCGGGCCCAGAAGGGCCGCCTGCGCGAATTCTTCCAGTGGAACGTTGACCTGGTGGGCGTCGAGGGCGAGATCGCCGACGCCGAGTGCATCTCCGTTGCCATTGACGGCCTCCGCAGCGTCGGCCTCACGCCGCAGGACGTCCAGGTGCGCATCAACGACCGGCGGCTGCTGCACGACCTTGTGAAAACCTACCTGGATGTTTCGGAAGACGCTGTGCCGCGCGTCTTTGCGCTCCTGGACAAACGGGACAAGGTGCCCCCCGAGGCCCTGAGCCAAATGGTGGCCGACGCCGGGCTCGAACCGCAACACCGCGAGCGGCTGGAGCGGCTTCTGACGTGGCAAAGCCTTGGCGAAATCGAGCAGGTGGTGTCGTTTCGCACTCCGGGGGAGCAAGCGGGGCTCGCTGCGCTGCGGCGACTGTTCGGGTTCCTCGACGCCTACGGCATTGCCGACTGGTGCAAGTTCGACATCGGCATCGTCCGCGGCCTTGCGTATTACACCGGCCCGGTCTGGGAGGTGCACGACCTGAAGGGCGAGTTCCGGGCCATCTTCGGCGGCGGGCGGTACGACCGCCTCCTGGCCGAACTGGGCGCCAAGCCGATGCCCGCCTGCGGCTTCGGCTGCGGCGACGTAATCCTGGGGCTCCTCCTGGAGGAGCGCGGCCTGCGGCCGCAGGCAGAGCGCCCGGCGGAATACTTCGTGGCCTCGGCCGACGGCGAGAACTGGGCCGACGTCCTGCGGGTCGTCCGCCTGCTGCGCGACAGGAACCTCTCGACCCAGTTCGACCTGAAGGGCGGCAACCTCTCGCGCCAGATGAAGAAGGCCGCCGACGCGGGCGCCAGGTACGTGCTCATCGTCGGCAAGGACCTCGCCCAGGCCGGACGCCTGACGGTCCGCAACATGCAGTCGGGCGTGCAACGCGAGGTCTCTCTTGAAGGCCTGGCAGACTTGGGCAAGTAGAATGGCTCATGGCCAACCGGAAGGTCATCTACGAGGCCTGCTTCGAGGATTACCTCCGGGCGGCCGGCGTGCCGTACGTGGCCGTCGACGAGGCCAAGAAGGCCCTGTTTGCCGGCGTGCAACTGAAGAGTTTCGATTTCGTGGTCTACAGCGCCGGCGGGCCGAACCTGCTGGTGGACGTCAAGGGGCGGCGGATGGCCGGGCGCACCCCGCGGGGCGGGCACCTGGAGAACTGGGCCACCCGCGAAGACCTGGGCAGCCTGGCCCGCTGGGAAGCGGTTTTCGGTTCGGGGTTTACAGGGCTGCTTGCCTTCTGTTATCATCTAGCCGGTCCGGAGGCCGCGGCCAGATTCGAGGCGGTGCACTTGTTCCGGGGCGAATACTTCGGCCTCCTGGGCGTCTATCGCAGTAGGTACGCCGAGGCCGCCAGGCCGCGCAGCGCCGCCTGGGACACCGTCAGCGTGCCGGCGGCGGCGTTCCGGGAGATGGCAAGGCCCGTCTCCGTTTTCTTCTGACGGGCAGGGAGGAGCCAATCCGTGAAGTTCAATCGGCTGAAAACCGGGGCGGTGCGCCTGGTCGCGGCGGCCGTCCTCGGCTTGATGCTGGCCGCGACCGTCCTGGGGACCGTGACGACCAGGGTCCCCAAGGCCAAGGAGCAGCCCGAGTCGTCCTATACGATCCCCAACATTGCGGCCTTCGGGATGTCCCTGACGGCCCTGGCGATTGCCTGCAAACGCTACCACAGGGTCTGACGGGTCGCTGCCAAGGCGCTCGACCCGCTTGAAAAGGAGAGGGATATGGATGCGAAAACCGTTGTAATCGGCTTGCTCGTTGTGAGCGCCGTCCTGCTGGGCGGCCTCGTGGCGAGCGGTCTGCGGGAGGAGAAGGCATACGCGCAAGGCGGTGTCTACGCGACGTACCTGGCCGCCACGGCCAACGTCCAGGAGCAGTTCGTCAACTTCGTCGTCCTGGACACCGAGTCGCGCAAACTCCTCTTCTACCGCGTGGAGCAGGGCAAGTGGACACTGGCTGATCCGACCGTGGGCTTCGACCTGACGAAGGAATTCAAGCACGCCGGCCCGTGACCGCGCACCCGAATCCATTCTCTTGGAGAGCCCATCATGAAAACGAAAGACCTGATCCTGATCGCCTTGGTCTGTGCGAACGTGACCCTTGCCGCCGTCGCCCTCGCGCTTTACGTGGGCAAGGCGGAACCCTCGGCCGTGGCCGCCACCGGCTCGCGCGCCGGCGACTACGTCATGGTCAGCGGCCCCGTGTCGAGCACGCGCGAAGGCGTGCTGGTCATCGACGTCGTGGCCAAGCGGGCCAACCTGTATGTGCCGAAGTCGGCGGCGGGCGTCAGCGCCGGCAGCCAGTGGGAGCGCACCAGTTCGCGCAACCTGGCCTCGGACTTCGGCGTCAAGTAGCCGACACCGGCTTTGCAAGCGGTACCCGGCGCCGTCCGCGGGCGGCAGGGACCTGTGTTCCCGGACGGGCTGCCGGTCCGCTGCGCGGCCTGTCCTGCCGGAGGGAGCCTCAGTTACCGTGGACACGTCGCTTGCGCGAAGATTCGGTGCGCGCCGCGCTCTGGCGGGCGAGCGCCTCGGCCGGGCGGACGCCCTGTCTCTCCTGGCCGGGGCCGAGCAGGACCCCTGGCCCTTGCTGCACGCCGCTGACCGCATCTGCCGCCGTTTCCGCGGCCGCACCGTTTACCTGTGCAGCATCGTGGCCGTGAAACTCGGTCGCTGCGGCGAAGACTGCCGCTGGTGTGCCCAGAGCGCGCACTGGCAGACGGGCATCCGGCCGCACGGCCTGCTCTCGACCCAGGAACTCCTGCGGGCCGCCGAGGCGGCCGCCGACGCAGGGGCACGCCACTTCGGCCTCGTCTCCAGCGGCGGGCGCCTGTCGCCCGGGGAATTCGACGCCGTCCTCGCCGCGGGCCGCGAAATCCGACGCTACACCGGTCTTGAAATGTGCGCCAGCCTGGGCGCCCTGTCGCCCGAGGCGGCCCGGCGGTTGGTCGAGGCCGGATTCGTCCGCTACAACCACAACCTGGAGACCTCCGCCCGCCACTTCCCGAACGTCTGCACCACGCACACCTACGAGGACCGCGTGCGCTCGGCCCGCGCGGCCGTCGAGGCCGGCCTGGAACTCTGCTGCGGCGGCCTCTTCGGCATGGGCGAGACCGACGAGGACCGCGTGGACCTGGCCCTGGCCGTGCGCGACATCGGGGCACACGTCGTCCCGCTGAACTTCCTGCATCCCATTCCGGGCACGCCGCTGGCCGGTGCGGCGGCGCTGGCGCCGATGAAGATTCTTTCCATCGTGGCCGTCTTCCGGCTTCTTCTGCCGGACCGCATCATCAAGGTTGCCGGCGGCCGCGGCCACAACCTCCGCGACCTCCAGGCCCTGATGTTCCTGGCCGGGGCCGACTCGTGCATCATCGGCAACCTGCTGGCGACCACCGGCCGGCCACCCGAGGAGGACCTGGCGATGATCCGCGACCTGGGCCTTGAGCCGGCCGCCCGCCCGTCAGCCGCCGGGGCCGGGGCAGGGGACTCGCCGGGTGCCAACCATGCCTGAAGGGCAGGGCGTCGTGATTACCGGCCTTGGCCTCGTCTTGCCGCACGGGGCCGGGCTGGCGTCGGCCGATGCCGTCTTTGAGGGCCGCAGTGCCGTCGGCCGCCTGCCGGACATGCCCGGCATGCCAGACGCCACGGGGGCGGCCTTCCGCGAGTTTTCTCCTCCGCCGGCCGCAGCCCACGAGGACCGCGCGGTCCAGTTTGCCGCCGTTGCCGCAGAGGAAGCGTGGGCCGGCGCGGGGCTGCACAGCGCCCCCCTGCCGGCGGAGCGCATCGCCACCGTCATCAGCCTGAGCAAGGGCTGCCTGCTTGCCTTGACCCGTCTGGGGGAAGGTTGCGGCAACGGGCGGATGCCGTGGCCCCGGCTGACGGCCGATGCCGCGGCTTCGTTTGTCGCGGGCCGCTTCGGCCTCAGGGGGCCGGTCCTGGCGCCGGTGACGGCGTGCGCATCGGGCGGCCACGCGCTCGCCTGGGGCGCCTCGCTGGTGGCGCGCGGCGCGGCGGATGCGGCCCTCGTGGGGGCGGCCGAGGCGTCGCTCCACCCCCTGGTCATCGGTTCTTACCGGCGGATGGGCGTCCTGGCCGGGCCGGGCGACGACCCGGCGGCATCCGTTCGCCCGTTCTCCGCCACGCGCCGCGGCTTTGCCATCGGCGAGGGCGCGGCCGTCCTGGTGCTGGAGTCGGAGTCCTCGGCGGCCCGCCGCGGCGCGCCGGCGCTCGCCCGCGTCAAGGGCTGGGCCGCAGGCGCGCAGGTCTGCGGCATGGCGGAGATGGACCCGGCAGGCGAAGCCCTGGCGCGCCTCATCGCCGATGCCATGCGACGCGCGGGCATCGCGCCGGCCGCCGTGGACTACGTTCACGCGCACGGCACCGCCACGGCGGCCAACGACCTGGCCGAGGCGCGGGCCATCCGGCGGGCCCTGGGCCGTGCGGCAGACCGCGCCAGCGTGTCATCGACCAAAGCCTCGCACGGCCACCTGCTGGGCGCCGCAACGGCGGTCGAGTTGGTTCTGACGGTCCTGGCCATGCAGCGGGCCGAGGCGCCGCCCACGGCAAACCTGACGGACCCGGACCCGGCGATCGACCTGGACTGCACGCCGCTGGTTGCCCGGCGGCGTCCTATCCGCCACGCCCTGAAGGTGGCCAGCGGCTTCGGCGGACAGATGATGGCCGTGGTGCTCGGGCTGCCGGACGCAAAGTAGGGCGATTCCCCATGGCGCGTTTGCGCTGTGGGCAAGACCGGCCGGCGCGCGAGGATGTAGCGCGGGGGTTTATCCCCCGCGCACGG
>Ga0315279_10009575_pt1 | contig 11522 bp, 10 predicted proteins | sample YL17G06_20_MG_FD_203694 | JGI IMG/M metagenome (GOLD analysis project Ga0315279, IMG submission 203694) | Sediment microbial communities from Yellowstone Lake, YNP, Wyoming, USA - YL17G06_20 | ecosystem: Environmental > Aquatic > Freshwater > Lake > Sediment | place: USA: Wyoming | collected...
GGCCGTGTCGAAGCCGAACGTGAGGTCCGTTCCCCGCAGGTCGTTGTCGATGGTCTTGGGCACGCCGACGACATTCAAGCCGTCTTCAAGGAGGTGATAGGCGATCCCAAGCGTGCCGTCGCCGCCGATGCAGACCAGGGCGTCGAGGCCGAGCTCCCGGGCCGTGGCGATGGCTTTTGGGGAGACGTCCTTGAATTCGAACGAGGCCCCTTTCTTGACCGCATATTGATAGGGATTGGAAATCTTGGATGCCCCCAGGATCGTCCCGCCCAGCGTCAGGATTCCGGAGACATCGGACAGCAAGAGTCTCCGGGACTTGCGGCGGATGAGACCGTCGTAGCCGTCCTTGAGGCCGATCACCTTGAGGCCGTGTTCCATCATGGCCTTCTTGGCCACGGCCCGGATGACGGCGTTGATCCCTGGGCAATCTCCGCCGCCCGTCAAGATGCCGATCGTTTGCGGTCTCTTCATGAAGCGACTATAGATGAGCCGTTCCCACCTTGTCAAACGATGGAGCCGGAGGCGGGCCCTATCGCTCCGGCGCCCCGTCCGTGCCCAACGGAAGCGGTCCCTTGACTCGCTCGCGTCCGCCTTCGATCGTATTGATTTCATCTCCCCTGCCCCTCTTGCGCAAGAGGGGATTTGACCGCGCGCTCGTAAAGGAGGCGCGGACGGGTGCATCCGTCCCACCGGCCACGAAAGCGAGTGCCGGTCCCCGTCTTCCATTTCCACGGGCGTCTTGTTATATTCAAAGGCGGAAATCTCCGAGAGAGTCGCCGAGGATCGCCATGAACAAACAATCCGCTTCCCGAGTCGTGGCCGTTGTCGCTTTGATCTTCATCCTTGTCCCATGGCTTCCCGCCGCCGGCCTGCGCTTTGATAAATCCGAATTCGCCGCCCGCCGGGCCAAGCTCCTGGAGAATATTCCCGACGGCGTCGCCGTCATCTGGGGCGCCCAGCCCCCCGGCAACTATTATCCGACGGCCCAGGCCAACGACTTCAACTACCTGACCGGCGTGGAACTGCCCAACGCCGCCCTCTTCCTCGACGGCGCGTCGAAGACGAGCACCCTCTTCCTGACGACGACGGAAGACCAAGCCCGGCAGGAAGGCGTCAGCGCCGATATCGCCAAAAACGCCCGCGAATTCACGGGGCTCGAGCGGGTCGTCCCCTTCGAAAACCTGACCTCTTTTCTGACGGGGCTGGCCGGCCGGTCCAAGATCCTCTACACGCCCTTCAAGCCGGAAGAGCTCTACCGCGAAGTGAGCACGGAAAAGTTTTCAACCTTCATGCGGAGCGTCACCCTCAATCCCTGGGACGGCCGCCTGACCCACGAACTCCAGTTCGTCAAGATCCTTAAGGAGCGCTTCCCCCAGCTCGAGGTCCGCGATCTCTCGCCGCTCATCTGGGAACTGCGGACGATCAAATCTCCCGCCGAAATCGCCCTTCTGCGCAAGGCCGGCAAGATCGGCGTCAAAGCCCACACCGAACTCATGAAGGCCTGCCGGGCCGGAATGTACGAATACGAGCTTTCGGCCGTGGTCAATTATGTTTTCGAAAAGGAAGGGGCCCAGGAAAGCGCCTACGGGGTCATCATCTCGTCCGGAGAAAACCATCCTTACTACGGGGAGCAGTAAATATGTTACATAATCCTTACTGCTCCCCGAGTACTAGCCGGGCGATAAAAACATCCGGAGTCAACTATATTCCGCCCGGCTTAGTAAGAAAAAAGGGCTTTATTGATCGAGCCTTATCCTCAGCGGACCTTCTTGGCCTCCAGTTCGAAATCTTTCTGCCACAGGACCAGGCTCGACACCGCCCCCGATTTGTCCTTGTAAAATTGGATCCGGACGTAGGGGTCGGTGGAATAAAAGAGCGTCCGCCCCTCGGCGTAGAACTTCGTTGAGGCTTGGCCGGTCGGCCGGATGACGAGATAATAGTCGTTCCAGGTCACGTCCAGGGCGTAGGCGGGATTGACCTCGAAGCGTCCGACGAACTCTTTGTACGTATCGGGCGAGAGCCGCAGGACATCTTTTGCCACGGGTTTGTAGTGAGGCCACTCATAAGCGGCCGAGCAGGCGGCCAGGATTTCCTCCTCCAGGATGTCGCCGTTGTCGCTGTTCGCAAGCAAGACAATCCCCTGCCCCTTGGCCGGATAGACGACGAAGCTCGCGGCGAAACCTGCGGTTTTCCCCTGGGCATGGAAGTTGATGTCGTCGCCTTTGCCGTCGGCCAGGAATCCGAAGCTGAAATTCTCGATCTGCGGGGCGAGCATCGACCGCGCCGCGGCGGGCGATAAAAGCCGGCTTGATTCGCCCATGGCTTCGCGCATGAGTTCGCAGAGAAAGATGGCGTAATCGGATGCCGTGGTCCATAATCCCTTGGCCGCGGTTTCGGGATAACGCCGCCAGCGCCCCGGTAGCGCCGCCCCTTCGCGGCTGTGTCCGACGGCGGCCCGGGCGGCCAGGGGCTCGGGCAATTCGGGGGCCAAGCGGGTGTTCTTGAGGCCGAGCGGATCGAGAATCTCTTGCTTCATGAGAACATCGAAGGAGAGGCCGGTGGCGTCCTCCAAAAACTGTTGGATGAGGGCGTACCCGCCTTCGCTGATCCAAACTCTGCGGTTTGCGCCAAGACGCGGCGGCGACCAGACCGGCGCGTTTTTGGCCGGTTTGAGCCCGGACAGGACTTGGGGGAGCGTGGGCAGGGATTCGTCCGGCCCATAGCCCTCCAGGAGCTGCTCCGACAGTCCGGCGCTGTGCGTAAGCAGCATGCGCAAGGTCAGCGTGTTACCCCGCGGCGGAACGATATCGGCCGGAAACGACCAGGATTTCAAACGCGGCCGGACGTCCTCGTCCAGGTCGATCGTCCCTTTTTCCGCCAGGCGGAAAACGGCGGCTGCCGTCATCATCCGGCTGAGCCCCCCGGCCTGGAACATCGTATCCCCGGCCAAGGGCCGATGCGTCTGGGCGTCGGCTTCGCCGTAGACCTTCGTCCATTCGACGGCGTTTTTATCAAAGGCGCAAACGCTCAATCCCGGGACGCGGTAGAAATCCATGCGGGCGGAGAGGCCCAGCTTTTCGGGCTGGAGGCCTTTCAGGTAGACCGCCCGCATCAGGCCCTTTTCCACGTTCTTCTGCCGCTTGCGGGCCAGGGCGCGCTGGGGATTGCACCCGGCCGCCAGCACAGCCAGAACGAGGACCAGCCCGGCGACGAGAAAGCCGCGCCGGCCGCTAAATGCCGCGGCGACGATGCCGGCCCGCATCCGGATCGTACGGCGGGCGGCCATCAGCGCCCCCCCGGCGTTTTCAGGATGAACGCGGCGATATCCTCGATGACCTGCGGAGCGACGCTGCCGTGTTTGAGGGTGTACTCGATGGGCGACGGCAACCCCTCGCCCTCGAAGAAAAGATGGTTGTATTTGGGATAGAGCTTGAATTCGACGTTTTTCCGTCCTGTCAACGCCTTCTTCCAATGGTCGAAGTCCTCCGGGGGATCCGGACCGACGAGCGGCGGCTCGGCTCCTTGGACATACACTATAGCCGAAATTCCGGGGATAGGGAATCTCGAGCGGCGCGACCGGCGCCCGCCGCCCGAAGGATAAAGGATGACGCGGCGTCCGAATCAAGAAAAAAGCGAGTCATCGCGGCGCCGTGTTGACCGGGCTCGGCAAATCAAGCTATATAAAGGCCGGGGATTATCCTTGAGCCGCACGGTCATCCGCCTCTCCCTCCTTCTCGGCTTGGCCCTTTTCATTTTCGCCGTGGTGCAGAGCGGCCCGCGCCAGATGCTGGCCGCGCTGTCGCGTCTGACCGCCCTCCAATGGGCCGTCCTGGCCGTCCTGCGGTTCGGCTACTGGGTTTTACGGACCTTCAACTGGCGGCAGGTCTACATCCGCTATGAAGCGAAGCAGCCGTTTTTTCGCCTCTTCGAAGCGCGGATCGCGGACAACGCGGTCGGCTTTCTCACTCCTTCGGCCATGCTCCACGGCCTGCCCGTCCGGGCCATGATGATGGCCGGCGTCGATCGCCGCCCTCTATTTGCTGTCCTATTTCGTCTGGGCCTTCGAGATCGACGTGACGCTCCGGTTCCTGGGCGCCCCTGGCCTCACCCTGATCAAAAGCCTGCTGGTCGTCTCGCTCGGCAACGCGGCCCTGCTCCTGCCCACGGTCCCGGCCTCGCTCGGCGTCTATGAAATGACCAATGTCGGCGTTTTCGCCGTCCTCGGCTGGCCGGCCCGGCTGGCCATCGCCTTGTCCATCATCCGCCGCCTGCTGGCTCTGGCCTGGACCGCCGCGGGCGGAGACGGAAAAAAATCACAATCACGACGAGGATGCTGCCGGCCATGCCTATGGCCAGGACATAGATCCCGAGGTCAATGCGGTTCAGCGCGCCGAACACGCACAGCAAGGCCATCAGCCAGGCGCGGTTTTCGGCGGCCTCACCTTTGGCCGCGTCATGGCGGTAATTCTTGATCAGGTAGAACAGGGTCGTCAGCAGGAAGAACAGGGCCGTCCCCAAGAGGCCGAGGATCAGCAGCCCGGTCCGGCCGGAGGCCGCGTAATAGCCCAAGACGGCCCCGACCAGGAGAAAAAATTCGTTGACCCGGTCGAGCAGGAGGTCCAGCGACGCGCCGTATTCACTGCTCCGTCCGCGGGCCCGGGCCAGCATCCCGTCGGCACAGTCGACGATCGAGGAGAGTTGGGCCAGGGCCCCGCCCAAGGCGGACGACCAGGCGCTCCCCCGGTAGAAGAAAAAGGCCCCGGCCATGCCCAGGGCGAACGCGGCCAGGGTGACTTGATTGGGCGAAACCCGCGTTCGAAAAAGGGCCCGGACGATCAGGCCGGCGAGGGGCCGGTTGATCCAGCGGTTGAGGGCCAGTCCTTTGAGGGCGTAGCGATCGTCCGTCTTCCCGCCGACGGCTTCTTGATAGTCGAACTCAGGGTTCGAGCCGGGGGGCGATGGTGCGTTCAGCATGGGCGAAATCCTCGGGCGTATCGATCTCGACCCAGGGGCGACCGTCCGTGAAGGTCAACCCGAAGGTCCGGCCGCGGCCGTCGCCGCAGACCATCTCGAATCCTTTTTCGAAATAGTGCCGGCGCTCACCCCGGCCTTCGAGTTCGCCGTAGGCGCGGAGCAGGTCGGGAATCATCTCCTTCCCGATTTTATAAATGCCGATGGCCTCGCCCAGGCAGGCCGCCGGATCGAGGTCCTTCCCGATGCGAAGGACGCGGCCGTCCCGGGCCACGACCTTGACCTCTTCCCTGTTCAAGGCTATATCCCGATCGACAACGACGCCGTTGGGCTCCGGGGAGGCGATCAGTTCGGCCACCAGGGAAGGATCGAAAAGAACGTCCCCGTTGATGAGCACGAAATCGGACCTCACGCTTGGCAGGGCGAGATGCAGGGAAACGGCGGTGTTGGTCCGGGCGAAATCGGGGTTGGCGACGAAGCTCACGCCCGCCCAGCCTCCCGTCCGGACGAAATCCTCGATCATTTCGGTCCGGTAACCGGTGACCAGCACGGTTTCTTGAATGCCGCAGCGGGCCAGATTGTCCAGGCACCGGCCGAGGATCTCCCGCCCCCCGACTTTGAGAAGGCATTTGGGCCGGTCATCCGTCCGCGGCCGCAGGCGGCCGCCGCGTCCGGCGCACAAAACGACGGCAAGGTGATCTTTTTCGGCCATGGATTCGTGGCTATTATGTCCATTCCGGGGGAAAAATCAAAAGATTCTTTTCGCCGGCGCGACGCTTACATTTTCCAGGTGCCGGCCACGGTCAAATTGGTCCCGCTGATATGCGCGGCTTTCTCGGAAATCAAAAATCGGACGGCCTCCGCGACATCGGCGAACGTTCCCAGGGCTTCCGATCGCCGGTCGATTCCCTCGGGCAGGAGGCCGCCGCGCAGGAGGCCGGGCGAAACCATGTTGACGGTGATGCCCGAAGCCGTCTCCCCGGCGGCGGCCGTGCGGGTCAGGAGAAGCAGGGCCGTTTTGGCCGCGGCATAGGGAAGGATTCCGGGAAAAGCAACCAACTGTTCCGCCCGGCTGTAGCCGATATTGACGACGCGCCCCCAGCCGCGGCGCCGCAGGCCGGGAAGCGCGGCCTGGAGACAGCCATAAGCGGCGTAAAGATTGCCCTTGAGGATCGTGTCCCAATCCTCGAAGGACAGCCGGTCCCACGGCTTTTGCAGGAACGGCCCGACGTTGTTGATCAGAACGTCGAGACGGCCGAAACGACGCTCCACGGCGCGGACGAGGCGGGCCGGGCCGTCTTTTCGCTTCAGGTCGGCGGCGAAGACGGCGCTTTCGGAACCCCGCGCCCGCACTGCGGCGGCCGTTTCATCGGCCCCTTGGGCGTTCTTCCGGTAGTGGACCGCCACGGCCCGGCAGGACTCGGCCAGGGCCGCGGCGATTTCCCGGCCCAGGCCGGACGAGGCGCCCGTGACTAGGGCAACGGCTTCTTTTCGTGTATCCATAGGAGTTATCCCGGACGGCTAGTATGGCCGATCCGCGGTTTGATTTCAAATAAGGGCTATGTTATAAAAAGTGGCTCGCACCGCATTCATAACGCTGCTGTCCGAGGTCTCATGATGACAACGATGAACCGCATCCTGATGACGGGTGCGTCCGGACAAATCGGGTCCGAGCTGCTCGGGGTCCTTCGCCGCAAGCACGGCGGTTCGAATGTTCTGGCAACCGATATCCAGGCTCTGGCCGCGGCCGAGCTCCGCGAATCCGGTCCCTTCGAATTCCTGAACGTCACCGACGCCAAGCGGCTCGAGGAATTGATCACCCGTTACCAAATCGATACGATCTACCATCTGGCGGCCATCTTGTCCGCGACAGGGGAAAAAAATCCCCATTTGGCCTGGGACGTCAACATGAACGGCACCTACAACGTGTTGGAGGCGGCCCGCAACCGCGGCCTGGTCCGGGTCTACATGCCCTCCTCCATCGCCGTTTTCGGGCCCGAGACGCCCCGGGAAAAAACGCCCCAGGAGACCGTCCTCCGGCCGAAGACGATGTATGGCCTGACCAAGGTGGCCGGCGAACTGCTGGCCGATTACTATGTCCGCCGCTTCGGCGTCGATGTCCGCGGCAGCCGCTTCCCCGGCATCATCAGCCACGAGACCCTGCCCGGCGGCGGAACCACGGATTACGCCGTGGCCATTTATTACGAAGCGGTCAAAAACAAGCGTTACACCTGCTTCCTGCGCGAGGACACCAGCCTGCCGATGATGTACATGCCCGATTGCCTCAAGTCCTTCCTCGACCTGATGGACGCCGATTTCGCCAAACTCCGCCACCACGCCGACTTCAACCTGGCGGCCATGAGCTTTACGCCGGCCATGCTGGCCGCCGAGATCCGCAAGCACATCCCGGCCTTCACCATCGAATACAAACCCGATTTCCGCCAGGCCATCGCCGATTCCTGGCCGATGTCCATCGACGATTCGTCTTCCCGCGAGGAATGGGGCTGGAAACCGGATTATGACCTGGCGGCCATGACCAGGGATATGCTCGACGTCCTGTCCCGGAGGCAGGCGGCCGGAAAGCTCAATTACTGAACGCGGCGGAAGCGATCTTATCGATCCGGGCGAGCGGGTCCCCGGGCCGCCGACATAGTTCCGAAAAGCGTCATGGACGGGACAATTCATGCGAGCCGGCGGCGGTTTTTTTCCAGAAGGATGAATTCCGGGTTTTCTATAAGAAATTCATAATTTCATGGGCTATAATCGGCTTCCAAGGAGCGTGTCATGAAAAAAAGAAGCAGCGCCGCTCTTATCGTCGGAATCGTCCTAGCCGGAGCCGCTTTCGGATCCGATGTCCGCCCCGGCCACACGTTCTCCATCGTCGCCTTGGACAAGGCCACCGGGGAACTTGGAGTGGCCGTCCAGTCGCACTGGTTTTCCGTCGGCTCGTCCGTCCCCTGGGCCGAAGCGGGCGTCGGGGCCGTGGCCACCCAGTCGTTCATCGACCCGTCCTACGGCGCGCTCGGCCTGGACTTGATGCGGGCCGGCAAGAGCGCGCCCGAAACCCTGGCCGCCCTGCTAAAGGCCGACGCCAATCCGGCGTCCCGCCAGGTCGGCATGGTGGACGCCTATGGCCGTACCGCCGCCCATACGGGCTTGGCCTGCATCGCCGAAGCCGGCCAGGCAGGCGGCGACGGCTTCACCTGCCAGGCCAACATGATGCTGAAGAACACTGTTTGGAAGGCCATGGCCAAGGCCTACCAATCCGCGCCGGGCGAACTGGTCGATCGGTTGGTGGCCGCGCTCGAAGCGGCCCAAAAGGAAGGCGGAGACATCCGGGGGCGCCAGTCGGCGGCCATCATTGTCGTCCGCGGCCGCAGCGCCGGCGTCGCCTGGAAGGACCGCATCTACGATCTGCGGGTCGAGGATCATCCCGATCCGATCACCGAGATCAAGCGCCTCGTCCGCCTCAACAAAGCCTACAACCACATGAACAAGGGCGATGAATGGCTGACGGCGGGCAAGACCGCGGAGGCGATGGCTGAATATACGGAAGGCATGCGGATTTATCCGGATAATCCGGAAATGATCTTCTGGCCGGCCGTGACCCTGGCCGCTACGGGCAAAGTCGGCGACAGCCTGCCGCTCTTCAAGAGGGTCTTCGCCGCCGATCCGAACTGGGCCGAGCTCCTCCGCCGGCTGCCCGCGGCCGGGCAGTTTCCCAAGGACGAGGCCCTCCTGAGGACGATCCTGGCGCTGGCCCCTAAGAAATAGGCATGAATGCCGGGCTCAAAGCATTCGGGAAAAAACACGCGTCTAAGAATCCGGCCGGCGGCCGTCTTTCAGCCTAGGGCCGGACGCTGAACTGGATCTTGAACACGCCCCGCTCGCCCAGCGGAAAGAAACGGCTCTCCGGGTCCCAGCGCCGCTCCCAATTCTTGCTGTAGACGAAATAAATCTCATTGCCGGGCGAGATCTGCCAGCGCAGGCGCATATTCCAGCCCAATTTCCGTGACACGTCGTCATATTGAATATAATTCATCAGGCCCAGGTTGGGCGAGACGAAAAAGTCGGCCTTGAGTTGATAGACGTTTTCGTTGAAATTGCCCTGCGGCAGGCGGCCGCGGACGAAATCGGTGTTCAGGGTTATTGTCGCGTAGCCGCGGAACTTGTAGGTGAAGGCCAGCTCGGCGTTATTGTACCGACCGGAGTAGAACGGTCCGAAGCTCCATTCCGCGGAGACCATCCAGGGCCGGTGGAGGGCGGAGCTGAACTGAACGCCGTAATTGACGAAATCGTACGTCCCTTTGGGCAGGACGATGCCCTCGGCCACTTCGAAAACGTCCGGCAGGACGTCGCGCGTGGGAATGATGTTGAATTCGATGTGCTCGCCGCTCTCGGTGCGCAGATTGAGCGGTGCCGTGAATACCCGCCGCGTCTCGAGCCGGCCCTGCAGATCCCAATAGAACATAAACTGCATCTCCATGAAGAACTGCCGGACGAGTTCCTTGAGCCATCCCCCTTCGGGACGGGGCTGATAGCTGATCCCCAGGTTGTAGTTCTGGACGCCCGGCCGAGGCAAAAAACCCAGGCCGGGAGCCAACGCGTCGCCGTAATAGCCGTAACTCGTATTGATGTCCCAGAGGTCGTTCGGATAATCGATCTTCAGGCCATAGCCCTGGTGCCGACCCGAAGCCAGGCCGTTCCAATTATAGACGTACCAGCCGATGACGGAGAGGTTTCGATCGCCGTAGAACCGGGAGGTCCGGTAGGTCCAGTCGAGCCCGGCCAGGGTGTTCTTCGTCCCGTCGGGGCTTCCGCTGGTGAAGATCACCCCGATCTTGCTCTCGGCGAAGATGTTCTGGTAGATGCGCCCGGCGGCGAAATTCCGGCCGGGCATCCCGCCGGCGTCGCGCGTCCGGACGTCGAGCAGGCTAATATTCATATCGCCGACCTTGCCGAAGACCTTGGCCCCGAACGCCAGCGGCACCGGCTGCCCATCGAGCAGGCCGATGCGGCGGCTGAAGAACGGCGAGAATGTCTCCGACCCGATCGAGCCGGCGAAGTTGAAGATTTCCGAGCCCTCCAGGAAGAAGGTCCGCTTCTCGGGAAAGTACAAGGGAAAGCGGGTCAGGTTGATGCGGCGCTCGTCGACTTCGGTCTGGGCGAAATCAGTGTTGTAGCTGAACGCGCCGACGAAATTGGGGGTGATGTTCTTATAGAGATCGAAACCGCCGTCGAATTTCCGCTGGGCGCTGAGGCCGGGAACCTCGTCCCGCCCGGCGCTGAACGTGCCGTACGGCCGGAAGGTCAGCCCCAGTCCCTGCCGGATCCCCGTGAGCCCTTCCAGCGAGGCGGCCTCGGTGGCGTTGTAGAAATAAGCGTCCCGCCGGATCCCGGCCAGGCGGATGGTTTCCTGGCGGCGCGGGATATACCGTTCGACGTTGATTCCCCAGGACGGTAGATCGGCCTTGAAGGAAATCGTGCGAAAAGGGATCTCGAGCTCGCAGCTCCAGCCATCCGGCCGGATCTCCGCTTTGGCGTCCCAGATGCCGTCCCAGTCCAGGCTGAAATGTTCGCCGAAGGCCAATCCATCCCGGCGCGCCCCGCGGGGATTAACGACGAAGAGATAGGCGTTGCGCTTGTCCAGGAAGGGATCGAGAAGGACCTGGACGATGTCGTCGCTGGAATGCTCCTCGTCCGCGCCGCCGTCATGGGCCATGGTGTTGGCGCAAATGCGACCGGGCTCCCGGTCGAGACAAAGGACGCCGATGTAGAGCGCCCGCTCGTCGTAGACGATCCGCAGTTCGGTGCGTTCGGAGGGTTCCGTCCCGGGATTCGGGATGACCTGCCGGAAGGCCGTGAAGAGCGCGGCTTGGGACCAAGCGGCATCGTCCAGGCGGCCGTCCAGAACGGGAGCCCGGGAAACGCGGACCGCCTTCAGCGCCGGCGGCGCAACGGCGTCCGCCGCGGCAGCGCCGACGAGGCCGAAGAAGGCGATAAGCAGCGCTCTCGTTTTAGGCATGCCCGGTGGTTTCCTGCGATCGGCGGGTATTATACATAAAGCGGGAGGCGATTCCAGTCGGCCGGTCCGCTCCCGGCGCGGCCTCAATACATTTTTTGGAAGGCGATTCCCCGGTAGTACTTTTTGAGGATCTCTTCGTATTTGGCGCCCTTTTGAGCCATGCGGAAGGCGCCGACCTGGCACATCCCCACCCCGTGTCCCCAGCCCTTTCCGGAGAAGACAAAGACCCCAACCCGGCCGTCGGGAAGCAACTGGCGGTCGACCACGAAGAGATTGTCGCGCAGATTGAGGACCTGGCGGATCTTGAGGCCGCGCACCTGGATCTGGCTTTCCTGGCCGACAATCGTCATCTCCACGACCCGCTTCGATTCTCCCCGCCGGCCGGGGACGATATCGATGAGCCGGCCGATGGGGTAAAACTGATTGAGGCGGGCCTCCAGATCATCGCGCGAAATCCGCGTCTGCCAGCGGTGGAATTGCGAACTGTAGTCCAGGACGTCGCCGACCGGGGCGGAGACGATTTGCA
>Ga0315279_10009576_pt1 | contig 11522 bp, 8 predicted proteins | sample YL17G06_20_MG_FD_203694 | JGI IMG/M metagenome (GOLD analysis project Ga0315279, IMG submission 203694) | Sediment microbial communities from Yellowstone Lake, YNP, Wyoming, USA - YL17G06_20 | ecosystem: Environmental > Aquatic > Freshwater > Lake > Sediment | place: USA: Wyoming | collected...
AGAAAAATACCAAATGTTCACGGAATGATCGTTCGCGACTACACAACTTGAACCGCGGGGCCCTCTTGCTACGCTGAGCCTCGCTGATGCACTTCTGATCACGCAATGCTACACGAGTGGGACTTTTCTTGTCTCTCGCCGCAGCTGCTCACCTACATCCGAGTCTTCATCTTCTGAGTCATCGAATCCTGGGCCTATGTGGATCATATCAGAATCACAGTCTACTAGTTGCTGTCTTCTCTTCAACACCTGAGTCATCGAAAACGTGAGCTAGGCGGATCTGTTTTGCGCAGTTGATGTTGCATCGTCTGGTGGGCCGATGTGTGGATTCCAATAGGGATCGTTTAAATGCTCTGCGGCTAGGCGGTGAGTCCCACCTCCCTCATGATGCTGTTCCTTGAGATTAGCCATTTGAGCCTTCGCGTGGTCTCTTGCACATAGACTAGAGGGACGAGATACATTTGCGCGAGCTGGTAGAAGGCTATTGTTGCTGGTTTAGTCGATGAAGTGCAGTCCATAATGACCAAGTAGTCCCTCAGCAAGACCTCAAGTTGGGGTTGGACTTTGCTTCTGACTGCATCGATGTCGACTATCTCATCCTCATAGCACAGTATCCACTCATACGGCAACCTGACATGCTTCCAGTCAGACAATGCTTCAGGAGATGTCGTCACATAACTAAGATTCGGCGTGATCTTTTCGTATTTTAGAAGTTCAATAGCGATTTTGGGCTCGTGATCCTCTAGTCGCTCCTGGGAATTCATATAGAAAGCCCTCGACATCGACTAATTTTTCCAGGTCCACGAGTTGTTTCAATTCAGCGGTTGCAACGAGATTCACAATAGTGAGGGTAGGAGGGAGTTTCTGCAAGCCTATCACTTGGCTGAGCCTGAATCTTACTCTTGGTTACTTTGTACGCAGCGTTTCTTCGATGCTGCCAAATTGTTCAAGTGCTGATTCGAGGTTCTCAGTAATTTCGGCGGCTATGAGTTCAGGCGGTGGGAGCTTGTCGGAGTCCTCGAGGCTTTCATCCTTGAGCCAGAATATGTCGAGGTTTGCGTTGTCACGTTGCATGAGTTCGTCGTAAGTGAATGGTGTAAATCTCTCCGTTTCCTTTCTGCTGTGCCGGTTCTCTGGGTTATAGCATTTGATGAAGTTTTGGAGATGCTCAAATCTCAGAGGGTTTTCCTTGAGAGTGAAATGCGTGTTTGTTCTCAAGTCATATATCCAGAGTTTCTCTGTCCAAGGTTTCTCGCTGGCGGGTTTCCGATCAAAGAATAGCACATTGGCTTTGACTCCCTGAGCATAGAAAATACCTGTCGGCAGTCTCAGCAGGGTGTGGACATCGCATTCTGCCAGAAGTTTTCTTCTGACGGTTTCACCAGCACCCCCCTCGAATAGCACGTTGTCGGGAACCACAATTGCGGCTCTCCCATTGATCTTCAAGAGCGTCTTGACGTGCTGGAGGAAGTTGAGTTGCTTGTTGGAGGTTGTTGCCCAGAAGTCCTGTCGCTCATACACAAGGGATTCCCTGTCTGCCTTTCCTCCACCATTCACTATTGTGATGCTGCTCTTCTTGCCGAAGGGCGGATTTGTGAGTACCATGTCGTAGCGGCTTCTAGGGTCCGAGATGAGGCTGTCACCCACCTCGATAGGGCTTTCTTTGCCTCCGATACCGTGGAGATACAGGTTCATGACGCAGAGTCGGGCAACACTGTCAACAATATCTTTCCCACCCAGCGTATTGAATTTGAGGAACCTCTTCTGCTCCTTGTCAAGCGGATAGTCCTTGGATATGTAGTCGTGAGCAGCTAGAAGAAAGCCTCCAGTACCACAGGCAGGATCGCATATCGTCATTCCCGGTTCAGGTCTCATGACCTCTACCATCGCTTTGATGAGTGGTCGAGGGGTGAAGTACTGGCCTGCACCGCTCTTGATGTCTTCAGCGTTCTTCTCCAGTAAGCCCTCGTAGATTGCGCCTTTCACGTCGATGTCCACGCCTATCCAAGTTTCATCGTTGATGAGTTCAGTGAGACGCTTCAGTTTCGCAGGATCCTGAATCTTGTTCTGAGCCTTCCTGAAGATGACGCCAAGCATCCCCTTCTCTTTACCCAAGCTCTCTAGAATGTGGCGGTAGTGTGACTCTAATGTGTCGCCATCCTTCTCAAGGAGGCTCTGCCAGTCAAAGCCTTTCGGAATGATTGACGGCTTGTTGAACGGAGGCTTCGTCTGCTCATCAGCCATCTTCAAAAACAGCAGATAGGTCAGCTGCTCCACATAGTCTCCGTAGCTGACACCATCATCACGTAACACATGGCAGTAATTCCACAGTCGCTGCACAATGGTTGACGACTCATCAGTCACCTACATTAGCCTCCGCTGTTTGGAATCTCTTCGCTTTGTTGGTCTTTCCATCTTTCGATCCTGGTTCAGGTGGGCCTTGAACAGCTTTATCCTCTCAAGAAGGAGATTAGCTGGCTCATCACCAGGATCCTGAGAAACAAGCTTTCCTTCAAAAGCACGTTTCAAGATGCTCTGACGCAACTTCTCCGCTTGTCTTAGCCCGTTGACTACTGTCTTCTCGACCTCTTCAGCGATAGAAAAGCATCGCTTGATTTCTTCTGCAATTGCTTTTTGTTCGGAAAGAGAGGTTAAGGGGATTGGCATCGCAGATAGTTTTGTTCCATTGACATTAGCCTGACCTACTTGTTGAGAAACTACTGAAGCGATGTATCTTCTACCGTAATACGAATTGATGAAAAATGCTAGTATTTGAGGATCGTAGATTCTGTCGTTCACCTTTACTCTTATGAGATATGAAGCAAATGCGACCTTGGGATGCCAATGTTCGTAAACCGCTGTTTTCCCTACTAATTCCGCGCTATTAGTTCTGTTAAACAGGACGTCACCAGGGTCAAGCATGAAATCATTCAATTGTGGATAGTCTTTGGAGGAATATTTCAAATCCTCAAAAATCAAGTTTCCTTCTTGAATGTTTCCCATTCTCAGAACCGGTACACCAGAGGGGTCTTCAGTTGCTTTTTCAGAAGACCCATACTGAATCCTTATGGCAACCTCACCGACCCTTGTCCATGCCCATCCTTTTGGCAGTTCTGAGAGGTTAGTTGTGTCTAATGGTGGAGACTCGTATTTTTTCGCGGCAGTTTTTCTCTGCTCTTCTTTGATACGTTCCAGCAACATGGAGGCTGCTTCCAGCTCGTCTGGGTGGGTTCGACGCCACTCCTCCGTCAGCTTCCCAGCAAACGCTGATTTCAGCACCGACTGCCGGCAACGCTTCAGCTGAGCCTTCACCGTTTCGAGAGACTTGACCCCGGCATCAAGTTTCGTGAAAAGCTCCTCAACCTTAGCAACAATTCGATGCTGTTCATTCAATGGAGGAATTGGGATTGGTTGCGCAAAAACGTCAGAATCTCTCACTGCTGGATAGCTTGTGCCTCTTTGAATTAGCGTCAGAGGATTCAGGAAGGAATTACCCTGAACATAGTAGAGCACTAGCTTTCTACTGATAGGGTCTAGAGGTCTTATGACACAAAATCCAGTAGATGCTAACTGTCCGTCATAAATCTCATTTACCATAGCGATGTTCTTCAGATAGGTTCTCACCGTAGAAAACAGAATATCTCCCGATCTTACGAGTTGTCTTGCCCTTGATGGAGCAGCTTTTCCCAGACACCTTTTCGGGCTCGTTATCTCATTGGTTCTGTTCTCAATCGATGCTATGTCCAGATAGATGAACTCTCTTTCAGGGTCATCATTTGGATTGATCTTTTCAACCTCACTGGCAAGGTCGCCAATCGTAGTCCAAGTCCAGCTACTCGGTATGCTATGCGGAATCCCCACTTCTTGGCTCATGTCGTCAACGCCGCATTCAATTCCTCTAGGATAGGATTCAACTCGTCTGCAAAAATTTGCCCTGCCTTGACCGCTCCCCCTTTCTGGTTGAAAGGAACGTTCTCAAAATCATCAATCCCGATGGCTAATGAGGTTGCTATATGATCCTTTATCATAGTGAGCCACTCAATCTGTTCGGGCGTGAATCCATGCCCTGCCTTTTCTTGTCCTTCTAGCCATTTCTGGAATCTCCTGTTTACGGTTTCAGAGTAGGGTTCAAGCGTTTCAGTCTCACCTATTGCGAAGCGTACAAGAGAAACCATGTTGGTTAACAGTCTCTGTGGACTTACACCTCTCACTTTTGATTTCTCGACTTCTTCGTATGCACTCCAGATGTTTTCTGGGGTTAGGTTGTAGGGAGGCTTTCTTATTGCTTCGGCGATGCTCTTGATCTGTTCGTAGGTAAGGTGACGTTGACCGTAGGGTTTGCTGTAGATTATCTGTAGTGCTGTCAGTTCGTCCTTGTTTTCTTCTATGAATTTCTTGAATCTGTCAATAACGTTGTGAGCTGTTTTTTCTCTTGCTTTGATGTTAAAACCTGCGAAGGTTGCGGTGTCTCGGCTGATTGTGTCGATTATCTGTTCGTCTCTTTGTTTGATCTCGATGATCTTGTCTCTCAGGCTTGGAGTGTCGAAAATCGAACATGCGGTCTTTTTCAGTTCTTCTTCAGCTTTGTTGAGCTGTTCCTCTGTTGGTGTTTCTGTCTGGAAAAGCTCCGCGGCCTTAGTGCTTTTCTTGTCGGGGTCCACTGCATCAAGCAGGCCATTGATTATTTCTTTGAGAGGTTTGCCTCCAGCTGCCGACTCAATCTGCTTCCTTTCAGTGTCATCCAGCTCTCTTTCCATTCTGGCGAGTCTTCCAGCGAGAGAGGTTAGAGTATCATCGTCTCTGTTGCCTAGCGCTATTGACATGAGGAGTTTGTCGAATGGAATGCTTCGTTTTCTCTCCAGGGGCCGTGAGTCTGTCTTGTCCTTCTCGCATACGCCAACCGCATCGACTATGATGAAATGGGTTTTGTGTGTGGCATCTGGGGTGACCGCAGCGAGGTCGGTTGGTGATATGGTTCTGGTGCCACGTCCCTTCATCTGTTCAAAGAATACTCGTGACTTTACGTCTCTCATGAATATGAGGCATTCCAGAGGCTTAATGTCGGTGCCTGTGGAGATCATGTCTACTGTTACGGCTATTCGTGGATGGTACGAGTTGCGGAAGCTTGCGATCAAGTCTTCAGGTTTCTCGCCTGTGGTCTTGTAGGTTATCTTCTTGCAGAACTCGTTCCCTTTGCCAAATTCCTCTCTGGTGATAGTGACGATGTCTTCTGCGTGGGAGTCGTCTTTGGCGAAGATTAGAGTCTTGGGTACTTCCTGTCTACCAGGAAATATCTCAGGCAGGTTCATCTTGAAGGTCCTGATTATGGTCCTGATCTGGTCAGGGGTTACAACACTCCTGTCAAGCTCAGTTGCAGAGTATTCCAGAGGTTCATCCAGCTGCTCCCAGCGGATCTTCCGAGTTAGCCTGTCTCGCATGTCTACATAGTATCCTGCTTGCACCTTGCCACCTTTCTCAGTGATCTCTGTCTTTATGCGGTAGACTTCATAGCCAACGTTGACTCCGTCTGCGACTGCTCGCTCATGGCTGTATTCTGTGACTAGGTTCTGGTTGAAGAAGCCGAGAGTCTGCTTGGAGGGCGTTGCGGTAAGTCCGATGATGAATGCGTCAAAGTACTCCAGTACCTGCCGCCAAAGGTTGTAGATTGAGCGGTGGCACTCGTCTGTTATTATGAAGTCGAATGTCTCTATCGGAATCAATGGGTTATAGGAGACTTCTCTGGGCTTCTCTTCCGTTGGGGAGATTTCAAAGAGGGATGGTTCCTCAATTTCTGCGTCAAATGCTTCTCCTTTCAGCATTGAGTACAGCCTTTGGATTGTGGTTATGCATACTCGGTTGACAGGATCTACGGTATTTGTTGTAAGATGCTGGACATTGTATAGTTCAGTGAATTTTCTGCCATCATCAGGCGCAATGTATTGCTGGAACTCTTTTCTTGTTTGGCGCCCCAGATTACCACGATCAACTAGGAAAAGGACCCTTCTGGCATTTGCGAATCTTATTAGTCGATAGGCGAAACTTACGGCGGTGTATGTCTTCCCACTCCCCGAAGCCATCTGTATAAGAGCACGAGGTCTTGTTTCTGCAAAAGACCTTTCAAGATTCTCGATTGCTTCAATCTGGCAAGTTCTCAGACCCTCTGCAACCAAAGGAGGCATATTCCGAAGTCTCCCTCTGAGAGTTTCGCCTTGCGCAGACCAGTCACGAAGCGTTTCAGGCTGATGAAATGCAAAAACGGAGCGAGAGCGAAAGTCGGGGTCCCTCAAGTCGGCGAAGAGGGTCTCCGATCCTGTACTCTCATAGGCAAACGGAAGAGGATCTTGAATGCAAGGAAGACCTTCAGGGATGCCCGTCAGGTATTTCATAGTTTGTTCTGATACACCTCTCAGAGTAGTGCCTTCGGGCTTTGCCTCCACTGCTCCAATAGCTCTTCTGTTGACGAAGAGTAGATAGTCAGCAGTTCCAGACTTCAGAGGAAAATCACAGACGGCCACTCCTAACGAGGCGCCAAGGTTTAGTTCCCGATATGCCTGAACCTTCCAACCCGAAGCTTTCAAGAGCCCATCTATGTTCATTCTTGCCTTTTGTTCAGGCTCCATTGATACACTCTCAGACAGGGTGCATGGCGCTATCTATCTTGTCTTTCCATAGTGTGGTCTTACAAGGCTTTCTCAGCAAGTTCAAGTCAGATCCTATGTACAGGAATCTCCAAGTTACCGATCTGGCAATCGTGTGCCGTTGTGTAAGTGAATCCCATGAACCACTAAGAAATGGCAAAGGATTGCTCGATAAGGCGAAGAATGACATACAACGAGCGATCGAAATGGCGACCGCATGAGATCAGAGGTCATCAATTTGAACCGTCAGCAGAAGAGGAATTGGAGAGGCGTATTTTCGTCATCGTGGGTACCTTGGTGCGCGTCGTCGACGACGACGAAAAACGCCCCGCTCCTACTCCCCCTCTAGGGAGTTCAGACTGTGATGCCCGCTAAGAAGAACGCATATATGATGAAACGAAAGCAGCCATAACCACGAAGTATCATAGGGAAATCTTCAAGCTGCCTCAATGGTTCTGGGTGCGCGGTCGAACCAAGTGCTGAATGGCACAGAGACATCTCATTCTGGTTTGAATGTTCTCGTATCGAAGCTGAAGACGCTGACAGGTTTGACGCTTAAGCAAAGAGACAATCCGCTCGTAGAGCATTTGATCGCAGCAAGGATGTATTATGCCATGGGCAATTTTCCCGATGCGCGTAGAAGGGCAGCCTATGCCAAATTCGCCATAGAAGACTTAGAAAGAATCAAGGACCATGACCGTGATCTCCTCCAGCAGTTCAAGAGAAAACTGCGTCAGGCATCATTGCAAAATTACTTCGGCTTGCGACTTGAGATCAGAATAGCCGCCAAACTGATCACAGACAAGATCCCTTTTAAGAAGTCTGAGGCTCCGGATTTCAAACTAGAAGACGTGACCCGATGGCCAGGTGTTGGAATAGAATGCACCAGTGCGCATCTGGATCTAGAATGCACCAAGCGACCAGTTGACGTGCTCTACAAAGTGATCCGTGCGATAGAAAGTAAGACCGAGGACAGGTATGCGACACCGCTCACTATTGTTGCTGTTGATACCTCAAACCTGCTCTTCCATGAAGGACACGAGGAATGCAGCAAGATATTGGCGGACAAGGACATGTCAAAAGCTCATTTGCAGGGGCCGGTGGATGCCAGTGTCTTCCAAAGCGCACTGTACTATACCTACGCATCGGAGTCCTTGAAAGACGGAGCAAGAACCGACTATCTTCGCGTGCGGATCGACCGAAAAGGAATAGACGCTAGGTGCAAGGATTTCTTGGATCTTGAATGGCCTTTCGGCGATTGGTGGGGTGTGCGAGAGTTAAGGCCTACAGTGTAATTGAGTAGGCTTTCCGCCCGACTGCTGAGGCTTGTCATCGGGGGCAACAATGAGCCTGGATGTGTGTACGACGACGAAAATCACTCCTCCTCTCCTCATCATGACGGTTCAAATCTTGATGCCCGCACCAAGGTACCTCCCGACGACGACGAACGCCTCTCCTGCTCGTCCTCATGATGGTTCTAGTTTGGGTGCCCGCACCAAGAATAGTCACGACGACGAGACTCCCGAAAGGCTCAAGCCGCCATCTTACGCATATCAAAGCGACCGTGATTTGAGCACCAGATCTGATCTCATCGAGCGTGTCAGGGCTCTAGGCCAAGAATCGCCTGAAGTGCAGCAGTACGCCGACGAGACTGTGAAGTGCCTAGAGTACGGCTGTTACAGAGCAGCCATTGTGATGTGCTGGAACATCCTCATGTGCATTCTATATTGCAAGATAGAATCATACGGACTCTCCACTTTTGCTCGAATTGCAAAAGAAAGAGGAGTAAAATTCACGGGAAGGCTAGTCTCCATGCACGACCTGAACAAGCTGACAGACTCAAACATCATCGAGGCATCACACAGTATTGGCATCTTCGACAGAAATGTCAAACAGCAGCTGATTCAGTTAGCGTCAACTAGGGGTGGCTGTGCTCATGTCACACAGCTTGCGGTGGATGAAAGAAGAGCTGAGATATTTGTCTCAGATGTCCTCAGCTACTCTACGCTAGTCAGGGGCAGCACAATTACCAAGGGATTCATCGTTCAGTCAATTCTGACCTATCCCAACCAAGCAATCATCAGAAATCATGTCCGTATGATGGTAGGTTCTAGGAGATTCTGGCCTCTTTTGGTAGCCATACTCGACGAAATTGAACAAGCCAAGTACGATCAGTTGAGTGGGATGGAGAATTACTTCACTTACATTCGCGTTACAATGGAATTCCTGACGATGACAAAGAGGAGAATACGCCCTTTCTCGATCCTGCATGAGAGATACTTCCTGAGGGGAAAGTATCCTGCCCGGTCACGATTGCATCCGCTACTGAAGGAACTCCTGCGGAATAATTCCGTCAGGCGCTATGCCGTGAGAAAGCAACTACTGGCGCCCTACATCTTGGACCTCGCGTCGAGTGGATCCTATGATGAGGCAGGCGAGCGTGCGTCCGTTATGGCACTGTTTGGGGCAGACCTGACCCAAGAGCAGCTTAACAAGGTTGCCGAAGCAGTAGCAATGGAAGATCAGGTATTTGGCAGCCGGAGTGCAGAATCAGCGCTCAAGCAATTAGTGCAATATCGCTCAAGGGAACTCTCCACAATCAACACTGACAAGCTGAAGGCTGTTGGCTGGATCACATGAAGCAGGTCTGCTCCAGATGCTTGTGCAGATCGCCAGGCCAAGCGAAAAGTATTATGCTTCGGAGACACTTGTGTGACCAAATGAAAGATGTTTGTTGCTGGGGTTTTGGTTGGCTAGTCCGTTAGTGGCCTAGCCTGTGCGAACGTGTGTGTTACTGGACGACCACCTGAGCTGCTAGGGTACTGTGCTGTTTGCATCCGCGTTTGTTCTCTTTGGTACGCACACACAGATCAACGGTTCAAATCCCCGGTATTCGTACGGCCTGATGGATCATCCTGATGGAAATGAAATGGTGCTGTAGACTACGCGCACACTCGCCGCCGTATCATTTGCATAGGTAAGGTTTGCTTGAGCATCATAGAACGTGACTCTAATGCCGACAGATCCCACCGGGAAATCGATGGCGTGTCCCGGCTGTAGCCATTTGAAAGCCAGCCGAATCTGACACGAGAAAGCTATCTCTAGGGTCGTCTGGAAGCTACCAGCAGGGACGGCGAACACGGTTTCACGATACATGGACACTGTGTTATCCTTCAGGGCATTCGCATCCAAAAAGTCGCGAGAATAGAAATCATATGATAGGTGAAAGAAGGTCTGGTTCACGACGGCGTATCCGTTGTGAGGGGTCACGATAACTACGAAAAGACGCATCAGTCCGTTTGGCTGCCCAGGTTTTGGATTGAGGTCACAGAGTAGCTCGTATTTTGGGTACGCGAGCAGCTTGGGAGCGTAGTTGTATATCATGTTTTGGAGCCGTTGGTTTTGATCTTGCAGCTCGACGATCCTAGCTTGGAGCTCGTTGCTTCGATAGTAGAGCGCGAGTGTGAGCGTACCAACGACAATTGTCGCAAGAAGATTGAGGGCTATCACGTACCTCTTCAATTGCGTCAGAGAGCGTCTCAGCGAACCTGAGGTTCCTTTGGTCGGCATGTCAAATACATTGGCTCATTGCATGTCAAACAGCTTTCGGTCGTGTTGTTACTCAGCCGCGGTGATTCAGCGAAGAACCCTCTTCCTCTAGGAATCCAATATGGTAACCCGATGTGCGGCATGACTCCGTTGTGCCACTACGGTTGAGAAGGAAGGAGCGGTTGCTAGAGGATTCTTTCTCTTAACGAGGCGAGAGGAGAGGCGTTTTGTGTGTGTGCACACCAGCCGTCGTCGGGTACCTTGGTGCGGGCGTCTGAATTTGAACTTCTCATTCTATGTGTGCGATGCTTGGTAACAGGATCATGGCGGAGCAGCAAAAGTGATCCGCGCAGATGCCCATCAGGTCCAAGACGAAATGGGACAACGTCCGGGTCTCTCAGGGCCTGCTCAATATGATGGATGAGTTCCCCGAAACGGGACGCGCTAGGAGACTGGACTTGCACAGCAAAGCTGACTGGCGTCCTACGTGATACGGGCACTGCTCAAACGAGAAGAATTCCCCTAGCCAGAGCTAGCTCTTGGGACAGCTTGCATTTTTGGTCAGCTTGATTCCTCGTTGCTCTAGCTCCTTTACGAACAGGTGGCCTGGGACGGCGATCTCAAGTGGCTTTGCTCCGCGTGGAGTCTCACCCTGCGCCATCATGATCGCAACGATGGAGGCACTCCAGCCTGTAGTGCGTTCCATCGCTGAGAACTGTGTCTCATCATCATAATAGTCTAACATTTCCAGAATAACTTCGGCCGGCCGGTCGTCCTTCCTCCCAATGCATTTCACGCGTAGAGCAACCACATCCTTCTCTTCTGGTAACTTGACGTGTATCTCGTAGAGCGCTTGAAGTACACGTCTCGGCGCCACCTTGACTCCGCCAACCTTGATCTCTCTCTCGCTGAATAGGCCTAGGTCATGCATCGTCTTCAGTTGAGCATAGCTGCCAGGGTAGCGTAGCGTCTTGTTCTTGAAGACCTTCAGCTTTCCCCTGAACGTCCACGGGCACGTCGACGTGCCGCCACTTGTTGTGAACGCTTCCAGCTTGCCTAGAGAGGGGAACTCTATGACTTCGAGCTCTTCGACGGACTTCTTTCACCAGAGACTCAGACTGTCAATCGGTCATCTCTTCCGTTCTTATCGAGGGACGATTTCGCGTCTGCCTATGATGCGAAGAACGAGGCGACTAAGAGATTATCCACAACTGCCTTGGGTTGACCCAAGAATATGCCCACATCCAGCTCCGGTTGCTCTACTGAAATTCGATGACCTCGACGAGACTATCTTCAGTTGTCGTGCGTGTGGAAAAATCATGACACTAACAGAAC
>Ga0315279_10009577_pt1 | contig 11520 bp, 6 predicted proteins | sample YL17G06_20_MG_FD_203694 | JGI IMG/M metagenome (GOLD analysis project Ga0315279, IMG submission 203694) | Sediment microbial communities from Yellowstone Lake, YNP, Wyoming, USA - YL17G06_20 | ecosystem: Environmental > Aquatic > Freshwater > Lake > Sediment | place: USA: Wyoming | collected...
TCTCGCAGACCTCCGACAATCTTGACACCCAGGCGATCCGTAATCCGCTTCACGGTTAACCTCCCGGGTGTTACATTACCACATACAAATCATGTCTGCACTATCGGAAAATCCACGGATCGGGGTGTATGGTGGTGAAGTAATCACCATATCAACGCTATTACTCTCAAATGGTAATGCTCGGGCATCTGCTTGTCGAATTATTATATTAGGAGCCTTATCATTGTTTCTACGAAATGGAGCTTTATTAGCAATGTAGTCTACAGCATGAAGAAATTTATCGAATGCACGAACAGGTGCCGCCTCGTATTTCTTGTGTGGTCTACTGTGGGAAATATCCATTGCCAAAGATACGCCAGATTTCTTTGTAATGATCAGCCTTGAAAGAGCACACCAGAGTAGAGCCTTTTCGTCATAATTACGAACACGTGAAATACATCTTGCTAAAGCAGTTAACTGACGACGATTTGTGTCATCAAACCAATAATCTAGAAATTCTCTCGTCTCCAAATCAACATGTGATGGATAGGCTTGTTCCCGTGCAAGATTTTCGCTAATCCTCATTGCTCTTTCAAGCACAAGTTCAGCACGATATCTAAGCTGAATGGGATTTAAATCAGAGCACCAACTACGAGCAATTAGTAAAGCTAGTGGGTCAGTATCGCAACCGATTGCCTGGTGTCCCATTGCTCGTACACTTACAAGTGTGGTGCCAGAACCAGCCATTGGGTCCAGTACTCGCAGCTTGCTTCCATTGCGGGGTATACTTTCCCATATAATAGAAGGTGCCATTCTTGCCGGAAAAGGGTGTATCGGCTTAATATCTGATACTTGAAAAACCTTGCCTATCGTCATACTACAATTGTCTTTCTCTCTTCTTCGGGATAACTATCAAGAGCCGCATGTATATTCTGCAGAACTAGGTCTGGCCGGCATTGTAATTCCACTGTGTTTTCCCGTGCATACAAAACGTTTGTTGCCATCACTTGCATACTTCTGCAGCACTCAATTAATTCCTGTTTGGTTATAATTATCGGTGGTTTACGAAACTCCAAGGCTGTCATAACCATTCCATATTCAACCGGTTCGCTTGGCCTTCCTTCAGCCCGTTCCCATATTGTTTCTAGAATCTCTCGGTAAGGCCAATTCTTTGGCTTCTCTTTGGCAATTATGTCCACCCAAGCCTTTGAATCTGTAGGTGTCACTTTGCTAAACAATTCACGTAGCCTCTTCAAACCTATACGCTTTGCAGGCACTAAACGCACTAAACGTGCCATATCATCAATGTGCATTAAGGTAATAGTCTTTCCAGTTTTTGCTTTATGATCGTCGATTTCTTTCACAGTAGCGGATTCTTCTTCACTCGATGTATTAAATCCGTTGCCTATTACAATATGATGGTCACATCCGAACTCTCTCATGTGTCTAGCTATTCCTGAAACACCCAATCTCTTTGCGCTAACGGTACCTCCGCTTTTAGCCTCGAGGCCAACCCTGTATCGTTGCGGAACCCCGTTCTCTGAAGCTGGGAGATACGCGTCTGCTGTACCATCAGGCTTTCCACTTCCCCCCAGCGAGATTACATGCGCAAACCCCATAGCTTCAAAAGCAGCACGCATTTCCTCCTCGAGTTTGTTCTGATCATCTTTAGCGTCTAATAATGCTAGCGCAATCATACCTGCTGTCCTACGTGCAGAAGACTTAACGAAGTTTCTCAGTAGTTCGTCTCTATAGGCAAGAATATCAATTATTTCCTTATCATCCATTCCTACACTGTACAGATAAGCCTCCATGAGAATTTCTGCGACGGCGTACATCTCTAATGGCAGACTGCTTGCAGATTTTGTAAACAATTCATAAAACGCAGCCACAAACGGGTGAGATGTGTTTATGCGGAGATTACCGCTTTCTACGTCATAAACTCCTATTCCGTCTTTCGCATCTAATTCTACGAGTTCTGTTCCCTGAAGCATGCCAACTTCAGAGTCAGCCCTCTCTTTGATTCTACTCAGAAATATCCCCTTTTCTTCTCCGGAAAGTCCCATTGGTAAGCGCGTATAAATTGGCCTAATTTTACCTTCAATCCCTAATTCTACAAGCAACAGCAGTGGTTTACGTGTCAGACTACCTGGTGTGGAAGATACGCGGCCAGATAAAATTGCCCCCGTGGATTGTGTACGCTCATATTCAACTAAACGATTACGTACAAGATTAAAAACAGCATGCAAAAAATCTTTAGCTAGTAGGTAGATTTCACCCTGTTGTAGGGATTCTCTGGAAGACCGCAAAGCCTCGTCTAAGCTGTCTATATGTACTATCATGCGGAACCTAGAAAATGTCCCGTGTCTAAGAAGATTCCTTTCAATACCGAATCCTGGATCATCAGTGTTTATCATTCTTCCACGAACATATACGAAGAATCCATTACTACGCTCAAGTTCTCCAGATTTACCACCCGTCAACTCGTCTTCATAAAGCTCGACATAACCTGTTATACGTCCTAGTCGTTCATGAGACAGACCGTACCGATATACTGATCCCTCGGACTCATTTTCATCTTCCGTTTGCACAAGTCCTTCAGGACAAGGCTTACTCAATTTCTTTTCATTAATATCCTTTCCTATAATCCATTTCTGTATTAGAGGAAGCTCTATTTTTGACGATTCAAGCTTTTCACCATTTAAATATAATTTGAAATCGTCTCTAAGTGGCATTGCAGTGCGAAGTATCCAATTTAGGCGACCTCGTTGCAACTTCTTTCCCATCGCCGTCATCCCCGACATAATCGCGACGGTCCAAGACTCCTTTGCATCTTTACCAAATAGCTTTAAAGCCTTGTACCCGGGTCTTGAAGACGTTGTCCACGGTCGCAGTATTTCCCTCGCTTCCGACTCGTCTAACGTTCTTAGAGGAATCTCCACTTTCTCATCATTGAATACACCTTTTCCACTTGAATCTCCCGTTTCTTCCGCAGTAAGTCTTCCGTAATCCATTGTAGCCGCATGGAAACTACCACCTGACTTGCATATATGTGTCAAACGCTGTGCTAGAACATAAGTGGCGAGTTTCCCGATTCCAAATTTTCCTATTGGCTTTCTTCCTAATGGGCTGGTGCCTTGTCGCCTATTGGTTTGGCCAACGATCCAATGCTGTTTAAGACCCTGCACATCCATACTTTCGCCATCATCAATCACTACGATGGTAGCATCTGGGCTCGTTAGGTCAGGAGATAGAATCACATGAACATTTTGCGCCCCTGCATCAAATGAATTGGAGACTAGTTCTTCAACGGCCTTGTTTGCACTCGAATATAGACCTTCGGAAAACAGTTGAATGATTCTGTGGCTTATCCGGACATCTATCGTGTCCGTCTGCTTTCCTGCTGATACGAAAGGTTCATAACTACTGGTTTTCATGACGTTCTCTTATTCGCATTCTTCTCTTTTCACCCTTGATTAATCCAATACTACATAACTTCTAAATAATAATCAACATTAGCTGTTCCCCCTTATTTTCAGCGCCACATCCAATGCCTACCGGCTTTTCCTGCGTCCTGTTAGTATTTCCTTGCTCTCTCATAGATTGACGCCAACTGCCAGCCCCGCTTATAATAATGTCTCGGAGACTCTATTTTCAGGAGGAAGATTTAATGTCGGCTGAAGAACAGAAAGAACTCATTGTCGAGAAGAAGGAAAACGGCAGAATCTGGCTTATCACTATCAACCGCGCAGAGAGAGCGAATTCCCTCACCCTCGACATGATGTATGACCTCGAGGATACCTGGAAGGCATATCAGGCTGCCGAGGAGTCCCGTGTGGCAATAATCACCGGCGCTGGCAGCAGGGCGTTCTGCGCCGGCGCCGACCTGCTGACACCACCGAAGGTGGAGAGGCTTGGGCCGTTCCGGATTCCCGCCTTCGGCCCGGAGGATGTGTGGAAGCCGACCATCGCTGCCATCAACGGTCACTGCATTGCCGGCGGCGCTCTCATCGCCCATGACTGCGATATCCGCATCGCCGCCGAGAACGCCGAATTCGGCATAGCTGAAGCTTTAAGGAATATGCCGGCGAGCTGGGTGCGCGACCTGCACCTCCATTTACATTTAGGCCACGCCATGGAACTGGTACTCTGGGGTGACAAGAGGGTAAGTTCGCAGCGCGCCTATGAGATGGGTTTCTATAACAAAGTGGTGCCTGCGGACAAGCTCATGGAGGAAGCTATGAGCTGGGCGGAGCGCATGGTCAATCTGGCGCCTCGCGCGGTGTGGAACTTCAAGGAGATTATCAAGCGGGGAGCTTACATGGAGCCCAAGCTGGGCAGGGCTTTCGGACAGGCGCTGGAGCAGAACCTGAAGGGCATGGAGGATACCCAGGAAGGCGCGGCAGCCCTCCGGGAAAAGAGGAAACCCATCTTCAAGAACCAGTAGCAGGCTTCTGGCAACCGAGGAGTGCAGAGGGGCTAGAGGTTGAAGAAGCATATCTGGGCGGATTCAGCAGCTTTGCCCTGGCACTTGGGGCAGAAATAAGTGCCCCGGTTGCGCACAGTAATGCGTTCAATAGGGGTGGCACAAACCTTACAGGTCTGGCCACCCCTATGTGCTGCATAGAAATCGTACTGCTGAGTTCCCTTTTCGCCGGTGGGACGGCGGTAGTCGCTGATGCTGGCTCCGCCGTTGCCGATAGCCCTGGTGAGCACCTGGCGTATTGCTTTATGTAGCCTCTTTATTTCCTCATGGGAAAGGCTGTTTGCTTCCCTCAGGGGGTGGATGCCGGAAAAGAACAGCGCCTCGTCGGCGTACATATTGCCGATGCCGGCGATGATCTCCTGGTCGCAGAGAACTGCTTTGATGGGCGCTTTGTGCGTGCTCAGCCTCTCTGCCAGAACTTCTGCGGTGAAACCGGGTTCAAGCGGCTCCGGCCCGAGCTTGCTATTTAGTTCGCTCTCATCTTTTACCAGCGATATGGTGCCTAGCTTGCGCCGGTCAGTGAATAGAAGCTCCATGCCGTTGTCTAGGCCGAAAACAGCCCGAATATAAGGGCTGGATGCAGTACGTGGCTCGCCCTTTCTTTTAAGCAGCAGCGAGCCGGTCATCCGGAGATGCAGTATCAGCGCCTCTCCGCTGGCCAGCCGGAAGATGAGATACTTTCCCCTTCGTGCTATCTCCTTTATAACTTGGCCCGGAAGGCGACGTTTAAGCTCCGCAACGGAAGATTGGTGTACCATTTCGGGACAGTAAATGGATACGTTGGTGAAACGGCGCCCTTCTATCGTGGGGCGCAGGTCATTTACTATTGTCTCAACTTCAGGTAACTCGGGCATGTCTCTATTCCATGTCTCCCCAGCTTCTACCTGTCTTGATGTCCACCTTCACGGGGACACTGAGCTTGATTGCGTTGGGCATAATTTGAAGCACTAACTTCTTCAATTTTTCTATTTCCGTCTGGGGCAGTTCGAAGAGGAGTTCGTCGTGCACCTGGAGAATCATCTTCGCCTCCAGCCCTTCCTTGTCCATCTCTTGCTGAAGCTGTATCATCGCCACCTTGATGATGTCGGCCGAGGTGCCCTGGACGGGCATATTAATCGCCATGCGCTCCGCCGCCATCCTCACTTGGGCGTTGGGAGAGTTAATCTCGGGTATGTAGCGGCGTCTACCCAACACAGTCTCGACGTAGCCCTTCTCCGCTGCCTCTTTCTTGGTGCGGGCGAGGTACTCCTTGACCCCGCTGTATTTCTCGAAATACGCCTTAATGAACTGTCCTGCCTGCTCTCGGGATAGCTCGGTGGCCTGCTCCAGTCCATACCCGCTCATGCCATAGATGACTCCGAAGTTGACAGTTTTAGCCAGCCGCCTCATATCTTTGGTGACCTCTGAAAGTGGCACGCCGAATACCTGCGAAGCGGTTGTAGCGTGAATATCCTCCCCGTGAAGGAAAGCGGAGACTAGCTTGGGGTCCTGGGAAAGATGTGCCAGGACTCGCAGGTCTATCTGGGAGTAATCCGCAGCGACGAGCAAAGATGAGTCCTTCTCGGCAATAAAGGCTTTTCTTACCTGCTTCCCCTCCTCGGTGCGAATTGGGATGTTCTGCATATTGGGGTCGCTTGAGGAGAGCCTGCCGGTGACGGTGCCTGTCTGGTTGAAGCTGGTATGTACCCTGCCGGTGTCGGGGTCGATAAGTGCGGGCAGGGCATCGATATAGGTTGACTTCAGCTTAGTTAACTGACGGTACTCAAGGAGGAGTTCGATAATGGGGTGTACTCCTTTGAGCGCTTCCAGTACCGATGCCTCCGTGGAGTAGCCGCTCTTGGTTTTCCTCGTTTTGGGGAGTTTAAGCTCCTCGTAAAGTATTGTCCCCAGCTGCTGGGTTGAGTTTATATTGAAGGCATGGCCCACACTTTTATATATCTCGTTCTCCAGTTTAGCCATCCGCTCGCTCATGCTCCAGGACATCTCGCGGAGTTTGGCCGTATCCAGGGCTACGCCGTTGGTCTCCATGCGCAGCAGCACGGGGAGTAGGGGCATCTCTACCTCAGCGAACAGCTTCCACAGTCCCTGAGCCTTAAGCTCTTTCTCCAGAAGCTTGCTCAGCCTGAGGGTCATGTCGGCATCGGCGCAGGCGTATTCGGCAGCCTTTGGTATGTCGACCCAGGCCATGGAAATCTGTTTGGCCCCGCTGCCGATTAAGTTGGTTATGGGCACCATCTCGACGCCTAGCTTGGAGAAGGCTAGAGGTTTGAGCCCGAGCGACTTCTCGCCCAGGAGGTAGGCGGCGAGCATGGTGTCGAAACTGAGATTCCGTACGTTTATCCCCTGTTTCTGGAGAACAGTCATATCGTATTTGCCGTTGTGGGCTATCTTGGCTACTTTAGGATTTTCCAGGAGGGGTTTGAGTTTATCTACAACCTGCTGCAGGGGAAGCTGTTTTCCTGAATTGTGTCCTACGGGCACGTACCACGCCTGCCCCGGCGCTGTGGACAGCGAAATTCCCACCAGCGACGCCTGCCTGGGGTCCATGCTGGTGGTCTCGACATCGAAAACAACGGCTTCGGCGCTAGATAAGGTGCTTGCTATCTTGTTGAGAGCCTCAGGGTTGTCTACAATCTGGTAATCAACAGCCGCTTTGCCGCTTTGTGTATCAACAAGAGCAGGCTTTTCTTCCTCAGCCATCGTCTCGGGCAACTTGTGGAGGAGGCTGGAGAACTCCAACTCTCGGAAAAGCTCGGCTACCTTGCTCCGCTCATAAGTACTTACGCGGCAAGCATCCAGGTTGAAATCTATGGGCACATCCGTATCAATGGTGACGAGCTCTTTGCTCTGCCGTGCCGCCTGCTCGTTTTGCCGCAACGTCTCTTGAGTCTTGGGTGGGGTTACCTCGTCTATATGCTGGTAGATGCCTTCGATGCTTCCGAAAGCATGTATCAGCTTTGTCGCGGTCTTCTCGCCTATGCCGTGCACGCCGGGTATATTATCCGAGGGGTCACCTTTCAGGCCCTTGAAGTCCGGAAGCTGCTCTGGCGGCATTTCATAGCGCTGCTGCACTGCTGCCTCATCGTATATTACGGTGTCGCTGAAGGGTTTCCCGGGCTTGGGTGTGAGCACGCGAACGTGTGGAGATACTAGCTGAAGGGTGTCGGTGTCGCCGGTAACAATGATAATATCGATGCCCTTCTCGCTGGCTTTTTTGGAGATAGTGCCGATTATGTCGTCGGCCTCGTAGCCTGGCACCTCGAAGGAGGGGAGGTTGAATGCGTTGATTAGCTCCTTTACCCTTGCGAACTGGATTTTGAGCTCATCCGGGGCCGGAGGCCGTTGCGCCTTATATGCCTCGAACTTCTCGTGTCTGAATGTCGGGCCCGGGCTATCCAGTGTCATGGCCCAATGGGTTGGCTTGAACTCTGCCAGAACCTTGAGCAGCATGCTGGCGAAGCCGTAGACTGCTCCTACAGGCTCGCCGGTCTTGGCCACGGAAAGCGAAGGCAGAGCATGGAAGGCACGGTGAATCAGGGCGTGTCCGTCGAAAAGCAGAAGTAATTGTTTTTGTTCAGGCATGGTCTTTGTTAACTCAAGGACTTTGACTCGGTGCGATGAATTGACAATTGTTGGGCTGACTCCGAAGGCATTATATCAGAAGAAAAGGGAAAGGTGATACTTTGGCGTAGGTAGATAGCTTCAGCTTCGGCTCGATTATGGTTGGCGGCACGAAGTATCGTAGCGACCTATCCTTGCTACTTCCTGCCTTCTGATCAAGATGTCCTACTAGACATCTCCGCCTTTAACCTCATCCAGACCGCTGATGCTCAGTTTTGTTGACAAAGGTTCGTCCAGGTGGTATAAAACGGCTGCCAAGCTCCATTAAGATTACCCTACACGTTTAGAGCCGGTTCTACTCTCGCTGGTAAGCAGACATCCGTGGCAGGTAAAATATGAAATGCTCAAGATGCCAGTCCGATAATCCAGGAGAGGCCAAGTTCTGCATAGAATGCGGCGCTCCGATGGAGTCACATTGCCCAAAATGCGGGGCAATAACGCCTGCTACAGGAAAGTTCTGCAAAGAATGCGGCTCCGACCTGAAAGAGCCGAAACCTCCTCCCATCGACTACTCCCAGCCCCTATCCTATACCCCCAAACACCTTGCAGATAAAATCCTCGCTGTGCGACCCTCCGTAGAGGGGGAGCGCAAGCAGGTCACTGTACTTTTCGCCGATGTCAAAGACTTCACCTCCATATCCGAGAAACTGGATCCCGAGGGAGGTGCGTGACCTGATCAGCCAGTGCCTGGTCTTCCTCACCGAGGAGATACACCACTACGAAGGCACCATCGCGCAGTTCCTGGGTGACGGCGTGATGGCCCTCTTCGGAGCCCCCATAGCCCACGAGGACGCACCCCAGCGGGCTCTCTACGCTGCCCTGGGGATTCGAGAGCGGCTCAGGGGATATGCTGAGAAGTTGAGGAAGGACGGCATCGAGTTCTCTATGCGTATCGGGCTCAATACAGGGCTGGTGGTGGTAGGCAAGATCGGCGATGACCTGACCATGGAGTACACCGCCATGGGGGACACGGTTAATTTAGCCTCCAGGATGGAGACTATGGCGCAGCCCGGCACTATCCAGGTTGCGGAGAATACCTACCGCCTGACGGAAGGATATTTCGATTTCAAACCGCTGGGAGAGATCGAGGTAAAGGGGAAGAAGGAGCCGGTGAAGTCCTACGAGCTGCTGGATGTGGGGCGTGTCAGGTCCAGGCTGAGGGTCTCGGAGATGCGCGGCCTGACTCCCTTTGTGGGGCGTGAGAGAGAGCTAGAGCTGTTGTTGGATGGCTTTAACAGAGCCAAGGGCGGCAGGGGTCAGGCGTTTTCCATAGTGGGCGAGGCTGGCGTGGGTAAATCCAGGTTATTATACGAGTTCAGGACGGCGATAGCCAGAGAAAATATCACTTTCCTGGAGGGCAGGTGCCTGGCATACAGCAGGGGCGAGGCCTATCACCCGGTGATAGACATGCTGAAGTCGAATTTCAATATACTTGAAGGCGAGCAGGACCAGAATATCAGGGATAAGGTCAAGGCGGGCCTGAAGGCATTGGGAGTGGACGAGACCCATACCCTTCCCTATTTGCTGGAGCTGCTATCGGTCAGGGACAGCGGAATAGATGCCATTTCGATGAGCCCGGAAGCCCGGAAAGACCGGTTCCGGGAGACATTGAAACGTATCGTATTGAAAGGCTCCGAGATACGCCCCCTGGTCATGGCTTTTGAGGACTTGCAGTGGCTGGATAAGGGCTCTGAGGAACTGGCCAAGTATATGCTGGACAGCATACCGGCAGCCAGAGTGCTGCTGATATTCACCTACCGGCCTGATTATGTCCACACATGGGGAGGCAGGTCATATCACAGCCAGGTAACCCTGAACCGGCTCTCTAACCGGGAGAGCCTGGCCATGGTGACCAACATCCTGGGGACCGAAAATATCGACAGGAAGCTTGAGGAGCTTATCCTGGAAAAGACGGAGGGCATTCCCTTCTTCATCGAGGAGTTTATAAAGTCGCTCAAGGACCTGGGCATGATAGAAAGAAAGGATATTGTTTACTGCCTGGCCAAAGGCATCGCGGATATGGCCATACCGGGCACGATCCAGGACGTGATCATGGCCAGGGTGGACTCGCTGCCTGATGCTGCTAAGGCTGTGTTGCAGACAGGCTCCGTGATCGAGAGGGAGTTCAGCTACGGGTTGATAAAGCGCGTCATGGGCATGCCGGAGCAGGAATTGCTGTCCCACCTGTCGGCGCTGAAGGACTCAGAGCTTCTCTATGAAAGGGGGATATATCCCCAATCTACCTACATCTTCAAGCATGCCCTGACGCGTGAGGTTGTCTATGATTCCATACTGAAGAATACCAAGAGGAGGCTGCATAACGAGATAGGCGGTGCCATAGAGGAGATCCATAAGGACAACCTGAATGAATATTACGCGATTCTGGCTGAGCACTTCATTGCCGGTGCGAGTTACGACAAAGCGGTACAGTATTGCAGGCTGGCTGAGAGGAAGGCGGAGAAGGCTGCTTCTATCAACGATGCCATCACATACGCCCAGAAACGAGTGGCATGCCTGGAGAAGCTGCCTCAAACCGAGGATGTATCGAGAAAGATAGTAGATGCAAGAACAACCCTCGGGCTATATTGGGGTCAAATTCAGCACTATATTGAAGCCAAAGAGGCGGTTGAGCCCGTGGTTGACCTTGCCTTGAAGCTGGGCTACAAGAGAAGGATCTCCCAAATATATAGCACATTAGGGTGGTATAGCTGGTCAGTGGAGGATTATCCTCGCGCTCACAGGTACTTAACGGATGGGTTAAGGATAGCAGAAGAGCTAAATGATATGCCTTCATTAGCCTTCGCCAATTTCTGGTTGGCTTTAGTGTTGTCTATGAACTGCGAATATGAGAAGGCATCTTATCATTTAGGAAAAATGTTAGAGATTAACATAGCGGTGAACAGCCTCTGGGGCATAGCAACCACCAAGAGTACTACAGCTGGTTGGGTCTATAACTTTCAGGGGAAAATCAATGAGGGCTTTAAGGAAAGCTCTGAAGCTTTGCAGATTGCCGAAGAGAGTGGAGACACTCTTTCAAAGGCATACAGTTACGCCTATCACGGTGATTCGTGCTACTGCAAAGGCTTGCTCAGGGAGGCAGAGGAGTATTTAGCAAAGGGCATCAATTTCGCGGAGCGTATCAACGACCCCGCGCTTACTGCTTATATTTACTTTTTTCTCGGCGAGACCTATCTCAATATGGGCAAGCATGCTCAGGCCAGGGAGGTTTTTCAAAAAGAGATCTCCCTGCTGGAACAACACAGAATTTTCCCTTCATCGGCGAACTTGGGTAGGCTAGCTGTGGCACTGGTGAAAATCTTGGGCGGTGACGTTGATATCGAGTTGGAGCCTTTATATAGCTATCAGGCTGCGAGCAAGACAAAGGTATGGGAAGGTTACGTAGAAAGGTACCTGAGTGCCATTCTGATGAACAT
>Ga0315279_10009579_pt1 | contig 11520 bp, 9 predicted proteins | sample YL17G06_20_MG_FD_203694 | JGI IMG/M metagenome (GOLD analysis project Ga0315279, IMG submission 203694) | Sediment microbial communities from Yellowstone Lake, YNP, Wyoming, USA - YL17G06_20 | ecosystem: Environmental > Aquatic > Freshwater > Lake > Sediment | place: USA: Wyoming | collected...
CTTTGCCCCAAACTAGTTGTGGAATCCTGACCACCACGTGGGTTGGCTCGTAGGTGCGTTTCAAGAAGTAGTAAGAAGCCACCGGCTGGCCCGCGTAGTCGACGAACATGCAGAAGGTGGACAGTGGCCATGGCGTGTCGAATACCCACGGCATCAGGCCGGTGGTGACGGGGTAGTTGGCCTGGAAGATGTCGGAGACAACTTGGATGAACTCACCGGTGGCCACTTGCCCTGCCACGGAATACTCCTCGAGGCTGGGCCCCGACATGTCGTCAACTTGCGAAGCCCGGCTGAGTAACAGCACCGTGCGGTCCGTACCGTATTCCATGTTGTGGTAGACGAACTCAGGGTGGGAGTCCATGAACTGCTGGCTATTGATATTTTGCAGGGGTCCTTCTAATTCGCGCGCGTCAACGAATTCCCGAATTGCCCGCGCTTCCGGTACCGAATGTGGACCTGTCTCGCTCAGATAAGGCACCAGAGAGTAGAGGTGCTTGTACCATGTCGGGTCCATATCGGGATAGGTGTGAACGTCGCCGGGGTCCGGGGTAGTGCGGAGGAAAAGCCGCGTGCCATCGAAATCCTGCACGGAACGCTCGAGGATCCCGATGGTCGCCGTGTTGCCGACCGAATAGGGGTTGAACTCATTGCCCCCACAGTAGACCGCCAGAGATGGATTGTTCCTGATCCTGAAGATGTTCTGGAGTACTTGCGCCTCCCAAATATCTTGCGGCCATTCCGGGGTATCCATGTTGCCTATAGGGAAATCCTGCCAGACCATGATCCCGAGCTTGTTGCAGAGGTCGTAGAAATCATCGGTCTCGAGGATGCCCGCCCCCCAGGTCCGCAACATCTGGATCCCGGCAGCATGTGCCGCACGCAAAATCCACTCATAGCGATCCCGGGGCAGATCCAGCAGGATGTCGGCAGTCCACCAATCCATGCCCTTCACGAAAAACTTGCGCCCGTTGACCAGGAATTGCCAATCGTTCCAGCGATCTTGCGTGCGCGGCCCGGCACTGGGTATGGTTCGAATGGTTCTGATTCCGTAAGCGAATTCGATCGAGTCGATGGGTTTCCCTTGGTGAACTAGCGTGAGCTTCACAGTATAAAGGTGAGGATTGCCCATCCCGTTTGCCCACCAGAGCTTTGGGGCCGGGATGTTTATCTCCTGCTTCACCCAGTTCCGCCCTTCATAAATCCGCAGAGGAATGTTCTGGCTAAGAACCGGGCGCGAGAAGGCTTTGTCAAGAAACTGAACTTGCAGCACGGGCGGGCTTGGTAGCAACTTGGACGTCACGGCGTTGCGGAAGCTCCCTACCTCATCGCTCAGCTTGGTGGCGAGGCCTGTGGTGTTCGCCAGGACTTCCACGTTTAACAACAATCGAGCGGCCGCGGCGCTCGCTTCTTTTGTCACGATAAAGGGTCGTGCCAGGTGAATATGCGGAACCAGCTCCAAACGAACCCCGCGCCAGATTCCCACGGGGAAGTAATCCTCGACTCCCACTAAACCCGGCACGGGGCCATCCGGCCCCCACTTTCGGCCGCCTCCGCCCGTGATGAGCCCTAGCCCTCCCGTGAGCCCCCAGGAAACGGTGACTTTTCCGGGCGTCCAGGGTTTCCACCTGTCGCCCAGCCCGTAATTCGCGGCCCGAACCTCTACGACCAGCTCGTTCGGAGCATCGGTGCGGAGCAGGGAGCTCACTTCCACCATGGGGCCGCTAAACATGCCTTCGTGGCGGCCCAATTCCTGGTCGTTCAACCAGATCTTTGCGTAGTAGTCGATACCATCGAAGCAGAGAAAAGCGTATTGGCCTTTCGCCGACGGTGGGGCTTGAAAAGACTTGCGGTAATACCAGGTTTTTCCGACGACCCAAACGTGCTTTTTCGCATTCCTGTGGTCATAGGGATGGGGCAATTCCCCAGCGCGGTAAAGCGCCCACTGAATGGAGCCCGGCACTTGAGCAGAGATCCATTTGGACACCTGCTGCAGCTCCTGCAGGCTTTCAATAGGCGTGTCGCGAAAGCCCAGTCGCCATTCACCGTCCAGGGAGATGTGCTGTGGGACTGAGCGCGGCCAAACGTAGAAGGGTTGCCAGAGCTCCTTGTCGCCCGGCCCGGCGCTTTGAAGGTTCAAGCAAGCACAAAGACAAGTTAGGACCAGGAGGGCTAGCCCAGGCGTCCGAGTTTTCATGGGATTCTTCCTTCCACGGAATCTAACGGCAGCGGAGCGCACGGGGTCGCTCCTTGGTTCTCGCGAATCGAAGTGCGGCATACCTCTATAACCTTCACCGAGCTATGTCAACCTCATTTCGGAGAAATAGAGGACTTGTAACGCTCGCCGCCTCGGTTGTCCTGATTGCGCGCGGTTGGCGCCTTGCGTAGAATGAGCGTCGCGAAAACGGATTCTTCTGCCTGGAGGTACGCTATGGATCGGCGTTCGTTTCTTGCTCTGGCTGCTGGCTCCCTGGCTGTCGCCGACGTTCCGAAGACTGCGCGCGCGAACCTGAAGGGCCAGAAAGGTCTGCGACTTTCCATCACCTGGGGGATGCTGGGGCGCCTGCCGGTGCCCCAAGCGTTGGCGCTGCTGAACCGCCTCGGCTACGACGCCTATGAGATGTTTGACTGGCGGAACTCCGCCCTGCTCGAAACCTTTGTGGCGGAGACGAACAAGTATCCGCTGACATGCGCGTGCCTGGTGGCGAACAAGGGTGTTGCGGCGCCGGGCTGCAGCCTCGTGAACCCGCGCGACCGCGAGGGATTTCTGAAAGAGTTGAACCCCAGTATCGAGGCGGCCAAGAAGGTGGGTGCGAAGCAATTGGTGGTGTTAACTGGGAATGAGTTAGGAGGCATGCCGCGCTCCGCGCAGATGTCGAGCGCCGTGGCGACGCTGCGCGAGGCCGCACCCATCCTGGAAAAGAACGGGGTGACGGCCATCGTCGAAATCCTGAATACCTATGTGGATCACGCAGGTTACTTCCTCTATTACGTCCGCGACGGCGCCGAGCTCGTGGACCGCGTGGCCAGCCCCAACGTCAAGCTCCTGTTCGACATCTACCACACCCAGATCATGGAAGGGAATTTGATTAACAACCTCCGCGCGCATATCGACCGCATCGGGCACTTCCATGTCGGCGATGTTCCAGGGCGGCACGAGCCCGGCACAGGCGAAATCAACTACCGCAACGTGTTCAAGGCCATCTACGACCTTGGCGACCGCTTCCAGGGCTCGGTGGCACTCGAGTACACGCCCCTGGCGCCTGTCGAAGAAAATCTCGCTGCGATGCGCAAGCTGGCGAATTTCGCTTGAATCCATTGGGCCGCTGATTGTGAACCGTTGGCTCCTCCGTGGTTTGGTGTCTTGTCTTTTACTGTTGACTGTGAACTGTGGACTGTTGACGGTTTTACTGAGCCGGCTGGGACTCGAACCCAGAACCCTTGCCTTAAAAGGGCAATGCTCTACCGCTTGAGCTACCGGCCCCCACGCGAGCCGACGTCTTAATAGTGGTCGCCGCGGCGGCCTCGGCCGCTTGAGCTAGTGCCGTTCCAACTATTTGCGGCTATTTCCAATTATAGCACCGCCAACAAATCCCCCTGGCGGGTCGACGCTGCGACTCGTGAGAATAAGTTGGAACGGCACTAGCTCGCTTTTTTCAACCTAACCTAGTTTCGGGGAGTTGGCAAGTTTTTGCTTGGTCGGTCCGAGTCGCTCGTGGCTTGGCGCGGCACCTTTTTCGCCCCCTCGCGGCTACGCATTGACTTGCGCGGCCAGTGCGACGAAAGGCGCAAACCTTGGCTTGACTTTGAATTGCTGCGGGAGTAAATAGAGCCCACGGATCGACCCAACTCCAAGGAGGCTAGCCATGAACCAGACTGCGTGGGTGAAGTTAGCGGACGGGGTGGAAGTTATTCGGCACTGGGAGACTCCAGACGGCCCTAAGAAGCCTGAGATAGCGATTCTACGGCTGTCTGGGGAGATGTATAAGGACTTCGAGAATGCCCCCCAGGCCTTTGTCGAGAGACATAAGGTCTTTCCGTTCAAATTGCGCAAGGTTGAACATCATCGAGTCCCCACAACTGAAAAAAAGGCCCGGACGGGTGGGGACCCCCCGCAGGTAGAGGTAGTTGTGTGCCTACACAACCAGTACTCCATCACGGGGTGTGTGTCTGGAACGTCACTCTAATGGGGATGCGTCCAAAATAACCAGCGCGACCAGCAGGATCTTTTCTGCCAGATGTGGGACCTGGTTAGGGGGTAAGGCCAACGCGGTGCAGCAGGGCCTGGAAGCGGGGGTCGGGGCGGAGCGGATCGAGGGCTTCATCCACTTTCAGCCACGCCAGGTGGCTGTCGTGGTCGCGATAGGCCTTTTCGAGCCAGGTGAGGGCCTGTTCGTTCTCGCCCAGGGCCACATGAAGTGTGGCTAGGTAGTAAGGCGGCAGATACGCGGCTTTGGATAGCTGGCGCAACTGCTGGAGCACCTTGTGCGCCTCAGCTTTCCTCCCCGCTAGCGCATAGGCGCGCCCGAGCCCCACGACGCGGTCCGGGTCGCCTCCCGAAAAAGAGACCGCGCGCTCGAATGCTGAGATCGCCTCCTCGTACAGGCCCTTTGCCAAATACCCCGAGGCCAGGCAGTCGTGGCCACCGGGCGAGTTGGGGTCCAACTCCAGTACCCTCCGGCACTGTTCGATCGCCTGATCGTATTGCCGGGCGAAGTAGAATGCCCATCCAGCGGTAATGTCGGGCAGCGTGGAACGTGGGTCGAGTTCCTGGGCCCGATGGACTTCGGCCAGCGCTTCCTCGCCGCGGCCCAGCGCCGATAGATAGACAGAATACATGCGGTGGGCTTCCGCATCACTTGGATTGAGTTCCAGGGCACGCCTGTACTCCTTCTCAGCCCCTGCCCAGTCCCGATCAGCGTAGAAGCTGACACCTGCCAGCGCGGTGTAAGCATGGGCCAGGTTGGGATCAAGGTTCAGGGCCTTGAGCGCGTACTGCTTGGCTTTGGGCATGGCGACCCGCGAGTCAAGATCCGAAGCCCCCCAGTAGTAATCGGCTATGCCAGCGTAGGCGGGAGCATAGCCAGGATCTAGGGCCACCGCCTGCTCGAAATAGTCCATGGCTTTCCGCCGCTGCTCGTAGGTTCCCTTAGTCAAGTCATTGCCCTTGAGATAGGCCTGGTAGGCGTCGGGGTTCACCGGGCGGGCGCTGGCCAGGCGCGCCTGCTCCTGCGGCGTCAGCTTGATCTTGATCTCGTCCGCAATGGCCCGCGCCACGTCGCTCTGCAAGGCCAGGATGTCGCGCAGGTCCCGCTGGTAGCTGTCCGCCCACAGGTGTGTGTCGGTCTGCCCATGGATCAACTGCGCAGTGATCCGCACGCGGTCCCCGGAACGGAGCACCGTGCCTTCGATTAGCGCGTCCACGTTCAGCTCTTTGGCGATTTGCGGCGTGGCCTTACGCTGGCCCTGGTACTGCATCACCGAATTTCGCGAGGTGACTCGCAAGGACCCGATCTTCGCCAAGGCGGTGATGAGTTCGTCCGTCATGCCATCGGCAAAGTAGTCCTGCTCCGGGTCATGCGAGAGGTTTTCAAGGGGCAGCACCGCGAGGGATTGAATCTGTAGGGGCGGTTCGCGAACCGCCCCTACAGCCTTCAATAATCGGTCGCGCAGGCTTGCGACGTTCAAGCCAATGAGCAGCGCAACGAGCGCGACAACCAAGCCTGCCGCGAGCGCGATGTTCGACCTCTGTAGTGGGTCGCCGCGGCGACTCCGCGCCGCCGGTCGGCGATCCCCGATTGCATCGGGGCGGGCGCCGATCGCCGCTACAGCGCGCTCCGATCCCGTGTCCCGCTTCAGGCGCATCAGGTCCGTGCGCAGGTCGGCAGCATTCTGGTAACGCAGCTTGCGGTCTTTCTCCAGTGCCTTGGCGAGGATTTCCTCCAGCTCGGGTGGCAATTCCGGGTTCAAACGCAGCGGCGAGGTTGGCGCGCGGTTCAGAATCGCATCATGAATCACCGCCGTCGTGGCGCCGAAAAAGGCTTGCCGGCCGGTAGCCATTTCGTAGAGTACGGCGCCGAAGCTGAACAGGTCGGTGCGAGTGTCGAGTCCCTCTCCTCGCGCCTGCTCGGGCGACATGTACGCCACCGTTCCCAAAACCGAGCCTGAGTTGGTCGAGTACCCCCCACTTGTCTCCGTCGTCGACTCCGCGGTAGGTCCCCCGACGGGGGCGGGGCGGCGAGACGGCAACAGCTTGGCCAACCCAAAGTCGAGCACCTTGGCTTGGCCACGGTGAGTGACAAAAATATTGGCCGGCTTGATGTCACGGTGCACGACGCCCTTCGCGTGCGCGGCGTCCAGCGCGTCCGCGATCTGAACGGCGAGGTCCAGCAGTTCGTCGGTTCGCAGGGGCGAACCGCGTTCGCCCTCGTCAGCGGGACGCGCGCCGCGCGTCCCTACAGCCAGACGCTGCTTCAGCGTCTGCCCTTCCAGAAACTCCATCACGATAAAGGGCTGGCCCTCGTGCTCGCCGATTTCGTGAATGGTGCAGATGTTGGGGTGGTTGAGCGTCGAAGCGGCGCGGGCTTCGCGCTCGAAACGCCCCAGAGCTTGGCGGTCTTTGGACAGTTCCGCAGGGAGGAATTTGAGCGCCACAAAGCGTCCAAGCTGGGTGTCTTCAGCTTTGTATACCACCCCCATGCCGCCGCCTCCGAGCTTTTCCAGAATGCGGTAGTGAGAAACGGTCTTGCCGATCATGGGGAGGAAACCTGTCGTGTGGGGCCATCTTAGGCCGTGCTACCAGGCAAGTCAATGGGTGCTGGGGATAGGAGATAGGGCGAATCAAAAGTGCACCCGCCTGCGCCGGGCGGGCCGGACGCCGTTTTCGGAAGTCTCCACCCAGTTGTTTGGCTACATGACCATGAGGTCCAGGTGCGCGCGCGAGTCGGACTCGCCCCATCGCTCGTAAACCGGCAACACGGAAGCAAAGGGCTGCTCAAGTAATAATATGCAGCAGGGTCTGAAGCTCACTGGCGGAATCCTCGCCGATCTTCAACAACATGGAAGGTTCTGAAGGCGAGACGCGTTTTAATGGGGTGAATGTGACCCTCGTAGCCACCGAGTGCTGCGACAATTGTTCCTCTAGTTGTGTCGCACAATGGCCCAGCGATGACCTCACGTAGTTGCACTTTCTCGTCGAAGCTGTAAAAGTAGTGGCCAGACGAGGGGTCGCGTTCCTCGAGGCGACACCAGCCCCGAAATTCCTCTTCATAGGACCAGTCACGATACTTCGAAAAAAGAATTTGCTTAACCTTCTTTTCCGTGAGTGGAAGATGGAGAGGTGTGCGCTTGTTGACATAGCTAACACGCTTGAAGAAGCGATCGTCGACTTCGAATCCAAGGCAGATGCCTCGGTGGCTGTCGGCGTAATGACTCCATAGCACGGGGTTATGCCATCGTCTGCTGAAGCACAGTACCCCATAGAATTGGGCCATTTCATTCTTCGATCGGCGCAAGGCGGCGCGGGTTGCCTTATCTTCTTGGGCCGAGCACCAAAGTTCGAAAGGGTCGTTGAGTTCGTCGATCTTCGATAGCTTGATCTGCCTCCTTTTGAGATCGTCAAGGGCATTCCTGGCGGAAAGGAAATGATAAACGCGCATGTCAGTTTTCAATTCTATTTGGGACCAAGAGCCCTGTCCAGCTTCCGCTCCGGCGCCTGATGCACTCTAGTGATGCAGTTTGAAGGATGGTCACCTAATGGAACCTACGTCCGAAAGATTCAGCCTCTCCTTTCGGGGGTCAAAGTCCCGGTCTCATCCGCAGCTCTCGGTATATCCGAACCTTACGCTGCGGAGATCCGCGCCGGTCGATGCCTGCCGCATCCACGGCACTGGCAGGCCCTTGCAAAGCTCGTTGGCGTGTCGTCGGATGTCTAGGGCGCGGGTTCTGGAAGGCGGCAGCCGTCCTCGCTGAGCGAGCGTCGGTTCCCTACGTCGAAATCGGTTTGTAGTAGTGGCGCATTAGTGTGTTGCCTAGGTTTTGACTATCCTTATTATCTGCTCGGGAATCTCGGTTCCTTTAACCCTGTGTCGCTCAAACTCAGCGATGTTCTTTTCTGTTATTCCAATTTGGTACTCAATTCCGCCTCTGTGTTGGTGGCTGAGATACTTATTTTCTTTGACCTGTTTCTTAGAAAGCACCCAGTAGATTATCTGGTCCACCCATACCCCGATGAAAACAAACGCGTCACACGCGTCAACCTTTATCTGTTGATAATTCATCCAAAAAGGCTCATTTGACCCGTACCTGAGAGCCTTGGAAACTAGGCTCCCTCTTTTCTTGGTATTGATGGCCCTACAGGCTTTGACTTCGACCTTGATGTTTTCAATCCACAAGTCGTACTCGCCAGCGTAGGCTGGGTCGAGACTCTTATTTGCCTTCAACAACCTTTCGTCGATATCGCGCAGATGCTCTTGTGCCCAAATCTCTCCGAAAATCCTCGGAGCAAGCTCGTAGAGGTCCAAGTACTTATTCGATGACACATACTCGCCTCTAAGCTTTTCGTAGTCGTGAAAGCTGATGAGCTTTCTGTCGCAGAGAAACATTAGCGTGTATTCATATTCGTTGAAGGGGAAAACGGATATTAGACCCTGGAGTCGGGCTTTCAAAAGCTTCTTATCTTCCCCTTTGAGTGAGTCGGCGAAATGACCGAGATGACGTTTCAGCTCATCTAGATCCACTTGGAGCCCCCTGGAGCGTCGTCAATTTCAGGAAAAGGATTCCTCCATTGCCATCCTGTTTTTCCGCTTCTTCTGAAGTGTTCCAGTCTCCTAATCGATATTTCAGCGAAAATTGGGTCTATGTCAAAAGTCAGTACTCTCCTTTTCGTTCCCTCGCCGGCGATCAATGTAGTTCCTGAGTGTGCGAAAAAGTCCGCAACAATATCGTCTTCTCTGCTGGCAGATGTCATGATTCTTTCGATTGCTTTGAGTGGTTTCTGAGCGTAACACCCCGCAACATTCTCCTCCATTCGGTAAAAAACCTGCTGAATGTCTATCCATACATTCCCAGCCCTGATGAATTTTGATTTGCTCCTCTCCAAGTTTTCGGTAATTTTACCGTTTACTGTTTTGTAATATCCGCGCAACTGCTTGGGAATGTCTGTGTACTCTGCAGCTACGCAGAAATTGGCATTCCCTTTGATGTAATAGAGAAGTTCCTGTCTCACCCACATCCAGTTCTTCTGAGTTCCATACCCTCTCTGATTCCTCATGGTGATAAGGTTTCTCGGCTTGAATTCGTTAAACTTTCGCATCATGAGGATAAAATCGGGGAGAGGCTGGAAACCGGTTTTGTAGTCCGCCCCAATCCACACGTAAAGGTGAGCGTCCTTCTTCAAGACTAGGCTCGCGTTGCAAACCCAATTCTCGGAGAATTCTAGATATTTATGAAGGTCTATTTGAAAAAGGTTTTCGGTGTTTGCGTTTCCAACCGCGATGTTGTATGGCGGATCGTTAATTACGACCTGGACGGATTCGCGGTCGATAGCCTTAGTAACGTCTTCTAATTTGGATGCATCTAGCACACCCACTCGATGGCCCCTAACTGGGTCTTCCCATATGTCACCGTACTTCAATCGGCAAAATGGCAGGATTCGCTTTCTGAGGTCGCCACGCAAATCGAGGCGTCGCAGTTTCTCGGAAGTTTTTCCTGCCTTTGAAGGAACTTCTGGAATTAGGTCTCGGTCAAACAAACCTGGGGTAGCCGAATCCATGGTCGCCTCTTACCCAAAAGCGGATTTACTTCAAGTAGCTACTAAGTTCCAGAATGGGCCAAATGTGGCCAGTGATCCCCGTCCCATTTCTTCGACAATCCGTTCGTCAGCCTAGCGAGCCGCCTCATGCACATTTGCGTCGTGAGATTCTGGGGCTCGACGTAGGACGTGCTGATCTCCACAGGATCGGGGTTGCCCTGGATGGGCGCTGTTATTGCTTCGACAACTTCCCATGGCCTGTAGCGCTCTCGCTTCTCTTTGTCGGAGCAATATAACTTCATTAACTGGGGAAAATCAAATAGCCACCCCCCGAAGATTTCCCCGACAACCCCGACAGCCCCCCGGAGGGGGGTACACTTTTGGATCGCGCTCGCACAGCCCAGACGCGCGGTCAAGGGGCGAAGCGCTGACACAAACACACCTAAAATGCACCAAAAATGGTGCAAAAGGGGGAGGGGGGGTACACTTTCAGGTCGCGCTGTCTCTTATCCCGTCAATGGGTGCGGGTGCCCTGTCGAGGTGGCTCAGCACGAGTGTGACAAGGAAGATTCCCTTTAGGAGGATGCTGAAAAATGCCCGTACCAGCGCCCTTTAGCTTGGGCGGGTCGCCATGGCGACTCGGGCTGACCTTTCCCGATGAAATCGGGAAGCCCGCCGCTATCCGTCAGGTGACGGACGATCAACGTGGTACCAGAGCCAATGGGCGGGTTTAAGGCATTTCTCAGCGTCCTGTTACGTGTGCTACCTAGTTTCTTACCGCCAAAGTCTGTGCAGCTCGTACCGTTCCAACTTAATCTAGACTAAAGCCGATTTGTCGAGCCCACCAGGGATTCAGCTTTTGCTTGAGGCGGGTCGTAGTCGGATCAAGTTGGAACGGCACTCGTCGCGCACATTTTTGCGGCATGGGCACGCCATGGCGTGCCCCGACTGCTGTACGGGCACGCCATGGCGTGCCCCTACTGTCGACTTTCGGCTGCTCAGGAGCGCGGTGCGGCCGTGGTTGGTAGGGGCGTCCGTCGGCTGACGGACCATGCGCCCCTACGTCGGGGGCAGGTTCTAGCAAAATCCGGGGCGCGCTCGACCAGCGATTTTCGCACTTATTGTGCATATTTCTTACAAACTCTGCCCGGTCACAGCAGACCCTTAGACAGGAATTTCTCGCTCGCGCATTCGCTTTTCGTTCGCCTAAAATGCAGGTGGAAATGGCCGTGGGGGACTTGCCCAAACTCGGGCGGAACCACCCATCACGGAAAAGGACGGAGCTGGGGCACTAACGCGTCGTCAGAAGGAAGTAGCCAGGAGAACGGCAGACAGTAGACGGTAGACGGTAGACGGGAAAACCGCCGACGATTTTCGAGTTTCGATTTTCCAGTTTCCAATTTCGATTTTCCAATTTCGATTTTCGATTGCGGGCTGGCTCCGGAGCGCGGAGAATTTCAAATACGTTTGGCTAGGCTTTAGAAGATGAATTACCACCTGAGTGCTTTGCGGCGTGCTGAGACTCGTGGGGTCGCAACCGTGTGAGGGCACGCTGGGAAATGTCGGGCCGCTTTGCTGCATAGTTCGCCCTCAGACTGCCGCCGGTAAGCCAGCAAAAGCCACCCTGATCGGGTTTGCGCCCTCTCTGCGGATTCCGGGGCAAGGCGGTCAGGGTTCCGGGACGATCCCGGGCGGCATTCCGAAATGAAGCCGGTCACGATTCCGGGATGAATCCGGTCACCGATTCCGATTTCAAGCCGGTCACTTTTCGC
>Ga0315279_10009581_pt1 | contig 11520 bp, 7 predicted proteins | sample YL17G06_20_MG_FD_203694 | JGI IMG/M metagenome (GOLD analysis project Ga0315279, IMG submission 203694) | Sediment microbial communities from Yellowstone Lake, YNP, Wyoming, USA - YL17G06_20 | ecosystem: Environmental > Aquatic > Freshwater > Lake > Sediment | place: USA: Wyoming | collected...
GCCCCACGCTGAAATCGCTGGTCGAGGCGCTTAACGCGGTGCGCGTCCCGACGGAGGACGTGATTGAGATCATCAAGGAGATCCAGCGGAACGGAAAGCTGCGGGCGCAGTTGATTATCGAGTGACCTCCCCAACCCCTAACCCCTGAGCCCTGCCATGAACGTCAGTCCCGTCGGCAGCCGTCCCAACGTGCCCGTGCCAAGTCCCAAAGCAGCAGATCCGGCCGCCCAGCGCGAGGTCTTGCGCCAGACGTTCGAGTCGGCGATCGGGCAGACGCTCTTCGGCCAAATGCTCAAGTCAATGCGGAAGAGCCAGGGCAAGCCCGCGTATTTCCACGGCGGGCGCGGTGAGGAAGTCTTTCAGCAGCAGTTGGACCAGGTGCTTGCCGAGAAGATGAGCCAGGCAAGCGCGTCCAGCTTCGTGGGGCCGATGTTTGAGCTGTTTACGCTGGGGAGGCAGTGAGGGGGGAGGGAGGGTAGACAGTAGTCAGTAGACAGTAGTCAGTAGGGGGAGCAGCTCACGGCTGAAGTTGCGCGTTCGCAACACTGACACATGACAGGTCAACCGATGCAGAGACAACCGGCGAAGCGGTTTGAGGACCTGGTGGTGTGGCAAAAGGCCCATCAGCTCGTTCTCGGTGTGTATCGATACTCTGCCACGTTTCCGAAGAGTGAGCTCTACGGCCTGAGTGCGCAAGTCCGCCGGGCGGCGGTCTCGGTCGCGGCAAACATTGCTGAAGGATTCAAACGGCGTAATCGTCCGGAGAAGATCCGGTTTCTGAACATCGCCCAAGGTTCCTTGGAGGAGGTGCGCTACTTCCTGATACTTGCTCCCGACCTTGGGTACGGAGCTTGCGATGACCTGAAGCGTCAGCTTGTCGAAGTCGCGCGGCTGCTCGAAGCCCTCGCGAGAAGCATCGAAACCGCGATGTCCAAGGGAGACTGAGCCAATCCGCTGCAAATCCACCGCGCCGTAACCCGACGGAGTGAACCTGTCGCCGACGACCGGGACCTCGCCGCAATTCCTACTGTCTACTGACTACTGACTACCGTCTACTGACTACCGTCTACCGTCTCCTCCCCATGTCACCATCGACCGCCAAGCTGACCGACACCCCCTGGGACACCGACCTGGCCGCTTACCTCCAAGACCTTTCGGCCGTGCAGGACAAGACGCTGGAGGTGCTGGTCCGCAAGCGGCAGATGCTCGTGGACGCCGACACCGAGGGCCTGGCCGCGCTGGGAGAGGAAGAGGCCCGGCTGGTCGAGGACCTCCAGGCATGCCTGGACCGGCGGGAGGATCTGTTGGGTCGGGCGCGCCGGGAAGGGCTCCGTGCCGAGAGCCTGCGGTCCCTCGCTACCCGCCTTCCGAGCCGGGAGTCAAACGACCTCTCCTACCAGGTTCGCCTGGCTTCTCATCGCTCGAGGCTTCTGCAGCACCATAGTCTCACCAATTGGGTGCTCGTCCAGAAGACTCTCATCCATCTTTCGCAGTTGCTAGAGATTATCGCGACCGGAGGGCGATTGCAGCCGACATACAGTAAAGACGACCCAATCCGCGCCAGCGGCGCGCTCGTCGATCGGGAAGTCTAGGCAGCCTCGGTAACTCGGCAAAACTGCGAAGAATCGGCCATGTCCCTCTTCGGGTCCATCCGGCTGGCAAGCAATGCGCTTCGCGCCGACCAGATCGCCATGCAGGTGATCGGGCAGAACATTGCCAACGCCAACACGCCGGGCTACATCCGCGAAGAGGTGGAATTGTCGCCCGCGCCCACCCAGCGGGTCGGCGGGCTGCTAATGGGCCTGGGCGTGCAGGTCGATGCGGTCGTCCAGAAGATCGACCTCTTTCTGGAGGAGCGGCTCCGCGGGGCGGTCAGCGACAAGAGCAGCGCCGAAACCCGGGAGAGCACCTACACCCAGTTGGAGCAATTGATCGGCGAGCTGGGCAACACCGACATCAGCACGGCGATGACGTCGTTCTTCAACAGCGTCTCCGAGATCCTCAACCAGCCGGAGGACATCTCGGTCCGCAACCTGGCGGTCCTCAACGGCACGACGCTGGCCCAGGAGATCCGCAGGCTGACCCAACGGGTCGGCGAGGTCCGTGCGGACGTGAACGAGCGGGTCAAGCAGACGGCCGACGACATCAACCGGCTGATCGAGGAGGTCCGCTCACTGAACGTGAAGATCGCCGCGACGGAAGGCGGCGACGTGTCGAAGAGCGACGCCGTGGGACTCCGCGACCAGCGTCTGGTGGCCCTGGAGGACCTGGCGAAGCTGATCGACATCCACGTCAAGGAGCAGCCCAACGGCACGGTGACGGTCTATGTCGGCGGAGACTACCTGGTGGCGGAAGGGGTTTCGCGGCCGGTCGAAGTCGTGCTGGAGGCCAACCGCGGCCTGACGGCGGCTTACGTCCACCTGGCAGAGACCGACCTCCGGCTGGACCCCTCCGGCGGCGAGCTCCACGGCCTGCTGGTCGCGCGCGACGACGTGTTGGGCGGCTTCCTCGATCAGCTCGACAACTTCGCCGGCACGCTGGCTTACGAGTTCAACAAGATCTACTCCAGCGGGCAGGGACTAAGCGGGTACACGGAGCTGACCAGCCAGGCGTACGTCACGGATCCGGACCGGCCGCTGGACGGCGCCGGATTGAAGTTCACCCCCAACAACGGCTCCTTCCAGGTGCTCGTGTACGACAAGGACGCCAAGGTCACGCACACCACCGACGTGCAGGTGAATCTCAACGGCGTCGACCCGGACGCCGAGACGACTCTCAACGATCTGGTTGAGCAGCTCAACCAGATCGACGGCATCTCGGCCGCGGTGACGGTCGACGGCCGTCTGACGCTCCGCACCACCTCGGCGGTCGATGAGTTCTCCTTTGCCAACGACACCAGCGGGGTGCTGGCGGCCTTGGGAGTCAATACGTTTTTCACCGGGTCCACCGGCCACGACCTGGACATCGATCCCGCGGTCAAGGAAGACCCGGGGAAGTTCGCGGCCAGCCAGGGCGGGATCGGAGTAGACACAAAGAACGCCATCGAGCTGGCGGCATTTCCCGACCGGCCGATCCAGTCGCAGAACGGGGCCTCGATCACGGTGCTCTACGACCGGATGGTCGGCCAGGCCACCCAGGGATCGACCGTGACCCATGCGGCCGCCGAGGGGACCCGGGTCTTCGAGCAGACGCTCCGCGGGCAGAAGCTGGCGATCAGCGGAGTGAGCATCGATGAGGAGGCGGTGCGGATGATCGCTTTCCAGAAAGCGTTTCAGGCGTCGGCGCGGTACATCAGCGTGCTCAACGACTTGTTTGATATGTTAGTGAAGTTGTAAGAGAATCCGTTCGGCGCTCTGGATATCCCGCGACCCATGGCGATCATCGGCATCCCCAGCACCCGGATCAGCGACCAGTTCGTGCGCCAGGTCCTTCTGTCGCAGGTGCAGACCGATCAGATCGACCTGTTCCGGCTTCAGACGCAGTTGAGCACGGGGCGGCAGTTCGAGCTTCCCAGCGAGGCCCCGGTGGCCGCGGCCCGGGTGATGAGCCTCCAACGGCTCCTGGAGCGCAAGGAGCAGATCAAGGGCAACCTGGCCACGAACCAGTCGTATCTCAGCGCCACCGACACGGCGATGTCGCAGATCTCCGGGATGATGGCGGAGGTCCGCGGGACCGCTCTGGGCGTGATCGGCACGACCGCCAGCGACGTGCAGCGCCAAGCCGCCGCCCAGCAGGTCCAGCAGACCATGCAGCAATTGGTCGATGCGGGGAACCAGAACTTCCGCGGCCGCTATCTCTTTGCCGGCTCGGAAACCATGACGCGGCCCTTCACGCTGGAGCAGGACAATCTCGTGCGCTACGATGGCAACGAGCAGCGCCTGGCCAGTTACGGCAACGTCGATCTGCTGTTCGACACCAACTCGCAGGGAAACGAAGTCTTCGGGGCGATCTCCGATCCCGTGCGCGGGAGCGTGGACCTCAATCCGGTCGTCACGCGCGACACCCGGCTGGCCGACCTCCGCGGGGGCCAGGGTATCCGCAAGGGGAGCATCGCCATTTCCGACGGCGCCTCCACCCAGATCATCGACCTCAGCCAGGCCGAGACCGTCGGGGACGTGGTCGCCCTGATCCACGCCCATCCGCCCGCGGGCAACACGATCGACCTGGAAATCATCCCCAGGGGATTCGTGCTGCAACTGGCCAGCGGCAACCTGACGATCAACGAAGTGGGCGGCGGGACCACGGCGGCCGAGCTGGGAATCCTCACCGAAACCGGCGTTGGCACCAACCCCGTCTACAGCGCCGACCTGGACCCGGTCCTCCGCTCCACCGCGCGGCTGGCCGACGTGCTCGGCAGCCGGGCGACCGCCGTCCTGCGCCCGGGAGGCCCGCAGAACGACATCATATTCCGGGCCGGCGTGAACGGAGAGGACCTCAACGGCGTGACGATCTCGCTCGTCGACGACCCGACGGTCCACGCCGGCAGCGAAACGGTCGATTGGGACCCGGTGGCCAAGACGCTAGTAATCCACATCGAGGACAACTACACCGAAGCCAGGGACGTGGTCAAAGCCGTCAACGACGCGTTCGACGCCGGCTTGATTCCCTTTCAGGCGGAGGCCGATCCGTTGGATGGTCCGGAGGGGGGCATTGGGCTGATCGACAGCGCGACCACGCCCCCGGTGGTCACGGCGTACGGCAGCGGGGCCGATCTGGACCAAGCCAGTGGACTCCAAATCCTCAACGGCGGTTCGTCGCCCTACACGATCGATATCTCCAAAGCCGTGACCGTCGAGGACCTGCTCAACACGCTGAACACCTCGCCAGCGGGAGTGCTGGCCGAGATCAATGCCGGAAAGACGGGCATCGACGTGCGGTCGCGGCTCAGCGGCGCCGACTTTGCCATCGGCGAGAACGGCGGCATCACCGCCGCGCAACTGGGCCTGCGGACCTTCACCGACGAGACCGAGCTGGCGGACCTGAATTTCGGCCGCGGAGTCATGGACTACCAAGGCCAGGCCGAGGGAGTGTTCCCCGCCGACGCCGACTTCATGATCACCCGCAACGACGGCGTCAGCTTCACGATCGACGTCCACGGCGCCAAGACGATCGGCGACGTGCTGGACTTGATCAACGACAATCCCACGAACGGCGACCCGGCCCTGGGCGTCCCTCTGGAGGCCCGGCTCGCCGTCCGCGGAAACGGCATCGAGCTGGTAGACCGAAGCACCGGTCAGGACCATCTGGCCGTGACGCGGAATCCGATGAGCACGGCGGCGATCGACCTGGGCCTGATCCCCAAGGGCCAGGACAGCAGCACGGCCACCACCTCCGGCGCGATTGCCCAGACCTCGGTCGTCTCGGCCGGTCCGAACAACGACCTGTTGGTCCAAGCCGTGGGGGGCGGAACGGAAACCAACGGGACCCGCATCGTGGTCCAAGACAGCGGCCTGGGCCCCGGGAACGAGTATCTCCATTACAGCGTCGATCCGATCACCCAGATCGCCACCGTCACGGTGGGGATAACCCCTGGGGTGACCACCGCCAATGACGTGGTGACGCTCTTCGAGAGCGGCTCGGACGTGGACCCGGAAGTCCGGGCACTCTTTACCGTCGCGTTGGACCCGGCGGATGGATCGCCCAACACGGGCAACGGACTGGTCGATGTGACCGCGCCGGGGACCTGGTCTACCGTCTCGGGGGGCGAGCCCGATCAACTCACGGGGGCGGACGTCGGCCCGAAGGAGACCGACGGGCTGTTTACGGCCCTGTTGCGGTTGCACCACGCCCTGCTGACCAACGACCAATGGGAGATGGAGCGGTCGGTGGAGATGCTGGACCGGCGGACGGTGGACTTCAATTTCTCGCGGGCGGAGTTGGGGGCCCGGCAGCAGGGGCTGGACACTCTTCAACAGCGATTGGACTCAGAGGAGATCGAGCTTCGTCAGACGATGTCGGGGGAATACGACGTGGACATGGCGAAGGTCGTATCGGACCTCTCGGCCAAGCAGATTGCGTACGAGGCAAGCCTGCGGGTGATCGCCCTGATTTCCCAGATGTCGCTGTTGAATTATCTCTAGCTATTTTTCCTGGTCTACCTGAATTGCCTTGACCGATAGACCTTCTGTGTGCTTCCTCGTGTTGCTCCCCGCCCGCTCTCTCAGCGAAGGAGTCCCCGATGCTAGTCTTGTCCCGACAGCGCGACGAGAGCATCATCATCGGCGACAACATTGTCGTGACGATTGTTGACATTCGGGGGGACAAGGTCCGCTTGGGGATAGACGCCCCCTCGGAAATACCGGTTCACCGGCGGGAGGTGTTCGAGGCCATCCGGCGGGAGAACCTCCGGATCGGCAAAGAGGATGATCGAGACGTCGTCGCCGGGAAAACCGGCAAGACGGCTGAGTTCGGCACACAACAACGTCTTTGAGACGGGCGAACCGGTCTTGAACCCGTTCTACGGACCTGGAGAAGGTCGGGTTGTAACGAAGATTCCCGTCGTTCGGCCCCCGCCAGTCCAGGCGCTTCGCTCCCTGGCCATTTCTCTTGGCTGATCGGTTCGGGAAGCCGAGAGAAGATCAGTGGGGGCATTGCACACAAAACCCGCCGGAGCCTGTAAATTGCCTAAAGTGCGTATCTTGACAGGTCGATATGGCAGGGTAGGTGGCACTGTCAAGTGACCCCCGGGGGGTCGCCGCGCAGTGGTCCCGAGCGAGCATGGCTCGGGACGCGTCCCCAACCACAGGCAAACACAGTTTCCACAACCGACTACTTGCGCCGATGCTGAAGCGTGTCAGCCGGGGAAGTAGGCCGACAAGCTGGTCCGGAAAAACCGTGTCTCCGCACGCCGGTCAGGCTTGGACTTAATCCTTGTAAGGGGGGTTTCTAGCATGACCCGTATCAACACGAACGTCGGCTCGCTCAATGCCCAGAAGAGCCTGCAATGGACGAACGCCCAGTTGCAGCAAGCACTGACCCGATTGAGCACCGGTTTGCGGATCAACGTGGGCAAGGACGATCCGGCCGGTTTGATCGCCAGCGAAATCCTTCGCAGCGACATCGTCAGCACGCAGAAGGCGATCACCAACAGCGAGCGCGCCAACCAGATGATCGCCACGGCCGACAGCGCCTTGGGCCAGATCAGCTTGCTGTTGCACGACATCCGCGGGCTGGTCGAAGAGGCGGCCAACGCGGGCGCCATGAGCGACGAGCAGATCGCGGCCAACCAGTTGCAGATCGACGCTGCGTTGCAATCCATCAACCGCGTGGCCCAGACCACGAAGTTCCAGGGCCGCGGACTGTTGGACGGAAGCCTGGACTTCGTCACCAACACGGCGACGATTCCGGACATCAAGGACCTGAAGATCAACCAGGCGACGATCGGGTCGACCGGCCAGGTCGACGTGAACACGGAAATCCTGACGGCCGCCACGCAGGCCAGCATCCAGAGCGCTTCCGGCGACGCCAAGGCGGTCGCTACGCTTAAGTTCGCCCCGCGAACAACGGTGATGATGACCGGCTCCACAGTTGGGCTTAGGATCACCGCTCTGACCGTTGGGCCGCAGATGGAGGGCGTGAAAGTCACCATCGCGGACACCGGCACCGAGTCTGCGACGTACGACCAGGAGACCAAGGTCCTGGCCCTCACATACGACTCGGCGGGGGGCACGACGATCGACGATATGGCCGCCCTTATCAATAACGCCGCTAACCCCGACGGTGATATATCTTATCTGTTCTATGCGGAGGGCGACGGCGCCGCGGGCGAAGATATGGATGCTTATGTCTCCGGCGATACGCTCGCCGCCCCCGAGTTGGTGTTCACGGCCGTGACGGCCGGGACCGACTTCAATAACGTCAAAGTGAGAGTGCAGGGGGGAGCTGCAGACAGCGCGGCGTGGAACGCGTCGGCGAAGGAGATCCTCCTTACGCTCGACAACACGGCCGATTACAACCTGGATGCTATCTTGGCCCTCGTGCAACCCTCCCCGATCAGCACTTTCTTCGACGTGACGGCTGTCGCTGGAGGCTCGGGCGACGTCGCTACGACCGGGATGTGGGGCCTCGCTCAGACGGACCTCGAGACCAAGCCCGTCACCAATAGCACAATCACGGGGTATCTCCGCAGCGGGTTCTCGGCAGCCACGCAGGCGATGGCCACCATCAGTTTCGCCCCCGTCGCGGCGGCCCTGCTGGTAACGGACACCGCTGCCGACACGGCGACCCTCGACATCCAATCGAAGTCCTTGGAACTGGGAAAGGACGTCCTCATTACGTTCGTGGACGACAATGCCGTGACCAAGGGCGCGGAATACGCGGACTACAACAGCGCGGCAAAGACCCTCGACGTCCACTACGACGGAGGCGCCTCCACGGTTGCCGACCTTGTGACAGCGATCAACAAGCTGGACGGCTGGACCGCCACGAAATCCGATGGCGACGACACGGACACCGTGGACGCTACGGGCCAGGCAGCAACCCAGACCGTCGTGGACAAGCTCCAGGTCGCGGCCCTGAACCCGGGCGCCGACTACAACAACCTGCAAGTCCGCCTGGAGGCCAAGGTGGGCCTGGGGGCGGCGACTCCCCTTGCGTCCTACGATGCGGTGAGGAACGAGTTGGTGATCCAGGTCGATGCCACCGACCCAACGGATTTTGCGGACATCGTCACCGCCATCGATGGCGTGGTCGCGGGGGGCGTGGCCGGGGGATTCAGCGCAAACTGGATCAAGCCGGCGGGGGGCCTCGACTACATCTATGGCTCGAAGGTCGACGTGAACGCGGTGGGCAATACGGCCTCCTCCGGCGGCAACACGCTGCTGGCGGACCTGGTGATGGAGGTCGCCGGGACGACCGGCAGCGAGGCGTTCAACTTCGGCGTCGGCACCTCGGTGAACCAGATCGCCGCCGCGGTCAACCTGGTGAGCGACTCCACGGGCGTCTGGGCTGCGCAGGACAACGGGCTGTTGTCGATCAAGTCCAACGGTTACGGCTCCAAATACTTCACAGCGGCCACCATCACGAACGAAGGCATCGCCGGCACGCTCAAGACCGCCATGAGCGACTCCCGGAAGACCGGCACCGACGCCGATGCCAAAATCAACGGCATTACGGCCGTGGCCGACGGCAACCTACTGTCGATCGCTACGTCCACGCTGGACATGAGCATTGAGGTCTCCGCCGGCAAGGTGACCGCCTTCAACTTCACGATCACCGGCGGCGGGGCCCTCTTCCAGTTGGGTCCCGACGTGGTCGCCAACCAGCAGGCCCGCATGGGCATCCAGAGCGTCAATACGACCCGACTGGGGGGCGCGAGCGGCAAGCTCTACCAACTTGCCTCTGGTCAGACAGCGTCGTTGATAAACAACGTCGGTCTGGCGGCGAAGATCGCGGACGACGCCGTCACCTCGATCATCAACCTCCGCGGCCGGCTGGGCGCCTTCCAGAAGACGACCCTCGACACCAACATCAAGGCCCTCAGCGACACGGTGGTAGCCCTCACCGAAGCGGAAAGCTCGATCCGCGACGCCGACTTCGCGGCCGAGACGGCCAACCTCACCCGGGCCCAGATCCTCACGCAGTCCGGCATGGCGGTGTTGGGCATCGCCAACCAGCAGCCGCAGAACGTGCTGGCCCTGCTGCGGAACCTGTAGTCCGATCCGATCGACGGATAACGCACCGGTCCACCCTGACCTACGGGGTGGACCGGTTTTTTTGCTAACCTTTGCCCAGCTTGACAGCCGATCCTCAGTAAAGGGTAACCGCAAGGGGATTGCTCGCATTGCGCGCGGGGACGGCCATGGGACGCATCCAAACCGACGTCGGTCTAATCACCGGAGTGGACATCGGAAAGACCGTCACGGCCCTGATGAAGCTGGCGGCCCAGCCCCGCGACACGCTCCAGACGCGGACCGACGCGATCAAGAAGGAGCAGGTGGCCATCACCGAGCTCTCGGCCCTGCTCACGGCCACCCGCTACATGAGCGACAACCTGGGCAAGGCCGCCGTCTTCCAGAAGCTCAAGGTCACCAGCAGCAACGACGCCGTCCTGGCAGCGACGCTGACCGGCACGCCCACCGCCGGGGCCTATCAGTTCACTCCCATCCGCACGGCCGAGTCGGCCCAGTTCCTCAGCACGGGCGTTCTTGGCGATAGCGATCCGCTCGGCGGAGGCACGCTGACCTACCGCTTCGGCGACGACGTGCTGCGCAGCGCCGGCCTGGACCAGCTCGGCGGCGGGACAGGCTTTGTCCCCGGCAAGATCCGCATCACCGACCGCAGCGGGGCCAGCGCCGAGATCGACCTTTCCACGGCCCGATCGGTCGACGACGTCCTCGAAGCCATCAACCGCACCGCGACCATCAACGTCACGGCCACGGCCGCGGGCGACCGCATCCGCCTCCAGGACAATACCGGTCAGAGCGTCACCAATCTCAAGGTCCAAGAGGTAGGACGCGGCACGACTGCCGCGTCTCTGGGGCTCTCGGGCATCGACGTGGCAGGAATCGCAGCCGAGGGACAGGACATCCTTCGCCTGACCGGGAACACTCTGCTGTCAGAGCTGAACGACGGCAACGGCGTGCTGACCAGCACGGTGCTGCCCGACATCTCCTACGAGCTCCGCGACGGCACCACCGGGACGATCGACCTCTCTCCGCTCCCCTCGGGAGGCGGCACCGCCGTGCCGGAGACGACACTCGGCCAGGACCTCCAGCGGATCAACGACGCCGCGCCGGGGAAGCTCAAAGCCGAGATCTCCTCCGACGGCGAGCGATTGGTCGTCACCGACTTGACGACCGGCGCCGGGAGCTTCAAGCTCGGTTCGCTCTATGACTCCCAGGCATTGGCGGATCTGGGCTTGGACGGCCCCGCCGTGGCCGGCGTGATTACCGGCCGGCGCCTCCTCGGCGGGCTCCAGACGGTGCTCCTTTCCAGCCTGAACGGCGGAAAGGGACTGGGCCCGCTCGGCGCGCTGCAATTGACCGACCGCAACGGCACCACCGCCACCGTCGATCTTGCGACGGCAGAGACCCTCGACGATGTGGTTCAAGCGATTGATTCCGCCGGCATCGGCATCACCGCCCGAGTGAACGACGCCCGCAACGGCATCCTCCTTACCGACACGACCGGCAGCTCGGTGAGCCACCTCATCGTGGCCGACGGCGACTCGACGCAAACCGCCACGAAGCTGCAAATCGCCGCCGATACCGAAGGCGCGTCGGTCAACAGCGGCGACCTGCACCTCCAGGTCATCTCGCACCAGACCAGGCTCAAGGACCTGAACGGCGGCGCCGGCGTGGCCCCGGGCACGCTCACCATCTACAACAGCAAGAACCAGTCGGCGAGCGTCAACCTCGCCCAGAGCGGCGTCCAGACCGTCGGCGACGTGATCCGCGCGATCAATCGCCTCAACCTCGACGTGCGCGCGGAGATCAATGCGACCGGCGACGGGATCTCGCTGGTCGACCTCGCCGGCGGGAGCGGCCGGCTGCACGTGGAAAGCGGCTCCTCCACCGCGGT
>Ga0315279_10009583_pt1 | contig 11516 bp, 14 predicted proteins | sample YL17G06_20_MG_FD_203694 | JGI IMG/M metagenome (GOLD analysis project Ga0315279, IMG submission 203694) | Sediment microbial communities from Yellowstone Lake, YNP, Wyoming, USA - YL17G06_20 | ecosystem: Environmental > Aquatic > Freshwater > Lake > Sediment | place: USA: Wyoming | collected...
TGCTCCTAAAGCCGCACCGTTTCTGCCTGCATGGTGGCCAGGCGGCCTCATGATGGAGAACCCTTTAACCTCAGCCGCTAAGATGGCTCCTCCCGCAGAGAGTTTTGCATACTCAAAAATGTTCTCATACGCTGGAGTGTCCCCGTCCTCAATGAGTCCTTTCTTGAGCATCCAAACGTACTCGCCATCATGAACCCTGAGCAAGTCCTCTTCTGACGCAGGTTCAGGCTCAAGAAACTCGTATCCTCTCTCCTTCAAAACCTCATAGGCTTTCCTAACCCTCTCCGGGCCTTCAACATGCCAAGACCCGTACGCTAAGCATTTCTCCGAAAAGACTATTTTCGGCTTCATAACCCAATTGCGCCCACAACTGATACAGTGCGGTTTTCAAATTAAAATATAACCCAACCAACCAACAACAGCATTTCTCTCTAGCTTGTATTACTGAATTTTGTTGAAGAAAACGCCGAGGTTTCGTGGGAGAATGTCTGTGTCTTCGAGCAAGTCAAGATGCTTGAGTTTTCTCATTGTTGCAGCAGGCAGCTGATCACGAGGTACTCCTTCCAGAAGAAGAACAGTTTCTCCCTGAGAGAATTCTTCCTTTTCCTCAATCCATCGTAGGAACTTTCTGTTCTGTGGGCAAGCCCTTTGACAGTGCAGACATCCAACTAGACAATTATGCGAAGAAATGTCCATCCACGCCGGAAATGGAATATCGCCCCTCTTCTCATTGTGAAAGCTTATGCATCGCTCGGCATGAAGTAAAAAACGATCAGAAGCAATGGCGCCAGTGGGACAGTTCTGTTGGCAAGCGTGACAGTTCTGGCAGCTTTTCATCATCTGTGCTTCTTGCCAATTGTCTTTCTGGCAAGGCAAGTCGGAGTAGAAAGCCGCAAGCTGGAGAAAGCTTCCCATGCTAGGAACGTAGCAGATGTTGTTTCTTCCGTACGCGCCAAGCCCACTCCGCACGGCTAGGAGTTTCAAAGGCAACGCAGTGCGCGCCACACGGTATCCTTTCGGTGCCAAAACCTCTGTCAAGAAATGTTCCATCCGTTTCCTCGTCTTCTCATTGGCGACATAGGTCGGGGGAATGATGAGTGATCTTAATTCCCCGTTCCACGTGAACACGGCTTGGCTTTGGGGTCGAGGGATGGCAATCACTATTAAGGATTTGGCTTCCTGCAAATCATTAGGGACTCTGAAATCGAAATAAGCAAGGCGTTCATGATAGAATTCCGTGTCCAAAAAGCCTTGCCTGTAGTGTCCTTTGACCTCTTCTCGCAGATCGCGAACGTGTTGAACTTGTACGACGCGAGCTTTGCAGCCGCGCTCTGCTAAGCGAAGAAGCAGTTCTTCCGTGGTTTGCGTTGCGTCCAATTGTGATGCTGCTTTCATTCTCGCCAAATGTGCTCACCGTTTAGATTTCATGTGTCAATCGATGACATTTGGCGGACGGATATGGATTGTAGCGTCACTTGACTGCTAAACCGATTTCCCGAAAAACACACATCCACATCGGAACATTTACCAAGTGTTCAAGACTCGTCTGCGCGTTTTACGGATTCAACTATTATTGACTGTGGCGTCAACACATGTCTTCTGAGATGAGGATACTTGAGCAGCCCCTCTCGCGTTGGCCTCGGCTCAACAAGTCTCGAGACAAGCAGCCTGCTCCTATGTAACGCGTCCACATAATCCGTCAACGTCCTGTGAAAGGTTGTGGTTCTGAATGCCTTCGCGAGTCTCTCCATGTCCCAAGGAAGAACGTACATGGCTTCCCCAAAATATCTCCTCGAGGCATTAATTCTCTTTCCTCTCGCGATTATGTTTTCAAAACATGGATGAGGAATGGAAAAGACAAACCGACCGCGACTCTTCAGAACCCTTGCCGCCTCCGAAATCGCCTTCCTGTATTCCCTAATGTCTTGAAGCGACATGAAACACGTCACGAGGTCAAAATAACTGTTGGGAAGCTTGCTGAGGTCAGCAGCATCCATGACATAGTAGCGTATGCCTAACTTTTCCTCTTCTTCCTTCTTCTTAGCAAGCTCTATCATCCTTTCCGAAAAATCAATCCCAATGATTTCTGCACTCTGCCTTGCCAACATTCTAGTGTTGTATCCTTCACCACATGCCATGTCTAACACGATTCGACCTCTCACGTTTCCGATCAACGCAAAAGTCGCAGGATTATTCAACCCATCCCTATGAAAGTCCTTGCCACTCCTCACAAAGTCCAGCCAACTCGACGCAGCCTCATCCCAAGCCTTCTCACTCAACAACAACCCATCCTGTTTCAGGCCCTATCATGTTCTCTCTCCTCTCAGCAAAACTAAGCCTCGGATCGACGCAGCTTTCATAATAAGTCTTCCGCTGTCATGTGACGGCTCAACCGCTAAATATGACGCTGAGCTAATCTCTCTTATGACACTGTTCGAAGTCGTATTCAAAGTAACACACGATTGCCCCTTCTGCAACATCTCAAAAAGATTCCCACGCCTCAAAATGTTCGACTGGTGCAACAGAGAACACGACGTAATCGAACTCATAATAGACAAACCCGACGAATACTCCGCCGTTATAGACGAAATATCCAAAATCGACGGAATGGTCGAAAAGTCATCCGACCTTAACGACGCCCACTTCTTTATAAAGAAATGCTTCTGCAAAGCCGAAGATTCAGTGACCAGGATCATCGACGAATTCGACCTTCTCCAAATCTCACCAATAGTTTACCGCAACGGCTGGGAATACTACCGCGTGATCGCCTTCAAACACAAAGACATTAAAGGAATCGTGCAAAGATTCGAAGAAAAGGGCCTCAAGTTCGAGATTCTGCGCAAAGTCGACTTCGACGGATTCATAGCAAGCTCGCTGACCCTTACTGCAGATGCACTCTTTTCGGATTTGACTGAAAAGCAGATGGACGCGCTGCTAACAGCGTATAGCAACGGCTACTATAACCTGCCTAGAAAGGCCAACGTCCAAGACATTGCCAACAAAAAACATGTCTCCAGAACAACCTATCAGGAACATCTCAAAAAAGCCGAAAACAAACTCGTTGCCTCTCTAGTCCCATACGTTCAACTGTTCAGACGCGTAGCACCAGAAAAGAGAAACACCCTAAACACACTGCGTGCACGTTCTCTACAGAAATAGCGCACACCAGAGAGTACGGAGAAAATACTTAAAAGACATGCAAAAATGATGTCAACTGGAGAAGGTGACGATGGGCGTCATTTTGCACATTACGAAGCGCGAAAATTGGGAAGAGGCAAAGCTTAGAAAAGTCTATCGTGGTGATACGCTGGTCTCTGAGGGCTTCATACACTGCTCTACTCCAAAACAAGTAATCAAAGTGGCAAATGCTCTGTTCCGCGCCAGAAAAGGACTGGTTCTTCTATGTATTGACACTGCCAAAGTTCAGTCTGAAATCCGCTATGAAGGTACTGGGACAGAACTATATCCGCATATTTATGGATCTTTAAACATCGACGCTGTTATAAAAGTTCTCGATTTTGAACCTCGCAAAGATGGCACATTCACGTTGCCCAAGGAAATAGCAAATACAAGAGCGCCAGATAGAATCAAGGGATCTGCTAATAACTAAGCTTTGCACATGCTACAGCCTGATTTCCTTTTCGAGCCAGCTGATCCTCTTCTCTTTATGTCTCCAGAACAGGTCGTTGAAAATGTAGTGAAAAGCAAGTCCTCTACATTTTCCATATGCTTTATTGAACATACAAGTTATCTCATTGGCAGGAACTAGCTTCTTTTTGAATAGTATTCTTGAAAGTATTTTCTGTTCCCAAAGCTTCCCTTTCAAGTCAAAAGTGTCATATCGCCTAAGATATCCTCCCAGAAGGATCTCTGCAGTGGCAGGTCCTACTCCATACAGTTTCATCAACTCATTTCTTGCGTCTTCGGTACTCATCCTTCTCAGGTTCAATTCATCTATCTCGCCGTGTGCAAAGGTTTCCGACAGACGTTTGATCATCTTTGCTCTGTAGCCAACTTTCAAGACTCTCAGCTCTTCCTCACTGACGTTGTCTAAATCCTCAGCATTCCAGTAGGCAAAGAGTTCCTTATTGTCAAATCTCAACTTCGTTCCGAAAGTTTCGAAAAGGTTATTCATCATCTGAACCGTTCTTTTCACTGTCGCATTCTGCAAAACTATAGAGATTATAAGTAGCTCATAGAGGGAATTTGCGCAATTGACTCGAGTTCCTCTTAAACGTCTGAACGCTGGTTTGAGAAATCTGTCACCTTCGAATTCCTTGAAGAATTCCGAAATGTCTTCATCGAAGCCATATCTCCAAGCTAGCTCGTTGACAACTTTTTTCGCTTCGCTGTCAGAAAGCCTCCCTTTTGCGTATATCGTGAGCTTGATCTGAGGTTTGTCGATCTCACCTTCATTCCGCATTTTTAGTCCTAGAAGCTCCCTATTGAAATTGAAAGTTTGCCACATTACTCCTGGCTGCCATTTAAAGTCAGGTGTTGGAAAATAACTAGGTACATAGACTGTACCATCAAAATTGAAGGGAGGCTTTGGCCTTATGGTCGCTTCAGTAGGCTTCAAGTAATCACTTACGCTGCTGATTTTTCTTTTGACTTTTCCTGTTCTTGGGCATAGCACGCGTCCAAGTTCCATTTGCTGGCTCTCCTATGAAATCTGCCATTCTCAGCTTCAGTAGGTTTGTGTCCTTTGTCTATTATTCGTGGGAAATCTTGTACCATAAAATCACCCTGCCTTTCAAAAACGAATCCCTTGGTTCAGCTAATAACTTCTCCCAAAATCGACAATTTGTGGTGTTGGATAAAACCTCACCCCAACAAACCAAAACTGATTGATGCTCAAGCTATTTGACATAAGATTCATTCAAACAAACTCTCGTCCCATTAGTATCCAGAGTTGCCTTGATTCCCATGGGTAACGGCAGATTTGGCGTGTAATGACCAAAATCTACGCCTGCGATGACAGGAAAATCGAACTCCTCGGTAATGTCCAAAACAAGCTCCTTAATCTCTTCTGTCATGTCCTTTATTCTATGACCGTTCTTGCTCACAGAGTCAGGTTCTTCACTTCTGATTTTTCCGATTAGCATACCTTTCGTTCTGTCAAACAAACCAGTTTCTCTCAACTGAACCAGCCTTCTATCGAAATACTCGACCGATTGTGTCATGTGCTCCCAAAAGAAGATGATGCCCTCATCCAGCTTGGGGAAGTACGGTGTTGCGAGCAGTGATTGCAGGCATATCAAGTTTCCACCAAACAATATGCCTTCTGCTTTTCCATCTCGCCAAACTTTCCATTCTGTAAATGCTGGTAGTACTCCTAGTGGCCTTGCATTTTCGGTCACCCTGCGGAAAAGATCGGTCTCGTATTTGGCTTCTTCACTTTCCGCATTGAGTGCAAAGCTGAAGCAGATATCACTTTGATGAAGTCCCGCGAGACCAGCTTTGGCCAAAAATGCTAAATGAAGGGTCGTTATATCACTCATGCCTGAGAAAATCTTAGGATTCTTCCTTATTAAGCCGTAATCTAAGTATCGCAGGGCGCGAATCGCCACAGCTCCGCCTAAGGCGCATACAATGGCTTTCACTTCTGTGTCAGCAAACATCGCGTTGATGTCTTCGGCTCGTTGGAGATCAGTGCCAGCCATGTAGTTTTTATGCTGAAGTCTGATTGTTTTACCTTCTCTCACTTTGAACCCGAGTCTTCTCAAGTTCTTGATTCCTTGACTGAACTCTTTCTGAAGCGGCAAAACTGGAGATGATGGGGCAACCACTCCGATGGTGTCGCCGTTCTTAATTCTGGGTGGCTTCGACAACTTCACTTTCTCAACTCACTTTCCGTTCTATTGCTTTCCTGAACTGGCTAGTTTCTAATTGTCTGCGTCAAACTTGAAATGGTATACTACGATTGGGATTTTCTTTCCCCATGGGAATTCCAACGTTTCCTCTTTAACCTGCTTGAATCCGTTCTTCTCATAAAATGCTCTAGCATGTTTTTCACCCCTTCCGGCCTTGACAACGATTGTCTTTATTCTCTTTTTCTTTTGGTCTGCAACTGCTCTTTTCAGCAGTCTGGTGCCTATTCCTTTTCTTTCGTGCTCTGGAAAGACTACGATGCGGTCTAGTTCCACATAAGCGGGATTCTGTTCTATGATTTGAGCAAAGCCCAGTATCTTACCTCTGCCCGTTCGTGCCAGATAGAAAATCGCCTTTCCCGACTTGACTGTCTTTGACAGCGCTTCTGCGGAGAAAGCTTTTTTGACATATTCGTCTGGGATGGCGAATTTGACGACATTATCTTGATAGAGTTTGCCAGTTTTGTCTTCGAGAAGCTCTTCAAGTTTCCTACTAAGAGCTTTGATATCTTTCATGGCTGCTCTGCTAACAGTAATCGTTTCCATCTAAACACGTTCCTATTGGGCAAGCTTCTAGGCATGTAGTGCAGTCTATGAAGCTGTTTGGCGTAGGCCTCTTGGTGAGTCTCTTCTCAAGCTCTCTTGTCTTATCAGGGACATCTGTTGAACGTGGGTTTTCAGATGCGTAGACCATACATCTGTTGACTTTCACTTTGTATGGTTCAATCGCCTTGGTAGGACATGCAATTACGCATCGTTCGCAGCTTTTGCATAAGTCCTCTTTATATGGTTCGTCAATGTCCAACTCTGCAGTCGTCAGCACCGAGATCAACCTGATTCTAGGTCCGTATGCAGGAGTCACCAGCAACGTATTCTTGCCCTGACAGCCAAGACCGCATTTGACCGCAGCCGTCTTAAGAGGAATGTCAACCGATGGAACTGAATCAAAACCTTTCTTCCCCAAATAATATGCAACCAACCAAGCCTTGCTTTTCACAATCTGATAATATAGCTGATAGCTCTCCAAAGGTACCTTCGACTCGGGTTTTCCATTGAAATGCAATTTTGATGAATCAGCGACGATGTTGAATGCTGCGTCCCAAGCATATACGCCCATCAAGATGACTGATCTGACCTTCGGCAATTCCTCCTCCGGCCTCTTCAAAACACCGACGTATTCAATCTTTCCGTAAGGCAAGTCGCGGAGCATCTCAGGATTTGAGATGCCCACAACTGCAAAACCGGCTTTCTTCGCTTCCTTCTTCACGTTCTGCGTCAGCGTCACGGTTCAGCGCCTCCCACTAGCTCTATAGTGTTTCCCGTATCTTTTCAAGATTCGCTGTGGCCACAGGTTCGTTTGACAAAAACTCTTTCAGCTTTCCGCAAGGATAATCGTCGCAGTGCGCGCAAGCCTTCACTTTTCTCTCTTCAGCACAGGGTCGTATCTTGCAGACTTTCCGACACCAGCCAGAAAGCACATCAGACATGCAGCCTTTACAGTCAATGTCTTCTGGTTTAAACGCGATCTTCATTCCTTCAGTCCACTGTTTAGCCAACTGCTTCTTTCGCTCTGCATCTCTCGCCTGGGTCGCCTTGAACGCCTTACACTCGCCACAGTCCAATCCACAATAAGCGATCATCTCAGACACGATTTTTCCTACCCCATTTAAGTGATATTACGAATCGAATAGTCGTAAACCGTGAGATAAGTGTTCTACAGTCATATGACGTTGCAATTCGTATATGTTGCCTTCTGAGAGTATACTAGAGAAACTGGAGAGGAGACTACAATGAAGACCGAGGTCAAAATTGAACCACTTGCAGGTCAAAAAAGAGAAGAAAGAGCTCTCTTGGATTTTTGTTCGTGGACAGTGTTCTCTCTTGATTTTGCGAAAGCTCATTTCGGGAAGGAGGGCCCCGCATCGTTAGGAAGACACTGGGGATCTCTTGAGAAACTTGGCTGGAAATCCCTGCAGAAGCAGGAATTAGCTCCTTCGGAGTTCTTGAGGAAAACTTATGAACTCAATTGGGAACCGATGGGTTTCAAGGCAGTGATCTACGAAGATGTTGAGAATGCAGCAGCAGAGTTTGTTGTCGAAGTAAACCCTCTTGCTGATTTCATTAACAAGTACATGGCAGAAGTCAGCACACTCAAAGAAGAGGACGGCTGGGAGTTTTTTATCGCCTGTTTTGAATGGGTAAAAGAATATGGTTACAAATTCAAAGCTCAGAAAAATGCAAAAGGCTATAGCCTTACTATAACGCACCCTCAATTGAAGAAGACTGCAACACAATGTCGAACCAATTAAGAAGAGAAATGCTTAGACAATGCCAAAAATCGTGATAATCGGGTCTTGCAGATTTGCACCATATAGAGTGCTTATAGCGCCTAATCCGTGGAACAAAGAAGTTAAGGAACTATTAAAAAACAACCACGAAGAAGCAGCAAGATTAGCTGAAAAGAAATTTCACCCAGCGATAGATAAAACTGATGAAGTATGGATTTACTCCCCTGATGGCATTGGCATACACACAATGCGAGATTTAAACTACGCAATAAAGCAAGGTAAGAAAGTCAGAGTTCTCGTAGATTATCGAAACCAAGGTTACCTTACCAACTTATTTTTCTATGATTTCTACAAAAGATTAGCAAATCAACCAGAGACTTCACACTGGAGAAATAATGATCAATGTCATATGTGTGGAGCGAAAGCTGACCCAAACATCAAAAGCTGCGAAACGGGCTATAACTATTGCAGTGACGACCATGCTAAACAGCATGTGAAGAAATTTGAACCTGAAGGTGAATATTAATGGGACAAAGAAACAAGGAAGAACATGCACAACTAAAGAGTGGAAAGCCGATTGGTTACTATTACGGAACTCAGCCAAATATGTATTTACTGAAAGTGAACCTCTCAAGAGGTTTAGATGCGCAAAGAAATGATGATTAGATACTCACTAGTACACAGAGCCTTGCCTTGAAACAGGGGATTCTCTGTTCACTTAATCCAAATAATATTCAAAAAATGCTGGAAGAGAGAAAATCACAAACACCACCAGATTTTTTTAACGCACTTAACGACTACTCGCCAAGTTAACAGAACCGGCGAATTTATAAAATAAGACTAAAATGTGCACACGCGTTTTCAATGTTGAACTCCATATCTTCTTTCAAGCCAGTTGACAGTGAATCCGACAAACCCAAAAGCATCAAAAAGATATGATTGCGCGGCTCCCACATAACCACTGCTGCCTTTACCAGAAGACATAAACTCTCGCGGGATGATTTCAAAATATCGTTCAGCATGCGGCAAGACGCTGCCGCCCGTGTCAAACTCCTTAACCTCTTGCCACACTTTTTTCCCATCATGAAGTATCGGCACTCTATAACGTACGATTCGCTTGTTGGCCACGTTGCATAAATGCTCAGCGTAATGAAGCAGTGTGATTGAGCCGAAGGGAGCTCCAAGAAGCAACACCTTACCTCTTGCTTCGCACAGTTTAGCTAATGGGGAGCCTAGTCCATATCCATATTGCAACGGATGATTTTCGGTTAACCACTTGGCTTGTGCACCGACAGCAGCACATGAAGCCTCTGGATTACTACTTCGGTAAGCTCTCGGCCATGTGCGGAGATATTCTGCTAGAATGCTCCATTTTCTATTTGCGCGAGATATTGCTGGATCAAATGGTGGACACTCTTTCAGGTATGCTTCTTGCCATTCTGTAGGTAGTTTCGCAAGGTTGTATGGTGAACCTTCTTCCCAACCAATGTACATCATCAACGTTCCCTGAGTGCCTAGAACATCGAGCAACGATTGAATGACAACGTCTGGCCCACCTACAATCCAGCCTATTGCTTTCACAGAAGCATGGAGCATTATGATATTTCCTGTTTCTACTCCAAGCTTCTTCAAATCCTTTAGTAACACGCTCCTTGTGATCAGTGGAAGCTTGATCTTTTTCATTTCTCACTCCTCTAACGTGTGCTTAACCATTTGTACGACACTTTTTAATGGTCCGTTCTAATTCTCATGGTTCCAAGGTTCTCCAAAACTGCTCTAACAAGTGAAGGTATTTTCGTGGGTTTGCGACAATTTTATCTGCTTGACTTGACAAGTTCGCTAGGGTTTGTAGAACTATGACTGCCTCCTTGGCGTTTCTGTTTTTGTAAAACCCAATTGTTTCAGCTATTGTTTTCGGGAGTTCGTGCATATCCTTATAGGCGATGTAGGTGAGAACTATGTACGCGTGTTTCAGCGAAAGTGCGATTCTACTGGTGAGTTTGTCAGTTCTGTGAGGCCGAGTAAGGTAATGTCTGAAAACATCAATTTCTTCTCTCTTCATCATATTAACGTATGAAACTATATCCTCATTTGTTGGTTTTGGAAAACTGAAAGTACCATAGACTATCTTGGAGTATACGAACTGCAAATACATCGCGCTTGGAAAATTCATCAAGTCTTGTTTATCCAAAATGTACACAGAAATGTTAGGGTAATCTGTAAGAGCATCGTTGATACTATCCAAAACCGCTTCATCTACTTTTGAGACAAATAGCGTAAAATCATAGTCGCTGTTAGCTCTGGATTCTCCCCTAACACGGCTGCCAGTATGGACCAAGCACATAACGTTGTCACCTAGTGTTGAAACGAGTCTGTTTCTGAGAGATTCGATGTTCATCCGAATCACTCAATTTGCTACACTAATTCGGGACATCTTAGCTACTATTGTGTACCGTCACGGCAATATTTAGTAGTGCAGTAATAGGTACATGATTCAGAGTTTTCAAGATGCTCTTGGCACGGTTTGAGTTTGAGCGTGCTTTCGGATTTGCTGTACCATACTGTGAGGGTCAATATTATTGCAACGAGGATTAACCATGAGTAGATGTTCCAGTTGATCATAGCTGTGAAAAGCAAGAGTATGATCACGAATGTTGTTAAGACTTCGTTTTTGGTCAATTTGTTCCGCTCTCAAACATGATTTTACCTACCTCGTTTTGAGTGATATTACGATATAAGCGTTCTACAGTCATGTGACGCCGCAATTTCTATAGGTTCCTTTCAATTTAGAAGTAGACCAGGGAAACTGGAAAAGAGATCACTATGAAAACCGAGGTTAAGGTTGAACCATATGATTTCACTTGAATTGGAGGTGTCAGTATTTGACCGAGCATCATCGTGATCTAGAAGAGGCTGAACGTTCCGGCAATAATGAGAAACTTGATCAGATTCTCACAGCTTGCTTGAACGTAAAAGAGGGCGAAAAGGTTTGGATTCATGGCTGGGACCACACGATTGACCTAGCTTCTGAAATAGCCTTTGCTTGCAAGCAAAAAGGAGCTCAACCATTCGTTACCATCAGGACAGAAGATTGCTGGATACGTTCGTTGCGGAAAATCTCGAAAGACTTGCTTGAGACACTTCCAACCATTGAAACTGCTGCGTTAGGGCAAACTGAAGCGCGCGCGCTAGAAAAATGAGTGCCACTACGCCAACACGCGACAGTACAAACCATAGCGAATAGTGCTTGTGACGGATGTTTTCTCTTGCTCGCTCTTCTTCTAGGCTCAATTCTTTACCACCTTTGCTTGTGCTTACAAACTGCTTTCGCTCTGGTTTTTGCAGTAGAGCACGCGCG
>Ga0315279_10009584_pt1 | contig 11516 bp, 9 predicted proteins | sample YL17G06_20_MG_FD_203694 | JGI IMG/M metagenome (GOLD analysis project Ga0315279, IMG submission 203694) | Sediment microbial communities from Yellowstone Lake, YNP, Wyoming, USA - YL17G06_20 | ecosystem: Environmental > Aquatic > Freshwater > Lake > Sediment | place: USA: Wyoming | collected...
GTCAACCCAAATTAATAATGCCGTTTACTATAGAGGGAAAATTTTTTTACACGGGACTTACCCGTAGTATCTCCAACCTCGGATCAACCTTTTCCACTCTTACCATGATTTCATCACCGGGCTGAAGCTCTTTGTTCGGGATTGAGGCGTTCACTTCAAGCAGATAGTCAGTTAAGAGAAGGAGATAGCCTCTGTGGTTTCTGTCCAGAACCATGGCAGTTACCTTTTCTCCGATCATTCTTTCCAGGTGTCTCAGGAGCCAGTATCGCAGTCTCTGCTGTTCTACCATTTTGATCCGGTTCAGCGTGATCTCAAGCTCTGCAATAATTCTCTTTAATTCCTCCTCACTGTATTCCGGCTGGCTGCCGTTCAGGACAGACTTTAACTGCCTCTGGACTACTAAGTCCATATATTTCCGGATAGGGGAGGTCATGGTGGTATAGCAATCCAGTCCCAGGGTGCTGTGGGGATAAGGATCTGTTCCGATCTCTGCCCGGCTTAAAAGTCGCCTCTGACGGTAATTCAAAAGGAGCTGGGGACCACGGTCAGGTGCACTATCTATCAGTTCCCTCGGTTCCAGCTGAGAACGATAGATGGCTGGCACGCCCCTTTCCTTGAAAAATCTGGCTGAAAGCCAGTTAGCGAGTATCATGAACTCTGATACGATAGTCTGGCTTGCGGTTTCTTTTTCTCTTTTTTCAACGAGAATGGTTTTGTCCCTGTTCACTCTGACCATGATTTCAGGGATGGACAGGATCAGCGCACCCTGTTGAATCCTCTTCTTTTGCAGACCCTGACTGAGAGCAAAGAGAAGAGAAAAACGCTCATCGCTCCCTACCATACGGTCAACCTCGCTGTAGGCAAGCCGCTCTTTAATCTCTATGATGGTCGGGAAGATCTCAAAACTGAAAAGATTCCCGTCCCGATCGAGATCAGCGAAGATACTGATAGCCGGCCTCTGTCTCGCTGCTACCAGGCTGCAGAGGTCCTCGGAGAACATGAGCGGGATCATGGAGATCTTTCCCTCGGGCAGATAGATCGTCTCACCTCTCTCTAAGGCTTCTTCATTGATCAGGCTGTCAACCGGCAGAATCTCGGCTACATCGGTAATATGAATGCCAACCCGGAAAGTGGTGTCATCATTTTTCTCCAGGCTCAACGCATCGTCCACGTCCCGGGTGGTTTCATAATCAATGGAAAAACAGGGAAGGGAGATCATATCTCTTCTCGTATTTCTCCAGATTCCCGGACTGCACTGTGAACAGATCTTTTCCACTTCTGAGAGCACTTCTTCCGGCCATTCGACAGGAAACTTAAACTGGTGGAGGAGCAGATTCTCATCCTCATTCCATACACCCATCTTAACCATGAGATTGAAGGCTGCATCGGGCTGGGTAAGTTTTGCACGGTTGAGCAGCTCTCTGGTCTGGGAATAGTTCAGGCCTTCCTCACCGTAGATTGCCATCTCTTTCAGCAGGTGAATGAATTCCTGTTTTCTCGAAGGCTCTGCTGTTTCCTTCTCCTCCCAGATTGCCCTGAGCCATTCACTCCCCTCCCGTAACATCTCCTCCCTTTCCATTTCCTTCTGGATCCTGAGAATGTTCTGCTCCACCTGGAATGGAGTATAGGGGGAGAACTTATCCTTCTGGAGCTTGAAATAGAGCCTGTCCTCAAAAAGTACCCTCAGCACCGCCCCCTCATGCTCAAACGATGACCCCTTTCCAAAGACCACCTCAGAGAGGTAGGATACGGAGAATGATTCCCCCTCATCCTTAACCATCTCCCAGAGCTCCTGGGGGGAGATTTCACCCCTTAATGTTTCCTGCTTTTCCCTAACGCCCTTGAGCCTCTCCATCAACATTGTTCTGGATTCAGTGAGATTGAGGCTGTATGGTGACTTCAGGAGGATCCGTTGAGCACTCAGGTTGGTTTCACGGTTCGACTCAGTGAGGCAGTGGAGGCGATCCTTCTTTACCTCCAGGCAGACGCCCAGGAGGATTTCCTTGTTCTCGATAAATATAACGATTCTTCCCGGTTCCATATCAGTTGACGCAAGAGATATTGGTAGCCAAAATAAGGGATTGTTTCACTTTGCTCGCAATGACACATTGAACACTAACACTACCTTCCTGTCATTGCGAGGAATCCGCCTTAGGCGGACGACGAAGCAATCTTAGTGATACAAGCGGAACAAAATCAACTCGATTGCCTGCAATGTAGGCAGATGTATTATTAATAGTAAAGATAGTCATTATTGCGAGAATGTGCAAGCGATTTTTGCAGTCAGGCAAAGATGAAGAATGAAACGGTGCGTGAAGGAGAGGAGGGTGAATCCATCGTACTTCTCATATGATGTAGACATCATTTCTACTTAAGGATTTCTTTGACCTTCGTCAGGAGCTCATTCAAGTCAGAAGACTTTTCTATGTAGGCATCAGAACTCCAGCTCCTGAAGTCCTGTTTGTACTCTCCGTAAGCAGTGCAGAGGATTACCGGCACATTCCGTGATCTTTCCCGGATCAGCTTGAGAATGTCGAGCCCGTCGAAACCAGCCATGTGGATATCGAGGGTGATGAGGTCTGGATTATGGGCGTTCAGCTTCTCTAAGCCCTCAAGCCCGTTGGAGGCGAGAATTACCTCATACCCTTCGTCCTGCAACTCCTCCTGGTAGAGCAGGCGGACGTTTTCCTCATCATCGATAACGAGGATCTTTTTGGAACGCTTACCTCTTTTTCTCATCGCCCCCCCCCGTTCTCATGTGTCCTAATGGTATTCCATTCCCATGAAAAGGCAGCCGGATGGTAAAGGTGACCCCTTTTTCCAGGTTGTTCCGGGCCTCAATGCTCCCCCTGTGGTAGGAGATAATCTTCTGAACGATGGAAAGACCCAACCCCACCCCTTTGTCACGGGTGGTGAAGAAGGGATTGAAGATGTTATTCAGGACTTCAGGGGGTATGCCCTTGCCGGTATCGCTCACCTCAATGACAGCGGCATTGTCTTCCCAGACAGGGTAGCTCTTCACCGTGAGGGTTCCCCCTTCTTCCATGGTTTCAATGGAATTGTAAAAAAGGTTGATGAAGACCTGCTTGATCTGCTGAAAATCGCAGTGAATCAGGGGAAGATCAGGAGACAGATTCTTTTCAACCTGGATTCCGGTGTTATCTAAATTTTCAGAGACAAGGGTAAGGGTGTCTTCCAGAATCTGGTTGAGGTTGTTTGCCTTGAGATCGAACTTTGGCTCTTTGGAGAAGATGAGGATGTCGGTTAAGGTTTTTTCGAGCCTCTCAACCTCTTTCACGATGATCTTAGAGTAACTCTTTTCCGTGGGGGTTGTGGAGCTTTTTTCCAGCCTCCGTGCAAATCCTCCAATAGCCACTAAAGGATTTTTAATCTCATGCACAACAACCGAGGACATCATGCCGAGGGTGGCGAATTTTTCATTCTGGATCAGTTTTTCCTGAGCAATCCTTAATTCTTCGTTCATCACCCCGAGGTTTTCATACAGGCGGGAGTTCTCAATGGCGAGACCGACGTGGTTTGCCAGCATGATGAGAAGCCTCACATCATGTTCGGTAATCGGCTTCTGGTTGAACAGGTTGTCAACCATGATCACCCCGATTGCCCCCTTTTTCCCGCACACCGGAACGAGGGCATACGGTGCTGCAGGAATCCTGGAAAAGATCTGTTGGGATATGATGGAATCCTGGTGAGGATTGCCGGTGATGAACGTTTTTTCAAAGAGAACAGCCTCGGCGAGAAGACCGCTCTCTTCTCTGAGCGGTAATTTTACCTCTCGCACTGTTCGGTCTACCAGAGAGGATACCCTGCTTGTTTTCCATCGCCGGTGAGATTTGACCCATTCGAGGAATCCTTTGCCGTTCTCTGAAAGCTCCTTCCACACTTTCCCTGCTTCTTCAGCACTGTCTGGACCGACCCCTATCTTTCCCTCGATAAGCTTTTTATTCTCGCTGACAAGGAAGAGCATGGCCCGGTTGAAGCCCAGGCCTTTCCCCATCGTAACTGCTGCCAGGGTGATATGAAAGAGGTCCTCTAATTTGATGGTGGTCATCAGCGCCTGAGACAGTTCATAGAGGAGAGAGAGTTCTCTGACGATCGTTTCCTTCTCACTGGTTGCACGCTCAGACAAAGTGATTGCCTTTCTATGTTCCTCACGGAGCTGTAGTCCGCGGATAGCCCCGGTGAGTCCCTTGGCTACTGTCGAGAAGAGGCAAACCTTATCCTCATCCCACCGTTTCCCCGAACGGGCCTTCAAACACAAAACCCCGAAGAGGGAATGGTCGTCCATCAGGGGGATAAAGGCGAGTTGTGAATAGCCCTGATGCTCGCTCAGTAATGCGGCAAGGTTTTCATCGTGCTGAGTTTCCGTGTCAATGGTGATTATTTTTCTCTCAAGAGCCGCCTTTCCGACGAGACCTGCACCAACCGGGTACATTCTTCCGGGATCAGCATTCCCCTTCTCGTTCTGGACCAACAGGGTCAGGATGTTTTTCTCAGGGTCAAAGCTGTACAGCGCACAGACGTCGAGAGAGCAGTTTTCTGCCAAATAGTCCATGAGGCGCTTGAACCTCTGGGTGCTCTCAAGGTTTGGGTTATTGGCTATTTCAATGACGCCGCTTAATATTTCTGTGCTCGTTACCTGAGTCATCTCAGTTTCTTTCGCCTTGAGATCGGTTAACTCTCCCTGAGGAATTTTGCTGCCTCTTCCGGTGGGGTGGGGTTGATGTAAAACCCTGATCCCCATTCAAACCCTGCAATCCGGGTGAGCCGGGGTATGATTTCGAAATGCCAGTGGTTATACTCGCTGCTGGGGGAATTCAGAGGGGCGGTGTGGAGCATGTAATTGTAGGGAGGACAGGCCAGTGCCCGGTCCAGTTTTTGAAAGGTATCAGAGAAGATTTCGGCAAGAAATGTATATTTCCAATCCGGGTTTTGCTCAAAGGCTGACAAATGTCTCTTGGGCAGTATCCAGATTTCAAAGGGGAAGCGGGAGGCAAAAGGTGCGAGGGAAAAATATTCAGCGTTCTCTCCTACAATCCTTTCTCTTTCGGTGAGTTCTTGTTCGATGATGTCACAGTAGATACACCGTTCCTTATAGTCGAAGTAACTTTTTGCTCCGGCAAATTCCTCCAGGGGCCTTTTCGGTACAACGGGCAGGGCGATGAGCTGTGAATGGGGATGTTCTAACGATGCCCCTGCTCTCTCTCCCTGATTCCTGAAGATTGAGATATAACGGAACCTTTTATCACGCGAGAGATCGATGATCCGTTCCCGGTAAGCCCTGAGGATATCCTCGATATTTTTAAGGGGCATGGTAGAGAGAAGTTCACTGTGATTGGGCGACTCGATGATCACTTCATGGGCCCCAATGCCGTTCATCTTGTCGTAGATCCCCTCTGCTTTTTTATTCAGGTTGCCTTCAATCCGCAAAGCGGGGAATTTGTTGGACACCACTCTCAATGTCCATCCAGGTGTATTCGGCGAGGAACAATCAGGCCGGTAGGCCATGATCTCCGGGGGGGTCTTATCCTCGTTTCCGGGGCAGAGCGGGCAGAACCCGCCCGTTAATTTTCTCTCCGTCACTGCAAAACTGGTGGGTTTTCTCCCCCGGTCAGTAGATACGATGACCCACCTTCCTGAAACGGGGTCTTTCCTCAGCTCAGGCATATTCTCTTCATTACCTCTTTGTTGTTATCATAATCATAGTCCATCTTTTCCGTGAGGTCAACCGTAGAACCGGCAGGACTTATGAACTCTTTATTTCACCTGCTGTGAGGAGGAGCCGGTATGTTTTAGACTCCCCTCCTGGTAATTCCATTTCCCAGTGGGAGAGGATTGCTGAGCCCTGGTAGGTGCGTTCAAACCCCTCTTCGGACCGGGAAACCGTCTCCAGGGGAAACCGCCATACCTCGGCAGTGGGATCAAAGGTACAGGCAACCTCGAGATTTTTCCACTCGTCACGGAGGCAGATGGTTGCAACATTTCCTTCTTTCCCGGTGCTGTTTAAGAGGTCATCGGCGATGTGCCTCCCCGGGAAGAAGTAATGTCTTTTCGGGTCATTCCCGGAGAGGAAGTTGAAATTGAACTCGATGCCAAACCAGAGCCGGAGTGTTACCGTATTTTGATTGGTGATCTGGTACACTACCTCAACTTCAGAGCTGCCGCCGCGAACGTTGAAGCTCTTAATGATCCTGACGGGGAATCTCTTACCGTCTTTTTCCCAGAGGTGGCCTTCCCTTCCAAGGGTAACCCGGATTTCTTCCCGGGACGGGGTATGGGAGATCTGGACGACCCGGTAGGGCTGGTTCACAAAATCACCCAGTTCGGGGTAGCGGGAGGTCTTGAAGTTTTCCAGGGTGGTCTCGCTCCCGAGCAAGTGGTCAAGAAAGGAGTAGCGGTTATACCAGTCATAGTGGAGAAATTCTTCCAGCCCCCGCTCTTTCTGGCTCACGATATCGTGGATAGACTTTGGTTCGTGGTTATTGGCCCTCTGTGACAGATCCTCTGCCTCCTTCAGTTTCCTATGGTAGGCTTCAACCCTCCGGGCCAGGACATTGGTGAGGTTGAAGGATGCGGGCTTATAATCCCACTCGATGAGAGAGCCACCATAGCTGGGCTTGAAGTAGAGGTTCATCGTATTGCTGGAGATGATGAGTTCCGGAGAAGAGTCACGATCGAGGTCATAGAGCTTAAAATCAAGCCAGGTACCTTCCGGATGGTTGAGCGTATCCGAGATTGTTTCTGCCTTGATTAAGTGTTCGTACACGGCGTTCCGGAGGTGATTCAGGTAGAGACCTCCGAACAGTCCGTGCCAGTATGCACAGTTACACTGCCCCTGATAGAGTTCTCTCCTCGCTTCCTGCACAGGCGGAACATCGTTGGGATCCTGGTTCAGGCGATTCACCTTATCGCTTACCCAGAGCATCTTCTTGTGCATGAGATTGCTCTCTGGATATTTGATGAGGAAGTTGTCGAACATTCCTCCCCTTAAGAATGGTTTATACTTTTCTTCCCGGTTCAGGGCCCTGAGCTCCTTGACCATATCCTGATAGCGAAGGGCAGTAGAGGCGGGAAGCGCCCATTCCATCATCTCTTCATAAGAGGCGTTGGGGAGGTATATTCTTCCCATGGGAGGATGGGATTGAAGGTAGTCCGAGAACGTCATGGTTTTTATGAGGTCAGCCTGTTCTTCCAGGAGAGAGAGAAACGTATCCAGCCACCGTTCCTGGTAGACCCACTGGTGGGTTCCCGGCCACATGCCGAACTTCTCTCCGTCATCAGCATAGGTTACTGCCATGCCGTTGTTGTCACTTGCGAGGTACGTCAGGTATTCGATGGTCTCTTCAGGGGGCTTAAAGGGAATGGAGTAGCGCAGGCCCTTGTCAATGGGAAAGACAGCAACCGATAACCCCTCCTTCTCCGTAATATAATATCCAAAGATTTCCTCAGGGGCAAGGCCGGCATAACGGAAGTGGAGGTCATCCACGATGGTATATGTAGCGCCGGCGTGAGACAGAATTTTGGGCAGGGAGGAATCCCATACCCGTTCTGCAAGCCAGATTCCCTCAGGAGTAGAGCCGAACCGGTTCTCGGTAAATTCCCTGAGCATCCGGATCTGATTGAGGGTATCCTCTTCCCTGAGCAGGGAGAAGATCGGTTCATAGAAACCGCCTCCCAGCATCTCGACCTGGCCGCGCCGTACCATTTCCCGGATGAGGTCAAGGAAATGAGGCGCTTTTGTATCCAGCCATTCCAGGAGGGGACCCGTATAGTGGAGTGAAAAGCGGATGGAAGGATGTCTTTCCATGATCTCCAGGAAGGGGCGATAACACTTCTGAAAGCCCTCCTCAAAGACCCAATCGAAGTTTCCCACCGGCTGGTGATTATGGATACCGATTAAAAAGTTGATTTTCTTCATCTCGCTTCACCAACTCCCTGTGGTTTTCTCTGAGGTGAAATCCAGAGTAGGCTTAGAGTGCTTTCCCCGCCTGACCATGGTGAAGGGTAGGGCATCACTTTTACTGCTCAGGACTTTTCGTGGATCGAGGTATATCGAGAGGTGAGACTGTAGTTTTAAAATTCACGCACTCCAGTATAAGAAAAATGGGCTTTTTCAGATAACAGGTGAATGTTACATTGACCTGGCCTTTTCCTTAGCTTCTTCCTCCATTTTGCATTCTATACACTGGGTGGTTACCGCCCTTGCCTTCAGTCTCTCTTCCGTTATTGCGCCGCCGCAGGTCTCACAGATGCCGAATGTGCCGTCGTCAATTCGCTTGAGTGCCTCTTGGATCTTGAGGATCAGCTTTCTTTCTCTTTCTCTGATTCGTAGCAGGAAGTTGCGGTCTGACTCCAGGGAAGCCCGGTCCGTAGGATCAGGGAAATGCTCTTCCTTGTCGGTCATGGTAACAACAGTTTTTTCTGCTTCTGATATGAGTTCATCCAGTTGCTGGCGCAGAAAAAGCCTGAAATATTCCTGTTTTTCCTTATCCATATTCCATCAGGTTCGGTCAGTTACTTCCCTCGTGCGATAAACTATAGTCAATAAGGAGCCCCTTTCCCTTTTCCTTTACAAAGTCTTCAATGGTTTTTAGGAGCTTTTCACTTGGTTTGATGTGGCCGCCGATACTTCCCACGTCTGCTTTGATTGCACAGATAGTCACCTTCATGATGCCCCTTTTCGATTCGCGATAGAGCAAAAACCAGCTGAAAATCCTTGTAATTATCTATCAGAAAGCTCTTTACTGTCAACAGTATAATTAGACACTGTATAATTAAACATTGGAAACCCTTATTTAAGATTGATATGAGTGTTTCTGACTTCATACTCCGCGGCCTTCTCAAGGTTTCGACACCATAGATCTCAATCTACAGCAAGGTTTTTTACCCGCGCAACACCCTCGCAATATCTTCTACCAATTTCTTTGAGCCGACGTAGAGCGCCGTTCGCTGATGGTGCTTCTTGGGCTGAACTTCGAGGATCGGAGTTCCTGTCTCATCGACAGCCTCCCCCCCCGCTTCGCGGCACATAAACGCCGCCACAGCGCCTTCATACATGAGGCGCAGTTTGCCATCGGGTCGGTTCTTTTTGGGATTAGGATGATTGACGATGGCCGGATACATGAACATCCCGCCATTCGCCAGGATCCTGTGGAAATCTCCGGCTAAGGCACCGAGATACCTGAAAGCATATTTACTCTCGTTTTGCGCGATCCAATCCTGAACTCGTTGAGCATAGGTATGGCGGTTGGACGCGTTGAATGACAATTCCCAGCTCTTGTTATCCTCCGGAAGGATCATCCGGGTAGGCCTGACATAATTCATCGTCTCATCGATGTGGAACCTCCATGCGCCTGCATCCCTCAGTCCGAGGGTGAAGGTGCCCGTGGGAATGACAAACATCCCTGCGGCGATGTACTCCTTCCCCGCCCGCAAATGGTAATCCTCAGGCCCCTCGAGATTCCGCTTGGCGATCCCGAAAAGGAAGCCCACCGGCAAGCCGTGTGCTACGTTTGACGAACCATCCAGGGGATCGAAATAGACAAAATAACGCCCCCCATCGGTGTTGATCGGGATGATCGCCTCTGATTCCTCGCTGACTGCATGAATGACGCGGCCAGAGGCTTTCAGATAATAGATGGTGATCTCCTGAGCGATCTGATCCAAACGCATCACATCCTCACCTTGCACGTTGATGTCACCGGCCATTCCAAGGTTTCCCTTCAGGGCCCCTGTGAGGTAGTAGTACTGGATGTGTTTCGCGGCGCTGATCAGGCCATCCATGAGGACGAGGAAGTGATAGGTGCGGTTGTATTTCTCCTGGTGTTGAAGAAGGAAATTCATAAAGGTCTGTTCAAATCGTATCATCGTTACTCCTTTAGATAGTTATTTTTTTGCGATTCTCTTGGCTCAGTTTCTGTAGAAGTAAGTAATACTTTGAGCTTTCAGCCTTCAGCAAATTTTTCCAATAGCTCTGTCTCACGTGGAACTAAGCAATACTGACCTCCTTCTCAAGATAGACATCCTGTAATGCATGGAGGATGGCGATGCCATCCTCCATCGGTTTCTGAAATGCCTTTCTTCCCGTGATGAGGCCCATTCCACCTGCCCGCTTATTGATGACCGCTGTTTTCACAGCCTGTTCCAAGTCATTCTTCCCGGACGGGCCGCCTGAATTGATAAGCCCGATCCTTCCCATGTAGCAGTTGAGGACCTGGTATCGGGTCAGGTCAATAGGGTGGTCAGAGGTCAATTTATCATATACCGCTTTATGGGTTTTTCCAAATTTAACGGCATTGTATCCGCCGTTATTGGTGGGCTGTTTCTGTTTCACGATATCGGCCTCAATGGTCACTCCCAGATGATTTGCCTGGCCGGTCAAATCAGCCGATTCATGGTAGTCCACCCCGTCCTTGACAAAGGCAGGATTTCGCAGGTAACACCAGAGCACCGTAAACATCCCTAGTTCATGGGCCTGTTCGAACGCCTGGGTGATTTCTTCGATCTGCCTATGAGACTCCTGGGAGCCGTAGTAGATCGTTGCGCCAACCGCTACGGCACCCATCTCGAATGCCTGATTGACCGAGGCAAAAAGCCTCTGGTCATAGGTGTTGGGGTAGGAAATCAGCTCGTTATGGTTAATTTTAAGGATGAAAGGAATTTTATGGGCATACTTTCTTGAAACCGCCCCTAAGACTCCCAATGTGGAGGCCACCGCATTACAGCCCCCCTCTATGGCAAGCTTGACGATATTTTCAGGATCGAAGTAGATTGGGTTGGGAGCAAAGGAAGCCCCTGCAGAATGTTCTATCCCCTGATCCACGGGAAGGATTGATAGGTATCCGGTCCCTGCCAATCGTCCATGGTTGAAGAATATCTGCAGGTTTCTTAGCACACTGTTCGATCTGTCTGATGGAGCAAATATCCGGTCTACAAAATCGGGCCCCGGCAGATGTAAGCTCTCCTTGGGAATGGTTTTACATTGATGGTCTAATAAATACTGAGCATCCTTCCCCAGCATCTTGGTAATGCTATCAATCATGGTGTTCTCCTTTCGGGTGTTTTTTAGACGTTCAATTTCCCTCGCCGCCATTTACTCCCACTGTCATGCTTCCATGCCGGGGGGGGTAAAGCTGACTTCTTCCGCTATCTGCCCACATAACAGTGAATAGGTACGATTGTCAAGAAAGTTTTTTCATTGTTTTTTCATTGTGATAATTAAAGAGGATTCTGTCCATAAAGTTCTTCATTGCTCAACATTTTTTCGATGATGCTCCCGGGGTGTGGTGAACCACGACCCTACAATATTTTGACATTCAGGGAGGGTTGACTTATCATTTTTTTATGAAGGAAAAGGTTGATCTTAAAGACTTGCTCCTTAAGGAGCTTGAGGTGATCCTCGTCTCCCGCGGGAAGGAGAAATACCGGGCCGGCCAGATCCTGACCTGGATGTACCAGAAGGGGATGATTCAGTTTGAAGAGATGACCACTCTCTCCCT
>Ga0315279_10009585_pt1 | contig 11516 bp, 8 predicted proteins | sample YL17G06_20_MG_FD_203694 | JGI IMG/M metagenome (GOLD analysis project Ga0315279, IMG submission 203694) | Sediment microbial communities from Yellowstone Lake, YNP, Wyoming, USA - YL17G06_20 | ecosystem: Environmental > Aquatic > Freshwater > Lake > Sediment | place: USA: Wyoming | collected...
GCACAATCCCGGTCTGCTCGGACTTTTTGAAGCCGGCGGCGTTCACCTCGACTTTGTATCTGCCTACCGGAAGAAACACCAGGCGGTAGCTGCCATCCTGGTCGGTGTTGGCGCCGCGCGAGAAGTTGGTCTCCAGATTCGTGGCAGTTACCTGCACCCCGGGCACCACCGCGCCGCTGGAATCGGTCACTGTGCCGTAAATCGTGGCTGTTGTTCCCTGCGCGGGCGCGAATTGCGCGAAGCAGACAAGCAGCGTGGCCGCAGTGAGGAATGACAAAAGCATGCGCGAGTACATAAAGCCGTGTTCTCCCTTCGTGTTCCCGATTCGCCGGCGATCGTTCGGGGGCCGGGGCAGACAACGTATACGCCTTCCCGTCTCCCCGGTCAACGCCCATCCGCAGTCCATTCGCAGTCGAGGAGAGTTGAAACGGAACGTTCCTCCACTGAGGAATCATCGTCGGCCCCAGAGGCTTGCTTGTTAGAACAGTGTTGCTACAATAGCGTGGTGGGTCAGGTAGCCGCTGACTTCGACTGGGACGACGCAAACGCTCGTCACCTCGCTCTTCACAATGTCACCCAGGGGGAGGCAGAACAGGCCATCCTGGATCCCCACGCTGCGCTGCTGGAGATCCAAGGTGGCGGCAACGCAGAACGCGTGAAAGCGCTCGGCATGACTGCCGCGGGGCGAGTTCTCACGGTCATCTTCACCTTTCGCGGTGACGCGATGCGGCCCATCACCGCCTATACGGCCTCCACCCGGTTGCAGGAGCTCTATTTCAAACAGAGAGCAACATGATCCGAAAACCAGACATTCCGAAGTTCGCATCCGAGGCGGAAGAAGCCGAATGGTGGGATCGGCACCGCGAAGAGACGGCGCAATGGATGGAAGAGGCCATGACCGCCGGAAAAACCACCACACTTTCCCGCGTTCTTCAACGAGCCCGCCAGCGAGCCGGCGCCACTCCGACAGTCTCCATTCGTATCGATCCTGACGACATTGCCCGGGCGCGCACCCTGGCTGCCAAGAAGGGCCTCCGCTACCAGGCTTACCTCAAGATGCTCCTCCACGAGGCTTTGGAGCGCGAGCAGCGGGCCCGTTAGCCCCTCGCAGATTATGCTGATTCAGATGTGGCCGTGCCGGGAATGCACCGGGGCGGCAAGAAACACGACGGCAGCGGACGGCGCACCCGGATTTTGCAGTCGGCGACCCGATGGGTTCGACCGCTGCTCTCGGCGATCGCGCCCAGAGCAAGCATCAAGAGGGCGACAGCGCCGCACACCGAACCGAGAGCCCGGATCGCGTATGGGCTGCGCGCTGTTCGGCGCAGGGGGCGAGGGGCGCTGGCAGTTCGGGCAATAGAATTGCGTCTCCGGCACATGCTCGCCGCACGACTTGCACTTCCATACGACGGTCGGCGTGCCGCGCATGACGACGCTCGGCAGGGCAACTCCCGGGCCATTGAGTGCTGCCAACGGCCCGTCATCCTGGAGGTCTTAAAAGCCAGACGGCCGCCGGGGAGTTTCTCTCCGGTGGTTCGAATCTCCCCGCCTTCTCGCCGTCGCTTGACGGCTTTCCCAAATTGACGAAGCGCTGGTTCCCCTTGATTGCACGCGGGAATCGCGGGCCAGGGCCGATGCCAGCGCCGGCCGGGCCGATGGCACTTGACTTGCCCGTTATTTCATCGGCGCCCTGCAGACGACAGGGGGGCGCCAGTCTCATCGGCACTTCGGGCGCTCGCTGTTCCGGCGGCGGGCGCCCGAGCTTTTCCCTGCAAGGAGGGACCCATGGCCAGCGCCACCACGCGCGGGCAAATCTGTTTGCTGTGCAGAAACGATGCCACCTGCATCTACCCCAGGAATTCCGGGCGACCGGTCACAGAATGCGCGGAGTTCGAGGGGTACTTCCTGTCCCGGCCCGAGAGCGCCGACAATCCGCGCACGGCGCCAGACAACGGCGCCGGCCTGGCGCCGCAACTCCACAACGATTGCGGCCCATTCCTGGGATTGTGCGTGAATTGCGAGGACCGCGAAACTTGCATCTACCCTAAGCCTGAGGGCGGTGTCTGGCGCTGCGAAGAGTACCGATAGGCCGGCCGCAAGACCCGTGCCGGAAGCGGGAGACGAACCATGGGCGAATCGCCGAACCTTGGTGGAATCCTCGAGGGGTGGCCGCGACGCCGCGAGCATCTCATCCCGGCCCTGCAGGAAATCCAGTCCCAATTCCATTACCTGCCCGAAGAGGCGCTGCGGGCGGTGTCGCGGCATTGCCGCATCCCGCTCACGGAAGTCTTCCGCGTAGCCACCTTCTACAACAGCTTCAGCCTGGAGCCGCGCGGCCGCCACCTGGTGCGCGTCTGCCTGGGCACGGCCTGCCACGTGCGCGGGGCGCAGCGCATTCTCGACAAGGTGCTGCGCGAGCTTGACCTGTCGCAGAGCGGCGCCACGCCGGATTTCGAGTTCAGCGTCGAGCCGGTGCGCTGCACCGGCTGCTGCGGGCTGGCGCCGGTGATGCGCGTGGATTCGAGCACGCACGGCCATCTGCGACAGGCCATCATTCCCAAAATTCTGAGGCGGTATCGTTCCGCGGCGGTCGTGGCCTGAAACCATGAGTTCAGCCGAAACCCGGATTGCCAGCCTGGACGACCTGGAGCGGGCGGCGGAGCGCGGCCGCCGGACACTGTTGCCCGGCTGCCCGAAGATCCTGGTGGGCCTGGGCACCTGCGGAATCGCGGCCGGCGCCGACGAGGTGATCGAGGCCGTGCGCCAGGAAGCGGCGAAGCTGAAACTGGCCTGGCGCGTGACCGCCACCGGCTGCATCGGCTGGTGCTCGCAGGAGCCGCTGGTCGATGTGCTGCTGCCCGGCCGGCCGCGCGTGACCTACGGCCGCATGGACCCGCACAAGGTCCGCGAGCTGATTCGCGGATTGCCCGGCGGGGACCTGAAGCCGCAGTGGGCCATCGGGCTGTTGACCAGCCATGAGAACGCGCTGACCGGCGTCTCCATCATCTACAGCGACGCGGCCGCCCGGGTGGACGCCGTGCCGCCCTACCAGGACCTGCCGCTGTTCCGACACCAGTTGCGGATCGCGGCACGCAACTGCGGGCTGATCGACCCCAGCAGCCTGGACGAGTACATCGCGCGGGGCGGCTACCGGGCGCTACACCACGCGCTCACCGCGCTACGCCCCGAGCAGATCATTGCCGAAGTGGCCAAATCGGGGCTGCGCGGGCGGGGCGGCGCCGGTTTCCCCACGGGCCGCAAGTGGGAGATGCTGGCCCGCCAATCCGTGACGCCCAGGTACATCATCTGCAATGGCGATGAAGGCGACCCCGGCGCTTACATGGACCGCGATCTGCTGGAAAGCGACCCCCACGGCGTCATCGAAGGCATGCTCATCGGCGCCTATGCGGTGGGCGCCGCCGAGGGCGTCATCTACGTGCGCGAGGAATACCCGCTGGCGGTGCGGCGCATGCGGGAAGCCATCGGCCAGGCGCAAGAAGCGGGTCTGCTCGGTGAGAGCATTTTTGGCAGCGGCTTCACCTTCCGGCTGCGAGTGGTGGAAGGCGCGGGCGCTTTCGTCTGCGGCGAAGAAACGGCGCTGATCGCCTCCATTGAGGGCCGCGTGGGCGAGCCGCGCCAGCGGCCGCCCTATCCCGTCGAGCGCGGCCTGTGGGGAAAGCCCACCTGCATTAACAACGTGGAAACGTGGGCCAACATTCCGGTGATCGTGATGCGCGGCGCCGAGTGGTTCGCCGGCCTCGGCACGCCAACCAGCAAGGGCACCAAGGCATTCTGCCTGGTGGGCGCCATCAACAACGCCGCTCTGATTGAAGTTCCCATGGGGATCACCCTCCGCCAGATTGTGTATGAGATCGGCGGCGGCATTCCCGAGGGGCGCAGGTTCAAGGCCATCCAGACCGGGGGGCCGTCGGGCGGCTGCCTGCCCGAGTCCCTGCTGGACCTGCCGGTCGATTACGAAAGCCTCACGCAGGCCGGCGCCATCATGGGATCCGGCGGCATGATCGTCATGGACGAGTCCAACTGCATGGTGGACATCGCCCGCTACTTCCTGGACTTCCTGGCCGATGAATCCTGCGGCAAGTGCTTTTCCTGCCGCAAGGGCCTGCAGCGGATGCGCGACCTGGTCACGCTGATTTCCGAGGGCAAGGGACGGGTGGAAGACCTCGAGCTGCTGGAGGACCTCGGCTGGCTGGTGCGCGAGACGTCGATGTGCGGTTTGGGGCAGACGGCGGCCAATCCGGTGCTTTCCACGCTGCGCTATTTCCGGCAGGAGTACGAGCGGCACATCCACGACAAGCGCTGCGATGCGTTCGTGTGCAAGCAGCTTGTCGGGGCGCCCTGCCAGAGCGCCTGCCCGCTGGGCACCGAGGCCTGGCGCTATATCGCGCACCTGGCGCGAGGGGAGTACGAAGAAGCGTACCGCGTCATCCGCGAGACCAATCCGTTTCCTTCGGTGTGCGCGCGAGTGTGCGACCATCCGTGCGAAGCGCGCTGCCGCCAGGGCACAAGCGGCGGCTGGCCGGTCGCCATTCGCGCGCTGAAGCGGTTTATTGCCGACCGCATCGATCCGGCAAACTACACTCCGGTGCGCGCTCGATTGACCGGCGAGCCTGCCCGCATCGCTGTTGTCGGCTCCGGCCCGGCCGGTCTCACCGCCGCCCATTACCTTTCCCTCGGCGGCTGCCAAGTCACGGTTTTCGAAGCCGACCCGGAACCCGGAGGAATGCTGATCAGCGGGATCCCGGCGTACCGGTTGCCCCGCGAGGTGTTGCGCAAGGAGATTGCATCGCTCATTGACGAGAACGTCACCGTCAGGTGTGGCGCGGCGCTGGGCCGCGATTTCACGCTCGATCAGCTTTTCTCTGATGGCTTTCAGGCGGTCTTCCTGGCATTGGGCGCACACAGGAGCAAGCGGCTGAATCTGGACGGCGAGGATCTGTCCGGAGTTTACCCGGCCATCCAATTCCTGAAGGCCTTCAATTTGCGGGGGGAGGCCCTGGCGCGGGGGCGAGTGGCCGTTATCGGCGGCGGCAACTCCGCGGTGGACGCCGCCCGGGTGGCGGTGCGGCAGGAGGGCGTGCAAAGCGTGACGATCCTCTACCGCCGAACCCGCCCGGAAATGCCCGCCCTCCGCGAAGAGGTGGACGCCGCAATCGAGGAAGGCGTTCAACTGGAGACGCTGGTTTCGCCGGTGCGGATTCTGTCGAGCGAAGGGCGGTTGAGCGGCGTCGCATGTGTGCGCAACGAACTTGGCCCGCCTGATGCCAGCGGCCGGCCGCATCCGCTGCCCTTGCCTGGAACCGAATTCTCGCTGCCTCTGGATACATTGGTCGTGACCGTCGGCGACGAGCCCGAGGCCGCCTACCTCTCCTCGGTGGGGGTTGCGACAACCGAAGACGGCAGGTTGCGAGTGGACCCGGAGACGCTGGCGACCAGCCGCGCGGGCGTCTTCGCCGGCGGCGATGTCGTCACCGGGCCAAACACCGTGGTGGAGGCAATTGCGGCCGGTAGGAAAGCGGCCACGGTCATCAACCGCTACTTGCGCGGTCAACTACAGAAGCAGCCTCCCGAGGCCCGCCTCCCGCGCGCTTACGTCGAGCCTTGCATGCTGGGCGAAGAAGAACTGAGCGCTGCTGGCCGTGCGGAGCCGCCTGTGCTGCCTATCGAGCTGCGCAGGCACAGCTACTTTGAAGCGGAAATGACCCTGTCGGAGGACGACGCGGTTCACGAGGCAAGGCGCTGCCTCCGCTGCGACCTCGAGTTCACCGCGCCAGACAAGAATCCGGCCGGGCCCGGAAACGGCCGAAGCAAGAACATTCAATGATTCGGTTGCGCATCAACGGCATTCAGGTGGCGGTCGAAAAGGGCACGACGGTGCTGGAGGCGGCGCGCTTTCTCGGCATCCCGATTCCCACCCTGTGCCACGACGAGGGGCTGACGGCCTACGGCGCCTGCCGGCTCTGCCTGGTCGAGATTGGGCCGCCGGGACGCAGCCGTCTGCAGGCCGCCTGCACCTACCCGGCCGAAGACGGGCTGATCGTCCACACTAACTCGGCGCGCGTCGAGCGCGCGCGCCGGCTGCTGCTCGAGCTGTACGTCGCCACCTGCCCCCAATCGAAGACCATTCAGGATCTGGCCAGCCGCTACGGCCTGCGCCAGGTTCGGCTGGAGCCGGAGTACGAGGACTGCATCCAGTGCGGCAAGTGCGTGCGCATCTGCGCCGAGCAGATGATGGCGGGGGCCATCAGCTTTGCCTACCGTGGCCAGCGCCGCAAGGTGATGAGCCCCTTCCGCGCGCAATCGGAGATTTGCCGCCACTGCGGCGCCTGCTTGTACGTCTGCCCGGTCTGCCAACTGCGCTGCCACGGTCCGCGGCCGGAATCGGTGTTGTGCAGCGGGTGCCTGGACATCGCCACCGCCTGCCTGGAGTGGCACGACAACGCCATGTGCTTCCTGGACCCCTGCGTGGCCTGTGAACTGGCCGGCCCTCTGCGGAAAGAGTAGGTGCTCAGTGCTGAGTGCTAAGTGCTGAGTGCGGAGCACGGTTTCACTCAGCACTTAGAACTGAGCACTCAGCACTTCTCAGAACGAAGGAGCCGCCCCATGACGTATTCACGACTGAACGCCTCGGCCGCTACGCTGACCAAGAACCGCACCGAGGACTCGGTCTGCCCGTTCAGCGGCATGTGCACCACCTGCATCGACGGATGCATCGGCATGTGCGAGATCGGCAAATCGGCCTACCGCGGCGCGGAAGTGATCTACCCGCAACCGTTCGGCATCATCACCACGGCGTCGGCCAAGCAGTATCCGGTGGACCTGTCGCATTTCACGATTCTGGGCCGGGCCGGCGGCGCCTGGGGCATCGAGGCCGACAGCAATCGCGCGCTGTTCCCCAACGTCGATTTGAACGTCATCTACGGGCGCACGCCGGGGATCCACCAGAAGCTGCCGTTCATTATCGCGGCCCTCGGCTCCACCAATATCGCCAAGACGAACTGGGAAAGCCTGGCCGTGGGGGCCGCCATTACCGGCACCAGCCTGACCATCGGCGAGAATGTCACCGGCATGGACCCGGAAGCGGAGTTCGAGCACGGGCGCCCGGTTTCCGCGCCTGAGCTGGCCCTCCGTATCAATACCTTCCGGGAATGGCAAGAGGACGGCTGTGGGGAAGTTGTGCTGCAGGCCAACGTCGAGGACACCGTGCTCGGCGTCCAGGAATATGCCATCACCCGGTTGGGGGTGAAAGCAGTCGAGATGAAATGGGGCCAGGGCGCCAAGGACATCGGCGGCGAGGTAAAGGTTCGCGACCTGGAGAAGGCGCGCCTGCTGAAGCGGCGCGGCTACATCGTGCTGCCCGACCCGGAGAATCCCGTCGTCGTGGAAGCGTTTCAAAAGGGCAGCTTCCGCGAGTTCGAGCGCCATTCACGCGTGGGGATGGCGGACCGCGACGCGTTCTTGCGCCGCGCCGAGCAACTGCGCAAGCTCGGCGCACAGTGGGTGTTTCTGAAAACGGGCGCCTTCCGGCCGGCCGACCTGGCGCGCGCCCTCAAGTGGTCGTCGGAAGCCGGCATCGATCTGCTGACGGTGGATGCGGCCGGCGGCGGGACCGGGATGAGCCCCTGGCGAATGATGAATGAATGGGGCATCCCCGGCGTCGAGCTGCACTCCCTGCTCTACCAGTACTGCGAGCGCCTGGCCAAGGCCGGGCAGCCGGTCCCGCCCATCGCCCTGGCCGGAGGCTTTACGTTCGAGGACCAAGTGTTCAAGGGGCTGGCGCTGGCCGCCCCCTATGTCAAGCTGATTGCCTGGGCGCGCGCGCCGCTGGCCGCCGCCATGGTGGGGAAAACGATCAGTCGGCACATCGAGGACAACAGCCTGCCGCTTTACATCGAGTGCTTCGGCACGACGGTGGACGAGGTGTTCGTGACCGCGCCGGAACTGCGCGAACGATTCAAGGACCGTTTTAATAAGATTCCCGTCGGGGCCATCGGGATTTACACCTACTACCAGCGCGTGGCCCAGGGGCTCCGCCAGTTGATGTGCGGGGCCCGCAAGTTCGCCCTGAATTACATCTCCCGCGACGACATCGCCGCCCTCACACCCCGCGCCGCCGAGATCAGCGGCATCCCGCTGGTCACCGAAACCGACGCCGAGGAGGTCGAGCGCGTGTTGGCCGGCGTCGCCTCCGCGTAACAGCCCGGAGACCGGAGGCTGGAGTCTGGAGGAGGCTGGCGAGCCTGGCCGGCTGGTCTCCAGCCTCCGGTTTCCCCTGCGCTCCAATCCCTCCCCGAACTGATAAGATAAGCAGCCATGGCGCAGCCGGGGGATTTCGCCTACCAGGTCAAGCAGGCCACCGACATCGCGCGGGTGGTGGGCGAGCGCGTGCGCCTGAAGAAATCCGGCAGCAACCGTTACCTGGGACTGTGCCCCTTTCACCAGGAGAAGACCCCGTCGTTCTCGGTCCACGCCGGCATGCAGTTCTATCACTGCTTCGGTTGCGGGGAGTCCGGCGACGTTTTCAAGTTCGTGATGAAGATGGACAGCCTGACGTTTCCGGAGGCGGTGCGGGCGCTGGCCGAGCGCGCCGGTATTCCCATCCCCCGCCGCAGCGGCCCGGAGGCCGATGCCGAAGCGCGCCTGCGGGCGGCGCTGTACGAGATGCACGAGGCGGCCGCGGCCCTGTTTCAGCGGCACCTTCAGGCCGTGGAAGGCGCCGAGGCCCGCGGTTACCTCGAGCGCCGTGGCGTCTCCCTGGAAATGATTGCCGAATTCCGCCTCGGATACGCCCCGGCGCCAGGCAGCGCGCTTACCCGGCTGTTGGAGGGCAAGTATCCGGCCGAGGCGCTGGAAGCCTGCGGCCTGGTCCTGAAGCGCGAATCAGGAGGCTGGTTTGACCGCTTTCGCGGCCGGCTGATGTTTCCCATTGCCAACGAAGCGGGTAAAGTGATCGCCTTCGGCGGCCGCGCCCTGAGCGAGGACGACCAGCCCAAGTACCTGAATTCTTCCGAAACCCCCATCTACCACAAGAGCCGGGTGCTGTTTAATTTCCACCGGGCGCGCGAGACCATGCGGCAGGAGAAGCGCGCGGTGCTGGTCGAGGGCTACATGGACGCCATCGCGGTCTTCTCGGCGGGGGTGAAGAACGTAGTCGCCAGTTGCGGCACCGCGCTGAACCTGCTGCACGTCAAGGCCCTCTCGCCCTTGGTGAAAACGGTGGTGGTCAACTACGACCCGGACGCCGCCGGTAGGGCCGCCACCGAACGGTCGCTCAGCACTTTGCTGGAAGAGGACCTGGACGTCCAGGTGCTGGCGCTGCCCTCGGGGCTGGATCCGGACGAGTACATTAAGGCCCGCGGAGTAGAAGCCTATCGGACGGAATTGGGGCGCGCGCCGTCGTTTTTCAACTTCCTGATCGAGCGGGTGCGCTCCCAATACGATCTGGGGACGCCGGCGGGCCGCGCCGATGCCGCCAACCACGTCCTGCAGTACGTGAACAGGCTCCCGGACGCCATGGAGCGCTCCGAAATGGCGAAAGATCTGGCCGACCGCCTAGGCCTGGAGCGCCAGGTGGTGGGCCGCCAAATGGCCGCGGCGGCGGCCGAGCGGCGTCTGCCGACCACCCAGCACGCCGGCGGCGTCTATTCATACGAGAAGCACCTGCTCCGCGTCATTCTCGAGTCGCCGGAATCCAGAGGCGAGCTGCTCAGCGCCCTGGCGGAGGCCGAGTTGTGGAACGAGTGGCCCTCGCGGCCCATTTTCGTCGCCCTGGCCAACATGGACTTGCCGGCCGGCGAGCGCCTGGACGTGACCGCCCTGCTGGACCGTCTGGAACCGGCCGACCGCGCGCGCCTGGCCGACTTGATCCACCAGGAAGCCATCGAGCTGATCCCGGTGGACAAAGCGCGGCGCTACATCGCGGAGCTGCGGCGCTCCAGGGAGCTGCGCCGGATTCGAGAGCAGAGGAAGCAAGAATTGGCTGCCGCCGGCTCACCGCCGGAACAGGCCCGCGTCGCCTTGGAAATCAGGCAAATAGACGCGGAGCTGGCACGCTTGGCGGACAGCCCCACATAGTGTTGTGTCTCAGAAACAGGTTGACAGTGGCGAAGGCAGAAGGCGGAAAGCGGAAGGCAGCAAAAACGGGCGTTTGCCGCCCTCTGCGTTCCGCCTTCCGCTCTCCGCCTCTGTAGCGCCCCCCTATGCGGCAGAAGCAAGGCGCCCGTTCTCCCCCTGTCACCCGCGTCGCGTTTTTTTCCCCTTGACAAGGGCTTGCCATTTGTGGTGTAAAATGGGAGGTTCCCTCAATCCTTGAAACTTGCGCCGGTGTGTAGACATCTACATCATAGGGGAGATGTTTGGCCTCCCGAGCCCGGTGGGGCTCGGCCAGGTCTAATTCCTTCATAGTACGGCGATAAGGCGCACAGTGGGGTCCCAGAGGAGCCAGCGTTGGCCAGCGAAGACAAATACGATCAGGTAAGACAACTCATAAACAGCGGCAAGGGTAAGGGCTACCTGCTTTACGACGGTGCGGGGGAGTTGCCCCCTGCCGAGGCCACGGGCGTCGATGAAGTAGACGACCTTCTGGCCACCTTCGGCAACGCCGGAATGGAAGTGATCGAAGGCGAGCCGAAGCTGGGGGAGGAAACGCTCGACTTTGAGAAGAAAGTCGAGGACGAGGAGGTCGAGCTCGACCTCACCCCCGGCGCCCTGGAGAAAACCAACGACCCGGTGCGCATGTACCTGCGCGAGATGGGCACCGTTCCGCTGCTCACCCGCGAGGGCGAAGTGGAAATCGCCAAGCGCATCGAGCGCGGCCAGAACAATGTCCTGAAGGCCGTGTCGCGTTCCCCGGTGGTCATCCAGGAGGCCGTGCGGCTCAGTGATGATCTGCGCCAGGGAACTCGTTCGATCAAGGGCGTGGTGGTCTTCAACGACGATGAATTGACCGAGGAGCGCATCCTGGAGCGCCTCAACGAAGTCCTGGGGGGGATCGAGGAGGTCGGCAAGCTTTACCGCCGGAGCGTGCAGTTGCGCGAGAAGCTGGGCGCCGTCTCCAGGGTCAAGAAGCCTCGCGAGTATCGCCGCTACCGGTTCGCGCTGGCGCGGGCGCGGGTGGCCATTTCCCGGAAGATTCGGGCCATCGAATTCACCCACATGGAGCGCAAGCGGCTGATCGAGCGCATCCACCGGGTGGTGGACCAGCTTCGCCCCCTGGAGCGCGACATCGGCCGCATGGAAAAGAAGCTGGAAATCAGCCGCCGCGAGGACGACATCCGGGAGATGCGGCGCGAGATGCGCCTGCTCAGGGCCAGGGTCAGTAAGGTGGAGGACGAGGCGGGGGCCGCGGCCGGCGATCTGCGGCGTACGCTGCAGATCATCATGCGCGGCGAGCAGGAAGCCGAAGCCGCCAAGCGCGAGCTGATCGAAGCCAACCTCCGCCTGGTGGTTTCCATCGCCAAGAAGTACACCAACCGCGGCCTCCAGTTCCTGGACCT
>Ga0315279_10009586_pt1 | contig 11516 bp, 6 predicted proteins | sample YL17G06_20_MG_FD_203694 | JGI IMG/M metagenome (GOLD analysis project Ga0315279, IMG submission 203694) | Sediment microbial communities from Yellowstone Lake, YNP, Wyoming, USA - YL17G06_20 | ecosystem: Environmental > Aquatic > Freshwater > Lake > Sediment | place: USA: Wyoming | collected...
GCTCAAGATCGTCGAAGCATCGGGCAGCAGCTACGTCCTGCACCTTTTCCGCTACGATCCCCTGGAGCGGACGCTGGGCCTCATGGAAGAGATGCTCGACCGCTTCGCCGCCAAGGGGTTCGACGTGGCCAAAGAGCGCGAGCAGGCCGCGGGGCTGCGCAAGCGGCAAGAGGCCCTTTTGGCCAAGGAACCCCAATTGCCCGCCCAACGGCAGACGCTCTTCGAGGCCCGCGTGGCCAAGCGGCAGCTTCTGCTTCGCGAAAGGGAACTCGCCCCGATCGAGAGGATCCTCTTCGTAAAGCGCCATGCCTACGAGCCGTCGCACAACTACAGCGTGCTCCTGGATGCCCCGTGGCGGCCGGGCGGAGGCATCTATCGCCTCGAAATCCCCAGGCGCGACGGGCGATTCGAGCCGGCCGAGGCACGCCTGACCGAGCTGTTCTCCGCCGGCGCCGGCATCGCCCGCGATGCGGTTGCATCGTTCGACGCCAGCCGGATCTACTTCGGCTATCGGCCGTCGGAGTCGGGCTACTTCCATCTGATGAGCATGGCCGCCGACGGCCGCGACGCGAGGCAGCTCACCGACGGCCCGTTCCACGATTTCTTCCCCTGCCCGCTGCCCGACGGCGGCCTGGCCTTCACCTCCACGCGGTGCCGCTCGCGGTATCTCTGCTGGCGCCCGCAGGCGTTCGTGCTCTTCCGCATGGATGCCGGCGGCGGCAATATCGAGCCGCTCTCCTACGCCAACCTGAGCGAATGGGCCCCGTCGGTCACGCGCGACGGGCGGATCCTCTGGACCCGCTCGGAGTACATCGACAAGGGGGCCGACTTCAGCCACACGCTCTGGCGGATCCGCCCCGACGGCACTCAGCCCGAGCTCGTCTTCGGCAACACGATCATCCAGCCCAACGGCTACGCCAACGGCCGCGAGGTGCCGGGTACGGCGGAAGTCTGCTGCACGCTGATCTCGCACTTTGGCGACCTGAACGGCCCGATCACCCTCATCGATACCGGCAAGGGCCGCTTCAATCCCCAAGCCATCCGGAGCATCACGCCCGAGGTCCCGTGGCCGGGGATGTGGCCGGACGAGGAGTGCTTCCGCGATCCGCTGCCGGTCGCGAGGGACTACTTCCTCGTCTCGCACGCGCCGCGGCGGCAGTTCGGCCTGTACCTGATCGACCGCTTCGGCAACCGGGAGGTGCTTTACCAGGACATGAACATCGGCAGCTTTTGTCCGACTCCCTTGCGCGCGGCCGCTCCGCCGCCCGTGCTGGCGCCGCTGAGGGAAGGGGTCGGGAGTCCTTTTGGCGGCGTGGCCGACGTCACGGAATCGCCGAAACCGTTTGCGCCCGACGTGGAAAAGACTCCCGACCCCGTTGCCCCACCCATGGGGCAGCTAGTGCTGGCCGATGTATACCGCGGCATCGACAAGACCGTGCCGCGGGGGACGATCAAGTATTTGCGCGTCGTCGAGGAGGTGCGGGCCGGGCTCCAACAGGTTTCGACGGGCGAGTACCGCCGCGATCACGAGCCGTTCATGGAGTTCTATGCGGCCCCGGTGGACCTGGTGAGCGGCCCCTACGGCTGGCCTTCCTACGTGGCCAAGGCGCCGTGGGGCTTGGTGCCGGTCGAGGAGGACGGCTCGGCGAATTTCCTCGCCCCGGCGGGCAAGCAGCTTTATTTGCAGGCCCTGGACGGGGACCTCAACGAAGTGCAACGGATGCGTTCCGTGGTCCAGTTGCAGCCGGGCGAGACGCGAAGCTGCATCGGCTGCCACGAGGACCGGCGTCATGCCCCGCCCGCTCGGGCCCCAGTCGCCTTGCGGCGCGAGCCAAGCCGGCTCCAGGCGCCGCCGTGGGGCGCCGGCCCGCTGGCGTACCAGCAGGCCGTGCAGCCGGTGTGGGACCGCAAGTGCGTTGAGTGTCACAATGCGGGCGACAAGCAGAAGATCGACCTGAGCGGCACGCTGGACGCCAACCGCATCCCGGCCTCGTACAAGACGCTAGTCCAACAGGGCTGGGTCCACGTGTTGGACTGCGGCTGGAACTCCGGCGGCAACGCGAAGCGCGAGCCGTACAGCTTCGGCACGTTCCAGAGCAAGTTGTGGAAGGTGCTCGATGCGGGGCACTATGACGTCTCGCTCACCCGCGACGAGATGCACGCGGTGAAGTGCTGGATCGACATGAACTGCCCCTTGTGGCCCGATTACGTCGAGCGCCGGCTGCGCCCGGGACCGAAGTAGGCTGGGGCGAAGCCCCAGCTTTCTGTTGGTGAGGCCATCGAAGCCGGCTGGGGCTTCCCCCCAGCCTACCTGCTATCTGCCTGAACATTCCGGCCGCGACGCTTGACACGGCCGCCTGCCCGCGTCACTGTGGTGGTCGTGTGGATCGAAGGGGGCGCTTTTTGGAGGTACCAGCCATGCAAGACAATACGGTCCAAGCTCAAACGGACAAGTCGCGTCGCACGTTTCTCAAGTCCACCGGCGCGATCGCCGCCGCCGCGTACCTCGGCCACCCGTCGGCCAGCCACGCGAACGCGGAGACGCTGGCAGTGAAGGGCGGCCCCAAGACTGTTACCGCCCGTGATCCCGATGCCTTCGCCTGGCCGCGCTACGGGGCCGAAGAGGAGAAGGCCATGGTCGAGTTCGTCCGCCACCCCGACTACTGGGGTCAGAACACGGCCTTCGAGCGGGCCTGGAAGGAGTTCACCGGGGCCCCATTCGTCACGGGCCACGCCAACGGCACCAGCGCCCTGACGACCATGTACTATGCCCTGAATCTGCCCCCGGGCACCGAGATCCTGGTCCCCAGCTACACGTTCTTCGCCACGATCACGCCCATGCGGATCTGGGGCTACGTGCCGGTCTTCGTCGACGTCAACCCCAAGACGCTCAACTTCGACCTGGAGGACGCCAAGCGCCGCCTGACCAAGAACACCAAGGCCCTGGTGCCCGTCCATTGGTACGGGCTTCCCTGCGAGATGGATCACATCTGCGACTGGGCCAAGGAGAAGGGCCTCCTGGTCCTGGAAGATTGCAGCCACAGCCACGGGGCGAGCGTCAAGGGGAAGCAGGCGGGCTTATGGGGCGAGATGGCCGCCGCCAGCATGCAGCTCGGAAAGCCGCTGCCCGCCTGCGAGGGCGGCGTGGGAACGTACCAGTCCCGCGAGCACTACGAGCGGGCCACCTGCCTGGGCCATTACGAAATCTGCGGGCGATTGCCCAAGGAGAGCCGCTACGCCAAGTATGTGGAGACGGGCTTGGGCCTGAAGCTGCGGCTCAATCCCTTCGCCGCGGTGATCGCCCAGTGCCAACTCAAGAAGCTCGCCGCCAACAACAAGCTGATCGTCGGGCAGCTCCGGCGCCTGAACGACCGGCTGGCGCAGTTGCCGGGCCTGATCGAGCAGGCCCCGCGGCCCGACATGGAGCGGACCTATTATGCGTGCAACACGTTCTTCGTCGACGAGGCGAAGGCGGGGATGTCGCGGGCGGCGTGCGTGAAGGCCCTCCAGGCCGAGGGCGTCTCGGTGAGGACGCACGCCTACACCCTCCAGCACAACCTGACCTTGTATCACGAGGCGGAGTGGTGGCACCACAAGCCGGAGATCCCCGAGTCGCTCCCCGGCTCGGAGCTAGCCAACCGCACGGCGATTGCCATGCCTCCCTTTACCAAGGCGGTGCCGGAACTGGTGGACCAATACGCCAAGGCCTTTGAGAAGGTATGGGCCCACCGCGGGGAGTTGGCGAAAGGATGAAGAATGAGGGATGAAGAACGAAGGATGAGGAGACGAAATGATGAAAACGCCCACAGCGATCTTCTGGACGTGCCTTACGCTTTGCGGCTTAGCCACCCACGCGGCCGGCGCTGAGTTGCAGGTCTGGACAATCGCCGAGACGCGGCATGTGCTGCGCGAGGACCCGGCGGGAAGCGGGACCGAAGTGCGGCTCGCCGCTGCCAAGAATGAATGGGAGGGCTTTCAGATCCTCGTGCGGTCGGACGCGCCGGTCAAAGGCATCCGCATCGAGCCGGCCGATCTTGCCGGGCCCGATGGTGCGGCACTGCGTGCGGCGGATGCCCGGTTGTACCGCCAGCACCAAATCCACCTCACCGAGCCGACCGCTCGCAACGACCAGTTCAAGCCGGGCTGGTACCCCGATCCGCTCATCCCGACCGTTCATCCGCTCACCGGCAAGCCACTTTCGGGAGCGCGGTTTACCGCGATGCCATTTGACTTGCCGGCCAACGAGGCGCACGGTTTCTGGGTCGATCTATATGTGCCGCCCGACGCCAAGCCGGGAGTGTACCGCGGCACTTATCGAGTGACGTGGGCCGAGGGAAACGGCCAGAAGGCCCGCGAATTGCCCGTGGGCATGACGGTCTGGGATTTCGCGCTCCCGCAGGTGCCGACGCTGGTGACCGCGTTTGGATCGCCAGCCGAGCGGATGCGGAGTTACTACCGCAAGCATTACCCGGACGCCGGGGCCAACTCGCCGGTGGATTGGGACGCCGTGAGCGACCAGTGCGCCCAGTTGCTCAGCGAGCACCGCTTCGATGCCACGCCTTCCAGTCGGCTGGCTCCCGTGCGCCAGCCCGACGGGAGCTATCGGATTCCGGAGGAGCAAATCCGAGACCTCCGCGAATTCGTGGATCGCTACCACGTCAACGCCATCCAGACCGTCCATCCGCGAAGCGCAGTGAAGGACCCGGAGAAGGAGCGGGAGCGGCTCCACGCCTGGCTCAAGGCATGGGACCAGGCGGCCAAGGACTTGGACCGGCCCGTGCTGTTCTTTACTTATCTCCTGGACGAGCCGAACGACGAGAAGGCCTACCGCGAGGTGCAGACCTGGGGCCGGGCGATCCGCGCGGCCAAATCGGCGCTCAAGGTGATGGTGGTCGAGCAGACCAAGACGCAGGACCCCGCCTGGGGCGACCTCTATGGGGCCGTGGACATCTGGTGCCCGCTGTTCTGCCTGCACGACCCCGAGACGGCCGCCCAGCGGCTGGCCCTCGGCGAGTCGATCTGGACCTATACGGCGCTATGCCAGGGCAAAGAGCCGAGCCCCTGGTGGCACATCGACTATCCCCTGCTGAACTACCGCGTGCCCGCCTGGATGGCCTGGCGCTACCATATCACCGGCCTGCTCTACTGGGGCGGAATGTCGCATTGGAGTCAGGTGGACGACCCTTGGACCGACGCGCGGACCTACGGGCGCAAGCCCGGCGAGACACGGGGCCCGATCTACAACGGCGAGGGAACGATCGTCTATCCGGCCCGGCCCGTTGGCTACGACGGGATCGTCCCCAGTCTGCGCCTGAAGGCCCTGCGCGACTCGATCGAGGACTACGAGTATCTGGCGATCCTGGAGCGCAAGGGGTTGCGGGCCGAGGCCGAGAAGATCGTGCTCCCCGTGACCGACTCGTTCTTCCGCTGGGACCCGAGTCCGAGGAAATACCAAGACGCGCGGGCCAAATTGGCGGCACTGATTGTCGGCCCGCAAGCCAGGCAACCGCGGGGGCGAGGTGGTCGAGGCGGTTGACAGGTCCCGCTGCTCCGCGCCATAATCCATCCTCAACTGGGAGCATCGATCGGAACGGTCTCGCATTCGCAGGAGAACACCATGGGCAAGATTTCCGTCGGCATGAACCTGGAGGCCATCCGCCGCCACGAGAAGCCGTTCGAGTGGGGCGTGGATCGGGCCAAGGAGATGGGCTTCGAGTACATCGAGCCGATGGTCCACTGGGGCCGCGAGCTGATGAGCGAGGCCCTCTACTACCACACCGTCTCGATGTGGGACGACCCCTACCGGATTCGCCGGGCCGTGGAGAAGGCGGGACTGAAGCTCTCGGGCATCCAGGCCCACGGCCCCTTGTGCCGCCCCGACGTCCACGGCGACTACATCAAGCAGGCGATCCGCTATGCCGCGGAGTGCGGCGCCCCGGTCGTGAACACCGACGAAGGGATCAAGGCCCCGTGGACCACCGAGGAAGAAGACTTCGTGCTCATGCGCTACATGCTGCACGAGGCCGCGGCAATGGCCGAGCCCCGCGGCATCAAGATCGGCCTGGAATGCCACGCCCAATACTCCAGGACGCCCGACGGGCTGGACCGCATCTATAACCTCGTGAAATCGCCGGCCATCGGTATCAATCTCGACACCGGCAACGCCTACCTGGCCGGACAAGACCCGTATCCCTGGCTGGAGCGCGTGGTCGATCGCCTGGTACATCTCCACGCCAAGGACATCTCGGTGGAGCACTCCGACGCGGAGCGCGGCAAGGTGACGGGCACGCCGGTGGGCTGCGCCTGCGGCGACGGCGTGATCGACTGGGCCCGCGCGATCTCGATCGTGCGCAAGTGCCCGCGGGACATCGTCTTCTCCGTGGAGTGCGGCTCGGTGGACCAGGCGGCGCGGAGCATCGACCACCTGCGCAAGCTGCTGGGGAAGTAAGGGCCGTTACAGATCCCTTGCCACGCGGAAGCCGCTGCCGCGGTCGCCTTGATCCGCGGTGCGCATGAATCGGAAGGCGCTCCGCGTCGATTTCCGGTTCCCGAAGAGGTCCATGCTCCGGACCACGCGGCTGTTCCCGCTCTCGGGGCCGGCCGGGTCCTGCGGAGGCGATGTTGCGTAGTAGCCGTCGTCGTACCAATCGGCGCACCATTCCTCTGCGTTGCCGTGCATGTCGTAGAGGCCCCAGGCGTTCGGTTTCTTCCGACCGACCGGGTGGGTCTCGCTCTGGTCGAACCAGGCGTACTCTGCCAGCTCGGCGCGGTCGTCGCCGAAACTGTAGGCCGTGCTGGTGCCCGCGCGGCAGGCGTATTCCCACTCTGCCTCGGTCGGCAGACGGTACGTCTTGCCCTCTTGCCTGGACAGCCACTTGCATAGCGTGTCCGCGTCGTTCCAACTGACCCGGACTACCGGATGATCGTCCTCCTGCGTGAACCCCGGATCGCGCCACGTGGGCCCGCCGGGCGTGCCTTCCGCGTCGGTGCGGTGCGCGGTGGCGTCGGCGAACTTACGGAACTCGCCTACGGTCACTTCGTGGATGCCGAGGTAAAACGGCCTGGTGATCCGGACGCGGTGCTGCGGCGTCTCATCTCCGTCGGCGTCGGGGTCGGTGTCCGGAGGGCCCCGGGAGCCCATCATGAACTCGCCCTCGGGAATCAGCACGAGCTTCATGCCGATCTCGGTGGTGACCTCCTTGGGGGGCTGGCCGGCGGCGCGCGGAGTGGGAGTCGGGGCCGCCTTTGCCTCGGCCGGGGTCTTGCCCTCGGCCGGGGTTGGAGCCGGTTTCCCCGCCTCCGCTTCCGCCGGAATGAGGACCACGCGCAAGCCGGTCAAGTCGTCGCAATTGTCCGGGGCGGCGAAGGACCGGGACGCCGGGCGGACTTCCTTGCGCGGACTGGTCGCCGAGCCGCCCCGCAGCACGCGGAACGTCCCCAAGGCCGGCCCTTGCGGGTCCGTCTCCTCCACGCCCGCGTAAGAGTCTGCATACCGGTCTTGGCACCATTCGGCGACGTTTCCCAGCATGTCGTACAGGCCCCAGGCATTGTGCTGTTTGCGGCCGACGGGATGGGTCTTCTGCCCGGCGTTTTCCTGCCACCAGGCGTATTGTCCCACGTCCGCGGCCTCGCCGCCGGAGCCGAGCAAGGCCGCGTCCTGGGCGCGGCAGGCGTATTCCCACTCGGCCTCGGTCGGCAGGCGGTGCTCCCGGCCATCCTTTTTCGACAGCCACTTGCAGAACGCGTCCGCGTCGTCCCAGCTTACGTGGGCCACGGGGTGGTCGTCGGTCGGCTCGAAGCCGGGATTCTTCCACGTCTGTTGGCCCCCGCGCCGCTCCGCATCGGTCTTGTGACCGGTCTCCGCGACGAACCGGCGAAATTGGCACATGGTGACCTCGTGGACCCCGAGGTAGTACGGCTTGGTGATCTTCACCGGGTGCCGCGGACTCTCGTCCGCAGGATATGCCGCCGCATCGGAGTCCTCCGAGCCCATGGCGAACTCGCCGGCCGGGATGAGGACGAACTGCACGCCGATGGAATTCGTGATTACCTCCCGCCCGGCCAGAGCGGGGCCGGGCCCGGGCCGGACGCGGCCTGCCTCCTCGCTGGAGGCAACCAGGGCCGATGCCAGCTTGGAAAGCCCGGCCACCAGGGACGGAACCGCGAACACCAGCACCACGGCCAGCGATGCCATTGCCAGGACGCGAAAGAAACCGTGCAAGATGGCGTTCTCTTCGCCCGCTGCCAGGCGCAGGAGTCCGTCCAGGCGCCGGACGATCCCCACCCCCCAGCCGAAGACCCCCCGGGGGCAAGCAGCGACCACGCGCATTCCGCGGCCGAGGAAGCGACGGATCGGCGGCAGCGTGACGTGGGCAAGCCACCTCAGCCGGCGATAGAGCCGGCCGGGGCGCCCTAGCCTTTGGCGGGGCGGCAACACGAGGTCGCCGGCGCCGAGCAGCAGTTGCCCGTCGGGACCGAGCATGTCCTCGAAGACCGGCTCTTGGGGCTCTAAAGGGGGGATCGGCGGAGGAACCGCAGGGGTCGCCGCCGGCGATCCCGCCCCGCTGGCGGGAGATTCGGAGACGATTTCCGCAATTGGGGCGGGAGGGGTCTCGATCGGTATAGGGGGGACGTCCTCACCCGATCCGAGGATGATCGGAACCGGCAGCGCCTCGTCCGAGACGCCGTCCCGGATCTCGGCCCTCCACGGGCTGGGCTTGGGCTGCCGGTCATCCCTGCCGGCGGTGACCGCGCGCCGAAGGGCCGCCAAGGCCGCGCCCACGTCCTTCAAAAGCCGTCTTGCGTGGCCGCGGACCTCGTCTTGCGGACTGATAACGAACTGCTTGAGGTGCTCGTGCCGCTTGCGCGCCGCCTCCCGGATCGTCTTTAGATCGGCCTCATCCGGGTCCACCCCCAGCAGCTCGCGATGGGTGAGGGGCCTGCGGTCGGGAGGGATCTTGAACCATTCCCAGTATGGATCGAACGGCATATCTCCTCATTGTGCTGAGGGGCTACGTATGTTACAAGTGATACAAATAGCGGGGGAAGGCGTACGCTTGGCAGTCTGAGGCGGCTATGAACGTCGTGGGCATTGATCTGGGGACCAGCATGTCGGTGATCGCCCGGCTGGACCCCACCGGCGCGCCGGTCACCATCGCCAACAGCCTGGGCGACCCGCGCACGCCGAGCGTCGTCTACTACGACGACAAGAACCGGAAGGCCGTCGTCGGCCAGACCGCCAAACGCCGCGCGCCGAACGAGCCGGAGCGGGTGGCCGCCTTCGTCAAGCGGGAAATCGGCTCCAAGACCTACTCCCGCACGGTGGATGGCCGGACGTTCCGCCCCGAGACCCTCTCGGCCATCATCCTCCGCAAGCTCAAGCAGGACGCGGAGCGCAAGATCGGGCCGATTTCCAAGGTGGTGATCACCGTGCCGGCGTATTTCGACCACGGCCGGCGCATGGCCACGCAGGACGCCGGACGCATCGCCGGACTGGAGGTGGTGGACATCATCAACGAGCCTACGGCCGCCGCCCTGTCCTACGCCGCATTGCAGGCACAACATGCGGAAGGCACCTGCAAACAACTCCTGGACGTCCCCGGCGGCCAGATGACCGCCCTGGTCTACGACCTCGGGGGAGGCACCTTCGACGTGACGCTGGTCGATCTGCGGGCCAGGCGGTTCCGCACGCTGGCGACCGACGGCGAAGCGGAGCTGGGCGGCAAGGACTGGGACGAGCGGATCACCGCGTACCTGGTCGGCCAGTTCGTCCAGCAGTTCGGTTTCGACCCCACCCAGACCGATGCAAGACTCCGCGAGAAGCTGCAAGGGCTGGCCGAAGACGCCAAGATCCAACTGAGCGATTTCGACCAGGCCGAGCTGGAGGTCGGCCACGCCCAGCAGGTGCTCCGCCGCGTCTTGACGCGCGACGAGTTCGAGCACATGTCGGCCGGCCTGCTGGAAAGCACCCGCATGACCACCGAGAACCTCATCGACAAAGCCGAGCTGGGGTGGGAGAAGATCGACCGCATCCTCCTGGTCGGCGGCGCCACGAAGATGCCCATGGTCAAGAAGCTTCTAGGCACGATGAGCGGCAAGGTTCCCGACGACTCGCTGGACGCCGATCAGGTCGTGGCCCAGGGAGCGGCCGTCTACTCCGGAATCTGTGCCGCCAAGGACGACGACTGCGAGCTGATGCTCCCGGAAAGCGTGATCGAGGAACTTCGCCAGATCGAGCCGATAATCCATCGCAATGCCCATAGCCTCGGCGTGGCGGCGTACTACGGGGACGTCAAGAAGAACTTCCACCTGATCCCCAAGAATACCGAGCTGCCGGCGGCCATGAGCCAGGTCTTCTACACCCACCGCTCCGGCAGAGCCTCGCTGCACGTCCAGGTCTTGGAGGGCGAGGCCGAAGAGCCCGAGCACAACATCCAGGTCGGCGAGTGCCGGATCACGGGGCTGCCCCCGGAGCTTCCGCAGGGCTCGCCGGTCCAGGTCCGGCTGGCCTACGACGGCAGCGGCCGGATCACGGTGATGGCCTTGGACATGACGTACGGGCGGTTCGCCCAAGCGGTGATCGAGAACCACAACCGCTTGACCAAGGAGCAGATCGAGCGGGAGAAGCAGTTCGTCGACAGCCTGGAGATCCAGTGATCCGGGCGGAGGTGAGTGGGGATCATGGTCTTCATCATGCAGTGCGGCAATTGCCATCGGTTCATGATCATGGAGGAGGAATGGTGCGGCAGCGACATGGACTGTCCGCTGTGCGGGGGGGCGATTCACCTGGACGCCGTGGCCCCGCCGAGCCAGGGCGGGGAGCCTGCCGCAGCCAAGCAGCCGCCGGTGTTGAAGGCGCGGCCAAAACCTCCTGGCCCATGAACCGACCGCTGCGGCCCGAGGCACCTTCTACTGCCTACTGCCGTCTGCCTACTCTCCCCCCTCCTTCCGCTCGCGCCGCGTCTCCTCCTTCAGGCACCACACCATCAAGGCTATCGGAATGGCATACCGCACAGCCACCCAGAGGAGCGGGAGCAACTCTGTGCTGCTGACCGCAGCGTGGAGGTCCGGAAGCAGCCCCCACAAAGGGATGAAGCAGTACATCCCGGCGGCCAGCGCCGCCCAGGCCGGACCGGTCTTGTCTTGCTTCAGAATCAGCACGCCCCCGATGGCCATCGCCACCGCCAGTGCCGCCTGGGCGATGCGGTGCGCGGTTCGCCCGAAGAACAGACCCACCGCCGGCTCCTGCGAAATCGCGTAGACAAACGCCAGGGCCGCCAGCGCCCCGTAGGCAACGCCCGCAAGCCCGACGGCCGCTCGCCAAGGGTCGCGTTTCAGAAGGCGCCGCACGTCGATCTTGGCCAGCCTCGCCACACGCGACCACCAAGACGCGGGCGGACCGGCCGCTTTGGCCGGCTCGCGCGGTCTGGTGGAGCGGGCCTCTTGCGGCTCGCGCGATCGCCGGGACGCCGTGGTTGGCTCCGCAGTCGGCTCGGCGGGCGCCGACGCGGGGCTCT
>Ga0315279_10009587_pt1 | contig 11515 bp, 8 predicted proteins | sample YL17G06_20_MG_FD_203694 | JGI IMG/M metagenome (GOLD analysis project Ga0315279, IMG submission 203694) | Sediment microbial communities from Yellowstone Lake, YNP, Wyoming, USA - YL17G06_20 | ecosystem: Environmental > Aquatic > Freshwater > Lake > Sediment | place: USA: Wyoming | collected...
TTTGGCTTGTACATGTTTCAGTCCATTGGTAGAATTTTGCCTATTATATTAAACTTTACCCAATCACGCGACCCTTTTTTCAGGGAAGCCATGGATATTTATCTACTTTGACAATGTCACATTAGGTTTGAACTTTAGCCTTGTGCCGCTTACGCAAGAGGCTGGCGGTAGAACGGGAGCGATTGACAAGATGTTTAACGACTTGAGCCTGCGCTTCTTCAGGAGACAGTTGGTGGAGAGGCATGACCGCTCGCAGCATCTCGCGCACATTAGCCGTCGAGAGAGCTGGCAACACTTCGAGTTCAAGTCGTTGAACTAGTTCCGGGTCGCGCTGGCAATCTTTCGCCCAATCGAGCTTGGTCGTGGCGATGAACCACAGTGCACAAGCGGTCAAAGCGATATGGTGCTCCTAGGCAATGTATTTTTGGGCCTGAAACTCATCTGCGCCGACTTCATCTTTGCCATCTTGGATCACCCGTTCGACAAAATAGCGACCACACAGCAGTTCAGCCAGTAATTGCAATGTAGCATCTTCCGGTGCGTTGCTGAAAGCATAGATGTGGTCGCCATTACTCTCGATCCGCATTGCCAGCCATTCTTGATGAGGAGCAATGTCAGGCTGTTTATCATCCCAAACCCATACCTGGCGGGCCGCAAAGCGATCTTCCAAGATGCCCCGTTCGTTGGTGCGAATACGCAAAAGTTGCCAGTGAGAATCTGCAAGCTGCCCAACCTGTTTGACGCTGTACGAGCGCACGTCATTCAGCACCTGGATCTTCTCCACTTTGGGACCCTTTTTGCCAGACTTGGGTTCAGGAACCCCGACAACGGGCTGCTCCAAATAAACCCGCAGATTATTCGGGATCGCTGCCATATACAGCAAGTCTTCTTTACGCAATTCTTGTCGAAATTCGCTACTACGACCATACAACGAGTCACACAACACAGCCCCGAAGGGCAGTTCCGCCGTTTTGGCTCGGCGGATCATCTTCGACCCCAGTTCAGGTTTGGTTTCGAAGCTGGTCCGTTCCTTCGGAACGCCCACTTTCTGGCGTAAAAGGGCATATTCATCCCCAAACCAGACTTCCGGCAGAAAAATCTCGGCATCCACCATTGTCCACAGCGGCCAGGGCTCAAATTTCCAGTTGGCATAGCCCAACGCTACTGCCACCTGGCACATATCCACCTTCCCCATGCGACCATTGTATTGCCGCAGTGCTCCGGCACTCTGCCCGCCTGCCTTCTCATCCGCGTATTCGTCCAATATCAACACACTGCCCAGATGCAGCTCCGGCTTCTCCTTGATCTCTTCTTGGATCTGCTCATAAACCCCCTGCCCACTCCATGGCGAATTCGACATGAAATGCTGCATCGCTTGACCGTCGGCATTTTCCATGCTGTTCGCTATCCCTGCAAAGATCCGGTCACTTTCCATCGTCATTTGCCCTTGCATATATGCCAGCGCATGCTCACTAGTGTCGCGCGTTTTGCTCTTGAACCGTTACTGAAACCGCTGCCAGTGCTCTTGCAGTTTCGAGCCAAGACCCTTGATCTTTTCAATCGGTATTCCCCATCGTCGGGGATCAAACAGGTTTTTTTCTGCATACTCATTCGCTCGGTTGTACCACAATCTGGGTTAATGTGATATTGTCAGACTAAGTACAAACAAGTTAAATCTTGAAAGGTATAATGGTGACATAGAATGCTTACAGGTGTCACCCTTGAGTGAAAACAGCTCCTAATCTGGAAGAACTTTACCAAAAGACCAAAAGCCTCTCTACCGAACCCGCACTCAAATGATATTGCTTTCCAAAGAATGGTTGCTATAATAATTATGGATTCCCCAAACTCGACTCGCACCACAAAACTGTATTGCGATCCAATCTCTTATTCACGTACTGTAACATGGCGAAGACTAACGAAAAGTTGGATTTTCAGAGGCAAAATGATGGTTTAGAGGTATTAACATGAGTTGCAGAGTTCTCTTTATTAGCGGATCCTTTGGACTTGGTCATGTGAACCGTGACCTTGCCATCGCTAATGAAATGCGCCGGATTTGTCCTGAGATCGAAATCCACTGGCTGGCAGGCTCACCGGCCTGCGAAGAACTGGAAGCTGCTGGCGAGGCGTTCGCGCCCGAACAGGCAGCATATCGAGGGGAGACAGAGCTCGCCGATTCAACCTCCCACAAAGGTCAGCTCAGCCTCACAGCTTATGTATTCCGAGCGATGATATCCTGGATGCATAATGCCCATGTCAGCGCGATTGCCACATCCCGGGGCGGATATAACGTCATCGTTGGGGATGAAACGTATGAAATCTTGATAGCCAACCTGTTAGGCTTTTACAGGTTACCGCCGATTCCCTTTATTGTTTTATACGACTTCCTGGGCATGGATGTTGTTTCTAAAAATGTTTTCGAGAAGCTCGGTACGTGGATGATCAATCTATTATGGTCAAACGCATGGCGTGTGACAACTCGGGGACAAAATGCGGCGGTATTCATCGGAGAGAGTGAGGACGTTGCCGACCGGTCTTTCGGTTGGCTAATGTCCAATCGACGCCAGAATGCCGATAAAACCATTGAGTTTGTTGGTTACGCGTTTCCCTTTGATAAGAAAGATATTCCTCCAATGGATGTCGCGAGGCGAGAGCTTGGATACGGCAAAGAACCACTTGTGATTTGCACGGTGGGCGGCACATCCGTTGGCCGGGACCTTCTTGAGCTATGTGGGCAGGCATCTCCCATCGTTGCGGCTCGAGTTCCTGGAGTTCACATGGTCCTTGTCGCAGGGCCACGGATCGATCCGAAATCGCTTGCTGTTCCTAAGGAAATCGACTGCCGGGGAATGGTGCCCGGCTTGTGGCGGCACCTGGCTGCTTGTGATCTGGCAGTCCTCCAGGGTGGCGGCATGTCCACACTCGAAGCTGAGGTGCTGCGAGTGCCTTTCCTGTTCTTCCCTGTCGAAAACCAGGCTGAGCAGCAGGTTACCGTTGCAAACCGCCTGGCCCGGCACAAAGCCGGAGTACGTATGTCGATCGTTGATACAAGTCCCCAACAACTGGCCGACGCCATTGTTGCTAATCTCGGCGTCCAAGTCTCTTATTCAAATATACCAGCCGAAGGTACGCACTTAGCAGCGAAGCGGATACTGGAACGCGCTGGAATCCGCGACCTTAACTAAGATTAGTTATTATGCACTCTCTAATGGAACCAGCCATCAGGGAGGCTTTTCTATTATATATTTACCCTCTATTTTGACAATGTCAGAATGTGACATTGTCAAAATAGATAGAATCGTAATAAAACAATACAATTAGGAAGCGTATTATTGTACAGATACTCATAAACCGATTAGCCACCAATACGGTGAGTGATTTATACTGTAAATCGAATATCGCCTCAGGGGTTATGCTTCCCGGAAGGTGGTTGCCAAGACACCATGCATAAAGTAGGGGTTTAACCTCTGACCCGTGATGGATGTGAATACAATCCGTTTCACCTTCATCGAGGGTATCGAGCACTACTTTTACTACTTTTTTGTGTAAAAGTATGCAAATGCGATTGCGAAGCCAGCCATGATGATCACATTGACCCAAAATCCTGCTGGCTGTCCGGCAAAGAGAAGACCATACAATCCTAATAGGGCAACGAGACTTGTCCAAACAATCTCAGCTAAAACGACAATTTTCACCTTGTCCCATTCAGCAGCCCTGTAGCAATACCAGGAACTTACCGTGAAAGCAAGAACAGCTGCACCAATCATCCGCCAAGGAAATTGATCTTGAACCTGTATTCCAAACCAGCCCATAATCGTCTCCGGAATAAACAGGTAACCCAGACCGAAGACAAGCCCGACGATGAAATGAACCAGAAAGAGAGTTTTCAATCCGGATGAAATCTTCATACCAGCCTTCCTCCTTTGTTTCAAAAAAACCGTTGATATATCATCAGCGGCCTGGATAAAACCTGCTCGAAGGTGCTGTGCCGACGAGGTGAAACGGATTGCACATTCATTATAGGTCGGATAGAGGTAAAGTCAACTGGTTGGCGAAAGGGGAAAATCGATTTACATATTGAAGTCAACCCTAAAAAGTGCTATAGTATTTCATAGATGAATGATTTGGGGAGCCACCTTACATAATCGAGCCATATTACCTAAAGAGAATATAAAAGTATCAGGAGATACATCATGACAATTGAATTACCTCAATTGACACTTCAACAGAAGTGGGAAACTGCTGAGGCAAATTTGATTTACTTCATTGTTTGTGGCATAACTTATGCCAAATCTCATGGACAAACCGCTGAAGATTTTGGCACATGGGCAGGTCAAGATGCTGCACCCTTTTGGGATGAAGAAAAAAGCAAAGGCCCTCTAGGTCTTATAGAAGGAATTTCTACTAACAAACAGCAATTTCACGGCTTTGAAATGGAAATACTGAGTGAATCAGAAATGAGCATTCAAGCCAGAATGAAATTCTTTGGCGAAAACTTGATCCACCAATTCTTCAAATCAGAAGTCAGCGTGGACGAGTATATTCAATTTTTTGATAAGAAATTGGTCGCTATAGCTGATTACATGGGATTGGTATATCGACAACATTTGGAAGGGGATTGGTTAGTCTTTACTGTCACTAAGAAGTAGAGATAAATAGCAGTAATCCATAGAATAAATAATTCAGACATAGAAGCACTGATTTCCAAAACAAAGGAGGAGAAATGAGAGTCCAAAAATCAATCGAGGTCAATGTTCCAGCCAACAGAGTATGGCCTTTCTTCGTTGAACCTGAAAAGATCATGCAATGGTGTATTACATTCAAGAAGTTCGAGTACACCAGTGATCAACATAGCGGTGTTGGAACACCTGTTTACATTGAGGAACAAGCAGGCGGGCCTTTAATGAAAATGAGGTTTGAAATCTCCGAGTGGAAAGAAAATGAGGCGGTCGCTCTACGGATGGTTTCTGGTCCTATGATGAAATCCTATGAGCAATTCTGGAAACTAGAGCCCACTCCATCAGGTAGTCGCATTAATTTCATGGAGGATATTGAGTTCTCATTGGGGGTTATTGGAAAGCTGTTGGATTCAATAGAGGCCAGGAGTTCTGCGGGAACCATTGATAAGATGCTCGCTAAACTCAAGACCTTAGTTGAAGGCTGAAGGGGAATATCGCTAGGATTGATAGTCATCATTCGCTATCCAGCGTTTTGAGCGTTGAGTCTCTCTTCGCTAAGACTGGTGGCAGCTAAACCACAAGCCGTTGAGACCAGGATATATTCAAGCTAATCAATCTTATAGATACTATAATTTACCGGGAGTCTGTAGAATAAATAGGCAGGCGGTGTCTTAGAAGGAACATAATGGTATTTTCACTTGAAAAACTTTTCGTAGATGTCTTCGCTCCTCAGAGCGGCGAGATCGTGACGATCATATATGATTTGCCACATGACGATATTCACGATACGGAAGAATGGAGCGATCGGCGTCACATGGTGGAAGAATGGCACCAGGAGATCGCGCAGTTCTCCTGGAAGTACGGTCTGCAGATCAACCCTCTCATCACGTATGATGCCACTGGTGTGCATAACAGTGACCTACCAAAGTATGGTGTACGCGAAGGGAAAAGAGTCCTCCTTGACGACATAGCGAGAGACTCTACCATCATTATCTCAATGCCCCAATTTTCAGCCTCTGCGCCGCTGATTACCTTCACCAAAAAGTATCCAACCTTGCGCGTAGCTAGTTTACCAACCGTCAATAGATCGATGCAGGAGACAGGACTATCTGCAGATTATGACCAGATCGCCAAAACCTGTGCCAGGCTCGCTCCAATTTTCAACCAAGCCAATGGTATCGAAGTTACTTTCTCAACTGGACATAGCTGCTATTTCGATATATCTGACCATAAGCCCGTCATCCAGGACAACGGTCGTTTGCACCCGGATGCAGATAAAGATGCCTTTCGCCTAAGGAATCTTCCATCTGGAGAGGTATGTGTCGTACCGAATGAGAGTACTGAGAGCAAAACACAAGGTGAAATCCCGGTGAGTTATGGCAGCGAATTGGCTGTAATGATCGTGAAAAACAATCAGATTATCGATGTCATGGGTGATGGTCCGATAACGACTGAGAAACGTGAGCAGTTTCAAGCTGAGAAAGCTTTGCGCAACATTGCCGAGGTAGCCATTGGATGTAATGACAAGGCAGAGGTCACAGGAAATATATTGCAAGACGAGAAGGCAGGCTTTCATTGGGCCTATGGACGAAGTGATCAACTTGGTGGAACAGTAGGTCCGAAGGATTTCTCTGAATCGAACAAAGTGTCCCATCTGGACATCGTATATGCCAAAGGGAATCCCATTGTTTGTGAACGTCTGGACTTCATCTTCCCAGATGGAACGATGCGGACAGTTATTCGGGATGGTGTTCTGAGCATTCAAAGTGGAGCGTGAATGCGCCTAACAAGTGGCTGGAGTGAACGGATGCTTCGGTGGTATGGCTATTGCAATGCGAGAGGCGTGCAAGAGCCTCGCTGCTAACGCAAATCATAAGGTTGCAGAGGTCCATAAGCTGTTAAACCACTAAATCATAGCTAACCACTTAGATAAGCGTGACTAGTCGCTATAAGGTCTGCTGCTATTCTCTTGAGGTTGAAAGTCTAGCAAAGTGATTGGCACATTGCTCTAAAAGCAAAAAAGAACCAGCTTATTCAAGTAGTTTTGTAGGAAAGGAGAAACATATGAGCGCTCTACCTGCTATACCCAAAGAAGCACCCGACCCTGAAGCTTTGATGGACCTGCTGTTCGGGAGCGTCTCAGTCCCTTTTGTCAAGCTGCCAATCCTTAGGGCTGGCTTAGAACTGGAGGTGTGGGCTAAGATTTCGGCGGGTCACCGGACAGCAGAGGAGATTGCCTTAGCTGCGAGAGCAGATCCAGGCGGCATGCGTTGTCTGTTGGACGCCCTGACCGTGATGAAGTTATTGGAGAAGGAGGCTACGGTTTACCGCCTGCCAACCTGGGCAGAATATTATTTGCTGCCTGGTAAGCCAATCTACCTGGGAGATTTTGTCCTTGAATGGCTTGCCTGGGAAAAGCACGGCCGGCTGGCGGAAGCCATTCGTACTGGAAAACGACCCATCATCCCTGATGTAACCCATGCAGAGTCTGTAAGCCATTTCATACCGTTCTATGCTATCAGAGGACTGGCGCCGCAACGTTACATCCAACGGTATGACAGCTATTGGAAGGCGCTGCAAGTTGAGCCTCGTGAGGGATTGCATGTACTCGACCTTGCCTGCGGAGCAGGGATCGCAACAATATCACTAGCAAAGCAGCATCCTGGCGTTCGCGTGGTACTCCAGGATTGGCCCGCCATGCTAGGAATCGCTCAGGAGTCAGCCCGAAAGCTGGGAGTAGAAGAACAGATCATTATGCTTCCGGGTGACATGTTTTCATTGGATTATGGCCAGAACAAATTTGACATTATCAGATTGGGCTTCGTCACCTACTTTTTTGGATCGGATGACCTTGTGAAGATGTTTCAGCGGGTGTTCACGGCACTTGTACCAGGAGGAATGTTGGTGATCGAAGCACCACTAAGTGATGAAGGCCGCTGCGAAAACGAAGAGGCAGTGCTTGACGGTCTGTGGCTATTCGCTGTGTGCACCAGAGGTGATGTTTACTCATTTTCGGATTACAAAAGCTTCCTAGAACAAGCCGGGTTTGATAGTGTAACCCAAGTCAAGGAGGACCTCATCAAGGCAGTAAGATAATAACATTGCACGTGCGGATGATGCAATGGTCGGGTAAGAAACTATCTATCCAATTGCAGAGTGTGCCCAACACTGGCGGATAGCGTGTAAGGTGTAAATATTCCGTCCATTCAGAATGCACAAAAAAATCTCATTAACCCAACAGTAATATCTAAAAAAGTCTAAAGATGAGTGAAGTAACCAGGACAGGTTTCTTGATCAGGGGAACGAAAAAGAATAGTGAAGGCGATGTTTTTCATGGACATCATTTGCATCAAATCCCCATGTGGACAGGTTTGCAGATCGCCTTCCTTGCTTCATACCGATGCATAACGGGGAACAATTCGGGAACAATTCGGGTACAGATATGCTAGAACAGTATGGTGATTTTGGCACAAAATAGACGTAATAGACGGCTTTTTCCCCCTTTTCCCCTAACTGCTCATCTATCGCACTGAAGAGGCCGCGGGTTCGAATCCCGCCAGGTCCACCTGATTACCTGTCCTGGCTTCTTGACTCATCCACCAGCTATGTTGGGATAGTAGAAGCGGTTTTTGCTAAACTTTAAACCCTTTTTCCCACAAAGGCATTTCCAAAAGAACTGTTTTTAGGAATATGAGCTGTTTATAAACGGCTACTAGCGACTCGATATACCAACCCGAATATCGATTTGGGCTGGATATGGTGGTTGTGAGGTATATTTTTATTATTTTGGGTATTGACAGAGTGACAGTTTAAATGTACACTAATGTATAATGACGGTACATGTACACAAGATATACATGTATACATATAAACATGTTCACCGCAATACATATAGACTTTGTATTACGCAATTATGAGCATAAAACCACTTTCTGACTACGACCTACTACCAACATACATCCGTGTGGCCGATGATTTGCGTTCAAAATTAGGAACGCCAGGATTTGAAATTGGTTCTTTACTGCCAGGTGAACATGAAATAGCTACCCAATACAATCTCAGCAGAGGAACAATACGCCGTGCGTTGAGTATTTTAGAGACTGAAGGTTTACTAAACCGGCAGCCGGGACGAGGGACTCTTATTCTGCCTCCTTCAGTACGGACTGAAAACTCAAGACCTAAAGTTGCTATTGTGTGGACAATGTTGCGCTGGATGGGAATGGACATGTTTAGCGCACTGGAGGAGCAGCTCTCCGCAGCGAATTGTGAAATCATATTTCGTTCATCCCAGCACGATCATGAAAAAGAATCCGAAATTCTAACAGGGCTGCTCAATTCTGATGTCGATGCCATTGTGTTATATAGCACCGGGCATCCCGACAACAATCATCTGTTACAACAGCTTCAAAACCAAGGGAAAAAAGTTGTTTTGCTCGACCGTTTCATTCTAGATCAGAGCGACACTTTAAGCTGGGTCACATCTGAAAACGAACAAGGTGCCTATGAGCTTACACGCCACCTGATTGAGCTAGGTCACAAGCGCATTGCCATGATTATTCGAACGCCAGAACATCAGCTCGAGCGAGTTAGCACCCTGGTTGAGCGTGAAAATGGTTATCTCAAAGCGATAAATGAGGCTGGACTCGAAAAAATACTAATGAAAGAATGTTGTATTTTTGATGAATCCCGTGATGAATATGGTCAGGAAGTCATTGAATTCATTATTTCCCAGCAACCAACTGCGATTTTCTTTCATAACGATGCATCCGCCTATCGAATGTATGCAGTGCTCAATCAAAATGGCATCCGAGTACCGCAAGACATTTCAATTGCTGGATTCGATGGTTTAGACTTGTTTTCCGATCTACTATCCTTCAGTTTAACAACAGTGGAACAAGATTTTTATGGCCTGGGCAAGGAGGTCGGTAAACTAGTTCTCTCACTCATACAGGATTCTGATTGTCAATTAAGGCAAATAAGACTACCGGTTAAACTTCGGGTCGGAAGCACTACAACCCATCCTCGGCAGGATGCTGACTCTCGCAAATTAATGCCCCAACTGCCGGGAACCGATTAACGGTTGATTTAAATATCGTTTGTTTACGCATATATTTTATATCTTATATGCATCTGGAAGCTCGCTTATTGGCTGAGTTCTGTTTTGGTTGCCTAAAAACATTACCGATTTTTATAAAGGAGGTGGTTAATAATTTTGCGATAAACAAGTAAGGTACGACCAGATTCTGCATTCCAAACCACTTAATTATTAGATAGGGAGAAGGAAAACATGAACAAGAAACTATGGACACTGATTATCTTGCTGCTGATCGCATCCATGATGTTGGCGGCCTGCAAGAAGACGACAGAAACCACCCAACCCCCGGTGAACACCGTAGAGCCGGGGAAGACCGCACCGCCGGTCACACTAACGATGTGGACCTGGAAAGCTTTTCACGTTCCAGCCCTCGAAGCTTTGGCAAAGCAGTACTATGACAAAACCGGTGTAACGGTTAAGATTGAATTTATCACCCCGGATGATGCATACCGCACTCGTCTCCAGACCGGTTCTCAATCGGGTGAGCTGCCCGACATCATCTCATATTGGAGCGGGGGACACTGGGATGAAATTGTGGCCAGTAGCATGGTGTTAAACATCACCGACCAAGTTGACAAGAGTTGGGCTTCTTCATTCCTGCCTGGCACCTTTGAAAATACGTCCGTTTTTACGCAAGCGCGTTATGATTCGTGCCAGGCCAATGCCAATTGCCCATCGAAAGACCGTCAAGTTGGCGACGTTTACAGCGTGCCCTTCACGGTTGGCTCCTTCGGCATTGTATACGTCAACAAGACGATGATGCAGGCGGCCGGCATCGATCCCAATTACGTTCCCGCCGATACCACTGAGTTCGTGGATATGTTGGCAAAAATCCAGAAGGCCACTGGGAAAGGTGCTACAATTGGTGGCAAATTCACCGACATTCTCCGCAACTGGATTGTGAATGACTGGGCGATGACCAATTGCGGCGTCGAGAAATACGTTGCCTCATTGAATGCTGACCCAGACGCCACCTTTACGGCGGATTGCGTTCAGCAAGCTTTTGGCGCAATCGGCGTGATGGAGAAGGCCAACGTTTGGAATCCTGGCTTCCAAACCCTGACGATCGATGAGGCCGATCTCTCCTTTGCACAAGGCAATGCCGCTGCTGATTTTGGCGGCAGCTTTACCCTTGGGTTCCTGCTTGCAAATGGGATGAAGCCGGAAGACATTGCAGTGATGACGTTGCCCCCACTGCCCACCTCCTTACAAAAGCCAATCGCGCTCTCCCCGTTCTCTTTGATCGACATTATGGTGTCCGCTCAGTCTACGCACCCCAAGGAAGCTGTGGATTTCATCCGATTCCTGACGAGCCCAGAAGCTGCAGCGACCTTTGCAAAGATGACGGGTGACTTGCCCGGCGTTGGAATCCCAACCGATCCGGCCGTTGTGGGCGATGTGATGTCTCGTTTGGCGAGTTTTTACGCTACTGCATCTGAGGGATACCGCGCCACTGATACATGGACCAATGGTATTAAAGCTGGTAATGATGTATGGGCAGCGTTGGATACTGTTTGCTGGCACCAGATTACCGGTGAAAGCGACCTGCTTACCGATCTCAAGGCCGCAGATGCGGCTGCTAAAGCTGATCGTACAAGCCGTGGTGAAGCCGTAGCACCGCCGGTCACACTAACGATGTGGACCTGGAAAGCTTTTCACGTTCCAGCCCTCGAAGCTTTGGCAAAGCAGTACTATGACAAAACCGGTGTAACGGTTAAGATTGAATTTATCACCCCGGATG
>Ga0315279_10009589_pt1 | contig 11512 bp, 10 predicted proteins | sample YL17G06_20_MG_FD_203694 | JGI IMG/M metagenome (GOLD analysis project Ga0315279, IMG submission 203694) | Sediment microbial communities from Yellowstone Lake, YNP, Wyoming, USA - YL17G06_20 | ecosystem: Environmental > Aquatic > Freshwater > Lake > Sediment | place: USA: Wyoming | collected...
TCGATTTTTCGGGAAGCAGCCCGCAGACTGCCGGCAGCATCAACGCCGTCTACGCTGTCACCTACTCGGCGGTCTTCTACGTGTTCCGTTGCCTGATGGCCTCCGGCCCGGCGGCCGAAGACGTCCCGGCCACCGCGGGATTGATGGCCCCCATTACCGTTCGTGCTCCGGAAGGCTCGGTGGTCAACGCCCGGCTGCCGGCGGCGGTGGCCGGCGGAAACGTCGAGACCTCCCAGAGAATCGTGGATGTTGTCTTTCGGGCGCTGGCCCCGGTCCTGCCCGGCCTTGTTCCGGCAGCGAGCTCCGGCACCATGAACAATCTCTCCATCGGGGGAATTGATGCCCGCAACGGCAAAGCGTTTGCCTACTATGAGACGATAGCGGGGGGAATGGGCGCACGGCCGGGCGCCGACGGCGCCAGCGGCATTCATACCCACATGACGAACTCGCTCAATACCCCGGTGGAGGCGCTGGAATACTATTATCCCTTCCGCGTGCGCCGCTACGCCTATCGCCGCGGCTCGGGCGGCGGGGGAAGATACCGCGGCGGCGACGGCCTGGTGCGGGAGATCGAGTTCCTGGCGCCCGTCCGCGGCACCATTCTTGCCGACCGCCGCCGCACCGCGCCCTACGGGCTGGCCGGCGGCCTCCCCGCCAAGACCGGCCGCAGCCGGATCCTGCGGGCTGACGGCCGGATCGAGAAACTTCCGGGCAAATGCAGTTTCGAAGCGGCGGCTGGCGACGCCGTGCGCATCGAAACGCCTGGCGGCGGCGGCTGGGGGCTTCCGGAGACCTGAGACCTGGGACCTGAGACCTGAGGCCGGCAATCGTTGCTTCTCAGGTCTCAGGTCTCAAGTCCCAAGCCCGACTTTATGGAATGGATAGCAGCGAGATTCCTGGAATTATTCAGCCGCTTCGGCTACTGGGCCGTTTTTTTCGGCGTGATGCTGGAGAATGCCGGGCTGCCCGTGCCCGGCGAAACGATTCTGCTGTTTGCCAGTTTTCTGGCCTGGCGGGGCGATTTTCGCCTGGCGCTGGTAATTGTTATCGCCTGCTGTGGCGCGACGCTGGGCGACAACATCGGGTTTGCCATCGGGCGGCGCGGCGGCCGGCCACTGCTGGAGCGCTACACCGCCAGATCCAAGCATCTCCACAAGCGGCTGGTGCAGGCCGAAGGCTTCTTCCGGCGGCATGGAAGCTGGACGGTATTCATCGCGCGCTTCGTGACCGGGCTGCGTGTCTTCGCGGGACCCCTGGCCGGCGCGCTGCACATGCCCTGGCCCCGCTTCCTGTTTTTCAATTTCTCGGGCGCTGTTGTCTGGTCTGCCGCGATCTCCCTGGCAGGGTATTTCTTCGGCAGCCAGTGGGAACGCCTGATCCACATCATCAAGAGCGTGAACGCCGGCATCCTGGCCGCCGTCGCGCTCATCCTGTATCTGCTGTGGCGCCGGCAGTCACGCAGTCATCCGCATGGCACAGATTGATTTCCTCTGTTCTGCTCGGTGCAATCTGCGCCATCTGCGGCTGAGGTTTTTGGTTCTGTCGCGGCTCAACCCAACAGGGTGGCGAATTCGACGAAGCAGTTAACCACCTGGGGATCGAACTGGCGGCCGGAATCGGCCTGGAGGCGGCGCAGGCCCTCTTCCAGGGCCAGGGCCGCGCGGTAGGAGCGGGAGGTGGTCATGGCGGCAAAGGCATCGACGGCGGCCACGATGCGGGCGCCCAATGGAATTTGCGGGCCGCGCAACGCGCCGGGGTACCCTTGGCCGTCCCAACGCTCGTGATGGTGCAGGATGTACAGGCTGGCGCGCTCCAGGCCGGGAATGACGTGTGTGACTTGCCAGCCGAACTCCGGATGCCGCCGCACGATGGCCCGTTCTTCATCGCTCAGCCGCGACGGCTTGTGCAGGATGGCGTCGGGCACGCCTACCTTGCCGATGTCATGCAAGGTGGCGCCGATCTCCAGGTCCTCCATCTCGCGGTTCGGCATCCCCAGGCGCTGGGCCACGGCCAGCGCCAATTGCACCAGTTGGGTGCTATGCACGCCGGTATAGAGGTCCTTCAGATCCAGCAACTGGATCAATCCCAGGACGCAGCCGCGGCGCACACTGTCGGCATATTCGTCCACGCGGCGCTCAATCCGGGTCCAGCCCTGTGGGAACTGGGCCAGGACCGGATCAGTAGCCCGAAAGAGCCTGGAGGAGATCGATGCGCCCATAGCCGAGACCGGCTCCTTTACTTTCGGCCTCGTCCGCCGACCGCAGGATGCTCCAATCCACCCAGTATCCCCGCAGGCCGCGCTGCATCAACAAAGCCGCTTCGCCGGCCACTTGCGGGGTGCTGAACGAAGTCCCCCAGAACGCGGCATACTTGCCCCCGGGGAACGCGGTAATAATGCCGGCGCCAGGGGCCGCGACGGATACCGCGCTGCCATAATTGCTGAAGGCCGCGCGGGTATCGTCGAAATTGGTGGCGGCGATGCCCAGCACTTGCACATAGGCCGCCGGGAACAGCGGTACGCGGCTGTTGTCGTTCCCGACCGACGCCACCATCACCACGCCCTGCCCGTCTGCGTAAGCGATGGCATCCTTCAGCCCCTTGCTGTCGCAGTCGCAACTGAAGCTCATGTTGATGACGTCGGCGCCCTGATCGGCCGCATAATAAATGGCGCGGATCACGTCATACATCTGGCCGTTTCCGTCCAGGCCGAAGGCCTTCAGCGGCATGATCTTGGCTTGCGGGGCCACCAGCCGGAGGATGCCGGCCACCCCCGTCCCGTGCCCGAACATGGCCGGCAGGCCGTTCAGAACCGAGACCGTCGATTGGTTCAGCACCGAAACCGTCGATTGGTTCAAAACCGACACGGTCGATTGGTTCAGATCGACGTTTTCGTTCAGGACCGAAACCGTGGATTGGTTCAGGCCCGCGAAGACCGAAACATCGTTACTGTTGCTGAGGAAGTTGAAACCCGGCATCAGGGCGCCGCGCAGCGCCGGGTGGTTCGGATCCACACCGTTGCTGATGTCGGCAATCACCACGCCGATTCCGGTCGAGATCTTATGAGCGGCGTCATTCTGGATGACGCGCATGGCCGGCTGCGCCAGGTATCCGCTGATCACCGTGCTGCCGTAGAACTGGGCCGGCTTGAAGTTAACCAGAGCATTCAAAACCGATACCGTGGATTGGTTGAGGACGGAAACGGTGCTTTGGTTCAGCACCGACACGGTGCTCTGGTTGAGAACGGCGACCGTGGACTGGTCCAGCGCGACCGGCGCGGGCAGAGAGGCGCGGATATTCAGCTCGGCCGTAACCACGGAGGACTCGCCGCCCAATGCCGCGGACACCGCAGCGCCGGAAGCGCCGGGAGCGGCCCGCAACCGGTAGAGATTGCGTTTCGCGTCAACCGCGACAACATTGAGCTTGTAACGTGCCAGCAGGCTGCTGTCGATCGCCGACGAGGTTCGCACCACCAACTCGTCCTGGGCCCTTGCCCCGCCCACCGCGGCCAACACGGCCGCCACCAGGATCAGCATCAACCGATAAGTTCGTCGCATTGCCATAACGCAACTCCCTGCGCGTTGTCAGTTTCTTCCCTTAATCGACGACGGCGGCGGAGGGGGGACACTCGATTCGGACCTGCCTGTCCGGGCAAAGCAGGCATACCGTCATTTCCCGTCGCGGCGCACTCTGGAACAGGAATTCGCCCTGCCGGTTGGTATGGGTGCCCATAACGACGCGGCCGCCATCCAGCAGCAGGACGGGCAGGCCGCTCAATTGCTCCTGGCTTACGCTCTTGCTCTGCACTTGTCCGGTGATCGATTGCGCTGCCGGGTCTTCCAGGGGTTCAATGTGCATGTCCAGCAGAAGCTCGCGCTCCGCGAAGACCAGGTGCCGATCCAGGCGCAAGGCGCCGCGCACGCCGACCGGAAGCGGCTGCAGGCAGCTATCGAAGACCAGGCGGGCGACCTCAGCCAGGCCTGCCAGCGGACGGACTTCCGGTTGACGAACCGCCCGGAACACGGCGCGCGCCCGCTGTTGCACCTCAGCCGGCGGAGTCGCTTCCCGGTCGCGCCGGGTCACCTCCGCCAGTTGTTGTGCAAACGCCAGGCCTCGTCCGCAGGCCGCGCAGCCCTCGCTCACGTGCGCTTCCAACCGCTCGGCCATCCGCATGGGAAACCTGCCGAGTTGATAAAGCACAAACTCCGTCAGTGAGAAATGGCGCTCTTTCATGGACTTTCTCGTGGCTCCAGAACTGAGTTTCCGTATCCCCAACCCATAAAGGGCCCCTCCGGGCCACGAAAGTATAGGGCCGAGAAATTCTTTCCCGCTTATCGAGCGGGCCGTCAGTCTCTCAGCGGGCGAGACGGTGGTCAATGGTACGGAGGTAACCGATAGTACGAAAGGGCTAAAGTGTGGTTTTCGGCAGTCCGCGGCTCAAGGCGGGTCCAATTCCGGCGCCGTTCACTCCACAGCGCCGCTTCGAAGGGCGGCGCCGCCGCCGTCGCCGGGCGGGTCAAGGTACTGGCATGGAACACGAACCGCGCCGCGCGCTTGATTTGCTGGCGCCCCCGGCGATAGACTCTTGTAAAGCAGGTGGCTTCTATGAACAGCAAGCGGATTCGACTACTCAAAGTTGCGGGGCTCGTGGCCGCGGTCTTGTTGCTGGCCGCCGCGGTGTGCGCCCAGTCGCTGGGCGAGATCGCGCGGCAGGAACGGGCCAAGAAGGGCGTGGCCGCGCCCGCGAAAACTTCCCGCGTTTTTACCAACGAGAACCTCCCGCGCGAGGGAGGTCTGAGCACCAGCGACACGGGCGCCGCGCCCAAGGCCAAGGCCGGCGAGGCGAAAGAGGGCGAGGCGAAGGAAGGCGCGGCCAAAGGCGAAGGCAAAGAGGGCGCGGCCAAGGAAGGCGAGGCCAAGGCCGAAGGCAAAGAGGGCGAAAAGAAAACCGAAGGCGCGGCCGCCAAACCAACCGCCGAAGCGGAGAAGGAGTACCGCGAGAAAGCGGCCAAGTTGCGGGATGCGCTGGCCACCGAAGAGAAAAAGCTCGATATCCTGCAGCGTGAGAGCAACCTGGCCAGCATCCAGTACTACTCCGACCCCAATCGGGCGATGAATGAGCAATACTCGCGCAATGAGTTGAACACCCGCCAGGCGGAGATCGACAAGCAGAAGGCCACGGTCGAAGCGGCCCGGCGGGCCATTTCCAATCTCGAAGACGAGTTGCGCAAGAAGAATCTGCCTCCCGGATGGGCGCGCTGATGTCTGAACGCCTCCTCCTGGTGGAGGACAAAGCCGAGTTGCGCCAGATGCTGAAGCTGGCGCTGCAGAAGGCCGGCTTTCAAGTTCAGGAAGCCGCCGACGGCGCCGAAGCCTCCCGCCTGATCCATTGCCAGCCTTTTTCCCTCGTCCTGACGGACCTGAAGTTGCCCGGCTGTACGGGGCTGGATCTGCTTCGGCAGGTCCAGGAAGTCGATCCCCGCGTTCCGGTCGTCCTGATGACCGCTTACGGCTCCATCGAGGAAGCCGTGCGGGCCATGAAGGAGGGGGCCTTCGACTTCATCCAGAAACCGGTGGATCTGGAGCACCTGAAGATGCTGTTGGAGCGGGCCCTGCTCCAGCAGAAGCTGGTGCGCGAGAACCTGCTGCTGAAAGAGGAGGCGGCGGCGCGGTACGGCTTTCCGCGCATTATCGCCAAGCACGCCTCGATGGAAGCGGTGGCGCGCGATGTGCAGCGCGTGGCGCCCACGGAAGCCACCGTGCTGCTGCTGGGAGAGAGCGGGACGGGCAAGGAGTTGTTTGCCCGCGCCATCCACCAGCTCAGCCCCCGCCAGGGTCAGCCCTTCGTGGCCATCAACTGCGCCGCCATTCCCGAAGGGCTGGTCGAGAACGAGCTGTTCGGACACGAAAAGGGCGCCTACACCGGCGCCGGCGCGCGCAAGATCGGGAAGTTTGAGCTGGCGCACCGCGGCACCATTTTCCTGGACGAAATCGGCGATCTCCCGCCGGCCATCCAGTCCAAGATCCTGCGGGTGCTCGAGGAACGGAAGTTCGAGCGCGTGGGCGGGCTGCAGACCATCGAAGTGGACGTCCGCGTGCTCGCCGCCACCAACTGCGACCTGCGGCAGGCGGTGGCGCGCAAGCTGTTTCGCGAAGATCTGTATTTTCGGATCGCGGCTCTGCCCCTCGAGATTCCCCCGCTGCGCGAGCGGGGCGACGATATGCTGGAACTGGCCCGCCGTTTCGTCCAGCAGTTCGGGCACGAATTTCACAAGCCGCGAAGCGTGCTGTCCCCGGAAGCGGAGGAGGCGCTGCTGGCTTACGAGTGGCCCGGCAACGTCCGCGAGTTGCAGAACACCATTGAGCGTGCCGTGATTCTGGCCGATCAGGACTGCATCCGGCCCGAGGATTTGAACCTGCGCCTGCCGTCCGTCCCGGCGAAGGCGCCGGAGATCGGTCCCGAGCCGTTCGATTGGGAGGGCTCGTTGGAGGAGGTCACGGGGCGGGCGGTGACCCTGGTGGAGCGTACAAAAATCCTCCAGGCGCTCAAGGAAGCGCACTGGAACAAAGCCCGGGCCGCCGAGAAGCTCGGTATCGCTTACAAGACTCTGTTGGCCAAGGCCCGTTCGCTGGACCTGTAGCCTGCAGCCTGTTACCTCGAATGCGGCATATATCGGTTAATAACACCAACTACGTGCTGTTCGAGCCGGACGAGGAGGCCCTGGCGAAGATCGCCAGCGAGGCCGGCTTTCGCGTCCAGATCGAGAAGCAGGAGCGGGTGTGCCTGATTTCCCTGGCGCCTCAGGTGCGCAAGCAGATGTTCTTCGACGCTGCCGATACCCGGCAGACCGGGCGGCTGGCCGCCGGCCGTACCTTCATCAACGGCGTGAGCGGCGCCGTTTATAACACGCCCTTTGTCCTCGAATCGCTGGCGGGCCCGGGAGTGCGGATCCGCCTGGCCACCGAGGTGCGCTGGGACGTGGCCCGGAAGTATCCCCAAGGCGCCTGTGAGACCTCGGTGCTGATGCTCTTTCAGCAACTGGTTCAGGATCTGGCGGCGGGCATGGTAGGCGTGTGCGGCATGCCCCAATCCGTAGCCCAAGGTCCAAGATCGAAATTGCAAAGTATCTAGCGGCAGCCTACTGTAGACCATCTCGCCCAGCCTTCTGGGGGCAAGCCTTATGTCCTGGCGGCCTCCATCCCGCTGAACACATCCTCGCCAAGGAGTACACTCTTCTCCCTCGTCTCCCAAAAGTCCAAGAGCCACTGGCTGCTTCCCGGCCATCTTGCTATGGGCAAGGCCCCGGACGCGCCGGGTCGCCGACACCGGCCGCACATCGTTGCAAACCTAGTAGCTCCGGAGGGCACTCCACCTGTTTCGAGTGGAAGGACGGAAATCGCAGCCTAGCGCTTCCGCACCTTTCGCAGGAAACCATTCGGAAAGTAGCTCAACAAGTACTTCTTGTCACGACTTCGGTCGGCGACGAAGCTCTTGTCTTTCGCTAGAAACTCCTTGACGGCCTCCATGGGGCCAGGTCCATAACTCCAAAGCACGGGGTGTCCGTTGACGTTGGTATCCTCAGCGACTAGATAATTGTCCACCGTAACCAATCGACTGTAAATCATCAATTCAGCTAGAACGTTGTCCTTGCTGTGATCGGAGTCCAGGACCGCCATTACCCTGTCGTCGGGCTTGACGGCCCTCCGGACCTGGTCGACCACGGCCTTCGAAGTGGAGGAGCCTATCAAATATGTTATGCGCTTGTGCCGCGGCCTGGTGGGATCCTCCTCTATGTCGATAGAGATAACGCGTCCGCGGCCGGTCAGATCGCAGATAGAGGCAAAGAAGAGCGCGGAACCACCCTGTGCCGTGCCCGCTTCGATGATCACGTCGGGTTGGGTCTCGAATATTATGTCCTGGTAGGTAAGCATGTCCTCCGGGATTTTTATTATCGGAACGCCAAGCCACCGAGCCCGAGCTTGTACCACCTCGTGGTAGTGGATCCAGTGGAAGGCGAGAGTGATTGGCGGCGTGATCACGCTGAACGTCAGGTTTCGGACTCGACTGCGACCTGGAAAACCTGGGATGGCCCAGGCCACACTGAGTACGCTGAGTACGAGTACAGCGAGGATACCTGCAAGAAGAATTGAGCGCAGCGCAAGGGAAGCCGCGAGACGCTTCCTGGCACCATTCATACACACCCCCGACGAAGGTTCTGCTGGTCACTCCTGAAGAGCACAATACCTAACGTTGCAGGCCAGGATGACCGCAAAGAACCCCGATCATTATGGCTGGGCGACCCCCTGGAGTCAATGTATGCTGTGTAGCAGGCTGTAGCAGGAGTGGCGTGTTTGGGGGCAGCAGCCTGAGCCCACCTGATACCTGGGGTGTGCGCTTGGATTCATTCCGGTCTCACGGCAATGATTGCTTCGGACCATTCCCGCAGGTTCCATTCATCGAATGCGACATCGGCGGTGATGATGGCGATGCCGGAAGCATCCGGCGGCGGCGTGACCGAAAAGCGCACGGCGCGCTCTTCACGAGCCGGGATCAAGACTCGCAGGGGAACCGCGGTCAGCTTCCAGCCCGCCGGCACATGTGGCGTGATCGTGAACTCCCGGCTGCGCCCAGAATGATTCAGAACCGCCACTTGCAGCTCGATTGCTTTGCCCGCCTGCGTTTCCGCCTGGTACGGATAGAAGCGGGCCCATTGCTCGTCGAGGCCGAAGTTCGGGTCGTCCCACGGGAACAAGTCACGAAGCAGGCGGCGTCGGCGTTCCAGGTTTCCAAGCATCTGCTCAATCTGCTTCTCACTGAATCGGAATGCCGGCCCGACGTGCTGATTAATGAGCAGGGTCCGAGGCGGCAGCCGCTTGAGCAGTGGCAAGCAGTAAGCGAAGCCCCTTTCCGGCTCCATGAAATTGCGGTTCAGCAGGCAATAATCGTCGATCCCGGTCGGCGTGAACGAATCGCCGATGAAGAAGACGGGCTCGGCGTTATCGCGATCAGCAACATTGGACATTGGACCTTCGACCTTGGACCTCTTTTCCACCAGCAGGCCGCCGTGGTAGAGCGTTTGGCCGGGCAAGTGGTAATAGGTAAACTCGAATTCATTCCACTGCTGCTTCTCGCTGTCGCGAGTCGGGCGGACGCTGTGAATGGCGTTGGCCGTTTGCACCGTCATGTGGTACGCCGAGGGGTGCTCCAGGATGTCTCGCATTTCCGCGCAGGCGATCACCGGGCAATGAAATTCCTGGGCCGCGGCCGGCACCTGGTCGGTGTGATCGCTGTGGTAATGGGTGACGTAGATGCCGTCGATTGTCTTGAATCGGCCGTCCTGCTGCAGCTTCTTCAACTCCTGGATGATGCGCTTGCTGCCGCAGTCAACCAGGAACGCGGCGCCCGATCGGGAGACAATCACCCGGGAGTTGGCGATGGGAATGATCCAGTCGGGCAGCTTCTCGGCCGTTTCCGCCGGCGGCATCCAATCCACGGGTTGCTCGCCCAGCACCCGGGCGGCCTGGATGCGGATGCTGTCGTCGCCCCGGTACCAGCGCAACGCATCGATGGTGAAATGGCTGGCAAAGACGGCCTGCAGGCGCTCGACCAGCCGAGTTATGACTGCCTGTGGGCTTTCAGCAACCGAGCCGTCCCGCAGGGCGGGATAGGCGAGCGTCCGCGCACCCTCAGGACCGGGGCTCGCTCCCTGACGGTCGCGGCTCTGTTGCAAACCGATCAGCGGGCCGCGAGCGGGAACCACCAGATCCGGTTTCCACTGCGCGACCGCGCGCAGGCTGCGGATGACGTCGGCGGCGCGGGCCGCGTATCCGTGGTAGGCGTCTTCCTTGGCCTCGGGAATCGCGTCTTGCAGGCTGTAGAGATCGAGGATGCGGCCGTCGCCGTAAATCAGGTCTCCGGTGAAAGCCATGCGCTTGCCATCAATTTCGAGCAGGTAGGAAACGGCGCCACGCGTGTAGCCGGGCGTGTCCAGCACCGGCATGCGAGCGCCTTCCCAGTCGATGGTCTCCCGGCCGCGAACCGCCGTCACCTTCGCAAACGGCTCGGTGAGCACCTTGGTTGTCTGCTGGCTCAGGTCTTTGAAGCGCGCCGTGGGGAAGTTTTCCCAGTAGCGCCTGACGCCGGTGAAAAATTGCCCTTCGGCGGCCGGAACCACGGCTTCGGCGCCGCCCTTGACCAGCGCGGCGCCGGCCCACACAACGTCGCGCCGGTGGTGGGTGAACAGGACCTTATCCGCGGCTGCCGCGGGCTGACGCGGGTCTCCGTAAATGGCCAGCATCCTGCCGTGCCGGCTCACCAGTACCCCATTCACCGGCCCGCGGACCAAGCTGACGCTCGGCGTTATGCGAACGACTTGCTCGGCGCACGCCGCATTGGCCGCGAGCAGCAACATCACAAACACAACGTGCAGCACCCAGCACATGGCGTCATTTCAGCACAAAGCCGCCGGGACACCAAGCGTCCAACACCCGGCGTGTCTGTCCACAATCGACTACACTCGCATCATCGGCTGAGGGCCGGACTGATCTCGGGCAGCGGAGGCGCTGTCGCGCGGATGCGCCGAGACTAAAACCGTACCCCTTTGCCAAGCGCCGGTCTATGATAGAAGCGGAGGCCGGATGCGAGTCGATTACACGGTGCATATCTGGAAAGAGGGGTCGCAGTACGTGGCGCACGCGATGCCGATTGATGTGGTCAGCGCCGGTGGCAGCCCCGATCAGGCGCGCGCCGCGCTCGATGAGGCGGTGCGGCTCTTCCTCTCCACAGCTCAAGAAATGGGCACTCTCCGGGAGGTGCTGGAGGAGTGCTCCTACGAGTTCCACGAAGGTTCCTGGCACGCGCCGGAGTGGGTGGCCGTAGAGCGCCACTCTGCCTTGCTGGGGGCTTGACAGTGGCACACCTCGCACCTGTCCACTGGCGGCGTCTGGAAAAGGTATTCGTTTCAGTTGGTTTCGCCTTTGTCCGCCAGGAGGGAAGCCATCGGTCCTACTCCCGGCCGGGCACGCCGAGGCCCGTTGTCATCCCAACGTACGATCAAGTGCCGGTCTCGATCATCAAGAGCAATCTGAAGACAGCCAGCCTCTCTCGAGACGACTATTTTCGCCTCCTGGAATTCGTGTAGTCCGGCTCGGGACGCCATGCTTGAAGCCGCGGCTAACTTTGAACTTTGAACCTTGAACTTTGAACCTCCGCACCGTGCAGGTCCTGCAGCGCGGAAACGCGGATTTCACCGCGCTGCAGGGCTTCGATGCCGGCCACGGCCGCCTTGGCGCCGGAGAGCGTGGTGATGCAAGGGATACGGCGCTGGGCGGCCACGCGCCGAATGGATTGCTCATCGAAGTAGGAGTGGGCGCCGACCGGCGTGTTAATGACCAGCGAAATCTCCCCGCCCTTCAGCAGATCAATGGCGTTGGGCCGGCCTTCGCTCAGCTTGAAGATGATCTTCACCGGCACGCCGGCCTCGGCGATGACGCCCGCGGTGCCGCGGGTGGCCAG
>Ga0315279_10009590_pt1 | contig 11512 bp, 10 predicted proteins | sample YL17G06_20_MG_FD_203694 | JGI IMG/M metagenome (GOLD analysis project Ga0315279, IMG submission 203694) | Sediment microbial communities from Yellowstone Lake, YNP, Wyoming, USA - YL17G06_20 | ecosystem: Environmental > Aquatic > Freshwater > Lake > Sediment | place: USA: Wyoming | collected...
CGACGCGCTCCAGAAGCTCCCGCTTCGTCCAGGTGCGCCCCCACAGTGTCGCCATGGAATCCTCCTCTGCGATGGATAGGTCACGAGAGAGCTCGATCGCACCTGCGCGGGCGTCTTCACCGCGACGGCGCGGGCGTCTTCACCGCGACGAGGCCGGCCCCGCCGGCTCCTACAAACATATCACGGAACGACCATTCCCCATACCTGCCCCGTGTCGACGCGCGCCGAGCGATGTACATTACGAGACCGACATCCCGCATCCTGTGATCCTCACGGGCTGACCAGAGACGACCGAGACGTTTCGATGCGCGTGCCGCTGTGTGCATCTCTCGCTGTGCTCTGCCTTTCCACCGCCGGGGCCGCGGTGACGCAGCCCTCCGTCTGGCTCCTCGTCACGCACGACGCGAGCGTCTCGCAGCACCTCGCCGAGGAGGTCGAGTACGCCATCCGCGAGCGCGTCCCAGGCCGCGGCGACTGGCGCCCGGCCGCCGAGATCGGGGCGAGAGAGACACTGCACCTCTCTTCGCGGCGCGATCTGATCGCGGCAGGACGACGCACCGGCGCGAGCTATGCCGCCGAGATCCGCCTTGCGAGAGCGCAAGCCACCCTCGGCATGCCGTGGATCGACGCCCAGGCCTGGGTCGTCGCCGCGGATTCCGGCACGTGGGCCGTCGTCACGGGCGGGGCCTGGTCCGCGGGCGATTCCAGCGCCATGGCGCGCCACATCGACCTTCTTCTCGCCCGGCTCGTCCCGCCGACGTACCGCGCTGCGTGCTATGCCGAGCTCGCCGACCCGCGCGTCGTCCGCGACAGCCTCGGCGTCATCCGCGAGGCAACCGTCGACGTTCATCTCTACGCGAAGCCCGACCAGCCGGTCCACTCGGCCGCGGTCACCGGCTACTGGCGCGTCAACGGGCGCCCCGGCGCGGCGGAGCGCCTCCCGGCGCCCGATGGAGTCGCTCACGCCCGGCTCGACGTGTCCACGTGGCTCGCCGCGGATACGTCCGGGCACCCGGTCGCCGACGCCGGGTTCGTCGTGACCTCGGCCGAGTGTCCGGGCGCCACCTACGACTCGCAGTGGCCCCAGCGAGAAGTCGACCGCATGGTGGCGCTGCTGGAGAACGCCCGTGCGGACCTCGACGAGGACCTCGCCTACGATCTGGCCATCGCGCGGGCGCAACAGTTCCTTACCATTCGGGAAGGCGATCTCGCGCGGTACGAGGTGCTCATGAGCCCGCCGGGCGCGCCGAACCGGCGGCAGCAAGCTGTGAGCCTCCTCCGACGCGCGCAACGGGAGCGCGTCCGCCTCGGCCCGCTTCCGGCGCGCACTCGCTCCGACGGCGGGCAATGGATCATCGCCGCCGCCTTCGGCTACGACGTCCTGCCACCGCGCGAGGGAAGCACCAGCGCCGCGCCGGTCCGCTGCGATACGTGTGGCGCGCTCCGGCTCGCGACGGCAAACTCCCGCCGGCTGGAGCTCGGGCTCCTCGTCCGCCGCCACATCGCCGGAGCCGTGTGGCTTGGGACCGGCTTGGCCTGGTCCTATGGGCGGATCACCGTGTCCGGCCATGGGAAGGACGCCCGGAACGTCTCGCTCATCGCGGTCACTTCGTCCCTTTGGGTGCCGCGGAAGCTCGCGGGCGACCTGGTGGTCTACGGAGAGCTCGGCGGGCAGCTCGCGCGGAGGTCCGAGACCACGGGCAACCGCTACTGGACGGACACACGCCCAGTCGAAACGCCTCCCGCCTCCGGTCCGTACTGGCGCGAGCCGCGCGAGGACATGAGCCTTCAGCCCGGCGTCGTCCTCGCTTTCGGCGCAGTCGCCCGCCTGAGCGACTGGACCCCGGCATGGGGATACGCCGACCTGAGCCTCGCGATCGATCGGCTCCGCGCCGCCGACGTCGGGGGCAGTCGCTTCGGCTGGCGCATCGCAGCCCGCGCCGGCGTCTCCCTCTGGCGATGACCGGGCGGTCTCCAGCCCCGTTGCGATCGCCTCCGCCGCGCCCCCATATTCTCGGAACTGGGCCCGCGTCGATGCCCATCCGGTCGCACGGCATCCTTCGGTCTCCACATCTCCTTCCGCGAGGGACGCATGAACATCGTACTCGTCATCTTCGATTCGCTCCGGCTCGACCACGTCGGCGCGTATGGCAACCCGTGGATACGCACGCCGCACCTCGACGAATTTGCCCGCGAGGCGGTGCGCTTCACGAGCGCGTATCCCGAGTCGTTGCCGACGTTGCCCTTCCGGCGGGCGGTGCATACCGGCCAGCGAGTCTTTCCGTTCCGCGGCCACGTCGATTACAAGGGCGACTTCAACGGCTCGCCCGGCTGGGGACCGATCCGCGAGGACCAGGACACGCTCTCGGAGATCCTCGGCGCCCGCGGCTGGCGCACCGCCTTCGTCACCGACACGTACCACCAGTTCAAGCCGTCGAAGAACTTCCATCGCGGCTTCGACGAGTGGGTCTGGGTCCGTGGGCAGGAGACGGACCGGTATCTGAGCGGCCCGCCGGTGACGCCGGAGCGCGTTCGGGCGCACATGAGCGCGGTGTACCCCGGGCGTCCGTCCCTCTTCGGTTTCCTCGATCAGTACCTGCGGAACAACAGCTACCGGATGACGGAGAAGGACTACTACCCGGCGCGCGTCTTCGCCGAGGCGGCGCGCTGGCTATGGGATAACCGCGATGCCGAGCGCTATCTCCTCGTCGTGGATTCCTTCGACCCGCACGAGCCGTGGGACCCGCCGGAGCACTATCGGAAGCTCTACGACCCGGACGACGATTGCCGCAACGTGATCCAGTCGCCGTACGCCTTCTGGCGCGACACGCTCACCGAGCGGGAGCTGCGGCGCATCCAGGCGAACTACGCGGGCGAGGTGACCATGGTGGACCGTTGGTTCGGCCACTTCTGGGAGACCCTCCGCACGACCGGCCGGCTCGACGACACGCTCGTCGTCATCGTGAGCGACCACGGGCACAACGTCGGGCACGACCCCGGCGACAAGGGGCTCGTGAGCAAGCAGGGCCACCCGATGACGAAGGCGGTGGCGCAGCTCGTCGCCATGATCCGCCATCCGAAGGGCGAGGCCGCCGGCACCGCGTGCGACAAGCTCATCTACAATATGGACCTCACGGCGACGGCCCTCGCGCTCGCGGGTATCGAGGCGCCGCAGCCACTCGACGGGCGGGACATCTGGCCGGCGGTGCTCGACCCGTCGGTGCCAACCCGGGAGTACGTCACCGTCGGCTGGGGCCCGCTCGTCACGGTCGTCGACGATCGCTGGTGGTTCAACGCGAGCATCTGGGGCGAAGGGAAGTACCTCAACGACCTCGCGGCGGACCCGAACCTCGAGCACAACCTCGCCGCGGAGCATCCCGATATCTGCGAGAAAATGCTCGCGCGCGCCATCGCTGACGCGGGCGGGTCGATCCCATCGGAGTTCGCCCAGTTCCGCGCGCGGCCCGGCTGCACGCCGCTCTTGCAGTAGGGACGCGATACATCGCGTCCGCCGGGTGGGGTGCCGAACGCGCCCGGGCTGATCGAAGGAGGCGTCCATGACCGAGGCTGCCACTGCGAAGATCACCGGGATGACGCCCGTGCTCGCGGCCGCCAACGTGGAGCGGAGCATCGAGTTCTACCGGCGCGTCCTGGGTTTCGGGGTGCTACGCCGCCACCCAAAGGTGGGCGCGCCGACGTGGGCGCAGCTCCGTGCGGGCGATGCGGCGCTGGAGCTCGTCCCGCGCGCGGCCGGAGATGCGGCCTCCGCGAACGGCATCACGCTCGTCCTTGCGACGGACGACGTCCTCGGCACGTGGGATGCGCTCGCCGCGGCCGGCTGCAAGGTCGGCGAGCATCGGCTCATGTCCTCCGGCACGATGCGGTGCGCCTTCGTGGACCCGGACGGCAATGCGCTTGCCGCCGAACAGCCGGTGGAGCAGGTGCGCATGACGAAGGCGCGGCTCCTGGAGCTGAACCGCCGGGAGCACGACCGGCTCGACGCGCTCGTGGGGCCGCTCGCGGAGCCGGAGATGGTCGAGCCCGGCGTACAGGGCGTCTGGTCGATCAAGGACATCCTCGCGCACGTGGCGGCGTGGGAAGCGCGATGCATCGGGCAGATGGAGGCCGGCCTCCAGGGAAAGGCGTCGCCGCTCTTCGCCTCCCGCGACGTCGATCAGGTCAACGAGCAGATCTGGCGGGAGAACCGCGATCGGCCGCTCGCCGACGTCCGGGCCGGGTTCGATCGGTCGTTCGAGCGGCTGACCGCTGCGGTGGAGGCCGTCGCCGAAGCCGACCTCGTCGCGCCGGACCGCTTGCCGTGGCTCGAGGGGAGCCCGCTCTGGCTCCTCGTCGCCTACAACGCGTTCGATCACTACCCGCGGCACGCGGCGCGCGTTGACGCCTGGCTGCGCGGTCGTCGATGAGGACGGCTCGCGAGGGGAGGCCATCGGCTTCGTTGCTCGGCTCCCGGCGGCGACGTACCTTTTCGGGTTCACGGGGTCATCGGGCCAATCGACGTGGGAGCGCGCCGTGACCGAGCATGCACCTCCGTATCCTCTCGTATCGTACCACGGCGGGCACGCGTTCTTCGACGGCCGGGGTGAGCCGGAAGCGTTCGTCGAGGCGGCCATCCGACAGGGGTTCGCCGCGTTCGGCTTCAGCGAGCACATGCCGCCGCCGGAACCGTACGCGTACGTCGATTTCCCGCCGCACGCCGACGCGATGCGGGTGTTCGACCACTACGTCGAGCGGGTGACGCGGCTGCAGACGGCGTACCGGGACGACCTGCCCATCCTCGTCGGCGTCGAGACCGAGTACCTTCCCGACCAAGAGACCTACGTCGCCGACTTCATCGAGAGCTACCCGTTCGACTACGTCGTGGGCTCGGTGCACTACGTCAGGGGGATGATCATCGACTGCTCGGCGGAGGGCCACCGGCAGGTCGTCGATGCGTGCGGCGGCATGGAGGAGATGGTCGAGGAGTACTACCGGGTTGTGCGAGGGATGCTGGCGATGGGCGTGGCGGACGTGCTCGGGCACCTCGATCTCGTGAAGATCTTCGCGGGCGGGCTGCCGAAAACACCTCGGATACGCGATGCGGAGCGGGAAACGCTCGACGCGGCGATGAGGGCGGGCGTGATCCTCGACGTGAACGCGCGCGGGCTGCGGAAGCCCTGCCGGGAGGTCTACCCCGGCCCGGAGCTCCTCGCTGCGGCGCGCGCGATGGGCTTGCCGGCGACGCTCGGCGATGACTCGCACGCCCCGGACCAGGTGGGTCTCGGGCTTGACCAGGCCGCGGCGGCGATGCGCGCGGCCGGGTACGAGGCTATCACGGCGCTCCTCCTCGACGGCAACCTCGTTGTGCGGCGCGAGCTTTCCATGTCGATCGCTTCGTGACCGGCGCTGCGTGGAAGTGCTCCTGCCGACGATCTTCGGTCGCGCCCAATCCTCGGTTGACGAGCGAGGACCTGGTTCACCATCTTTGAGTGATGGCCGCGGGCTCGAATGGTGCCCAGCGGGCATGAAGGGCGCCGAGAGGAGGCGAGGGACGACGGCGTCGTGCCCGGCGACGGCCGCGTATCCTGTCGATATCCACCACCCCGGACGACGTGCCCGACCTGACGGGCCAAGATTTCCCGCATCAACGTTCCGCCTGCGAGTACCGCGCTGGCGGCGAGGGATGCGCGCGAGAGCGGCTCCCCCGCAACCTCGGTCGAACGGGGAGGTAGTCACACCCATGGCTGCCGAGACCATTCGCTTTCCCGCCGTCGCAGGCCAGTTCTATCCCGCCTCGGCCGCAGCCCTCCGGCGCGATGTCGATCGGATGTTCGCCGGCGCGCCCGACGTTGGCTTGGGGGCCCGGATCGTCGCCCTCGTGGCGCCGCACGCGGGGTACGTGTACAGCGGAGCGATAGCGGCGCAGGCGTTCCGCCAGGTGCAGGGGCAGACGTACGACGCGGTGATCCTCGTGGCGCCATCGCACCACGACGCGTTCCCCGGCGTGTCGATCATGGCGGAAGGCGGATACGCCACGCCGCTCGGCACGCTGCCGATCCACACTGGCATCGCGCGGCAGCTCCTCGAGGAGGAGAGACTCGTTCACTCGACGGAACTCGGCCACCAGCTCGAGCACGCCGTCGAGGTGCAGCTCCCGTTCATCCAGCGCTCGATCGGAACGGTGCCCATCGTGCCGCTCGTCATGCTCGATCGGTCGTGGCCGACCTGCCGCGCGCTCGCGACGCTGCTCGCGAAGGCGGCGCAAGGCCTCCGCGTGCTCGTCGTCGCGTCGAGCGATCTCTATCACGGCTACTCCGAGGTCGAGTGCGGCGCCATCGACGAGACAACCCTCTGCGAGGCCGAACGCGCCGATCCGCAAACCTTCTGCGCGGACCTGGCGGCGGAGAAGGTGCAAGCCTGCGGCGGCGGGCCGATCGTCGTGGCGAAGGAGTACGCGCGGCTCGTCGGGGCGACCGGCGCGCGCGTGCTCGCGCATGCGACGTCGGCCGAGGTCGCCGGCTACCACGGCGGCTACGTCGTGGGGTATGGCGCGGTCATCTACTATCGGGCCGATGCCGCCGAGCGGGCGGGCGCCGTCGAGAAAGCCGCCGAGGTCGCTCCGTCGGCGGAGCTGACCGACGCCGACCGGGCCGTGCTCCTCGACCTGGCGAAGCGCTCGATCCGCGCCGCCGTGACAGGTTGCCCGCCTCCGCGGCCGTCGGACGCGAGCCCTCACCTCCTGGAACCGCGCGGCGCATTCGTCACGATCCATCGCGGCGAGGACCTGCGCGGCTGCATCGGCCAGTTGTACGCGGTTCGCTCCCTCGCCGACACGGTCATCTCCATGGCGCGCGCGGCGGCGACCGGGGACCCGCGGTTCGAGCCGATGTGCCCGGACGAGCTCGACGACGCGCAGATCGAGATCTCCGTCCTCTCGCCGCTCCGGCCGGTCGTCGCGCCGGAGGAGATCGTCGTCGGCAGGCACGGCATCATGATCACCGGCCGCGGTCGCCGCGGCGTGCTCCTGCCGCAGGTGGCCACCGAGCATGGATGGGACCGCGAGACGTTCCTCTCCCATACGTGTCTGAAGGCTGGCCTGCCGCCCAACGCCTGGCGGGACTGCGACGTCGAGATCGAGGCATTCACCGCCGACGTCTTCGGCGACGACGAGCCCATCGGGCGCGACTGATACGATTCTACCTTGGAAACGCTACACGGTGGCCGTAGGGGCAGGCCCCCGTGCCTGCCCCAGGAAGGGCGGCCACGGGGGGCCGCCCCTACGATTGCGTGTGTAGCGGGAACAACGCAGGTCCGTATGACGCCGCAGCAAGGTGCGCCCCGATGCTCCGGGCATGGCGATGGATCCTCCCCCTCATCCTATTGCCATCCGCTCCATTCGTCGCCTCGGGAGAGGCGTTCGACATACGGGAGCGCGCGGATTCCTCTGCGTGGTGCGAGTGGCTGGAGCAAGTGCCCGGAGGGATGGATCAGGGCGATTGCATCAGCGGCGTGTAGGGCACGATTCGCAGAAGGGGCCAGCACGACGAGCGGTAGGGATTCCTCGACTTCGCGGCGGACGCAGCCATCAGCCGAACACGCGCCAGTACCTCGCCGCTCCGCTCGGAATGACGGCGCATCTTCGGTGGTACTGTGCAACTGAACGCGCGCGGTCATTCCGAGCGGCGTCGCCGCAGGCGACGTGAAGCGAACGCGAAGCGTTCGCCGCAGAGCGTTCGCCGGAGAAGCCCTTCGCGCTGGGGACGGAGCCGCATTCGTCGCATGCATGTGACGACCTCCCAAGAAACTGAGGGATTCTTCGCTTCGCTCAGAATGACCGTCGTTATGATGCGCCCATATGGACCCATTCTGAAAGGCGTTCTAAGTACACGCTCGTAGTGACCGTGCACGACCACAAGAGCGGTCGTCAAATGGCCAGAGAGCGGCCCTTCCAGATCGGCCCGTAGCTCCCTCTGTTCGTCAGGACCGAACGATTTCCGCGGGGAAGGTGTTCCCCCTAGTGCTGCCATCGCCCCATGGGGATCGCAGGATCCCCCCATCGGGGTCGCCGGTATCTCTCGCGGCAGCGCCGCCTAGGGGATGGTGGGGAGGGATATCAGTGCTGAGCGTATGCGGGACGTCATGGATCATGTGGTTGACATCCGACCGATGCGTTGCTGCCCAGGAGACCGGGCGGCCCAGGAGTGTGTGCCCGGATGGGGCGCAAGCCCATTCGGAAGCGGCATGAAGCGCGCACTATCAGATGTCGAACGGCGTGACCGCCCAGCGTAACCATCCAACCGGAGGATAGCGGTGAACGATATCATGAGCGCCGGCCAGAGCAAACTCGGCACGCACGAGCGGTCGAGGAAGGATGGTGTCGGCGACGATATCTCCCTTCTCCAGCAGATGCCGTTGCCGCCGATCCAGCAGGCGCCGACGCAGACGATCGAGACGATTCGACGGGGCGAGCTCGTCATCCATGAGATGTACCAGCGCTGGGAGCTCAACAAGATCAACGACTTCCTCGTCTGGCTCTCGCAGCACGACGTGTCCGTACTTCCCTACCGGGAGAGGATAAAGAACGGCGCCGATGGCACGAGGATCTACCGCGTGATCGTGGATGACAAGGACCAGGTGACGAAGAACGGCTTCCACATGTGCGAGCACTACTTCATCGTCGACTGGACCGGGATCACCTTCGTGCTGGCCGAACATCGCGAGGAGTAGCGGGCGTCGCATCCCGCGGGGGAAGACGGTCCTGCCGGGGCGGCGGCTCGTGTCGTGGCCGAGCGAGGGAACATGCCGTGCGCGACGCCGGCTCGACGGGCGCGGGCCGCTTCCCATCGCGTCGTGCCCATGACGCGATGGGGGCAAGCCTTGTCCTCGCCCACGAGCCGAGCGCAGCCTGCTTGACGGGCCGGCGGTAGCGGCCGATATTCAGCTATCCTCAGTGGTTCTGCGGCCCTCGGTTCGGGGGCCATTTGTCGTTTTCAGGGCCGCCCATGACGAACTCGACGCCCCACGAGCGCGTCCTCGTCCTCGATTTCGGCGGGCAGTACGCGCATCTCATCGCCAACCGCGTGCGTCGCCTGCGGGTGTACTCGGAGATCGTGCTGCCGTCGCAGCCGCCGGGGCGCCTCGACGGTGTCTGCGGCCTGATCCTTTCCGGCGGGCCGTCGTCCGTCTACAGCCCCGATCAACCGCCGTACGACCCGGCATGGTTCCGCCTCGGCCTGCCGGTGCTCGGCCTATGCTACGGGCACCAACTCATCGCCCAGGAGTTCGGCGGAGAGGTGAAGGGTGCCGGGCATCAGGAGTACGGCATTGCCCACCTGCACGTACGGAAGCCGGAGGGCGTGCTGCGCGGGCTCGTCAGCGAGGAGCGGGTATGGATGAGCCACGGCGATTCCGTCGTGCGCCTGCCCGACGGCTTCGAGGTGCTCGGCGAGACGGACGACTGCCCCGTCGCCGCCATGGGCGACGCGCGGCGCCGCATCTACGGCCTCCAGTTCCACCCCGAGGTCACGCACACGCCGCACGGCATGGCCATCCTCGACAACTTCCTCTCCCTCTGCTGCTGCGCCCGCACGTGGACCATGGATCGGTTCATCGGCGAGACGGACGAGCGCATCCACCGGCAGGTGGGGGAACGGAACGTGTTCCTCCTCGTCTCCGGCGGCGTGGACTCGGCCGTGGCGTTCGTCCTCCTCGCACGAGCGCTGGGCGAACAGCGCGTCGTTGGGCTCCACGTCGACAACGGCTTCATGCGGCTCGACGAGTCGGCGCTCGTGAAGCGCTCCCTCGACGCAGCCGGCTTCCGCAACCTCCACGTCGTCGACGCGAGCGAGAGGTTTCTCACGGCCGTCGCCGGAGTCGCCGATCCGCAGCGGAAGCGGCAGATCATCGGCGATACGTTCATCGCGGTGCAGCAGGAGGCGGCGGAGCGCCTCGGGCTCGACCCCGATCACTGGATCCTCGGCCAGGGCACGCTCTATCCCGACATCATCGAATCCGGCGGCTCGCGCCACGCGGCGGTGATCAAGACGCACCATAACCGGGTGGACATCATCTGGAAGCTCCTCTCCGAGGATCGGGTGATCGAGCCGCTCGACCAGCTCTACAAGGACGAGGTGCGCCAGGTCGGCCGCCAGCTCGGCCTGCCGGAGGAGCTTGTCCGGCGGCATCCGTTCCCGGGACCGGGCCTGGCGGTGCGTTGCCTCTGCTCGGACGGCGAAGAGCAAGCGATCGACGACAACGTGCGACGCCGCGTCGAGGAGATCGCCCGCGAATTCGACCTCGCGGCGGACATCCTGCCGGTGCGGAGCGTCGGCGTCCAGGGCGACTCGCGCACGTACGCGCACCCGGCGGTCGTCATCGGCGACGCATCGTGGGAGACGCTCGAAGCCGCGTCCACGGCGATCACGAACGGCGTGCGAGCCGTCAATCGCGTCGTGTGGGCGCCGGCAGGCGCACCCGATGCGTCGGAGCTTGTGCGTTCGCTCCGGTCGCGGCGGTGTTACCTCGACCGCGCGCGGTTGGACCTCTTGCGCCGGGCGGACCATATTTCCATGAGCGCGCTCGCCGAGGACGGGATCATGGACACTATCTTCCAGTTCCCGACGATCCTCCTGCCGCTTGGCGCGACGCCGGAGGGCGAGTCGGTGGTGCTGCGTCCCCTCGAATCCACCGACGTCATGACGGCCCGCTTCGCGCCGCTCCCGGCGGCCACACGCGCGAAGATCATCGCGCGCATCCGGGAGCTGCCGGGCGTCGAGGCCGTGTTCTACGACGTCACGCACAAGCCACCGGCGACGATGGAGTGGGAGTGAGGCCCCGGCGCGGCGCCGATCCCGCGATAGAGCTGGCCCATGAACGCCGACGCGGATCTCACCTCGGCGGCCTGGCCCTCGCGGAACTTCTCGGCGGGACGTACCTTACCGTCGGTAGCCTCGAACATCCGCGAGCACCCGTCTCCGGCACTGGGAAGAGACGGGCAGGCTGCCCGGCTTCGTCTATGCTGGGGGGACACATGGAGCATATCGCGAAGATAGAGGTGACGCTGACCGGTGATGCGGCGCAGCTCTACGAGGTCATGCTGGATGCCGCCGGCAAGACCACCAAGCCGGGGCAGATCAACCGCTCGATCCTGGAGACGGGCCTCGTCCATCACCTGCTCATGCTCAGCGCGCTCGGCGTGATCCCCACCGAGCAGCGTGGCGAGGTCTACCGCACCGTCGAGCGGATCAGCGAGCACACCATCATGAAAGAGCTCTTCGCCCACGCGCGGGAGTACTGGGACAACATGGCCGGCGCGGGGACGATCAAGTTGGAGGAGTAGCGACGCGACGCGACCCTGCGCGCGCCCGATCGGCACTCGCGTGCGTGTCGTACGATTTCGTGTTGAGGACGCTACATCATGGCCGGAGGGGCGAGGCATGCCTCGCCCCTGCAACTACTTGTGAAAACGTATCATACAACCCACAATAAGGGCGAACCTCGTGTTCGCTCATGTAGC
>Ga0315279_10009591_pt1 | contig 11512 bp, 6 predicted proteins | sample YL17G06_20_MG_FD_203694 | JGI IMG/M metagenome (GOLD analysis project Ga0315279, IMG submission 203694) | Sediment microbial communities from Yellowstone Lake, YNP, Wyoming, USA - YL17G06_20 | ecosystem: Environmental > Aquatic > Freshwater > Lake > Sediment | place: USA: Wyoming | collected...
TGTCCCCATGTCGTCCACTTGATATATAATGTTTTCATCAGCGTCGCTTCGCTCCGCACTCTGGACGGCATGACCGGACAGAGTGGACGATTTCACCGGACTACGCAGATAAAACAGTATGAATACAAAAGTGTCGGTCATCATCCCTACTTGGAATAGCGGCAAGGTACTTTCCCAATGCTTGGATAGCCTTGCAAAACAGACGATTAAGGATTTTGAAATCATCCTTATTGACAATGGCTCATCCGACAATGCAATTGTAAATTTGCCGGAGAAATGGCCCGCGTTTGATTTTCAGATTAAAGAACTGGGCAGGAATGTAGAATTTGCAGCGGCGAATAACGGGGGTGCTCACCTGGCGCGCGGGCACGATCTCGCCAACTTGATCGCATAACCTTGCTGATTTCACAGAATTTCCCCATCATCTATTGCCTCTCACATCCCTTGTACCAATTTCAGAACGACCACCGGCGAACTCAATTGGTCTAGAGTATAATCGTGGTCTGGTTTTAAATCAGCGGATTGAAGGGCAAGAGCAGCTTGTTCTGTTGCTGCTTTCGATATACGCTGTGGTTTTGCCCAGCAGGTTGACGACTTTCTCCTTGCTTCCAAAGATGGCTTTCAACTTGGTTCCTGTAAAATGGCCTTTCTCATCATGCTGTTTGACCATTTGCAGATACAGCCAATCCACTTCGAGTCTTTACCAGCTTTTCCCAACGCAAAAGCACTGGTACAATTGTTGGCGGTAGGTACAAAAGTGCTTGTTCTTTTTGGTATTGGCTTACTCGTGATTTGAGCGGCCTTTCGATCTTACATTACCGCTTTGGCAGAAAGTACTCCGCTTTGACATGCGGTAAGAGTTGCACATCTTATTAGGCTTGTATAACAATGAATAACCCAAATGAACACAATCTAAGTAGCTTTGTTAAAATCACAACCAATAGATATGGTTTTGATCTGTTCGTTCCCTCAAAGAGGAAACACAAATACATTGACATGGTCTATGAGGAAATGACGGCACTATGCATACGCCAGAACACAAAAGGGGTAAACACTTTTATCGACATCGGTGCACATTATGGCTTTTTTGATGTGCTGGTTGGATTGAGTAATCCAAAATGCAAAATCCTGGCATTTGAACCTGTCCCAGAAAAATGCGAGCTTCTACGGAAGAATCTTGAGTTGAATAATAATGTAGATGCCCTGGTGAACCAATCTGCAGTGTCCGACCGACCAGGCCGTGCATCTTTCCAAGTTTCCGAGGCTTCTGATAGTTCGGGCTTCATTACAAATCCAACCGCAAGTGTTATTAAAAATGTTGAGACCGAAACGGTTCAATTAGACCAGTATCTTTCTCAAATTTCTGACGGTCCGGTACTGATCAGGATTGATACTGAAGGCAATGAAATAGAAGTATTAGATGGGATGCAAAAAATAATCGAAAAGTGCAGCGACCTCCGTCTGGTTATCGCGTTTAATCCAAAATGTCTTGAGGCTAACGGGAAATCTCCGCAAACGTTGCTGGATAGGATCTTCGAACTAGGGTTTGAGACGTTCTTCATAGATGATGAGGAAAGACAATATGAGAAATATCATCAGGGGCAAGAATGGCATGATTTTATGGTCGAAAGAACGTTTAGTAATTTATTCTGTATTAAGCGAGAGCGCTCTCTTAATTTATGCTTCTTTTCCCATTCTGCGGCGAGTGAAGGTGCTGAACGATTTCTGCTCGAAATAATTGATAGTTTGATAGCCAAATACGGTACGATTTGCACAGTGGTTCTTCCGTTCGAAGGCCCTCTACAGGATCTGCTGGAGGAGCGAGGTGTGGCAACAAAGGTGGTCAACTATCATTGGTGGTGCGCGACAAATCCACCTACGATGAAAGAAGTGAATGCCTTAATGCAAGAAAGTTATGCAAATGTTGATAGGGTAATAAAAACCATTGACTTGATATCTCCTGATGTCATTTTGACCAACTCGCTTGTCATTCCATGGGGGGCATTTGCAGCATTAAGACTGAACCGTCCACATATTTGGTTTGTTCATGAATTTGGTCAACTTGATCACAAGCTTGAATTTTATTTCACTTTCAAAAAGAGCGTGGATATTATCATAGAAGCCTCCAATCATATAGTAGTCAATTCCGCTGCTGTAAGGAATGCTCTTTTTAAGAGGGTTGGCTCAAGCAGATGTACCGTCGCAACCAATAAGGTTGTTCTTTCTGAATCCAAGAAGAATAGCAAAACTTTTTTTCGATACCCTGATTCAACGAAGTTGGTCATCTCGGGCAAAGTCACGAGCTCCAAAGGTCAAGATGATGCAGTCCAAGCGGTTAAGAAGCTTATACAAAGTGGGTACAATATTGAGCTTTGCATCATTGGGAGAGTGGAGTCACCTTTTGGCCCTGCGCTGAAAGCTTTGGTAAAAGCCGAGGGGTTGGAAGAAAGGATTCATTTTTGGGGTTTCCTCGAGGATGTCCGCCCGGTGATCGAGCAAGCTGATATTAATCTAACATGTTCAAGATATGAGGCATTTGGACGAGGCACGGCTGAGGCCATGCTATTGGGGAAGCCTGTAATAGGAACAAATACAGGTGGCACTGTAGAACTGATTGAGGATGGCATCGATGGGTTTCTGTATTCTCCTGGAGATGTGGAACAACTGGCCAAGAAAATAGCCTTCTTTGTAGAACATCCAAATAAGGCTCGAGAGTTTGGTAAGCGTGCTCGCGAAATGATCACAAAAATTTTGGAAAAGAGACCCATTGAAGATCTTGTCTTCCAATTATGCCAGGAGCAGAGGGATAATCTCAATTCGAATTCACCCCAATTAACACGATTGGCTCTGAGTTGGCAACAAGGGATGCAAGAAATATATGAGAAACAAGTTCGTGAACAAGAGCAGGCGTTGCAGGCTCTGAAGTCCTATGTGGCGGAGAAAGAGCAGGCTGCTCAAGTCTATGCGTCGGAGAAAGAGCAGGCCGCTCAGGCCTTTGTGGCGGAGAAAGAGCAGGCCGCTCAGGCCTTTGCGGCGGAGAAAGAACAGGCGGTGCAGTTGCTGACGGCCCAGGTGGCAGAGAAAGAGCAGGCGGCGCAGGCCTATGTGGCTGAGAAGGAACAATCCATGCAGGCGCTCAAGGAGCTGGTGACGGAGAAAGAGCAGGCGGCGCAATCGCTGACGGCACAGGTGGAAGAAATCACTACTAGTACGGCGTGGCGATTGGTACAGTATCTATGGCGAATGCGAGTCTGGCTCGCACCTCATGGAAGCTGGCGTGAGCGTCTGATCCATGCGTTGGTGCATGGATGGCGAATGCGGGGGAGAGTTAAAAATCGCCGAAGTAAGCCAGCACCGCAGCCGGCAAGTTTCGATTCTTATATTCAATCCCAAATTGAGATTGGAGTTCCCACCTTCCTGGTGGCAGGCCGGGGAAATTACATCTACATTTCCGGTTGGTGTTTTCATCCTGACTGCAGAATTCGTAGTCTGTCCCTGCGGGTGGGTGAGAGCGAGTATAACATTCCCAATTTTGGTTATGCCCGCCTGGATATCTTGCATCATTATCAAAATTCCCACAGCCTCAGCAGCGGTTTTTGGACACTGGCTCCCATAATGCCCGTCTCGTCTCCGCAGGATGTCGAAATTGCTCTGCTGGCCGATCTAGGCATTAAGCCCAGAGCCAGCGTTTGGTCGGGACGAATTCACGTTTTGCCTGCCGTACAAACTGAACGAGCAGATTACGAAAAAAAATCGGGTGGTGAACCATTTGTCGCTATTTGCATGGTCACTGATAATCCACCGCTTGATCTTTTTCTTCAGCAGGTAGATTCTCTGCGCAATCAGACCCATACGAATTGGGTTTGCATTGTAAACGATGATTGTTCCATTTTTGAGACCTATGACCAAATGAGGCAAGTTTTAGATCAGGACGAACGTTTTATTGTCTATCGCAATGAAACACGTCTGGGGCGTTACCACAATGTTGAAAGAGCGCTGGAGCGCGTCCCTGGGAATGTTGAATATGTCGCTTTCTGTGACCAGGATAATAACTGGTATCCAGAAAAGTTAGCGGCGAGCTTGCAAGCCTTTCGTTCTGGGAAGGATCAACTGGTTTACAGCGACATGGATGTCGTCCTGCGAGATGGACAACCGGTTTCACGCAAACATGGGAATCGTCGCCAAAACAACTATCGCTCGTTGGAGGTTTTGCTATTTTCCAATAAGGCCATTGGCGCGGTTTCGATCATTCGCCGCAGCCTCGTCGAGGATATTTTGCCTTTTCCGACAAAAATTGGGGATATCGATCATAACCATTGGGTGGCCTGCGTGGCTCTCTCCAAGGGCAGAATACGCTTTATTGACCAACCACTGTATTCCTATTGTCAACCTGGTGAAAATGCTCATCAGCGCCAACAAAAAACGCGCGGCCATGCCCTCCTGCCCGAAATTGCAAAAATACCGGGTTGGATCCGTTCGCCTTCCACCTTTCGCACTGAAATGGGGGTAATATTGCGCAATTTGGAGACCACCTACCATAATTATTTAATCCGTCTCATTTTGCTGGCCAGGCTTTTGCGAATACGCATTCCCAATATGGCAAGATCTAAGCGGATCTCCCTCGGGTCAATCACGTCTGCCGAGACCGGTATGATAGGATTATCATGGCAGGCTTTTAAATATCTTGTCTCCCATCGGCCCTCTTTGGGTTATGAAAATATTGCACTGCGGAGTTACCTTAGTCATCACCTCCTTTCTGCTTATTATATAAAAAAGGGAGTGAGTCTCCTGGGAAATCGCGAGGCGCCTTCTACCAGTGTGTCAGCAAGCCAACCGAATGTCGATCCTCCTCATCCCGGATTTGAAGGATCTGTGAATCTGCTTCGCCAGGGAACCGCGCCGGTGCCACTGGTTTCAAGCCCCTCCGAACCGGTCCGTGTCAACATTTTCATGGCGACGATCAATTTCAAATATGTCTTTGGCGGTTATATTGCTATGTTTAACCTGGCCCACAGTATTGTTAAAAGTGGGCGGCGTGCCCGCATCGTGCTGGTTGAACCGACGGATTACAACCCGGAAGAATGGAAAAGGGAAATTGCCAAATACCCAGGCATTGAGGATCTGTTTGAGTTAGTGGAAACCTCCTACCAATATGACCGTTCCAAACCTTTGCCTGTCAACCCTGCCGACATCTTTGTTGCCACTTCGTGTTGGACGGCTCATATTGCCTGGCGTTCTGCCCAGCAGTTGGGCGACCGGAAAATCATTTTCTTTGCCCAGGAATATGAGCCGCTCTTTTTTAACGCAGGTTCGTTCTATGCTTTCTCACGTGCTTCCTATTTTCTGCCTCAATTCACCATTTTCTCTTCTGAACTGCTAAGAGAATATTTTGAACTTAACCGCATTGGTGTTTATGCGGATAGTTCTCGATTTGGCAACCAACACTCGCTTGTCTTTGAAAATGCTATCAATACTTTTCAAGTTTCCGTTCGCAGTCTGCAGGAGCGCAAAAAGAAGAGATTCCTTTTCTACGCCCGTCCGGAGCAGCACGCCGCACGTAACTTGTTTGAATTGGGGATTATCAGCCTCTCTGAAGCCCTCCACGCTGGGTATTTCAATCTCGAAGAATGGGAATTCTACGGGATCGGTGTAGCGGGCAACATGCATAAAATCCACCTGGATGGAGATGTTTTTCTCACCTTGCTCCCCAAGGTGAGTTTGCAAGAATATAAAGAGATTCTACCCGCCTATGACCTGGGCATGAGCCTGATGCTCTCGCCCCACCCAAGTCTGGTGCCGCTGGAAATGGCCGCTGCAGGTATGGTCACGGTCACGACCACTTACGAAAACAAGACTGCTGAAAAACTGATTGCAATTTCCACCAACTTGATCGGCGTTCCGCCCACTGTTGACGGCTTGAAAACGGGTCTTGCGCAGGCAGTCGAGCGCATAAAGGCTTACGAAGCCCGCATTTCAGGCGCGCAGGTGCATTGGGCCACCAATTGGGAGCAGGCTTTCAATGTTGATTTCATGAAGAAGCTGAACGAGTTTTTGTCACTCGCCAATCGCCCGAATGATAAAATACCTACGCCAAAATCTAAAAAGGTTGGTTCAAAGGAGAAGTAACAGATGAGTAGAATTCTTCGCAAAGCTTGGCCGTTTCTCGTCATATTGGGATTGATGGGACTATATTTTGTTGCAGCTCCCATCATTCATGATCGCCTCTTTGTAGTCAAGGGCAAGCCGATCCAGGTGAATGTGAAACTACCAGCCACGGTCAACGAATCTCGATCAGGGGTGGATGCACTGGTCATAAACAATGAACCGGGCGGTGTCTATCAACTTTGGGGATGGGCCTTTCCGATGGTGGATAAGAGCATTCCCGCAGGTGACTATGAACGCCAGGTCGTTTTAGTCGCACCATCGGGAAACTATGTCTTTGCAACGGAGGCTGTTGAGCGGACGGACGTTCAGAAGTATTTCAGTGACCTGAGCATGGACGTGACCATGTCTGGTTTTTCAGCGTTTATTGCCAGTCATACACTTGAGCCAGGGATCTATGAGATCGGCTTGATTTTTAAAAACACTACCAGCAGCGTGTCCTACTACATGAGTACAGGCCGCTGTGTGACCCGCACACCCAATACCCTTGTTCTGGAGGATCCAGGCAAGTCAGTTCAGGTGAATGTAGAGTTGCCAGTTGAGGTCATCCAGGCTAAATCGGGGGTGGATGCTGTGGGTGTTATAAATGAACAGGCCGGAGTCTATAATTTTTGGGGTTGGGCCTTTCTGACGACGGACAAGAGCCTTCCTGCAAGTGACTACGAACGCCAGCTCGTATTAGTCTCACCAACGGGAAATTATGTCTTTGCGGCAGAGGCCGTTGAGCGGACGGATGTTCAGAAGTATTTCAACGACCTGGGCGTGGACGTGACCATGTCTGGTGTTTCGGCGTTGATCAACAGGAATGCGCTGGAGCTGGGGATCTATGGGATCGGCTTGATTTTTAAAAATCCTGTCAGCGGCGTGTCCTACTACATAAGTACGGGACGTTGCCTGACCCGCACGCCCAATACCCTTGTCCTGGAGGATCCAGGTAGTTCCGCTTGTCAATCAGTGATAGATCAGTATGCAGGCAAGCCGGTTCAGGTGAATGTAGAGTTGCCGGCCACGGTCAGCGAATCCAGATCTGGGGTGGATGCACTGGTTATATACAATGAACAGGGCCGCGTTTATCAACTTTGGGGTTGGGCCTTTCCGATGGTGGATAGGAGCATTCCCACGGGTGACTATGAACGCCAGGTTGTGCTGGCCACGCCAACAGGCAATTACGTTTTTGCTTCGGAGACCGTTGAGAGGACAGATGTTCAAGAGTATTTCAATGACCTAGGTATGGAGCTTACCAACTCCGGTTTCTCAGCTCTAATTTCTAAGGATGTTATCGAGTTGGGGGAATATCGCCTTGGAATTGTCTTTAGAAATCCACAGGATAATACAGTTTACTATGTTGATACCAGGAAAATTCTAATTAACACCCCTGATCAACTTCGGCTTAGTGATCCATTTGTTACCCCATAGGAAAATTGTATGTGGAATAAATTTTTTCTAAAAAAAAGTTCTTCAGAGAAGCCATCACAAAAAGGCGGTATGCGGTCCCCGATTAACAATAAGGTTCTAGATGTTCTAAAAACCTTGATTTTGCCGCTACTGCTGGTGGTTTTCCCTGCTCTATTTTTCCACGGCCAGAAAATTGCGAATTTGCTTTCGCCCAGTCTACTACGAGCTTTCCTGCTTTATTCTGTGGCGGGCATCCTGATTTTCTGCATATTCTGTGCCTTAACCAGGGGGCGAGTGGTCAAGGCGGCAAACGTTGCCCTGACCTTGTTGATATTCTTTTATGCCTATACGAAGGTTTACGGTTATTTGGTCAGGCAAGATATCATTCAGGTGGAATCTTACACGTTGTTTCCCCTTTTCCTTTTGTTGGCAATATATGCTTCGTGGTTTGTAATGAAAGGGAGCCCGCCCATTCTTTGGGATGATATTGTTTTTGTGAAGAAGCTTAAATCCGCGAAGCTTTTTCGACAACTGGCTGATCGGAAGGCAGTTTTTATTCTTATTATCATACTCTTTCCACTATTACTCAACATCGTCACGATTATTGGTCTTTCTAAGGCAGATCCAGCGCTGCTCTTGAGCGGGCTGGGTTATAAAGTACAGCCCGGTTTTTTGGCTGGTCGTTTCATACTTGATGAATCCGTAGGATTTAGTAAACAACCCATGGGATATCGGGCTGCAGTGGATCTTCTGCAAGGACATATTCCGTGGTGGAATCCATACAGCGGGGTTGGTATGCCGCTTGCAGGCGAAATACAATCCGCTGCTCTTTTCCCACTCACTCTTATCCGTGCCCTTCCGGGAGGGTTCCTGTGGTTCGATATTCTGTTGCAGATCATCACCGGGCTAGCCACATACTTCTTGCTGAGGCGGCTTCGTTTCGATCATCGTGTGGCTCTGGTCGGCGCGCTGCTATACGAGGTCAATGGTTCCTTTTCCTGGCTCGCCAGTGCCCCGTCTAACGTTATTCCTTTCCTGCCTTTGTTGCTCCTGGGTGTTGAGACCGCCCGGGAGCACGCACAGCGTGGCAGGGGAGGAGGGTGGCTGTGGATCACCGTTGCACTTGCCCTGTCCCTGTATGCGGGTTTTCCAGAGCTTGCATATCTTAATGGCCTGTTTGTTGCCTGCTGGGTTCTTCTGCGATTGATCCAGGGGCCGTCCACAATGCGCGCCATGTTCTTGGGCAAGGTCGTACTTGGCGTCATTGCTGGTTTGTGCCTGGCGGCCCCAATCCTTATCGCCTTCCTGGATTTTACTTCGGTGGCATACCTTGGCCGTCACACTTGGAAACTAGGGGGTGAAATAGCCAGCCTCTCTGTTCCGCGATCCTTGGCCACAATATTTCTGCCTTATATCCGGGGGCCGATTCAAGCTTTCCGCGAGGTCAATTGGTACCAGCTTGGTGGGTATGGCGGAGTGGGATTATTGGCTCTGGCAGTCACGGGATTGTTCGGGCATACAGAAACTGCTGTGCGGCGCTTGCTGGGGGCTTGGGTTGTGGTTACCTTATCTGCTTCTTTTGGAGTACCCATTATAAATAACCTTGTAGCGGCTGTTCCTGGCGTAAGCATGACTGTCTTTTATCGTTTTATTCCTCCATCCTGGGAATTTGCCCTGTGCTTGCTGGCAGCATTTGCTATTGAGGATATACGTCAACTTGATCGCAAAGGTCTAGTGTCCCGGCTTGCTATCGGATTTGTGGTGATCTCGGCAGTTGCAGCAATTGCCCTTCTTGATCTCAATGGAATGTGGCACAATCTATGGGAAACGAGTGGCGGCTATCGTGCTTGGTTTCTCGGTTCATTGTCATTCGGCGCACTGGTAATCATTGGGCTTCTGGGTGCCAGCCGCGCCAAATTACCCGGTTGGCGGGCTGTTTGGATCAGCAGCGTGCTTGTCCTTGAGGCAGCTGTTTATTTCTTCATTCCTATCGGTGCACGCCCCGCAGAGGGTCAGTTGGCATTGGGCGGCGTTAGATTCCTTCAGCAAAATTTGGGATTTCAGCGTTTCTATACCCTGGATCCCATTCATGCCAATTATGGGGCGTCTTTCGGGATTGCCTCGATCAATCATAGTTACCTTCCTGTATCACAGGCCTGGATTGATTACGTCGAAAAATATCTTGACAGCAATTTAGACATGCCTCATCACTTTTATGGACGCCACAATAGTACTAGTTCTCCTACTGCGGCCGATGAGCTGCGAGATCATTTGGCGAATTATGAGGCCGTTGGAGTAAAGTACGTTGTTGCGTTGCCAGGAGACAACCCCTTCTTGCAAACCGTCGGAGCGGTTCCAGTCCCCTTGCCGCAGGAGGTTTACAGCGATCAGGTCATGACGATCTATGAACTGCCCAATCCAGCGCCCTACGTTAGAGCTATGGATTGCACGCTTCAAGCTTTGTCTCGAACGGAATTTGTGGTTGACTGTCCTGCTCCATCTCAACTTATCCGATTGGAACTATACATGGATGGATGGCAGGCGGAAGTGAACGCAGAACCGGTGGCGATCTCCCTTTATGGTGAAATTTTCCAGCAGATCGCTTTGCCGAAGGGACACTCAGTGGTACAATTTTCCTTTGTTCCACTTCATATGCAGGCTGGGGCTTTCCTCTTCGGTTTGGGATGGATCGTGCTGGCTTTTGAGTTTGTTCCCGCCATCAGGGCAAGGATACGGGCGCAGAACGGACATATCGATTCACAGAAGGTATAAGGCAATGGTCAAGCTGATCATTCAAATCCCCTGCTCCAATGAAGCCGAAATCCTGCCTGAAACTTTGAAAGACCCCCCGCGCGAACTTGCCGGTATATCCAAAGTCGAGTGGCTGGTGATTGACGAAGGCAGTACCAACCAGACCGCCTAAGTGGCGCTCGCCCACGGCGTCGATCATGTCGTGCGTCGTCGCCGCAATGGAGGTCTGGCGCGTGCTTTCATGACAGGCGTCAACACCGCGCTGGCGCTGGGAGCCGATATTATCCTCAATACCGGTGCTGACCACGATCAAAAGGAATATAATAGTTCTTAAAAATTTGATAGTTTAACTTCATTTGGTCAGTCTATTACTATTGATCGGAATGGTTATGCATACAGTTTAGAAATACGGCTTGATGTTCCGGGCATAGACTCGCTTACAGCTCGAATAAAAATATCTGACATAGATCAACTTGCAATCGAGATTGATGGTCAATTAGCTAGACAAGATAATGGTTGCTTCGCTGTTGATCTTCCAAGATTGTCATTAAAAAAAGATCAACTTGTCCATTTTGAAATAACTCTCAACGGAGACAGCTTACACCAAAATTCAAGGCTGTACAGTGTCAAATCCAACATTTATTAGGGTGGTTCTTATTTATCGTCGGGGAAAAAATGGTCGGAGATATTGCGTTTAAACTGACTCAACTTAACTCAGAAACCGCCGAAAAAATTGATCTGGTTCACTCAGGGGATTTAAATATCTATGCAAACAAGTCGGTGAATAACAGCATTCCTGTGGTAAATAAATTGATATATTCCAATCAGGAGGCTTGTGCTTCAACTTTAAGCCAGATTGATCCTTTTCTTGAAGCCGTCGTAGATGATTCAAATTTAAACCGATACGGAGATGATACCGGATCGGTTGCCACGATTCGCGAATATTCCACGAACGAAATTGTGATTGATGCTGTTATTCAGCAGACAGCATCGATGGTGATCTTGAGTGACGCTTACTTTCCCGGCTGGCAGGCTATTGTGGATGGCACACCCGCGAAAATCTATCGCGTCGATTGTGACATGCGTGGCGTAATTGTAAGCCCAGGTACTCATACGATTGTCATGAGTTATCAGCCGCTTTCCTTCAAGATTGGCTTGGGTATTTCCTTGACCTCGCTCGCGGGCCTGATTGTTGTCGGTGTGG
>Ga0315279_10009592_pt1 | contig 11511 bp, 8 predicted proteins | sample YL17G06_20_MG_FD_203694 | JGI IMG/M metagenome (GOLD analysis project Ga0315279, IMG submission 203694) | Sediment microbial communities from Yellowstone Lake, YNP, Wyoming, USA - YL17G06_20 | ecosystem: Environmental > Aquatic > Freshwater > Lake > Sediment | place: USA: Wyoming | collected...
GACCCATCCGATCATCAAGAATGAGATTCATCAGGCGATTCGGCGAAACCGGGCGCAACTGATCGTGTTGGGGAGCTATGATATGGACCTCAGCAGAGCGACTCAGATCTCCCCATTATCACCTCCTACCATCACCCTGCTGGGTCGACCTGGGATGGAGGTAGCGTTGCTCAATGGGATGATTGGAACAATATTGAGAGAAGGGCTTGAGGACAAGGAATTTATCGAAGAGAGGACCGAGGGGATCAAAGAGCTCAGGCAAAAGCAGGTTGAGGTTAAGGTTGAGGAGGAGATGGAGAGGGCGGCCAGGGCCTTTGCTCATGCCAAGAGGGCCATGATCCTGATCGGGTCGGGTCCTTGGTCTCACCTGGACTCCCAAGAGGTTACCATCGCCTCTTCCAACCTTGCTCTCATCACCGGCCATGTGGGCAAGGAGTCCTGTGGCATCCTCATCCTACTGGAGAAATGCAACAGTCAGGGGGCCATTGATATGGGGATCTTCGCTGAGGGGGAAGAAGATGAAAGGGAAGATCTCTTCCAAAAGACAGAAAAAGGAAAGGTGAAGGCCCTTTATCTGGTCGGGGAGGATCCGTTGATGACCTCTTCCGATTCCGATCGGCTCAGAAAGTCGTTGGCGAATCTTCAGCTTCTCATCGTCCAAGACCTCTTTATGACGGAGACAGCAAAGATGGCTCATGTGGTACTTCCTGTCTGTCCATTTGTGGAGAAGGGAGGAACTTATACCAATCTGGAGCGAAGGGTTCAGAGATTGAATCCCCTTCGTTTGCCCCGGGGGCAGTCAAGATCCGATTTTGACATCTTCCTTCAACTTTTAAGACTTCTGGAGTCTTCAGTAGAGGGGGAGACTCCGGAGGCGATCTTTGAAGAGATGGGTCGTTCTGTTGCAAACTACCGAGGTCTCGAGGATGGGGAGCAATGGCCGAAGGGTTTTTCATACCTTTATTCGGAGGGTTTTGGAGGGGGAAAAGCGAGGCTGATCCCTGTGGAGGGGAAGAGGGTTGATCCGATTCCAGAGGGTTATCCTTTCCAACTGATTCAGAGGCCATCACTGTTTCGATCCGGTCTTCTCAGTTTGAAAAGTGATACTTTGAAAAAAGTCTCTGAAGAACCCCATCTGGAGATGAACCCTGAGGATGCACAACGTCTTAAGATCGAAGAGGGAGAAGTCGTTAAGGTTTCTACTCATAGGGGTCTACCTTTGAGGATGAAGGTGAAATATTCTTCAGGTTCTACTTTGGGAGTGATCACGGCCCCTTACCCATGTCCCATCATCGGTGAGAGAGGTATCTGTTCGGTAAAAGTCGATAAATTGAGTTTTTTATGATCCATTCCAAAACACTCGATCCCAATTTTAGATCTCTCATTGCTCAAGAGCCAGGGGGAGAACACATCAGGAGGTGTTTTTCCTGCGGAACCTGCACGGCGGGTTGTCCTGTGAGGGAAGTTACCGACCGATATAATCCCCGCCGAATCATACGGATGGCCATATTAGGTATGAAAAAGGAGGTTCTTTCCAGTCAATTTATCTGGCTATGTTCCTCTTGCTATACCTGTTTTGAGAGATGTCCTCAAGATGTCAAAATTCCTGAATTGATGAACGCCATCAAGAACATCGCTGCAAGAGAAGGTTACCTTCCTCCATCGATGAAGATGCAATTGGAGCTTCTTTCCTCCTTCGGCCGTTTGTTAGAGGTCGATGATTATGAGAATGAAAAGAGGAAGGAATTAGATCTCCCGCTCCTTCAGGGAAAGACGGAAGATGTAAAAAAGATTCTCAAAGAATTGGGGTTTCATCGTGAAGAAAAGATTGAAGGATAGTCCTTTCAATCCTCAATATACTTTATTCCTGGGATGCACTGTCCCGGTGAGGGCCGTCAATTACGAGATCTCGACCAGGAAAGTGGCGGACAGGTTGGGGGTTCATCTCTCCGACATTCCAGAATTCTGTTGCTGCGGTTACCCGATTAAATCGGTTAACCATTATGCTTATCTCCTGATGGCATCGCGTAACTTGGCCCTTGCCGAGGAAAAGGGTCTTCCTCTCTGTACCCTTTGCAGTGCTTGTTGTGGTGCCCTCACCGAGGCCAATCATGAGATTCAGGAAGACGAAAAACTCCATAAACGAATTAATGATGACCTCTCCCAATGGTTGGGAAAACGGTATGACGGAGGAGTCCGGGTGACTCATTTTGTTCGGGTCCTTCAACAGGAAGTAGGTGAGAAGAGGATTGCCGCGGAGATTCAGGCCGATCTCTCTTCCCTTCATCTCGCCCCCCATTATGGATGCCACTATACCAAGCCTTCCACCCTCTATGAAAGAGTGGAGGATCCGGAGGATCCAAAGAGCCTGGATCAACTGATTGAAGCCAGTGGGGCCAAATCGATCCCTTACGAAAATAAACTCCAGTGCTGCGGTGGAGGAGTTTTGGCCTTCGACGAGGAGGTGGCCTTAGCCATGGCCCACAGTAAATTGGAACATATCCGGGCTAATCAGGCCGATGCCATGGTCCTCCTTTGTCCTTTCTGTAACATTATGTACGAATCGAATCAGCGGAAAATCGAAAAGGTTTATAGGAAAGAGTATAAGCTGCCCATCTTGTTCTATCCTCAAGTTTTGGGATTAGCGATGGGAATGGAGCCGGACGAATTGGGAATCAAGATGAACAGGGTGAGACCAACCGAACTGTTGAAGAAGATTAACCCAATCGTTGCAAAAAAATCATAGAAAAAGCGGAGAGGTATGCTGAAAAAATTTTACAGCGGCCACCTTGACAGAGTGCATCACGGATTTCTAAACAATTTCCAAAGACCGCTCTTTGTGAAAGGGAGTGTTTCCCATAAAAATCCTATGGTAGCCGCTCTGGAAAACTTTGAAAGCATGCCTGTCCGCTTATTTCGATCCAACAACATTAAGATGAACAAGAGGGCAGGTTGAAATGAACCAGCCATCCCCATCCGTTTCGAAAAACCCGATCGGCGCTGTCTTAGTCGTCGGTGCAGGAATTGGAGGCATTCAAACCTCATTAGACCTTGCTGAATCGGGTTTTAAAGTCTACCTCATAGAAAAGAACCTCAGCATTGGGGGAACCATGGCGCAGCTCGACAAGACCTTCCCCACCAATGACTGCTCCATGTGCATCATGTCCCCGAAACTAGTCGATGCGGGCCGACATCGGAATATCGAGATTCTAACCAATGCAAGCGCAGAAAAGGTTGAAGGAGGTCCTGGCCATTTTAAGGTTCTTATTCATAAGAAGGCCCGCTATGTGAACATCGAAGACTGTAAGGCATGCGGCGACTGTGTAAAGGTCTGCCCTGTTAAGATACCTAATGATTATGAACAAGGCCTGGTCACCCGAGCCGCCGTCTACCAACTCTTTGCCCAGGCCATGCCAAGTGCTTACGGTATTGAGAAGAAAGGAACCCCTCCCTGCCGGGCCGCCTGTCCTCTCCATGTGAACGCTCAAGGATACATCGCCCTCATGACAGCGGGAAAGTTTAGGGAAGCCCTTGCCCTCGTCAGGGAAAAACTTCCTTTTCCTGGGATCCTCGCCTATGCCTGCTCTCATCCTTGTGAGAAGGAATGTAAACGGATAGAAGAGGACCGCCCGATCTCCATCTGTAATCTAAAAAAGTTCCTTGTAGACCACGTTGAGGAACCTGAGTTTGAATTCGTTCTTTCCGAAGAAAAGGGGCAGAAGGTTGCAATTATCGGGTCAGGCCCATCCGGACTCACAGCAGCTTACGATTTAAGAAAAATGGGCTATCACGTGGCAATTTTCGAATCCCATAATAGGTTGGGTGGTCTCCTCACCCATGGTTTCCCTTCCTACCGATTACCAGAGCAGGTGGTGGAAAGGGACCTCGCCATCATCGACAAGATGGGGATAACCGTTCATCTCAACAAAAAAGTTGGAAGGGACATCTCCTGCGATAGCCTCCTGAAATCCTTTGATGCAGTCTTTTTGGCTACGGGTGTGGCTGGTGTCGAATTCATGACGGACGCCTTTAAAGGGTTGAAGAGAACTCGATGGGGAACCCTTCGCGTCGATCCCATCTCTCTCGAAACAAGCCTTAAAGGAGTTTTTGCAGGGGGGGATGTCGTCATCGGTCCAGGGACGATTGTTGAGTCAATGGCACACGGGAGGAAGGGAGCCATTTCGATCGATCGATACCTTCGTGGCGAAGAGTTGATTGAAGGAAGAGAATCTGAAGGGAGTCAGATCTCACCTTTACGAACTCTTCTTCCCGAGGCCACTCGGGAGGAGAGAGCTTCTCCACCCGATATGGTCAAGCCCCTTGAACCGACCCTCAGTGTGGAGGAGGCCATAGAGGAGGCAAAGCGTTGCCTCCAGTGTGGTGGGTGTTCAGAGTGCATGGAATGCATCAAGGCTTGTGAGGCGAAAGCCATCGACCATCAAGAAAAGGATGAACAGCTCACGATTGAAGTCGGCTCGATCATCCTCTCTCCGGGGTTCGATGAGTTTGAACCATCTCTAAAATCCGAATACGGTTATGGCAGGTTTCCCAATGTCGTCTCAAGCATCGAATTCGAGCGATTTCTCTCTGCCTCAGGTCCTTTCAAAGGCCAGGTTCTGAGGCCTTCGGATGGCAAACACCCCAAGAGGGTGGCCTGGATCCAATGTGTAGGGTCGAGGGATCCCCATATTGGAAAGGGTTACTGCTCCTCTGTTTGCTGTATGTATGCTACGAAGGAAGCGGTCATTGCCAAAGAACATGCCCCTGAAATGGAAGCCACCATTTTCTACATGGATATGAGGGCGTACGGGAAAGATTTTGATAAGTACATTGAAAGGGCAGAAAAGGACTATCACATCCGCTACATTCGATCTCGCGTCTCCCATCTCAAGGAAACACCGGGGACCAATCATCTGACCATTCAATATGAGACCGAAGAGGGGGAGATGGTTTCCGAGGAGTTCGACCTCGTCGTCCTTTCCGTTGGTCTCGAACCGGTTCGAGACCATCAAGAGATAGCAAGAATATTTGGCATCGACCTCAATCCTTACGGATTTGCTAAAACGTCAACGTTTTATCCTCTCCAGACCTCGAAGCCAGGAATTTTCGTGAGCGGGGTTTTCTCTGGTCCAAAGGACGTTCCTGAAACCGTGGCACAGGCAAGCGCAGCTGCGGCAGAAGCCTCCTCCCTCCTTTCCGCTTCAAGAGGAACATTAGTGACCGAGAAGGAATATGTTGGAGAGAAGAATGTGAATTTTGAAGGGCCCCGTATTGGAACCTTCATCTGCCACTGCGGGATCAATATCGGAGGGATTGTGGATGTCCCGGCGGTTGTGGAATACGCCCGGACACTACCACATGTGGTCTATGCAGAGGGAAACCTTTATACTTGCTCGCAGGACACCCAGGAAGTAATTAAAAAGGCGATCGAGGAACATCGATTGAATCGAATTGTGGTCGCTTCGTGCACACCACGGACCCATGAACCACTATTTCAAGATACAATTCGGGAGGTAGGGCTCAACCGTTATCTTTTCGAGATGGCCAATATTCGAGATCAGTGCTCTTGGGTCCACATGAATCAACCCAAGGAGGCAACCGAAAAGGCAAAGGATCTCGTGAGAATGGCCATTGCCAAAGCCGCTCTCCTTGAACCCCTTCCCTCCTTAACGATTGAGATGAATCAGAAGGCCCTGGTCATTGGGGGAGGCCTGACAGGATTGACCGCAGCCCAGAAGATTTCACGGGCCGGATATGAGGTCTACTTAATTGAAAAGGAATCGCTTTTAGGTGGGCAGGCGAGAACAATTCATTATACCCTCGATGGAATGGATGTCCAATCCCGATTAGAGCATCTCATTAAAGAAGTGGAGAAGGATCCGCGAATCCACCTCATGACAGAGACGACCATCGAAAAGGTGGAGGGATTTGTTGGAAATTTTAGAACCCGGGCTCGGAGGGGTGATCAGGTAAACGATATCGATCATGGGATCATCATCGTGGCCACGGGTGCAGAGGAACATCGCCCCAGAGAATTTCTTTTTGGCCAGAATAGTCGGGTGATCACACAGAAGGAGTTAGAGGAAAGGATTGCCCTCCGACCCAAATCCTTGAAAAATCTTAATAATGTAGTCATGATCCAATGTGTTGAATCGAGGAATAGTGAAAGACCTTACTGTAGTCGGATCTGCTGTTCCGTGGCGATCAAGAATGCCTTAAGGCTGAAGGCTATTAATCCAGAGATCAATGTCTATATCCTCTACCGAGACATTCGTACTTATGGGTTCCAAGAGGACTACTATGAAAAGGCCAGGGAGGCGGGGGTTCTCTTCATCCGTTATGATCCGGAGAGAGAACCCCAACTGGAAACAGAGTGGGACAGCCTCCAAGTGCTCGTGCATGAACCCATTCTCCATGACGATCTCCTCATCCAGACCGATTTTTTGGTTCTTAGTCCGGGGATTGTCCCTTCACCTGAAAATGAGCGTTTGTCAAAGATGCTCAAGGTCCCGTTAAATGCAGATGGCTTTTTCCTGGAAGCCCACATGAAACTGAGACCAGTCGATTTTGCCACAGAGGGGATCTTCCTGGCTGGGTTGGCCCACAGCCCCAAATCGATCGATGAGAGCCTCTCTCAGGCCAATGCTGCCGTGTCCAGGGCCTTGACATTATTGACCAAGACACACCTTGAGACAATGGGTATTATTTCTGAGGTGGACGAAAAGAGGTGCAACGGATGCGCTCTCTGTGAGAGCATCTGTCCTTACAAAGCTATCGAGATCATTTCAAAAAGGACGATCGTAGGTGAAAAAGAGGTAGCCCAGATCAATAAGGCCCTGTGCAAAGGATGTGGCGCTTGTACTGCTTCCTGCCGATCAGGCTCCATCGATCTGAAGGGGTTTACAAACGAAGAGATTGTGGCCCAGATTAGCGAGTTGGCAGCAGGATAATTCATCGCCCTTCCGCAAACGGGGGACAGACGAGGAAATGAGGATGATGCAAAATTCCAAATACCCAGCACAAAATCCCAAATAATCTCCAATGACGAAAATCCAAAATTCAAAACATCATTCGTTTCGGGATTTGAGAATTGGAGCTTGGTGCTTATTTGGAATTTGGATATTGGTATTTGGGGTTTATTGCTTACAACCATATTAGAGTGAGTCTTTGATGGAAGCCAATTGGGAACCAAAGATTCTGGCTTTTTTATGTAACTGGTGTTCCTATGCTGGAGCAGACCTGGCTGGGACATCGAGGATTCAGTATCCCACAAATATCCGGGTGATTCGGGTTCCGTGCTCCGGAAGGATCAATCCCCTCTTCATCTTGAAGGCACTTCAGAGCGGGATCGACGGGGTCCTGGTCTCTGGCTGTCATCCAGGAGATTGCCACTATATCAGCGGTAACTATATCGGGAGAAGGAAATCGGCGACACTGAAACGATTTCTTGAATATCTCGGTATTGAGGAAGGCCGGGTCCAGTTCTCTTGGGTCTCGGCAGCAGAAGGGGGGAAGTTTTCTCAGGTCGTCAATGAGGTAACCCAGGGCATAAAAAGATTGGGACCCAGCAGGCGATTCGGGAAGAGAAGTGATGAGTTCAGAGTTCAGAGCTCGGAGTAAATACTCAAAGGCTCCGGACTCCTGCCTGCGCGTAGCCCCGCCTTGTGGGGCGAAGGCAGGCCGAACTAAAAACTCCGAGCTTCTGGTAAAAAGATGATTCAGCAGAAGATTAGAGAGAAGGCAAAAGAACTCCTTTCGAAGAAAGAGGTGGATCTCGTCATCGGTTTTGTTAAAGGAACTCTCCCACTTCGAACTACGCCGAGGTTCATCAGGAATCCCGAAAAAACGGATCGTTTGATCTGGAACCCCTTTTGTGAGAATAACCTGGCGACTTACCTTCACAAATTCCGCCAATTCAAGGTGGGTCTTGTGGTGAAAGGGTGTGATGCTCGCTCTATCACTGCCCTTTTTCTTGAAAAAAGGTTTAAACCCAATCAATTATTTTTGATGGGGGTCCCCTGTCAGAGGATGGTGGACCGGAGAAAGGTGGAAAAGGCGGTGCCGGGAGAAATCCTCCACGCCCATGAGCAAGAGGATCTAATCATTGTGGAAGGTGATGACTTTGAAAAGGCTCTGAAACGGGATGACTTCCTTTATCCTTCCTGCCAGGCATGTACTCATCGAAATCCTATCAATGTCGATGTCCTGTTGGGAGACCCTGTGGAAGAATTCCCCTTGACAGAAATACATCCCGAGGTCAAAGAGTTTGAAAAGAAGTCTCCTGAGGAACGATGGAATTTCTTTGAGAAGGAGTCCGGTCGTTGCATCCGGTGCTATGCCTGTCGTGAAGTTTGTCCCATGTGCTATTGCGCGGAATGTTTTGTTGACAGTTCTAATCCGAAGTGGATTGAAAGGGGATTGTCTCCTTCAGATCTTCAATTTTATCATATGGTAAGGGCCTATCATCAGACAGGAAGATGTACGGGTTGCGGGGCTTGTGAAAGAGCCTGTCCGATGGAGATTCGGCTCACCTATCTCACGCAGAAATTGAATCAGGACGTAAAAGAACTCTTCGCTTTTGAGGCAGGGATTGATCCGGATACCCCTCCGCCTCTTTCTGCTTTTGAAATTGAGGATAGGCAGGAATTCATCAAATGAAGTTAAGACTGGATAAAAAAGACCTTAAATCTTTCTTGCAAAGCTTGATAGATCAATATGACCTTTATGCTCCTGTTCAACTCACAGAAGGGGTATCGGTCTATAAAAAAATTGATCGACCTGGAGAAGTGAGCCTTACCCTCCTGAACCCTCAAAAACCCCTGAAGGAAATCTTCTTCCCTCAATCTGAGGTGATGTTTGATTTTGAGAAAGTCGGGAAACGAAATCAAGTAACCTCAACGGAGGAGGTGAAAAAGGAGAGAGTCATTTTAGGGGCACGGCCTTGCGATATCCAGGCGATTTCAATATTGGATGAGATCTTTCTGGGAAAAGACTATACCGATGTTTATTTTCTTCAAAAAAGAAAGCTGACAACCATCATAGGTTTCTCCTGTAATCATCCTCTTTCCACATGCTTCTGTTCCTCTACGGGAGGAAGTCCATTCTTTCGAGAAGGGGCTGATCTTTTCTTCATTGATCTTGAGGAAGCCTTTTTAGTCGAACTCCTCACTGAAAAGGGAATGGCTTTTCAAAAGAACAGATTCTTTAAGGAAGCCGATCCGAAAGATATAAGCTTAGCCAAAGAGATTGAGGAAAAAGCATCAACAAAGGGTGATGCTTCTGTCCCAATAGAGAGGATTGAAAAAAGATTGAATCTCATGATGGAGAGCCCGTTTTGGGACCGGGTTCATGAGAAATGTATGGGTTGTAGGATCTGTACCTATCTCTGTCCTACCTGCCATTGCTTTGATATCGTAGATGAGGCCTTGAACAATAGAGGCCATCGGGTGAGAAATTGGGATTCTTGTCTTTCCTCTCTCTATTCTCAGGAAACTTCAGGCCATAACCCAAGACCCTCAGGACGTGAACGAACCCGGCAGAGATTAATGCATAAGTTCAACTATTTCCCGAAGAACTTCGGTCGGGTTGCCTGTGTGGGGTGCGGACGATGCATCCTTTATTGTCCCGTCAATTTTGATATCCGCCAAGCGATCGAATTGACATCCCCCAAGGGAATAAAGAAAGAAAAGGCAGAGGTGAACTAACGAACCAATGAAAAATCCATATCTTCCCATTCCAATGGTAGTTAAAAAAGCCTATGTTGAAACGACCGATCGAATGCTCCGAACGCTCGAGTTGGGTTTTCTGAATGAAGAAGATGGAAGGAATTTCGATTTTATCCCAGGCCAATTTTGTGAACTCTCCATTCTTGGAAAAGGAGAAGCCCCTTTTGGAATCGCCTCCTCTCCCACAGAAAACGGTTCTTTAAAGTTTACAATTAATAAGGCCGGGGTGGTCACTACTGCCCTTCACCACATTGAAGAGGGTGCAGAGATCGGAATTCGGGGTCCCTTGGGCAATGGATATCCCATCGACCTCTTTGAAGGAAAGAATATATTAGTGATCGGTGGAGGATTTGCTTTCACTACCTTGCGATCGTTGATCGTCTATCTCCTCCACCCGCAGAACCGATCTAAGGTGAAGAATATTACGGTCATTTATGGAGCAAGAATGCCAGGACTTCTCCTCTACAGGGAGGAACTGCTGGAATGGGATAAAAGGCATGATTTAAAAATAATCGTAACAGTGGACTGGGGAGATAAGGACTGGAAAGGAAAGGTTGGACTCGTTCCTAATGTTTTGGAGGAGGTAGCTCCCTCTTCGGAGAATACTTGTGCGGTCATCTGTGGACCTCCGATCATGATCAAGTTCACCTTTCCAAAATTGATGGCCCTTCGATTCCCCAACGAGCGTATCTTTACCTCCTTGGAAAAAAGAATGAAATGCGGGTTTGGAAAATGTGGCCGATGTAACATCGGTCACCTTTATGTTTGTAAGGATGGCCCTGTTTTCAGTTACGCCCAATTGGGAAAACTGCCGCGCGACTACTAAGGAAATGTTTAGACTTAAACTCAAAAAGTGAAATCTTTATTGAAGGTAAGTGAACTTCCCTTAACATATCTCAGCAGATCATATTATCATCCATAAAGATATTCTATGTGGTTGCCTTTTTAAATTAAAAGAATATTTTCACCTCGCCCCGAATCAATATTCCCAAGCGTTCCTGGTTTTGAAAAAAGCACACAAAATGCGGTATCTAAATTTTGAGAGCGTTTTCCCTCTTGACAGGAGCATTATAGTCTTGTTATATAAAACATACGCATGTGAAAATATGAACAAACTGTGCAGCGGAAGGCTATGGCTGCGGAGAGAGGCTAAAAAATGAGGTACGCAGAGACAGGGTTTAATTTAGAAATTGATCTAACCCGAGGAAGCATTGAGAGGGTAGAAACTGACCCAAGATTAACCGAACTTCATCTTGGGGGTCTAGGTACTAACACCAAGATATTATGGGATAGGGTTCCCCCTGAAACTGAACCCTTTTCTCCTGATAATCTACTAATATTTGCCACTGGTCTTTTAGTTGGCACACCTGCTATCGGCTGTAATCGTACCATTGTTTCTACCTTTTCTCCTCAGACTTTGTTAATGGCATATTCAATGATGGGGGGATTTTGGGCACCAGAATTGAAGTATGCCGGTTATGACAAAGTGATCTTTCGCGGCAAGTCCCCCAATCTGGTTTATTTGTGGATAAACAATGACAAAGTAGAAATACGTGATGCCTCTCATTTGCAGGGTAAAGGCGCAGGTGAAACTGCAGAACTTATTCGACAGGAGTTGAAGGAGCCGAACGCCCAGGTGGCTGCTATCGGCCTGGCCGGTGAAAACAGGGTCTATATGGCTAGCATCGAACAGGGAAGGTCCAGTGCCAGCCGACTAGGAATAGGCGCCGTTATGGGAGACAAAGGGATAAAGGCGATAGCTGTTCGTGGAACAAAGGACGTCAAT
>Ga0315279_10009593_pt1 | contig 11511 bp, 9 predicted proteins | sample YL17G06_20_MG_FD_203694 | JGI IMG/M metagenome (GOLD analysis project Ga0315279, IMG submission 203694) | Sediment microbial communities from Yellowstone Lake, YNP, Wyoming, USA - YL17G06_20 | ecosystem: Environmental > Aquatic > Freshwater > Lake > Sediment | place: USA: Wyoming | collected...
CCCACGACGGGGAGAGGGGAGAAAAGCCGCGGCGCTAAACATGTACCCGTGTATTCACGGGGGGCTAAATAGGTCGGCACGGCTACTCGACGATGAAGTCCTGCGGCGCAAGTTCGATTCGCCGGCCCGCCTTCATGGCCTCGACGGCCTTCAGGGCCGAAACGGCCGTGACGAAACCGACGTCGGCCGGGCAGGTCAACCCGGCCGTGCCGCGTATGGCATCGAAGAAGTTCTTGAGGTGGTACCAGTGAGGGGCCTTTGCCTCGTCGGGGTACGGAATGGGCGGGTAGCGGCGGAACTTGGAAGCCGTGTACCAACTCGGCGGGCGGACTTCAACGACAGGAACATCCGCACTGGTGCTGCCTTCTTCCTGCGTCCCAGGAGCATTGGCAGCACGGGCAGGAGCCTTCGGATCGCCGGCCGCAGGTTGGGGCTCCCACGGAAGCAGCGGGGCGCTCTGGGGCCGACCCAGGCCGCCCTTTGAGGCGTCCTCCGAGATCTCGAGGTACCCTTCATCACCGAGGAATACCTCGAAGAATCCCATGTGGTCGGTCGTGGTGTTGACGTGGTAATCGCCGCGGACGGTCTTGGTCGCGCCTTCCCAGGCGAAGTCCCACTCGAAGACGCACTGGGCAATGTCGTAGAGTTGATAGAAGTTGTAGTAGTCCAAGCCGCCGCTGGCTATGACGCCCTTGGGCGGTGAGCAGAGGAACCAGTTGAAGACGTCAATCTGGTGCGCTCCCAGGTTCACCAGTTCACCCGCCGAGAACTTCTCCAGCCACCGCCAGTTGCGGTGTTCGTCCATGGATGCAAAGCCGTACTTGCGCAGCGTCTCGGCCGGAATCGTCCCCTTTTCAGGCCACGTGTAGGGCACCCGCTTGTGCCCGTGCCACTGGCCCGAGACGTGCGCGATGCGCCCCACGGCCTTCTTCTGGTGGAGGTAATCAAAGGCTACCTGGTACCGCGGGTTCGAGCGGTGCTGGCGGCCCACTTGCACCCGTTTGCCGGCCTTGCGGGCGGCCAGCACCACGCGGCGCGCGGCCTCGATGGTGATGGCCATCTCCTTCTCGCAATACACGTGCAGGCCCGCCTCCAGGCACGCAATGGTCTGCTCGGGGTGAAACAGGTCGGGCGTGGCGATGATGGCCGCATCGAGGTTCTTCTCCTGGGCCAGCATCTCGCGGTAATCCTCGTAGACGCTGACCGGCTGGCTGCGCTTCTTCAGGATTCCGGCGGCGTACTTCTGGGCGTAGGGCCAGATGTCGCAGACGGCCTTGAAGCGCACGCCGGGGATGTCGAGGCAGTAGTTCAGCAGGTCGCGGCCGTGGCGGCCGGCGCCGATGAGGGCAACCTGGATGTCGTCGGGCAAGGTTAGGCCCCTTGCGGAAGAAGCCTGCCGCACCCCGCGGCAGGGCTCCCCGCTATACCCTCGCACAGGCGGGCGTTTTCACGCGGGGGCAAAGGGGGCTGTACCCTTTTCGCGCCTTTGCGAAAAGGGGACTGTCCCCTTTGCCCTACCGGAAAAGGGGACAGCCCCCGTTTCCATACAGCCGGAAACGGGTGCAGCCCCCTTTTCCTCGCCGTGCGGCCCCCCGTACCGGGGGCTAAATATGGCGGAGCCGCGCCGTGGGGCTACTTCGCACCACCCGCCGCCCACTTTATCGCCTGGGCGTAGAGCGTCTGCATTTCCTTGCTGGCGTACGCCTTGGCGTCGTGGCCGAGTTCCAGGTAGCAGACGTTCGCCTTGCGGTAGGTGTTCGTCCAGCCGATGGCCTTCTCGCTGGTGGGGTCGTCGGTCGTCAGGAAGACCTTGACCTGCGGGTCAACGGTGTAGCCCTTGTAGGTCTCATCGTGGATGGTGAAGTCCGGGACGCCCGCCGCAACCGGGCACGTGGGGTCCTCGACGTGAACCTTCATGTCCACGTCGTGCTTGTACTGGCAGCGGGCGTGCTTGGTGCCGTCGCTGTCCACCTCGTCCTTGAGGTAGTAGCGGCCGCCGAGGATCTTCCGGAACTCCGGCCAGTTCGGGTACGCGGCAATCGCGTGGTGGAGGATGACCAGGCCGACGCCCTTGTCCAGGAGTTTGAGGAGGTTTTCGGCCTGCTTGTCGGTGATCTTCTGGTTGTGGTTGTAGAGGACGATGACGTCGTAGTTCCAGCCGTCGATGTTGTCGAACGCCTCGCCGCCGGCCTTCTGGTCGACGTGCTTGTACGTGATGCCGCTCATCGCATCGAACATGGCGAGGAACGGCTTCTGGTCGTAGCCGTGGCCGCCGGTGAGGAGGACCACGTTGATCTTCTTCGCCGCCGCCCCGTCGGCGCCCCAGGCGCTGCACGCACCCACGGCAATAAGCCCCAGCATCACGACCGCCATCAGCCATTTGCGTTGCATTGTTTGTCGCTCCTTGCCTTGACATGCGGTCGCCAGGGCGACCGGATAACCAGGATTCACAGCCCTTGCCGTTAACGCCTTTCACTCAGTCACTCAGGTACTCAGTCACTCAGTCACTTGCCGTTACAGATGCCACGGCGCCCGCATGGCCCGCGAAAGCATGCGGTCGGCCTCCGGATCGTTCACGAAACGCCCGGCCACGGGGTCCCAGTTTACCTTGCGGCCGGGCCTCCTGGCAATGTTTTCCAGGATTCCTCGCGGCCGTTGCGGGGGCATGGGGGCCGCGGCCTGGGCGAGGCGCTTCGCGGAAACCACGAGAAAAGTGTGAACTTGCTGTGAGCCCCTGCGTCTAAGGGGGATAAGCCGCCCATATTTTCGAATTAAGAGGGGGGATGGCGAACGTTGAACATTCTGGAGCATGAGCACCGCGCGCCGTGCGGCCGGGTTTTTTGCCGGGTTTTTTGCTGTTGCCATCGGCTTGCGGAACTTATATACTGTCGGGCGCACGTCGGTGCAGGATGACTTCATAGGGTACCCAGGCGGAAGGGGGAAAGGCCATGAAGCGAGCGACTGCAATTCTGGCGGTTCTCTTGATCGTCGCGGGGTCGGTCGCCGGGGCGACTGCTCCCGCCGCAACGAAGGCGCCGACGGGGGGCGTCACCATTACGCCCTCGGCGCCTGCCGCAGGGAAAGGCGGCGTGGTCGTCACGCCGGCGTCGCCCGCCCCGTCCGGGCCGGCCGATGCCGAAGAGGCCCGCAAGGTGGCGGAGATGCAGGCCGTCCTGACGGCGGGCGAGTTCGACAAGGCCGTCGAACAAGCCAATGCCTACCTGAAGTCCGCCCGCGATGAAAGCGGGAAGACCGAGGCCGTCCGCGTCCTGGCCGAGGCGCTCCGAAAGAAGGGCGACTGGAAGCAGGCGCCCGCAGCGCACCTGCGGCTGCGCGAGCGGTTTGAGAAAAACTCGGAGGATTGGATCAGGTACGACGCCATTGCCGAAATCCTGAGGGCCTCTCCGGCAGGTGTTTATCAGCCCGCCGGTACACCTGCGCCCAAGGCTGCGGCCCCCGGGAGCACGGCGGCGACGCTGGCCGACGATAACGCCCTGACCGAGGCCCTCGCGCGCCTGGCGGGCAGCCGCGCCGGGAAACTCAAGGCCCGCATCCCCGCGATTCTCCGGGCGGCCACGCCCCAACTGGTCATGGCGGCTTTTACGCCGGTCCTGGAGGAGACCAAGATGGTCTTTGCCGTGTCGGCCGATGCCCCGCCCGATGCCGCCCGCGAAGTGGGCGCGGCTGCCGGAAAGCGGTTGCAGACGCTCGGCAACCAGATCGTCCCGGCGCTGAACGCCAAACTCACAAAGTACGAGCCCAAAATGACCGCGCCTTGGAACTTCACGAACCAGGAAAAGGCCGACATCAAGAACACCCAGGCCGTCTGCAAGGAGATGGCCGACAGCGAGAACCAGTTCCAGCAGGCCCTCTTCATCATGACCGGCAAGGGAGACTGGCCTGACGCCGACAGACTCCGCACGGAGAGCAGCGACCGCGGCACATCGTACGCGGAACTCAGTAAGAAGTTCTACGTGCCGCGCTACTATAGTTCCTGGGGGTGGTAGCGGCCCGGCATTCCGGAGCGGCAGTTGAGGCGCCGGATGCGGGTCGAAAAGAAAAGCGAGCGCGGCCGCCACGGGCCGCGCTCGGTTTACATGGCGTGCAAAGGTTCCCGCCGCCGTCCCACCGTCCCTTGCGGTCAGATCGTCATCGCCAGGAATCCGCCGTCGATGCGGATAAGCGCCCCGGTGACGAAACTGGAGGCCCGGTCGCTGGCCAGCCAGAGGACCGCGCCGAGGAGTTCGTGGGCCTCTCCGAAGCGTTTCATGGGGGTGTGGGCCAGGATGAGGGCGTTGCGATCGGGCGTGAGGAGTTTGCGGTTCTGCTCGGCCGGGAAGAAGCCCGGGACAATGGCGTTGACGCGCACGCCGTCGGTCGCCCACTCGCGGGCCAGGAACTGCGTCATCTGGTTCACGCCGCCCTTGGCCACGCCGTAGGTGAACACCTTCGAGAGGGGCGGCCCCGAGGATGCGCTTGAGATGTTGATGACGCTGCCGCTCTTGCGGGCCACCATGCCGCGCCCGAAAATCTGGCACGCCAGAAACACGCCCTTCAGGTCCACGGCGATGAGTTTGTCCCACTCCTCATCCGTGATCTCGAAGAACGGCGTGCCGGAATTGAGGCCCGGGGCGTTGATGAGGATGTCCGTGCCGCCCCAGGCCTTGTCGAGGGTCGCGCTGGCGGCCTGGAGTTCCTTGCGGCTGGTGCAGTCGGCCTGGATGGCCAGGGCGGTGCCGCCGAGGTTGCGGATTTCCTCGGCCCGGGCCTCGGCGGCCTTGGGGTTGAGGTCGATGACGGCCACCTTGGCGCCGGCCCGCGCCAACGCTATTGACATCGCCCCGGCCAGCACGCCGCCGCCGCCGATGACGGCCGCGCGCTTGCCGTCGAGGGAAAAGAGTTCCTTCAGGTAGGCCACGTCTGCCATGTCGGCCGCTCCTTCTGAGACTTCGAATGGTGTGAAAGCGGTATCATAGCCTTGCGGACGGTTGATTCAAGGAATTCCACCTGGCCCCGCCGAGCCGTGCGGCACGGCCGGCTTCGGGAGTGCCCCCAGGCTGACGCCCTACGCCAAAACGCTTGAAACTCTGTCCCGCCCTGTTAGCATACCCCGCGATTCCGGTAATCCGGGGCAAGGAGAAAGGCGTGTCCGCACCTGACCCGCACGAGAGCCTGAAGGCCTTCCAGCCCACGTGCCGCTGCTTCGTGGGCATCGACTCCGACGGCTGCGCGTTCGACACCATGGAGCCGAAGCATAAAGAGTGCTTCTGCCCCGTCACCATCTGGAAGTTCGACCTGGCGGCCGTCTCGAAGTACGCGCGCGAGGCGTGGGACTTCGTAAACCTCTACTCCAAGGAGCGCGGCTGCAACCGCTTCCATGCCCTCCAGCACGTGATGAATCACCTGAGGGAGCGGCCGGAGGTCATCCGACGCAAGGTCGACATCCCGCTTCTCAGGGAACTGGCGGCATGGACCGGCCGCGCGAAGGCCCTCGGCAACCCCGAACTGGCCGCCGAGGTGCGGCAGACCGGCAACGCCGAACTGGCGCAGGTCCTGGACTGGTCGAAGACCATCAACGAGATGGTCGCGAAGATCGTCAGGAAGGTGCCGCCGTTCCCCGGCGTGCGGGAGAGCCTGGAACTCCTCAAGGGCAAGGCCGACATGATGGTCGTCAGCGCCACGCCCGGCGAGGCCCTCCAGCGCGAGTGGCAGGAGCACGGCATCGCGTCGTTCATGGCCATCATTGCCGGGCAGGAGATGGGTTCGAAGAAGGACCACCTGGCCCTGGCCGCGGGTGGCAAATATCCGCCCGAACGCATCCTTATGATCGGCGACGCCCCCGGCGACATGAAGGCCGCGAAGGCGAACAAGGCGATGTTCTACCCCATCAACCCCGGCCACGAAGAGGAGTGCTGGGACCGGTTCGTGCGTGAAGCCGGCCCGCGGTTCCTCGCCGGCCGGTACACCCGCGAGTACGAGGCCAAACTCATCGCCGAGTTCGACAAGATTCTGCCCGAGCGCCCGCCGTGGCGATAAATATAAAAGGCCGTTCACACTTAACCGCCCTGCTTGCAGGGCGCGTGTTGTTGTCGTTACGAACAACACGCGCTCGCCAAGGCGAGCGGCTAAGTGTGAACGGCTTGCTGAACATTGCTTGCAGGGCGCGTGTTGTTGTCGTTACGAACAACACGCGCTCGCCAAGGCGAGCGGCTAAGTGTGAACGGCTTGCTGAACATTGCTTGCAGGGCGCGTGTTATTGCCGACCAGGTATAAACGGCCTGACGAACGACCATCGCTGGCGGGGCTTGCCTTCCTTTTCGGGGTTGGCTTCGACGTAGGCGATGGCCTGCTGTGCGTGTTCAGGCGAGTAAACAAACACCTTCCAAGACTTCTTGCCCCAGACGGGATGCTCCGTGTTTGGCCACAAGCCGGCGGCGACCAGGCGTTGCGTGGCGCGGCCTTTGAAATGGCCCACGATGCGGCCGATGGAACGCAGGCTGCGGCCGATAATCATGTGCACATGCTCCGGAAGGATCGAGCAGGCGTGGACCCGGTAGCCGCTCTCCCGGACAGCCTGGGCGAATCCCTTGCCGACAGCCAAGGCCTGCCGACCGCTGAAAGCCACGGGTTGGCAGTGCAGGGTTTCTTTCGCTTGTTTTCGCAGGCGGCGGTCATGTGGCGCGGCCGCAACCGACCGGGTTGTACTCACTTTCGTGGCTTTGCCGAATCGGACGAGTTCCCAGGCGCCGACGAAATCCGACCATGAACCCCGCGGGTCGTTCGGCAGCCAGAATCCGTAGGTGCTGAAAATGACGTGATACGCGATGACCATATCGCGCCCCCTTGCTTTGCGCGCCCAGCCCCGGTTTATGCGCAACGGCAAAACACGCGCCCTGCAAGCAGGGCGGCTAAATATGTTGAAGTTGTTCACATTTAGCCGCCCGCCTTGGCGGGCGCGTGTGCTAAATGTACAACAGGTTTTTCACACTTAGCCGCCGGGCTTGCCCGGCTAAATGTACAACAGGTTTTTCACACTTAGCCGCCCGCCTTGGCGGGCGCGTGTGCTGTTAGTGATGAAACAGCCTCAGCCCTGAAAACGCCATCACCATCCCATGCTCATCCGCCGCCTGGATGACCACGTCGTCGCGGTCGCTGCCGCCGGGCTCAAGGACGTAGCGCACGCCCGACTGGGCCGCGCGGTCCAGGGAATCGCGGAACGGGAAGAACGCGTCGCTCGAGAGGCTGACGCCGTCGAGTTTCTCCAGCCACTCGCGGCGCTCCCAGGAAGTGAGGGCCTTGGGCGGCTTGGCGAAGGCCTTCTTCCACGCGCGTTTTTCCAGCGGCGTCGGGTGCTCCAGCAGGTACTGGTCGATGGCGTTGTTCTTCTCGGCCCGCGAGACGCCGTCCTTGAACTTCGCCTCCAGCAGGCGCGGGTGCTGCCGCAGCCACCAGATGTCGGCCTTCGACCCGGCCAGTCGCACGCAATGGACGCGCGACTGCTGCCCCGCGCCGATGCCGATGCACTGGCCGTTCTTCGCGTAGGCCACCGAGTTCGACATCGTGTACTTCAGCGCCACCGTGGCCACCACGAGGTCCCTCACGGCGAACGGCGGCAGGTCCTTGCTGCGGGTCACGATGTTCTTGCAGAGGTCCGGCCCCGGCACGACCGCGTTGCGGGCCTGCTCCAGGCCGATGCCGTAAACCATGCGCTGCTCGAGGGCAGGGGGCTCGAACTTCGGGTCGATGGCCATGGCCAGGTACTTTCCGCCGCGCTTCTCGCGGAGGATCTTGAGGGCCTCCGGCTCGTAGCCGGGGGCGATGCAGCCGTCGGAGACCTCGCGCGACAGGAGTTCCGCCGCCGTGGCGTCCAGCGGGTCGCTAAAGGCCGCGAGGTCGCCGAAACTGGACATGCGGTCCGCCCCGCGGGCCCGCGCGTACGCCACGGCCAGCGGCGAGAGGTCCGGCATGTCATCCACGAAGGCCGCCTGCTTCTCGGCCTGCGACAGCGGCTCGGCCACGGCGGCCCCGGCGGGGCTCACGTGCTTGAAGGATGCCGCCGCCGGAAGGCCCAGGGCCTGGCGGAGTTCCTTCACCAGGGCCCAGGCGTTCAGGGCGTCCAGAACGTTGATAAACCCGGGCGCGCCCGAGAGGACCTCCAGCGGCAACGTGCCCTCCGGCGCGAAAACGCGGGCCGGCTTCTGGTGCGGGTTCATGCCGTAACGCAGGACAATCTCTTTAGCCATGTTGTCTTGCCTTTCGTTTCCTTTCGTTTTCGCGCGGCACGTGCCCGCCAGAGGCGGGTAACCTCCGGCCCGCCGCGCAATGACAGTTCTCTCTAACCGCAAAGAACGCAAAGAGCGCAAAGAAAAGATTGAGTAAAGGCAGATGGAATATACGTTTTTGTTTTCATTCAGTCTTCCCTTTGCGTTCTTTGCGCTCTTTGCGGTTAAGAACGCCTATTTCTTACGCGACTTGCGCTCTTTGCGGTTAAGAATGCCTATTTCTTCTTACGCGACGCCTGGAGGGCGTAGGGGCCGCACTTCTTCTCGGCGAAGATAGGCTTAAAGCGCGTAAATCGCTGCCGCCCGTCCACCAGGGGCACGCTTACCCAGTCCTCGCCGATGAGCGGCCGGGCGTACGCGAGGAACTCGTCGGTGACGTCGCGCTTGTTGGGGGCGATCCAGGCCTTCGGGAACCGCCGCTCGGAGTTCGCCATCGCTTCCAGCGGGACCTTGTCGTAGCGGACGCGGTAGGCGCTGCCGGGCTCGCGCAGGATGGTGGCCATCCAGCCGCCGCCTTCCTCGGCCGCCACCAGGGCGGCCTTCCGGCCCACCTCGTACGCCTCGTCCAGGTCCACGCGGGAGGCGTAAATCATGTTGTGCCGCTGGTCGGTCCCGGGGATGTTGTACCTTGCCGCGCCGCCGACGGGGAGACCCTTATCGTTCAGGACATTGGCGAGGACGGCGGCGGCCGTCGTGCCGCTGGAGGAGAACTGCACGTGGCCGAAGGAGTCTTTGCGTGCGCCCACGTCGCCGACGCTAAAGCCCTCGCTGATGACGACCAGGCAGCGGCCGCTTTTTTTGAGTTCATCGTTGACCTCGTCGGCCACCTGCTCCAGCGTGAGGCCCGCCTCGGCCAGGTAGATGTGCAGGGGCAGTTCGCGCCCGGGGTCCGCCAGGCGGGCGGCCGCCGGGATGAACCCTATCTTGCGGCCCATGGCCTGCATCACGAGGACCGGGTCGGCCGGGCATGAGCCCAGGTTCTCCTCGTTCGCCGTCTGGACCGAGAGGGCCCAGTACCGGGCCACGCTGCCGTAGCCGGGCGTGTGGTCGATGAGTTTGAACTCGGTGTCGCCCACGTCGTTGTCGATGGTCTTCGGGACGCCGGTAGACACGAGGTCCAGGCCCTTCTCGGCGGCCAGTTTGGAGATTTTGTGGGCGGTGTCCATGGAATCGTTGCCGCCGGTATAGAAGAAGTAGCCCACGTTGTGGGCCTTGAGGACCTGGATGACCCGCTCAAAGTCCTCCGTGTTCTCGGCCTTGAGTTTGTAGCGGCAGGTGCCGATGGCGCCGGCGGCGGGCGTGGTGCGCAGCAGGGCGATTTCCTCGCGCGGCTGGGCCGAGAGGTCCAGCAGGTCCTCCTTGAGGACGCCCTCGATGCCGTGCCATGCGGCAAACACGGCGGCGAACTTCTCGGGCATCGCAAAGCACGTCTCGACGACGCCGCGGATGGAGTTGTTGATGACGGGCGACGGCCCGCCCGACTGTGCCACGACGACGTTGTTTGCTCTAGCCATCTCTCCGTCTCCTGGTTGAAAGCCCCATCATGCTTTGGGCGGCGGGTCAGGAGGGCCTGTTGCCTAACTGTCGTTCATGTAGGGTGGTCGCCGCGGCGACCACCATTTCCGCTCAAGCACATGCCCCTATCAAGCCGTAGCGCGGGGGTTTATCCCCCGCGCCGACCGCGCGGGGCACAAGGCCCCGCGCTACAGCGCACAAGTCGGGTTGCCGCAAGACGTTATGCTCATTGCCGCGCGGCAAGTGGCAATGTAGTAATAGCCATCTATTGGGCGACAGCCCCAGGAGACCCGCCGCGCCAAGCGGCGTTGTACTGCTACTGGCGTTCCGACTTCAGCCGGTGCAGGACCTCGCCGGCGTGGTCCACCAGCAGGATGCCTTCCTTCTCGCGGCCGATCCACTCGGCCACGCGGATGCTGCCGGGGTCCAGGTAGCCGAGGTTGATGCGGCGGCACCGCTCTTCGGGGATGCCGGTGGCCAGCGTCACGGTGATGCGCGGCTGCTCGACGCCGCCGCAGTACGTGCCCAGGCCCTTGACGTGCGTCGAGTGGGCCATGACGCCGCCGGGGACGCCCGAAAACTTGTCCATCTGCTCGCGGAAGTAGTCGAGGCAGTGGTAGCCGATGCAGTCGATCGTCTTGCCGTGGGTGTACGAAACCTCGGCAATGTGCGGGGCGTAGACGATGAGTTCGCCGCCGTCGGCGACGATGGGCTCCAGTTTGTACATGACCTTGCCGGCGGTCCAGAGGTCGTCGTACATCTCGGGCGCGATGCCGAGGACCCGCTTGAACGGCCGGTCGAGGTACCTGATGTGGACCTGGGCCGAGAGGTCGGCCGCGGCCGAGAACGCCTCCTTCGCATCGCCGATGAAGAGCCCCTTGAGGCCCTCGCGCGTCACGACCATGTCGAAGTTCGTGATGGGGACCTTGATGAACTCGACCGCGCGGTCGATCACCCGCCGCACCACGGTGTCCTTGACGCCGTTGATCTTCCAGTTGGTCACGAGCGCCCCGAGCCAGTGGAAGAAGTTGATGATCTCCGGCCCGGCGATGCCGGGGTAGAGGTACTTGTGGCCCCCGCTGAAGCCGGCCACCTCGTGCGGAAACGTGGGGCCCACGATGAACAGGTGGTCGTAGCCGAGGATCCGCCGGTTGATTTCCACCGGCACGTCCAGGGCATAGCGGCCCTCGCTCAGGGCGCCCATCTCGGCCGCCGAGAGCGTGCCGAGCACCGCCAGCGACTTCGGGTCGTCCCACGCGTGATTGAAGACGCGGATCTTGCCGTACTTCTTCGTGCGTTCCTCGGGCGACATGCCGAGGAGCCGGAGGATCCGTTCCTGGCTCATCGGCATGTGCGTGCCCAGGGCGATCATGAAGTCGAGTTTGGCCGCCCGCCGCGACACCAGGCCCACCAGCGTCCGGAACATCAGGCCCACCGGCGCGGTGCGCGTGGAGTCGGGAATCAGCACCAGGACGCGCTTCCCCTTCAGGTCCAGGCCCTCCACGGCCTTCCTGCAAAGGTCCTGCACCTCGGTATCGGGAAGCACGCCTTCCTTATGGCCGTCGCCGATGATCACCGCCACCCCTTTGTTTTGCCCCTGGCCCCCATCTCAGCATACGATGTGGCACGGCTGTAGCATTTTAAGATTGCGTGCATACACTACCCCTTTGCGCGGCGGGTCTCCTGACCCGCCGCGTCGGGCACTCGTATCGGC
>Ga0315279_10009594_pt1 | contig 11511 bp, 11 predicted proteins | sample YL17G06_20_MG_FD_203694 | JGI IMG/M metagenome (GOLD analysis project Ga0315279, IMG submission 203694) | Sediment microbial communities from Yellowstone Lake, YNP, Wyoming, USA - YL17G06_20 | ecosystem: Environmental > Aquatic > Freshwater > Lake > Sediment | place: USA: Wyoming | collected...
CTGAGGAACAGCCAACATTGATGGTTTTGGCGGGCCCGCTGGGATTTGAACCCAGGATCTCCGGCTCCGCAGGCCAGTGTCCTAATCCAGCCTAGACTACGGGCCCCTAGACCTGGACTACAGGTCCTTTTAGCTCTGAGAACCAAGGTATAACAGCTTTTGCTTCTTGAATAATTTTCCGCCGTCATGGTACTCACCTGTCACATACTCAAAGCCTAACTCTACTAGCTGAACTGCTTCTTGCGCGGTTTTGGCTACTTTGCAGATGTATTTGTCGTCGCGGTCTTGGAAGATGCTGTTGGTAAGCTGCACATACAGTAGGGTGTTTTTGATTTTCTTGTGGCCTAGGAACTGCATGACGTAGAGGACGCCTCTTGTTCGGTAGTATTTCGTGGTTGCCTTCCAATGTCGGAACGTGTGCATGTATATGCTTACTAGTCTTGGGTTTCCGAGTTTGTGCGCTAGTCTTTTCCTTTGTCTCAGGAAGCTCTTTTCGAGTTGGTCGACGTTGGCGTAGCTGAACACTCCTTCCGAGGTTTTTGGGAGACTTCCGAGTTTTCGTGCGAGGCCTTCTGACATTCGGAATATCCGTGGGTTGCTACCCAGTCCGCATAGTTGCTATCGATAAAGATGACCAGCAAGGGAACAGAATCGCAACGGCCGAGAAGCTGATATGGAAAGGAATACAGGAATTGAAGCGCATCGCTAAGGAACATCCACGACTAAAATTCCCAGCTGATAGCTCATCGGGAGTAGATAAGTAAATCAGCTTGAGCTTATCTAATAAGCGCAAACCTAATAAGCCTGGTTCTAGCATCTATTTCCTTGGTTGGTTGTATGAATAGGGATATTGCTGATTGGGTTAGGCGTCGTTATGAGATTCTGTGGGAAGCCTTCGGCGGTTCTACTTTTCGGTTTGAGGATGCTGCCAAGGTTTTGACGGACCGGAATAAGGATGCTTGGGAGCAAGTGCCTGTTTTTCTTTCAGAATTGCGGAAGGCTGGTTTGCTTTTAGTTGAGTCTGATGTACGAGACGCGCGGCAGAAGTTGTATCGGTTGAAAGGTAAAGATGAGGCGTATAAGGAGACGTTGGGGCGTGGTGATATTGATGGTTTGTTGAAGCGGGCTGCGGATTTGATTCGGACGCGGGTGGATTACAAGTTTATTCTCATATTGCTTTTTCTGAAGCGGATTAGTGATAAGTGGGAGATGGAGTTTGACGAGGCTTACAAAGAGGCTTTGGCTGATGGTTTGGGTGAAGAGGATGCGAGGGCTGAGGCCAAGCGGGACGAGTATCATTTGTTTAATTTGCCTGAGGAGTTTTTGTGGGAGAATTTGCGGAAGGATGTTAGTGGGCTTACTGAGCGGTTTTCTCGGGCGTTGAAGGTTGTTGCTGAGCGGAATCCTGAGTTGAAGGATGTTGTGGATAGCGTTGATTTTGTGCAGTTTGCTGGTAGCCGTGAGAATGCGGAGATTTTGCGGCAGTTGGTGGAGTTGTTTAGTGAGCGGAAGTTGCAGCGTGTTTCAGCGGATATTTTGGGCGATGCGTATGAGTGGATTTTGCGGTATTTTGCGCCTACGAAGGCTAAAGAAGGGGAGATTTACACGCCGAGGGAAGTCATTAAGCTGCTTATTGAAATTCTTGACCCTAAGCCTATGGAAAGCGTGTATGATCCTGCTTGTGGTTCGGCTGGCATGTTGATTTCTGCATACAAACACGTCGAAGAGAAATTTGGCAAGGAAGAAGCGAGTAAACTGTTTTTGTTTGGGCAGGAGGCGAATCAGAATATTTTGGCTTTGGCGAAGATGAACATGTATATTCATGACATTCGGGATGCGCATTTGGAGTTTGGAGATACTTTTCTTTATCCAAAGTTTAAAGAAGGCGAGGGCTTAAGGCGGTTTGATGTGGTTGTGGCGAATCCGCCTTGGAATCAGGACGGTTACGGCGAGGAAGTGCTTAAGAAGGGCGAGTTTTGGAAGCAGCGGTTTGGGCTTGGGTTTGTGCCGAGGCAATCGGCGGATTGGGCTTGGGTTCAGCATATGCTTGCTTCTGCGAAGGATGATGGTAGCAGGGTGGGGATTGTGATTGATAATGGTTGTTTGTTTAGGGGTGGGAAAGAGAGGGCGGTGCGTTCTGCGGTTTTGAGTGAAAAGAATGATTTGGTTGAATGTGTTGTTATGTTGCCTGAGAAGCTGTTCTATAATACGGGCGCGCCTGGTGCCATTATCATTTTTAACAAGCATAAGAGTGCTGAAAGGAAGGGTAAGGTTCTGTTTGTTAATGCCTCTAAGGAGTTTGAGCGGCATCCAGAAGTGCGGAAACTGAACAGGCTTGGAGACAACAACATGAAGAAGGTTGCGGATGCGTACAAGAGTTTCAGCGAAGAAAAAGGATTTTCAAAAGTTGTTTCTTTAAAGGACATAGAACTGAACGATTGCAACCTTAATGTAACACTTTATGTCATGGCTGATGAGGAGGGAGAAAGAATCGACATCGCTAAGGAGTTCTCTGAATTGAAGGCATTGGCAATTGAGAGACAGGAAGCAGAAAGAAAATTGGAGGCAATCTTGCAGCAGATCACGAAGACAGGAGGGTCAGGAGGTGGCATAGATGAGCCAAAAGAGTGATACTGTCAGAAAAGCCATACTTAGATTTCTCTATGAAATCCATGAGAAAGCTAGGAGCCGAAAGAGTAACCGTGTTCCCATGAGCGAGTTGAAGCAAGAGCTTAAGAAGGTTGGTTTTAAAGAGCAGGACATAGTGAGTGAACTCGACTATTTGATTGAAGCAGGTTGGGTTAAAGTTGAAACTGAAGAATATGAATTTACGACGCCGAAAGGGTTTGTAAGGAAACAGGTAAAAGAGTATTATAAGATATCGGACGCTGGGATCAACTATTTTGAAGGGCCATCTGAGTTTCAGAGAGTGGAAAAATCAATTTCTGGAATCAAAGTAACCAATATACAAGGTGTAACTGTCATTGGAGACAGCAACTTAGTTGTTAATACGCAATACTTGGACTTGTTCAGGCGTTTGTCTGCCTTGTCGGAAGTTGTAAGGACTTCTGACCAACTTACTGATGAAGAGAAACTCAACTACATCAAGGACATGGATACCATCAAGGACCAGCTTGCTAAATCTTCACCCGATAAGGACATAGTGAGGCTGGCGTGGGAGAAACTTAAGCCACTTGCAACGGTTTCTGGGATTGTTACATTCTTCAAGTATGTTGCAGAAGTAATTGGAGGCTTGATATGATGATTGAAGATGTGGAGTTTAGCAAGGAAACTGGCTTCCAAGACACTCCGATAGGAAAAACCCCAAGAGATTGGAAAACTGCAAAATTGGAAGATGTAGCGACTTACATAAATGGTTTTCATTTCGGTCCAACAGACTGGAAGTCCAAAGGTCTTCCTATAATCAGAATACAGAATCTAAATGACAAAGATGCTGAGTTTAACTATTTTCAGGGAGACATTGATGAGAAGTACATTATTGAGAATGGCGACTTACTCTTTTCTTGGTCGGCAAGCATTGGTGCTTATGTTTGGAATAGGGGAAAAGCTGTTCTGAATCAACACATCTTCAAAGTAGTTCCAAAGCAAGGAGTTGACAAACTATACCTGTACCATGCTTTGTTCTTGGCTATTCAGCAGTTATCAAGTAGAGTACATGGTTCCACAATGAAGCATTTCAAAAAAGAAGAGCTGAAGACTTTGATTCCTCTTCCACCTTTGCGGGAGCAATCAGGAATTGTTGGGGTTTTGGGTGTTATTGATTCTGCGATCGAGTTGGTTGACGGGGTTATCTGGAAGACTGAACGTTTGAAGAAGGGTTTGATGCAGACGCTTCTAGCAAAAGGAATAGGACACAAAGAATACAAGTATAGTAAAGAACTTGACTCTGAAATCCCGAAAGAGTGGGAAGTTGCTCAACTAAGTCAGCTCCTTGAGAGAGAAGCAATAACATACCATCTGGACGGGAATCATGGCGAGTTATATCCGCGTGAAGAGGAATTTGTCAGCGAGGGTGTTCCTTTTCTCAGTGCTAACATGATTGTCGATGGAGTTATCGATTTTTCCAAAGCGAAATATGTTACTGAGGAACGAGCAAGACAGTTCAGAAAAGGAGTAGCCAAAGATGGCGATGTTTTGTTTGCCCACAATGCAACGGTAGGACCAGTTTCAATCTTAAGAATCAATGTGCCGTATGTGATACTTGGCACAACCTTAACGAGCTATAGGTGTGAGCTGGACTGTCTTAACAATTACTACCTAAAATACTATATGGAAAGCCCACATTTTCAAAAACAACTTCAACGAATTATGAAACAGACAACAAGGAACCAAGTGCCGATAACTGCCCAAAGAAAATTGTATTTCGTTTCACCGCCTATAAGCGAACAAAAGAGAATTGCAGAGATTCTTTCTGTTGCTGATAAGAAACTTGAGACAGAGAGAAAGGAGAAAATGAGGTTGGAGAGGGTTAAGCGGGGTTTGATGGATTTGCTTCTTACTGGAAAAGTGAGGGTTAAGGTGGACTAAATGGCAGAAACCCTTGTGTTATGCACATGGTTTGAAATAGACTATTGGGAAAGTGACAGAGTAGCACCCTACTATAAAATGTCTATGAAACCGCTGGAACACTTAAAAAACACTCTACCCTTAGCAGGAATAGGAGCATACATTAAGGGAAGAGACAGAGATTTTTCTTCCCAGCCTCCATGCTTCTTGATCATAAGAAACATAACAGAAAACGAAAAGGGAGAACCACAAATAGACTTCCACCACGTCTCAAAAATGCAACGCATAACAAGTTCCACATTCCTGAGTGAAATAGGAATCCGAAAACTCTTTTTCAGCATCTCCGAAGAGAAGGTCTTACCAATCTTAGAAAGATATGGCATAGAACCACCCCAAGAATGGCAGAAGCTACTCGAAGCGAAACCTCAGCTCCCACCATCTTGGTTAGACTGGATAGGCAAACACTTCCAAAACATCCAACAAACAATTTCCAATAACGAATACGAAGACAGAATAGCAGAAATCTTCGAAGCATTAGGATTTGAAGTCGAACAACTCGGACACAAACAAGAAGGCGAATACCCCGACGGCATCGCATACTCAAAAGACTTCGCCATCATATACGACTGTAAAAACAGAACCAACTACTTCCTAAACGCGAACGACAAAAGAGCAATCATAAAATACGTTCAACATGCCAAAAGAAGAATAGAAGAACGGAAGAAAATAGGAAAAATCCATTTCGCTCTAATCGCCCACTCCTACGACAAAGTAGAAAACATGAGCGACATCGAAAAAGAGACATACTCAAAAGGTTTCTTATTAACCAGCGAAGTTATGCTCTACTTACTTTGCAAGAAACTCTCTTTGGGTCCAGCGTTTCTCTTAGCAGACTTTGAGGAATTAATTTCCAATCATGTCATCAAGATTGAAGACATAAAAAACGTTTACAGAGGATAAATCATGCCGTTGTTTTCTGAAAAATCTCTTGTTGAAAATTACTTTATTCAAAAGCTGCAAGAGAAAGGCTGGGGATTTGTGCCAGCCGGCAATTTGGAGAGAGAGAACCTTGAAGAGCCTCTCCTCACTCCCACACTAATCCGTGCGTTAAGACGTTTAAACACTAACATTGGCGCAGGCGATGAAGAAATAAAACAAGTCCTAAACGAACTAAAACTCAGAACGAGCGGAAGCGAAGACGCCAAAAAAATCCTCAACTACGTCAAAGACGGCATACCCATAAAATTCGAAAAAGAAAGAGTAGTCAAATACATACGCCTATTCGACTACGAAGACAAACAAAACAACGACTTCATCATATCTCGCCAAGTCATCCACCAATCAGGCGACAAACAAATCCGAAACGACATAATCCTCTACATCAACGGCATCCCAATCGCCAACATCGAATGCAAAAACCCTACAAGCCTAACAGAAAACTGGTTCACAGCTTACAAACAAATAAAAGACTACGAAGAAACCGTCCCAGAACCATACAAATACATCCAAATAGGCATAGCAGCAGCCGAAACCGCCAGATACTTCGCAACAGCACCATGGCAAGAAGAAACCCTAACCCACCAATGGCGAGAACCCAACAAAGACCCAATAGACTCCACAATAGAAATGCTCACGCCAACAACACTACTCAACATAATAAAACATTACCTATTCTTCCGCATAGAACGCGGAGCCACAACAAAAGTCATAACCCGCTATATGCAATACCGCGCTTCTGAGCAAATAGTCAACCGTGTCTTAGGCTACCTGCAAGGAAAAGAAACCAAAAACAAGGGCTTAATCTGGCACTGGCAAGGCTCAGGCAAAACCCTAACCATGATATTCGCAGCAAACAAACTCTACCGCCACCCAACCCTCGAAAACCCAACCGTGTTCTTCATCGTAGACCGCGAAGAACTCCAAGAACAGCTCTACCAAGAATTCACAGCCCTCGACATAACCAAACCCGAAACCATAGACTCCATAAACGCATTAAGAGCCATCATAAAACACGACGAAAACCGCGGAAAACGCGGCATCTTCATAACCCTAATCCACAAATTCCGCCCCGAAGAATTAACCCAACTCCAAAAAGAACTCGACACCCTAAGCCAAACACGCGAAACCATCCAAAACCGCAAAAACGTCATCCTCTTCATAGACGAAGCCCACCGCACCCAATACGGACTATTAGCCGCACAAGTGAAACAAACCCTCAAAAACGCCACACCCTACGCCTTCACAGGTACACCCATCGCAAAAACAGGCAAAGACACCTATGATAGATTCAGCTACCCACCGGAAGAACCATACCTCGACAAATACTTCATAACAGACTCTATCCAAGACGGCTTCACCCTAAAAATCGCCTATCAACCACGCCTCGAAAAAGAAGAAGGCATCCGACTGAAGAAAGACCAGCTGGACACCTTCATCCAAGTGGAATTTGAAGAAATCCCAGAGGAATACCGAGAAAAAACAGAAGAAAAAATCAAACAAAAACTCAACGCCATAAAAGTCTTCCTCGAAAACACCGACCGCATCAAACTCGTAACCCAAGACATCGCAGCGCATTTCAAAGAAAACCTCGACGGAAGATTCAAAGCCCTAATCGTAGCAGTCAACCGACTCTCATGCGTTCGCTACAAACGCGAACTCGACAAGCTACTCCCCAAGGAATACTCCGAAGTCGTTATGACTTTCAATCGTACCGACCCACCAGAAATCCAAGACTGCCTAAAAGAACTAACCGCCCGCTATCACGGCAAAGAAATAGAAGACATAAGGAAAGAGATAATCGAAAAATACAAAGAAGAAGACTACCCCAAAATCCTAATCGTAACAGACATGCTCCTAACAGGTTTTGACGCACCCATCCTTCAAACCATGTATCTAGATAAACCACTCAAAGAACATCGCTTACTCCAAGCCATAGCAAGAACAAACCGACCCTACAAGGACCTCAAAACCGCAGGCCTCATAATCGACTACGTAGGCATACTCAAAGAATTCACCCGAGCCTTCGAAAACTACACCAAAGAAGACATAACAGGCGTCCTAATCGACACAAACCAACTAGCCCAAGAATTCACCCAAACCATCGACGAAACCATGAGAATCTTCACCGAAGTCCCCAAAGACCAATACGACAGACCAACCCTGCTAAAAGCCCTAGAAGCAATAACAGCAAACGAACAAAACACAAAAACATTCCGCCAAAACTACCGCCACCTAAGAAGACTCTTCGAAATCCTAGGCCCCCACGAGATAAAACTCCAAAAACTCAAGGAATACACGTGGCTCACACAAGTCTACACATTCTACATCCGTGAAACCCGACAAGACCAATACGAAGAACGGCGCTACGTTCAAAAATACTTCCAGAAAACCCTCAAGTACGTCTACAAAACCACAGAACTCGCCGACATAGAAAAACAATACCCAACCATAACATTCGACGTAAATTACCTCAAAAACCTCCAAGACAAAGTCAAAACCAAAGAAGAAAAAGCCGCCAACATCCTCTTCACCCTAAACCGCTTCGTAATCGTAGACAAACAAAGAAACCCAATCTACGAAACACTAACAGAAAAAGTAGAACGCATCCTCAAACTCTGGAAAGAAAAGACCAAAGACTACGAAAAGATCTACACTGAAGGCACCCAAATAATCAAAGAAATAGCCAAACTAGAAAGCCGCAAAACCGACCTAGGCTTCTCCGACCTCCAATACTCCGTGCTCTTGACGATGGAACAAAACCTCGGCACAGACAAAAACCTCACACAAGACGCAAAAGAACTCACGACCTTCTTGCAACCACATATGTTCAAAGGCTGGCAATACCAACAAACCACAAGAAAAACCATAGAACGCGAAATCCGCAAATACCTAAGAAAATACATCAAACAACACAAGATCAGCTTAGCAGACATGGAGCAAATCTACCAAAAAATAGTCGAAAGCGTGAAAACCTATGGATAAAGAAAAAGACGTCGAATACACACTCGCCTACCGGGACGTAAAACACCCACGTCTCGAATTCAAAACAGGTACCCTACTCTTGATACTGCCTAAAACCGACAAAAACCCAAAACAAACTCTCGAAAAATACAAAAAATGGATACAACGTAAACAACAAACCATAAACAAAGCCCTCCAAGAAGCAAAAACCAAAACCACCAACCAAAATAGAACGGAAAAGGACCTGAGAACTCTGGTCAACATACTCGCCCAAAAATCACAAAAAGAACTCAAAACACAAATCAACAAAATCTTTTTCAGGAAAATGAAAACAAAATGGGCCAGCTGCAGCAAAAACGACAACTTGACCATAAACACACTTCTGAAATACGTCCCGGAAGACCTGATCGAATACATCATCTTCCACGAAACAGCCCACACGAGAGAAAGAAGACACAACGACGCCTTCTGGAAAATCATACACACGAAATTCAAAGACCCCGAAACAAAAGAAAAAAGCCTACTAACCTACTGGTTCCTAATCCAAAAAAACCATCAATCACGCAGGAAGCCATAAAACGTTTTAAACCAACACAAACAAAAACACAATATGGGATGATTATGACCAAGTGTCCAAACTGCAAGAAGGAGAACCCGAAACCCACCAAAACATGGAAATATGGACAATTCACAGTCCAAGCCTTCACCTGTAGCAACTGCAAAACCCAATACAGAGAATACACAAGGAACGGGAAACACAGTTTCACATTAAAACTCCAGAAAGGAAAAGGCTACAAGAAAGCATGATGCCTGGGTATCCGCCAAAAAGCAAATGAAAAAGCGGAGTTGAGCTGAAGTTAATGAAGAGCCAAGAAAAGAGCTGGAGGACTCGCAAGGTCAAAGACAATCAGAGGAAAACTGGGAGCAGGGTATGGATGCATAGGAAGAACCTCACTATCGGGGCAAAAAATCTCCTGAAGAAATGGGATGACGAAGCACTGAGAAAAGATGTTTGCGTTGTCTGTGGCGACGGGACACCTAGGCGAATCCTGATAACGCACCACCTTGATCCCGATAGCGAATCAGAAGGCAAGATAACTCTCTGTGCATCGTGCCACAACGTGTTCAACAAGGCAAAAGAAACTACATCACTCGAGGAAATAGAGCGCGACCTGAACCTCAGACATCAGACCTACCAATATAGCGTCAGGCGGATCTTGAATTAGGCCCTACCGACAAAACAAACCACCACGGACTTCAAGTACGAAATCTAGGTGAAAACCCATTGTCATCAGGAATTCCCTGGCCAAACTTGGTTAGGCTCGAATATGCTCATTTTGACAAAACCGGAACAGGCCTGAACGCTGCAAAATTCAATCGTGTTTTCAGATTCCGAGAAGGACTGATCTCTGAGTATCCGCCATGTTTCTTTGCAGGAGATCTGAGAAAGAGCCGTTTTTGTCTGTTGGGACTGAACCCAGGACACAACAGAAAGAGAAAAGACGTAGAATGGAGAGTCTACCGCGAACGCGGCTGGGAACAAACATATCTAGCCTTCTTTGACTGGTTTGGTGCCGAGCAGATTCCAAGTCCCTACTATTCACGCATCGCCGTGCTCCTCTCAGGTCTGCTTCGTGAAAAGGAGATACCAAAAGAACGAAAAAGAAGATTTCAATTGCTTTCCGAAAACCTCATCAACCTAGATCTGATACCGTACCATTCCAGCGGAATCAGCCTGAGAATTGAAACACGCGAGCAAAGAGAGTTGATCAAACCCTACTTAGTAACACTAATAGAACTAGTTGAACTCTGCAAACCGCAGATTCTAATCATAAATGGTGCCGCCTTCAGACCCATACTCAAACAAACAGGATTCAAAGAAAGATCAACCATCAAAGTCAACGAGAGACTCAATGCGCACATCGGACAATGTTTGAACTCAAAGACTGTTTGGTTCGATAGGTTCATAACTGGACAAAGTGCTGCTGTCACAAATCGCGAACTTCACTCCGCAGGGAAGCGCATCAAAGAGACGATTAGCTGATTTCACTTCTTACCCAATAAGACATGTTTATATGCGGCATGATTGATCTCGGCGAGCGCGTTTGTCTCAGTCAGCATATCCAGTCTTCCTTATTCGAGTTACCTGAGATCATTCTCATTCAACAGCTCCCTGAGCAGATCCCGCGAATCCTCAGAAACCAGCCGATAATACTCTTCAGCATCCAAAAACAGATCATGCTCCCCACGAATCTTGTTCATAACCTGCTTAATCAACCGCCGGTCCACTTCATCCACGGGCAACCTAACCACGCTAACCTGTTTCATACCAAGCTCCTTCGCAGCTTGTAACCTATGTTCGCCATCATCCACAACAAAATCCCTATTCGTAATGATAGGAACCACAAAACCCCAACGCTGAATACTCTTCTTCAAAGCCTCAAACTGCCTAGCCCCCATCCTGTTAGGATTCTGACCATCGACACCTAGCTTCTCAACGTCAACAAGCTCCGCAGAAGGAATCTTCAACTCAAGCTCCGTTTCGCCCTCTACAGCACTCTCTCCTCCACCAATTTCTGAACAACCCTCTGCGCAATCTCAACTTCCCAGCGAACATCGTAACAAGGATCGCGTCTCAGTTTCTCAAAAGCCTCCTCGTAACTCCGCAGAAACTCCATCGACTCCGCTGCAGATTCATCAACCTTCAGCTTAGCGTACACCTTATCCTCCAGAACCTTCAACCTCCTTAGGACTTCCCTGCAGCTCATTCCTCCTTTCGTGAACCTCCTTCCTGAACACCAGCGCCCTCTGCACCAATAGGCTGCAAGGCTTCTGCGCCACGGAATACTTGTTGTCTGCAGGGAATATCCAGATTCCACGTGACCAGATACATGCTGGCATAGCCTTTAACACGCCAAGCCTCCTCAAACTCCGCCTGATCCGTGAACACTTTGCCGTCAAAAACCACAGATTTATCCGGATTAAGCCAAGCACATCCTATCCTCTCCACGTTCACCCGACGCT
>Ga0315279_10009595_pt1 | contig 11511 bp, 10 predicted proteins | sample YL17G06_20_MG_FD_203694 | JGI IMG/M metagenome (GOLD analysis project Ga0315279, IMG submission 203694) | Sediment microbial communities from Yellowstone Lake, YNP, Wyoming, USA - YL17G06_20 | ecosystem: Environmental > Aquatic > Freshwater > Lake > Sediment | place: USA: Wyoming | collected...
GGGCGAATAATCCGTCGGCATTCCTGCCTGCCGGCAGGCAGGAATGCCGACGCTACAGTGAGGGAGTTATGGCCGTACTCGAAATTGTCAAATTACTCGAAAAGATGGTACAAGCCGGAGGTTCAGACATCTTTATTGCCTCTGGGGCGCCCCCTCGTATGAATGTGGAGGGAAAACTTCATGATTTATCTACAGTACCTCTCTCACCTGATGATACGAAACAGGTCATCCGCCAGATACTTACCGAAGAGCAGTGGAACCTCTTTCTCAAACAACGTGAACTGAACATCGCTTATTCCCCTTCAAAGATAGCCCGATTCAGAGTAAATGTTTATCTTCAGCGAGGAACAGTTGCCTCTGTCATTCGCCAAATTCGGGTAAAAATCCCAGAATTTGAAGAACTTCATTTGCCTCCTCTATTGGGACAACTTGTTCTGTCACCGAGAGGTTTAATCCTTGTTACCGGTGCCACGGGGACTGGCAAATCTACCACCATGGCGGCAATGATTGATTTTCGTGCTTCTAAAATGGATGGCCATATCGTTACGGTTGAAGATCCGATTGAATATGTATTTCAACATAGAAAAAGCTTAGTCACTCAGCGTGAAGTTGGGATAGATACATTTTCTTTTAGAGAAGCGCTCAAAAATAGTCTTCGACAGGCGCCCAACGTCATTTATGTCGGAGAACTGCGGGATGCAGAGACAGTAGAGTTTGCTCTCCATTCTGCTGAAACCGGTCATCTGGTGCTTTCAACACTCCATTCCGCGAATGCTTCACAGACAATTGAACGGGTTCTCAACTTCTTTTCCCGTGAATATCATCATCAAGTCCTGATGCAGCTTTCGTATAATTTAAGAGCCATCATCAGTCAAAGGCTCATTCCCAGCGAATCTGGTAATCGTATACCGGTCCTGGAAATTCTCATTAACACTGCTTTTGTTCAGGAACTCATACATAAAGGCGAACTCGGACAATTGAAAAAGGTGATGGAATCAGGACGGCAAGAAGGAATGCAAACATTTGATCTCCACCTTAAAGAACTTGTTGAAGAAGGTGTGATATCAGAGGAAAAAGCTTGGAGCTATGCTGACAGTCCAAGTGACCTGCGCCTAAAACTGCGTGGCTTTGTATAATCAGAATATTCATGCTCTAAGAATTTGGCATAATCAATAGGGTCATTCTGAGATTTTCCTCCTCTACATCGCTCGCCAACTGGTAGGCTTCTCTTCTCCCAAAAATGGAAAGGGGTTCGTCAGGACCTCAGCCGAACGGACAGAATGAGAGACTCTGTTGACTGTTGGTCAATTTCTTATAAAATATATTGTTGTGAGAGGTGGGGGAGCAAAGGAAAGGGGGCATCCTTGGAAGACCGAATTTTGGTTGTAGATGATGAAGAGGTTATCTGTAGTATCCTCGCACGAAGGCTGACCCGAGAAGGGTATTCATGTATGACGGCCCATAATGGGAAGGAGGCCCTCAATTATTTTCACAAAGATAGTTTTTCCCTGATCATTTCCGATATCAAAATGCCGGAGATGGATGGGATTGAACTTCTAAAGAAAGTGAAGGCGATGCACCCCAATATGCTCGTGATCATCGTTACTGCTTATCCCGAGATCGATCTGGCCGTGGAGGCCATGCGTCTTGGGGCTTATGATTTCATTATCAAGCCAGCTGACCTGGAATTGGTCGTCCTCAGTGTTAAAAAGGCCTTGGAGAAAAAAAGGTTGGAGGAAGAGCTCGAGGTCTATCATAAAAATCTGGAGAAATTGGTGGAGGAGAGGACCGCAAAACTTCAACTCGCTTATCGCACTTTGAAGAAGGCCTATTTAGATTCGGTCAAAGTTCTGGCAGAAGCCATCGATGCCAAAGACCCTTACACCCGAGGTCACTCCGATCGAGTGAGGAAGATGAGTTTGCAAATCGCCACTTCATTGGGGTTTACGGAGGATAGGATGGAGATCCTGGAATATGGAGCGCTTCTCCATGATATTGGTAAAATTGGTATTGAAGACGAGATTCTCCGTAAACCCGGGGCACTCAGCCCCGAAGAGTATCAAACGATTCAGGAACACCCATTGATCGGTGTAAAGATTGTGGAGGGAATTGAATTTTTTAAGAATAAGATTCCTATGATTCGTCATCATCATGAGCATTTTGATGGGAAAGGATATCCAGATGGCTTGGTGGGAGAAGGCATCCCCCTTGAGGCGAGGATCATTGCTGTTCCAGATGCTTTCGATGCGATGGCCAGCCTGAGACCCCATCGGAAGGCCATGCCTCTTGAGGACATCCTTTTGGAAATGGAAAAATACAAGGGAAAACAATTCGACCCAAAAATTTTGGAAATTTTCCTCAAGGAGAAAATTTATAAAGCTTAATAATTCAAATTAAGCTGAAGTACCAAAAAAGGATAGGAAGAAAAGTTTAAACTTGCAACTTGCAACTTGTAACTCGTAACTTTAAATATGCCAGCGAATCTCACCCCCCAATATTTAGAAGCAGAGCTTAAGTTCAAGCAGGCCAAAACCACACCTGAAAAAATAAAAGCCCTTGAAGTGATGATGGCCATTATCCCAAAACATAAAGGGACTGAGAAGCTTCGGGGGCAGCTCAAGAGCCGAATGGCTAAATTAAAGGAGGAACTCCAGAAAAAACCTGCCGTCGGGAGGGCAGAGCAAGCCTATAATATTAAAAGAGAGGGAGCCGCTCAAATCGTTCTTTTGGGACTTCCAAATGTTGGTAAATCTTGCCTTCTCTCCCAGATTACCAACGCCTCTTCCGAGGTGGGTGACTACCCCTTCACGACCCAAAAGCCCATTCCCGGAATGATGAAGTTTGAAAATCTACAGATTCAATTGGTGGATACTCCCCCCATTCAATTGGATCATATCGAACCTGGTTTCCCAAACCTCATTCGAAATGTGGATGCCCTCCTTCTATTGGTTGACCTGACAGAAGACCCCATCTTCCAAATGGAGATTCTCTCGGAAGAGTTGAGTGTCATGAGGATAAAGGTGGCCGGGAAAGGGCCGATTCCTTTACTGGAAGTGGGATGGGCTTCTCAACGGGCACTCCTCGTCGGGAATAAATGCGATGTCAAAAATGCAATGGGAGCCTATCAAAAATTTGAGAACCACTTCAGGGATACTTTCCCCATCCTGCCCATCTCTGCTAAAGAAAGAATGAATTTTGACGAATTAAAAAAAGAGATTTATCAAATTCTTAACATCATCCGCGTCTATACAAAAATTCCCGGAAAGGAACCTGATCTGACGGAACCTGTTATACTTAAAAAGGGAAGCACGGTGGAGGATGTTGCCCTCTCTATCCATAAGGATTTTGTTGCCAAGCTCCGATATGCAAAGATATGGGGCTCTGGAAAATTCGATGGACAGATGGCCAAACGAGATTTTCTCGTCAACGAAGGGGATGTGATCGAATTGCATATTTAATCCCCTAAAAGGGGATTAGTTCGGAGTTATTATTACAAACGCATTAAATCATTTGACATGTAGCGCAAGGCTTTAGCCTTGCTTAAAGCAACCCTGAAGGGTTGCCCTACAAAAGATATAATGCGTTTGTAATAGTTCAGAGTTCGGAGTTACTAAGGAGTCCATAATTGAGAAGACATATTCTCCCGAAAATCTCCCCTAACCCCTCTTTTCCAAAGAGGGGAGTTCCTCCCTTTTGTAAAGGGAGGGAAGGAGGGATTTGGTCTCCGGTGTCTATATAATTATGGACTGATTAATAAGAAAAGAAATTAGGAGTTCAGAGTGATTAGTTTGGATATTTTTAAAAAACTTTTAAAACCTTTTTATATTAAACAATTACTCCGAACTCCTGACTCCGAACTCCGAACTGGTATGCTGACACGAAGACTTTTTTTAAGATATCTTTTGGGACTTCCTTTCCTCTCTTCTTTTCCCCTCCCTGTTCAGGAGACATGGGCAGATTCCCCTGTCCTCCCAAGTCAAGGAGGAAAATCAATTGGCGAGTTCTTTAAAGGAGAAGAACTTCACTACGAAATTGGGGTCTGGCTGTTTAAGAAAGTGGCGTTGGGGAAATTAAGTTTCAAGGCAATGGAAGAAAAAGGCCGTTATTTAGCCACTCTTCAGGGCGAGACCTTAGGCGTCTTAGGATGGGTGGCACGTTATCGAGTGGACACCTATCGGTCCATCATGGAAGAAATAGAGGGGGGGAGACTCCTCCGATCCTTATCGTTCGAGGAAGATGTGAAGATTGGAAACAAGTTGAGGAGGCGAACCCACTTCTTCGATTATCAAAAGAGAAAATGGATAAAGGTGAGGGTAGGAAAGGATGGCATCAATGTGAGGACAGAGGAAGAGATCCCTATAGGAATGGTCTATGATGATTTCCTCACGGCCTCTTATAATTTTCGTTATGGTGTTTATGGTGAGATCGATAGAGGTAGAAAATACACGGTGCCCACTTTTCCCAAGAAGGGCCCTTCCAATTATGAAGTGAGGGTGGCTTCAAAAGAGGAGGAGGAGAAGAATAGAAAATCTGAGAAATTTAAAGATGGAAAGGAGTATTTTGTTAAACTTTTCCTGGATCCAGAGGTCACTCATTCCAAAGAAGGAATCATTGAAGGGTGGTTGTCGAAAGAACTTTACCCCATGGATGGGACGATCAAAGATGTCATACTCTTCGGAGATGTCAGGGGAACCCTGATTAAAAAGGCTCAAAGCTGAAAGCTCAATGCTGAAAGCTCAATGCTGAAAGCCAAATCCAGACCTTTGAGCCTTGAGCTTTGAACCTTGAGCTTAATTTCAAAACCATGGACACTCAATCCAGATATTTTAGACTACGACGGGAGGATATCGCCTATTTCAAATTCATTATCGAATCCTATGAAGGGATGGCTGTCGTGAGGACGAAAGATCCTCATGAGGCGATTGTGGAGTTGATGGTGGCTCCTGGATGGGAAAAAGATTTGGAGGAAGTTTTGGAAGGACTCCGCAGGGAGATAACGTTTGAACCCTTATAGTATGTTGATTGAAGGCAGTGGCGCAGGGGGAAAGCAGAATCACCAAATCCCAAAGTTATTGAGTCATTAGGTCAATAAGTCATTAGTCATTGAATGACTTAATGACCCAGTGACTTAATGACTAAAAAGATATTGAAATTTTCAAACCTGTATGTTTTTTGGCAGAGGTGAGAAAAAGGAGATAGGTAGATAGAATGATCGAAGCAATTCCATACCAAGAGATACTGCGAGAGGCCCTTCGAGAAGGAGGGGAGTTTGCAGATCTCTTTTTTGAACAAACCCATTCGGTGGTGATCATCTGTGAAGAAGATCGAATCGAAAAAGTCATTTCAGGTTTGGACATGGGTGTGGGACTTCGTATTTTTTTTGGTGGAAAGACATTTTATGGTTTTACTACAGAGATCTTAAAGGAATCTCTCTTCAATTTGGCCAGAAGGATAGCACGATCTGCAAAAGAAGGTGGAGAGGAAAAGGGAATTGGTCCTCTGCCGTCACCTCGACCCGCACTTTCGTCCCCTTTGATTTCAAAATCTCTTGATTCGATTCAGAGGCATCACGATAGACTCCCAATGGAAGAGAAGGTTTCAGTGGTGAAGCGAGCCAATGAAGTGGCTCGGAGACTAGATCCGCATGTTCGGCAGGTGAGAGTTCTCTATAGGGATGTCAATCAGAAGCTTTCCATTTCGAATTCAGAGGGAATGTTAACAGAAGGGGAGAGGGTAGGGACCGTTTTTTCTGTTCAAGTCGTTTCTGCCAAAGGGGATGTCCTTCAGACTGGATATGAGCCAATAGGAGGAACGATGGGCTTTGAACTCTTTGATCTTCATCCTCCAGAGGAAGTGGCTGAGGTGGCCACCCAAAGATCTCTCCTCATGCTTTCCGCCAGAAAAGCACCGATGGGAAGAATGGCGGTGGTCTTATCGAGCGAAGCAGGAGGGACGATGATCCATGAAGCCATTGGCCATGGACTGGAGGCAGATCTCGCCCAGCAAGGGCTCTCTGTGTATTCCAAGAAAATCGGAGAAAAAGTTGCTTCCTCTCTCATCACCGTGGTAGATGATCCCACCCTTCCTCAAAGAAGAGGGTCCTATGCCTTTGATGACGAAGGGGTCGCCTCTCGAAGGACGATCTTGGTGGATGAAGGAATTTTGAGGGGATACCTTTACGATCGGTTATCCGCATTGGAAGATGGAGTGGAGTCAAGCGGAAATGGAAGAAGAGAATCTTACCAGCATAAGCCCATTCCCAGGATGAGCAATACAATGATCCTTCCTGGAAAGATGAGCCCAGAAGAAATTGTTCATTCATTAGAGAAAGGATTGTTTGTGAGGAAGATGGGCGGTGGGCAGGTCAATACAGTGAACGGAGATTTTATCTTTGAGGTCAATGAGGGATATTTGATTGAAAAAGGAAGTGTTGGAGAAGCGGTCCGTGGAGCGATTCTCATTGGCAATGGACCCCAGGTGCTGAAAGAGATTGATATGGTCGGCAGTGATCTTGGGTTTGGGATCGGAACCTGTGGAAAAGATGGTCAGGGAGTTCCGGTTGCCGATGCTCAACCTACCCTGAGGATTCCAGAACTGGTGGTAGGAGGACAAGAAGAAACCCCCTGAATAAGAAGATGGAGAGATAGGGTACGGGTTTGTTAAATCCAATTTTTTCAGGCCTTCTGAGGGATGATTTGAAGAGTAACGATTTATCTTGACATTCAGCAGAGAATAGTATATAAGAAAGTCAAATCCAGTTGCAAAGAGTCCTTTTTAGGACGTAAGAGAAACCCGCAAAGAACTCCAAACAGCTTCTTTGCGGGTTTTTTTATCTAGCCTCGGAGAGTCTCTTACCAGGATCTGCCAAAAGCTGCCAAAAAATTGGAAAGGAGGTGTGGGTTCTATAGAGAGGTGTGCGATCTAAGGGTTTAATATTCCTATTAACTTTTACTACCCAAGAAAGGGGGACATTGTATGCATTTCAAAAAGATCTTCATATTCATAGCCTTATGCCTGGCCATTGGGCTTTTTGGTTGTACTAAGGAGGAGAAGAAGGTGGGGACTCCCAAACAGGAGCAAATAACAAAGAACCTGGTTCCTGCGAAGTCTGAGCTTAAGGGCCAGAATTTTTTTGTGGAACTTAGCGATCTTAAAGTCCTCACAGTTGTAGACACAGCTTCTAAAGAGATCGTCGAGACACCGACCCTCAGGGGCAACATCAAGATCACCAATAAATCGAAAGATATCCTGGATATCCAGGCGGTTACCCTCGAATACATGGATGATGCTGGGAAGCCAATTGCTTATAAACCTGAAGAGAAAATAGTTAAAGTTTATCCGTTTTGGAAGGCTCTTCAGCCTGAAGGTATTGCCGAAGGGACTTTGGACGTCACGATCCCAACGAAAGCTATCAAGGAAAAGTCTCTTAGAAAGATAGAAGTCGACCTGGTCTATGTCCCCTCTCCTCTTAAACGAGAGATTTTGACATTGTCCGAAAAGGTTGAATAGTCACTGATATCGATCCATGGGACTAAGCAGAGGGGCGTTATTTTGATCACGACGTAGGGGAATAGATATCCTCTGTTCCCCTATGTTGCCAATCCACCTGTGGCAGAGAGGTGGTTTGGGATATTGAGCACATTCTATTTGTTGTATCGCAGTAGGCTATGGGAGCACGGGGTAGCCGATCAAATCGGCGGGAGGTTACGATGACAACATCATTACAAAAGGGGCAACCAAAGCGGAGCAATGTTCCGGGAAAGATCAAAGTTCAGGGCGAAGTGAATGAGGGACAGAAGGTGATCATTCGCTGCGAAACTGCCGCTGTAAAATGGAAAGGGTTCGAATCTCAAATGGTAATATCGAGAAAGATGTACCGGACTTGATGGGCAACGTGAAATTGAAATGATCGACATGAAAGTTCTCCATAAATAAGGTAAGAGATTACTCAAAAATCCCCTGCGAAGGCAACTCCTATACCTGATTGTCACAGACACTTTGATTTCCCGAAAAGAGTCAAAAGGTTTAGTAGATGTGGAAGAAGTCCAAGGAATAGGCAGGTGTCGGTTTTGTTCCCACAAAGACCTGGAGACTGAGTGAAACCGCAGGGGATATTAGATCCTCTTGGCCAACGCTTTAAGACGAATCCTGATACTGATAAAGATTTGAAAAGGAAACAATTTTATGGCTGGAGATTACCCCCGATGTTCCATTAGATGGGATGCCACCTTCTAAATATTTTTGTAAGAAATGAGGGCGTAGTGACGAAACTCTTATTGGTTTCACCTTCTCGTAAGTTTGGTAAATTGATAAAGGTACCAAAAGCTCTAAAAATACCTCAATTAGGTCTACACATTCTGGCCTCACTGACACCAAATGATGTTGATATTACCGTTGTAGATGAAGAAATTAGAGAGATAGATTTTTCTTTGGATTTCGACCTGGTTGGGATTTCTTGCATGACCGCAACGGCAAATAGAAGTTATCAATTATCCGATATGTATAGACAAAGAGGTTCCAAAGTCGTTCTCGGTGGAATTCATCCTACTATTTTGCCACAAGAAGCGATCCAGCACGCCGATGCAGTTGTCATTGGAGAGGCAGAAGGTTGTTGGGTAGATGTCATCAACGATTTTAGAAAGAGAAACCTCCAGAAATTCTACCATGTACCAGAACCTGATCTCTCAAAGGTTCCTTTCCCAAGGCGAGATTTTCATATTGACAAGGCGCTATTTAATTGTGTCGGGCTGTTGACGACCAGAGGATGTCCATACGCCTGTGAATTCTGTTCGGTGACGGACTTCTATGGCAGGAAAATTAGGCATAGACCGGTTTCCAGGGTTGTTGAGGATATCAAACAATCCAGTTCAAAGACGTTTTTGATCTTAGATGATAATGTCAGCGGACACCCGAAATATTCCAAAGAATTATTTGAAGCTTTGATACCCCTGGGCATCAGATGGGTAGGACAAAGTTCCATATCCTTGGCGAAAGACAAGGAGATGCTGAAATTATGTCGCCTCTCGGGCTGTGCGGCCTTATTCTTTGGGCTTGAGTCTGTATCGCCTTCAAGCCTGATGGAAATGGAAAAAACGTTTAAATCTATAGAAGAGACTGAGAAGGCTATTAAGATTATCCAAGACAATGGTATCGCCTTTCACCCCTCCATTATTTTGGGATTTGATACGGATACGAAAGCCATTTTTGATGATACCCTGGAGTTTTTGGCGAGGAATAAACTTCCAACGATGGCTTTACATGTTCTGACGCCCTATCCCGGGACACGAATATACCAGCGTTTCAAAAATCAGGGACGAATCATATCTCACGATTGGAGCCATTACGACCACCATACTGTCGTATTTCAACCCAAGAACATGACTTCCCAGGAGCTTGCCGAAGGACACTATCATGTCCAAAGCGAGTTTTATTCTTTCTCTTCGATCCTTCGGCATATTCCATCTCTTTTAAGAGTTTATCCTATAAACTTCAAGCGGAGCCTGCTTTTCCTGTTACTTAATATTGCTGGCAAAAGCACAGTGAAATACATCGATACATCTCTTCATTGGGTTGATAACAACGAAAAGTGGAATTCCCAGAAGATTCGGCCCGATGATAAAGTCTTAAAAGGGAGCAACGTCTTCTCTTCAGATACCAAGGAGTCCATAATTGAGAAGACATATTCTCCCGGAAATCTCCCCTAACCCCTCTTTGCCAAAGAGGGGAATTCCTCCCTTTTGTAAAGGGAGGGAAGGAGGGATTTCGTCTCCAATGTCCACACAATTATGGACTGACTAGTAAAGCCCATCTTCCGTTTCAGGCTTTAAAAGATAGTAGCCCGTTTATAAACGATGAACCGCATCTTATTAAGGAGAATAAAATACCATAGAGGACCCGAAAGATTTTATCGTTTTTAAAGGGCAATGGGGCATAATAATAAAGTTAGTTGTGGAACGTTTTGTAGAAATCGACGGATCAACCGAAAAGAGACTCTACGCTTTGCGGTTGTTTGTAAGACCCGGAAGAGTGTGGTGGCTTACAAATCGAATTTTAAAAGGAGATTTTAATGCCAAAAGGTCGAGTCAAGTGGTTCAATGATCAAAAGGGATTTGGGTTTATTGAAGTAGAAGGCGCGAAGGATGTATTCGTCCATCACTCCTCCATTCAAGGGGAGGGATTTAAATCCCTGAAAGAGGGAGATGAGGTGGAATTCGAAATCTCGCAGGGCCCCAAAGGCCCTAGTGCGACCAATTTGCGGATACTCCCCTAAAGAACAGAGAGGTCGGTTTTATCCGACTTCGATGATCTCAGTAACGCTGTGTTGAATGCCAGGAACAATGTCTTCTCTGGGCGTGAAGAGGTTTGTTGCATCCCGCCCATCACAGGCAGGGATGCCCCCACTTCGGGGTATTACCTTAATAATATGGAGTTCATTACGGAGTTTCATGGGAAAAGCTTAAGTGGAAAGAAACCGAAAAAATAGAGACTAAGGAAAGAAGTTTGAAAGAAAGGGTTCCAAAAAGATCCTACAGATCTTCGTCCCGCCAAGAGCGGGACGAAGATACTTTGGTCCTGTCTGATGAGTTGGACCTCGATGTGGCCGGCAAGTTCCCGGGATTGATAGTGAGGGATGGGAATGTTCAGGCGAGGAAAGAGGAAGAGGTCGTTGAATACAAGCTGGAGCCCTTTGGAAAGGCGGCGGACCCTGCTCGAATGTACTTCAAGGAGATCGGATCATTTCCCCTACTGACCCGGGAGGGGGAGGTGGAGATTGCCAAGAGGACCGAGAGCGGAAACCGTGATGTGTTGATCGTGGTCCTTAATTGTCCCATTGCTGTCAGGGAGGTCACCAGCCTCGGAGGCGCCCGAAATCCTGAGGAGTAAGGCGTACTTGGAGGTACGCAGCAACGACGAAAGATGAGGGGTGGCGTCGCGACGAATAAAGAGTGGCTTGTTGCCACGCCGCCGAGACGGTGAGGCGGCCGGATAACCCCGCAGATGGGCGTTTTTCAGCAGCCTGTTAGACCCAGTGGTGATACAAGGACGAAAATATGGAAGCAGGCACCCTCATAGGCTACTTCGCAGAACGAGATGAAGCTCGTAGATCTCTACGGGAGCTGCAGAGAAGGGGCTTCCGCCGTGCCGCATTGGTGCACAAGACCGCGGACGGAGATGTACATATAAGGGACCCCTTCCTTTGGCGCCGTGCTCTCGGGGTGACCTTGACTGCCATTCTTTTCGGGGGCCTTGCCGGGGTTGCGTCCCTGGTCCTCCACTGGCCGGCGCCGATTCTGAGCGGAAGCCTCTCTACCCTGGTTTCGATCTTTGCGGGTGGATTTATCGGAACCCTCTTCGGTGGGGTGTGGATACGACGATCGATGTACGGTGTCGAACGAAGGCTGCTTGAGGATCACGCACGTTGGTTGGTGTCCGAGGAGACCGTTCTGATCCTCCAGGCGCCGATTGAAACACTGCGGTTCCCAGTGGCGGTACTTCGAGAAAGCGGCGACA
>Ga0315279_10009596_pt1 | contig 11509 bp, 8 predicted proteins | sample YL17G06_20_MG_FD_203694 | JGI IMG/M metagenome (GOLD analysis project Ga0315279, IMG submission 203694) | Sediment microbial communities from Yellowstone Lake, YNP, Wyoming, USA - YL17G06_20 | ecosystem: Environmental > Aquatic > Freshwater > Lake > Sediment | place: USA: Wyoming | collected...
TTGAAACAGACCAATTTCCATATTAAACACCGGTTTAATAAGCTTTTACCTTATTAAACGAATTGCCTATTTTGTTTAATAATATACCTGTTGACCCTTGATAGCAACCATTTACAATCTTCCGGGAAGGCTCCAGCGCCAGGTTGAACGCTCAAAGCGAGGGTAAACACTTGTACCAAGCAGGGCTTTCCGCGGCTGACCAAACCGCTGCTGTCTTGCAGAATGTAATACCGCAGCAAAAAGCAAAAATTGCGGGCAGCAGAAAGGTTCTATCGCCCGTTTGCCACGGCGTTGGTTACGTTGAAGGCTGATAGTGCGAGGCTTCCCCAACCCCTGTGGGCGTTGACATCAGCGGCGGAAACTGAGGTTCCTGATTTTGGCGCGCCGAACAATCCGCCGTTTTGTGCAACCCAAGCTAACTGAACAAATTGAGTTTTTGCTAAAGGTATGCTCTGTCCCCGATACGATAAGATTCGGCGGCTTCCATGCCCCCCCTAATCCGGTGGCAATGCAGATACGAGCTTATCGATGACAATCTCCTTGAGAGCATCGCTGGATGTGATGGAGTACAATGGCACCGTGAACGCACGTACGGATTGTGAAAGCTGAACCCACTTCGATGGATTCCACTCTCGCCAGCCAGCCGCATCCGCCATCGGCTCACCCCAGAGCCCACTCTTACACAACCAATAAGAGTTCCCCCATGCTTTCCGAGCTTGATCTCTTGTCAGCTTTTTACTGAACAGGAGATAGCCTGCGGAGACCACAGGTTCATCCACTTCGGTGTCGTGGTCGGAAGTGAACTGGGTGCTTACAAACAACATGGAAACCACGGAGCGTTCGTCTGTCTCTGCCTCAATAGTAGATTGGGGCAAGTAGAATCGTGCAGCCCACCGCGCAAACCACTTATCGGGTGCTGTAATAGAGTAGGAGAATTCTGCCGGTCCTGTTCCTCCGACAGACTCCCATCCGCAGTCGCCTAGAAGTCGGTCACTATCAAGCAATAACTGCTGCGCTTGTCGGTACAGGTTCCGGAAGCAGTCGAACAGTTTCTTTGTCGGCGATTCCCCTATCGACTTTGTCATCTTGCACCTCCCACGTATGAATATGTCGGTATAAACTCCAGCGCACTGGATGGGTCAGGCCAGTCGTAGCAGGTCGGCGAAATCGAATAGAAGGTATAAGTCTGTTCGTCGAAAGAGATCACTAGCGGAGTCATGCCACCAAATATCACCAACTCTTTCTTTTCCAAGAGTTGCCTTATGTCATTGAGCACTATGGCTTGATAGTCGTCTAAGCTCTGTCTCTGTTCCTCCACTATCGCGCCGATATACCGCCACGATGTCCAATAGATTACTCCAGTCCGGTCACGCTTTCGTGTATACTCCATAAGGGATTCTCGGAGAGCAGTTGAGGGAATAGAAGCATCTGGGGTAAGGTACAATAGCGATCTACCTACTACTTCCTTGGTGGTATCCCATCCAAGATCAGCGGGTTCCAAAACCTCGAGATTATCCAGCTCCCGGGCAAGCTGATCATTGGGGCGCTCACCCTCGTCCTCATAGCTTGATTTGCCGGAAAGGTACTTAGCTTCGATCATCACTAAATGAATACCTTCGTCGCTTTCGAGTCCTATTACTACGTCAGGCTCACAAGGCGTTCGGTTTAGAAAACGAAGGAAAGGCCAAAATGACCAGTGGGCACGTATCACTGGCCGATGAGTGCGAAACTCATCTTTTGACAGCGTTCTCGCTGTTTGCAGAAATTGCACCAACCCACATTCAGGCGGAACGTACCGCAGGCAACCGAATACATCGGAGGTGAGCAAGTCTTCAGAGGTATCGGTTACATTCGCACCCGAACTGGGAATCTTTCCATGTAGCTCTGCTATCGTCATATGACGGCACCAAGCGACTTAGTTCGAGCTAATTATAAACCCAGGTAGGAATGGAAACAAGCTCAGAGAGACCGAGTAAACAAAACCGAGTTTCGTGCAACGATATCAAAACCCGTAGCGTTTATTTACGTAATCCAGCCAATCTTGCCAAATTCCCTTCTTATTGTTGGAGACCCATTCCACCCATTGCTGGTGTGTAAACATTGCGAACTTTGCCTTACCTACCATCCTAGTTCAAGATTAGCAGAGTATCTTGAATACCTTATCCATCATATGTTTATCTTCCATGAAGAAAACATGCCTTTTCTCAAAGTCCTCTTTTGCTCTTTTGCCATCTTCGAATGTATCTTTTATATCTTTATATTTGGACACTGATAGGATTGAAGATTCAAGTTTGACGCCGGGGTATTTTTTCTTAACTTCCTGCTCAATTTCCTTTATGTCTTTGTGAAGTTGTATTTTGTCGTCATTAAAGTTGCCATCGTTTCGTATGCCATGCGGATCCATGAAGGAAATGGTTTGCTTGTCACCATCCTTTACCCACATTACGAAATCGGGATAGAATCCGCCTGTGCGAAAGAACCCCATTCCCCTTCTCACCAGGTTTCTGAGCAGAAACACATCCTTGTTTTGAAACTCGTCTTTGTTATTCCTAACATAATCCCTCAATCGGCTTACAAATTCAGTTTCTCCCTCATTTAATTTTGGCGGCTCTGTTTTAATGAAGTCTTTATCCTTTCTGTACGCCACTAAGGGTGTGTATAAATGTTTATCAAAGTGAATTGTGGGAATTTCCTCTGAGTCTTTTTGGTATAATTGCTCTACCTGCTGCATAAGCTTTTGTATTTCTTTTATCTCCTTTTTCTTATCCTCAGTAATTTTCAAAGTATAATAGTCAATTAAGTTTTCATCCTCTTTGACTAGGAAGGAAAGCTGTGAGTTTTTCGCCTCCATCCGCCTATACCTAGAGTTGTAGAACTTATCAACATAACTTTGTAATATCAGAAGAGTGATTTCCTGTAACTTAGATAAATCGGCAAAAGTCCTTAGCTCAACTTGATAAGGAAGGGCATAAAAATTATAACCACCAGCCCTTATTGTTTGGGCCAGGAGTTCTTTGGGAATCCTTAAGTTAAAGTATCCCTTGGTAGTCTTGTAATTGAGTAGCTCAAGATACATCTCCTCCCAATCAAGAAGGCTAATATAATCCACTATATCTACGCTTTCCTCTTCTACCCCGCCTACAGAAGTTGCTAGCCCATGAGCAAGCTTAATTTTTGGTCTTATGTCAATGGTAACCCTTCTTAAGACATTATCATCCAGTTCAAGCTGCGTAAAGTGATTGGAGAAGTCAAAATTCCCCCTTGGCTTGAGGACATATAAATCGCTCCACTTCTCCTTACTAAGCCGCCTTATAGGCAATCTGATTTCTTCGTATTTGACCTCCTCCCTCGTTATTGCTTCTAAGAAAGTATTAATATAGTCGGCATTCAAGCCAAAGATATTAAGCGTCTCCAGAGACTTTACATGGTATTTATTTTCCGCGCTCCTTTTAAGGGATAAGTCCCTCCCCTTAAGTCTAACACCTCTCCCGAACAATTGAACTATTTGAGGCCCTTCACCTTTGCCCATATTTATAAGTCCCATGGAGCATACCCGCCAGCTATCCCAACCCTCAATGAATTTCTTTGCTCCAAGTAAAATGTTTACCTTGGAGTTGCCCTGGTTTATTTTTTCAAAAAGAGAAGGGGTAAAATTATCTATCCTTACTTCGAAGCCAACTTGCCCCAACAACTTCTTGAAGCTTGCCACATCTCCTATATTGATTACGCCGAAGTATTCTCCTTCTCCCAGCTTCAATCCTATTTCTCCCTCCGCCGATTTAAGTTCATAAAGGTAAAGCGCACCGCTATTGCTATTGAAAAGCTTTTGATACATTTCATCCAGGTTATAACCATTGCCCCTAATATAGTGAAATCTGTCTTTGAAGATATCGTTCCCTTCTAAATCAAGCAAACTGGATTTTCCCCCAAGGACTCTGGCTATGTTTCCCTGTAACAACTTCCTGTTCTCGGTTACCTTCTTCAAAAACTGGACCACTTTTAGGACATCTGAGTTTAGCCCTGCACCTGACACCTTGCTGCCAACAAACGCCCACAACGGCTTCTCTATGAGATGTTCCTTTAATTCTTCTCGGTAATTCTCATAAAGCAAAGATTGCTCATAGAAGGAAAGAAAGTTTGCTGTTAGGATGAGTTCTTCATAGCTTTGAGTAAAACTATCCTCCCTGAGATTGTAAACATAGAAGTCCTTTCCATAACCATCATCATAGAAATACTTGTAGGAATAGTCGAAGATTATTGCTTTAGCATATTCTTCCAATAAGTCCTTATTTCTCTCGCCTATCACTTGCCCAAAGGTAGCACTGTATTCAAAAATAAAGCCATCCTTGCCTAGCTCTTCACGCAATTTCTTCCATCTCTGCTCCTCAGTTGCTTGCCCTTTATGTCCTTCATCTATAAAGACTAGATTTCTCCCTTCAAAGTAGCTTGGTTCTACAGTTACTCCAGCTCCCTTCTTCTCCTCGGTTAGCTTGTGTATGTCGATTATAAGGACTTCGTTCCTATCCAGAGCCAAGTTATTTGGATTTTCTGTATATAATCGGCAAGGAATGCCACTCTTCTGCGTTTCATTGAAGTGCTGTTTTGATAGGCCCTCGTTTGGAGTTACCAGGATTATGTTATCAAGTGGCTCTTGATTATACTTTAAGAACTGCCAGTAATTTATGTGCATTATCAGGGTCTTGCCGCTTCCAGTTGCCATCCAGTAGGCCAGCTTCTTAAGTTCTGACTCAGTAAAAGGAGGAATGCTTATTTTCTCCGCTTGGTAATACTCTTCCAGAAACAAATTCAATTCGCTCAATAGCTCCAGCTTTCTATTGAAATATCTGTCAAGGAAGATTTCGCTGAATAGAACTGCCAAATATTGGAAGTATTTTAGCGTTATGTTTTCCCTTCTATTTTGGCTTAATCTTTCAGAGTATTCTTTTATCACCTCGTCATATCTAAGGAGTTCACCAGAATCAATTTTTAAATCTTCCAAGCCTCTCAAGACACTGATAAGAGCACTTCTCCCATCGCTATCGAAACCTTCTTTTGTGCCAGCAAGTTTATCTCTAAGCTCGGAAAACTTATTAAATCCGAATAGCGAGAGAAAATATCTGTTAAGGATTAAGTATCTTTCCAGCTTCATCTTGCCATGAGTGCCTTGAACTCACTTTCAATGGGCTTATAGCCTTTCACCAGACTATCACCATTGATAAAAATATCATCGGGAGCGAAATCCTTTGTATTACCTTCAATGACCTTCTTATCCTTTTCTAGGTTTATATCCTTGGCGGGTCTCCATACCACCGCAACTCTTCTATTATTCCTTTCCCCCAATACAAATATATACTTTCTCCCATTCTTCTTCAGGGATTTGTATTTGCTTACCTTCAAGCCAATGAGATAATTAAAGGTCTCCACCAAATCAACCCCGGTGATTTTCTCAGCTTTGCCACCTGATATTGTCCTCAATTTGTAATCAGAGGGCTTTTCAAACTGCTTGAGGTTCAAGAGTGATGGGCTGCCCTCGGTTTCAAAGCTAAGCACATATTTCATAAGATACTCGCTTGCCTCTTCTTCGCCGAAAAGCTTGAGCATCTGTTGCGCCCTTTCTTCATTAGGGAATTCAATATTGTGCAAAGTATCCTCATATTGCTCAACGTATTGATATTTGAAGAAGCCGCCACCCTTCCAGTTTATCTCTTTGGAAATGCCAGATCGCTCACCATATAAAACCTTCTTCATTCTGGCTAAGGGGAAATCTTCAAAGAATTCCCCCATCTCAACGCCGAGCCATTTCCTACCCAACTTTTGAGCCACTGCTGTTGTTGTGCCAGAACCAAGGAAGAAGTCCATGACTAAATCGCCTTCGTTGGATGTGGATTCTATGACACGCTTTAAGAGAATCTCGGAGTTTTCGGTTGGGAAATGTTGAGCTTGGCTATAGCCAGGTATATCCAGCCACTCATTACCTACAATCTCAGAATCGTATAGTAATTCAGGTACGCCTACAACCTTCTTGCCATGACAGTCAACATATGACTCTTCTTTATTTATTCTAATTTTCCCCCTTTCCGCAAATCTATCAATTCTCTCCTGAGACAATGCCCACCGCCTTCCTCTCGGAGGATAGAATTTTTTGTCCAAAATAATTCGAGGCTTATCATCAGCCCTCGGAAAATGAAGTAATGAGTGCCATTCTGGTCCTCTTTCTCTTTCTACACTCTTTAAAATCATTTGATTCCCTTTTGAGTAGAAAAATAAACTTTCGGTTTGTTGTATAAACTGATTTTCGACTTCTTGCTTCGCTCTTGTTCTACTAATTACAACCTCGTTCCTAAAATTCTCCTCTCTGAAAACTATATCCATCAAGCTCCTAACATAGTGATTGCCATGATAATCAATCCTGACATAGATACTTCCGTCATTCTTTAATAGCTTTCTCCCCAAGTCGAGCCTGTCATACATCATAGTAACCCAGGAAGAATCAAGGTATTTGTTCTTATAAAGGAATTCGTTTGTGCCAGTATTAAAAGGCGGGTCAATATAGATGCACTGCACCTTCCCTTTATATTTCCCCAGAATCAAATTCAGGGCTTGCCAGTTTTCACTTTTTATGAGCACTCCGTCTATCAAGTCATCTAAGCTTCCTTGCTGTGATAGCTTCTCCAATAGTGTCTCTTTGAACTCCTCGCTAAAATATTTGGTATCCACTGGAAGCTTGAGATTGCTTCGGGACTTTGTCCCTCGCAATGACACTCTCCTTTCGTCATTGCGAGCCGAAGGCGTGGCAATCTCAAATCCCAATTCCTCCCATTCCTTTGATTGTCGTTTGTTATTCAAGACTTCTTGATGGAATTCCCCCGGAATGCGGTCAAGAGTTATGACATAATCAGTGCTTAAAACGAACTTTTTCTTCTCCCAGAGCGTCTTCTGAAATTCCTCAATCTGAGATAGAAATTCGATAATTCTTTTACCGATATTTTCCACTACTTTTGCCCTGGCGATATGCCTTTCATCGAGGTTGCTCAAGTCCAAAACCTCGGTCTTTATGAAATAGTCTAGCTCCCTCTCCAGAAAGCCTTTCAAATTCTTATGTATGAAGAAATCGCTGGTAATCTTGTGTGTATATTTATAAAGATGCCTCTCCAGGAATGACTTCTCGTCCTCTGTTTCCAAAAGTATCGCTTTTGGCTCTGTGCTAGTTATGAGTTTTAATATTTTCTCTTTCAGGATTTGGTTTAACTCATCTTGTGTTATGCCTGTGGTTTTCTCCTTGCCCTCCTTTGTTTTAACGGGATACAGCCTTAAATCCCTCTCCGCAAGCGGTCTATACTCAAACTTTATGAGGCAGACCTTATTTTGGTTATCAATATTGATAGCTCTAGCAGGTGCTAGGAAGAAGTATCGACTTCCTCCCTTGATATTGCCTACCTCAACATCAGCAAAGACAGTGGTAAAGATGAAATTCCATCCCTTGGAGTTAAACTCATAATCCTTGAAAACCTCGCCTGTTTTAACATAATATTGGTCAAAGTTTGCCCAGTGGAGTTTAACCTCCTCGCCGCTGTAAGGGATGGCATATTTATACTGGTTAGAGGAGTAGCGCCTCTTGGAAATGAAATCACCATCCTCATAATATCGAAAAAAGAAATTATAAAGGTCATTGAAAACCTGGGATTGTATGTCCTCGGTAATATCTATTTCTTCGAGCTGCTTTCTGACCTTTTGATAAGTTTGGGCTACCGGTGTGCCTCGAAATTCATCCTTAACCTCCCCATCAACTTCCAGCGCTGATTCCCCTAAAGTTGAGATGAGCTCCTTTTTAACCTTGCCAAATTCTTCCTTAATTTCCTTCTGTGTTGCGGCTTTATACTTCTCAAACTCTTTCTCAACCGCTTTTATTAAGTCGTTCTCGATAAAATCATTGATCTCTTGCCGCTTATAATTCATTATGCGGTAGATGCCAAAGTCAAGCTCTTTACAATCAAACTGGAAAAGCTCCCTTAGGAGTTCCTTTAATTTCTCTTTGGACTCCCTTCCTTGACCTCTATTCATCATAATCTCCACCATATTCTACAACTCCTCGGTCTTCTTTTGCCATATTCCTTCCTGAAAGTATTCGTTGGGAACATTGAGGTAAGCATGAACAGAGCGAAAAGGTTCTTTAAGCTTGCCAGAGGCCGCACAACTTATCCCAGTGTAACGAGGATTAATATTGCACTTACTTGGTGGTTGCATATTCCGTCATTTTGTGTCTCCTTCAGTGGTTGTAGGCATTGACCCTTGATGTTACAATCCTTATGTAATGAAAATGGCCTGAAGCTTATCAAAATGGATGCGCAGTCTCGAGCACAACAAGTCAAGGATACTCTCAAATCCTTTCACGAAACGTTCAACGAGTATGCCAAAGAAGTGCACGGTGACCGCCAGCGTGACCGTCTCGATGAGCTCCGAACTAATCTTCAGCAACAGGAACCCAAAGTAACCAGTTATGTTTTGGATATTTTGGGTGACTCCGTTATTAGCCTTGGATTAGTTGGGTATAGCCCGGCACTATCCCGCAGAGACTTACTGCCCACTTCGTTGCTTGGCGGAAATAATGAATTAACACATAACTTCTGCACTTTTGAAGCAATGGTTACATCTACATTGAATAGGGCAATTGGCGCGCTTGAAGCAGATCTTTGGCCACCAACGGAGCCTACACCTGTTCTTGTAATTAAGGATGATGAACTTAGACAGCGTTGCTCCGACTTACTGAGTGCTCCCGGTAATTATGACAGGGTAATCCGAGAGGCAACTACAATATTGGAAAGCCGCATGCGTAACAAGTGCCCACATGATGTATTGTCTGGTTTAATACCACAGTCAGCTGACCAATCTGGTGAAAACCTAGTGAATAAGCTGTTTTCACCTGATAACCCTGTTTTGTCCATCAGCAGCGACAGGTATAAGCGTATAGCATTTCATAGAATAATGCTAGGCGTGATTTCTTATCTCAGGAATCCATATCACCATAGCCTTGACCCTAACACAGAATGGTCATGGGCATGGTCTATTGTTGGATTCATTGATAGACTAGTGTGTGATATCGAGAGTTGCGAGGTCACATAATTGACTAGGCCAATAATATCTAGAATTAACTTTTAGCCATATTGTGTGCCACCTCTGCCAGCTTAGAATGCAACCACGTCTTGAATTGAGCCGAACACGCTGGTAAATTGTATTAAACGAAAATTCTAGTTTTGGAGGCAACATGGCCAAAGATAAGGTTTTAACTGGAGCTGCCGGTGAGTATTACATCGGCTTCCGGCTCACCGCACAGGGATATACCGTCGGGCTAACAACCCGGGGCGCGAGAGCAATCGACATGGTTGTCGCTAACCCTGACACCGGGAAGTCTATAACGATACAGACCAAAACTATGTTAGATGCTTTCGTGCAAAGTAGGAAATGGGGCCCCTACTGGAAGTGGCGTGTAGGCACAATCTCTTTACGACCAGCCCATGAGACTTTCTTTTATGTATTTGTAGACCTGAGGGACGATCCATCTAAGACACCACATGTATTCGTAGTGCCGTCTATTCAGTTGGCTCCACCTTTGTTAGAACTCTATCCAGAAAAGGGACCTACGAAGGACACTTGGTGCGTGATTTACGAGAAGGAACAAGGCAACTATTTCAACCGTTGGGATCTTATCAGAGACGCTTTAGCCTAGAATGCTGACAGCCCATACCGCTTGGGCAATAAATACCATTTATATTGTCAGAATTTAACAATCAGCCATAATGTTGATGAATGGCTCACGACCATTTGCTGCACCTCCGAATACTGCGACTTGAGTGGGATAAGTATACGGCCTATACTTTCCTCAGACGAATCCAATTTGGAGACATTCTTGGATCGGCAAACAGCAATAGATGCCTTGGTAAATCATCATTCATCCCAACGATATCATCCGGAGCATCACTATCAAAATGTAGTTGACGCTGATGGTAAATATTTGGGCCCCTATGTACCTTACATTGGCAAGTTCTATTATGATGCTAGACCACGCCTATTGATATATGCCATGGCCCAAAATCTCGGCCGTGCTCAGTACCTTATTAGGGCCTGGCTCAACAGCCCGGATAAGGGCTTACTCCGTCAGTATCACGACCAAGACACTCCACACGTACATGTTTATCCATATGACAATGGCCATCTAAAAGTCATTGCCGCACTCACTTTGAACTCTTACCCTGAAACCCGTTTTCATGCAGACCAGAATATTAATGACCTAATAGTCATAACAAATTTTGTTAAGTTCTCCTTCTATCGTATAGGTACTAATGGTGGACGATTGGATGCTAACCCACCCCTCGATATTTACGACGACATGTGGGAGTACTACTGCAAGTATGAAGTCAATACACTGCGGCCCGACATCATAATCGGAGTGGGTAGGGAGGTTGCTAAGGCAATCGTGAGAAATCTGAAAAGAGAACGTGAGCCTAACACTGTAGTGCTTGGAGTACCGTTCCCGAGTAGATTGAACCTAAACTCGCGGTGGGTTCCCAAAGGCCGGGAGCTAATCAAAATCGAGAACTACGACCCCACCATAGATATATCTGAGATGCAGGCTCTGCTTAAGGGGACTCCTGATATGAAAGGACGAGTGGGTAGAGCTATCAGCACTGACTGGTACTATTTCAGGGAAATGAAAACGTTTATTAGCAAGCAATTCTCTAATTGTTTAGTCCGCAATAGCCCACTGCGACGATTACCTTTTGTCTGGACTAGTCACAGGGCTTGAATTACTTTGGCAGTCCAAAGTCAGGGTAGGCTTAGGATTTTATTTATCTCCCTGCCAGAATCACTTCCCTCCCACAAAGTTGTAATTACGTTCCGCACGGACATGGGTTCACTCCAGCACAATGTTGCGTATTGCTGCACGCCGACTATTTGATAAAGAGGAAAGGTAATTTATTGTATGCTTATAAGCTCAATTTCAAAGGTCAGGTCTTTCCCCGCAAGAGGGTTGTTAAAATCTACTGTTATCGTCGTGTTAGTGACATTGGTTACAGTGCATATGCCTGTTCCACCATCTGGTCGAGGCCCCTGCAGCTGCTCACCAACCTCTGGATCCAGGCCCGCTGGAAGGTCCTCTCGATTTACTACCACTACCAGGTCATCACTGTATTGGCCGTAGGCCTCATCCGCTGGAATGGTAACGGTTTTCGATTCCCCGACTTTCATCCCCAGTACAGCTTGTTCAAACCCGGGAATCACTTGACCTTCACCTAAAGTAAAGTTCAAAGGTTCACCCCCCACCGATGTATCAAATACGGTGCCGTTTTCCAGCGTCCCAGTATAATCCACCTGGACAATGTCGCCATTCTTCGCTTGTGCCGCATTCTGCTCTGCGTTACATCCTGATATCAGTATTGCTCCCAGTAGAAGAATTCCCAGTAAAATAATATGGCGGTATTTCACCACACTTACCTCCAATTTCTATTCGCTC
>Ga0315279_10009597_pt1 | contig 11509 bp, 9 predicted proteins | sample YL17G06_20_MG_FD_203694 | JGI IMG/M metagenome (GOLD analysis project Ga0315279, IMG submission 203694) | Sediment microbial communities from Yellowstone Lake, YNP, Wyoming, USA - YL17G06_20 | ecosystem: Environmental > Aquatic > Freshwater > Lake > Sediment | place: USA: Wyoming | collected...
TTGTCGCAGAACAAGCCAATACCAGAATCGGCGGAATGACTTTATTCCTCGGTCGGCGTACAATTGCTCTTTCTGGTCAGTCTCACAAGAAGAAGCTGCTGAACAAATCGACGGACAGTTAACACCTCCAGAGGTGAAACTAAATGGATCAATCACCATCGTGTAACCGCTTTGCACAAGGTTGCACACAATTATGGTTTTTCTCCCCAATACCAACCCATTAACTCCCATATGTAGGAATGATAAAACAGAATCCCCCATCCCTGGGGGTATTCCAGTGGACTTGGCGGGATTCGAACCCGCGGCTTCTTCAGTGCGATTGAAGCGCGAGGGGCAATCCGCCACCTCCGCTGCCTACGTAAGGAGGTTTTACCCTCATAAAATCCGTAAAAATGAGGGTAAAACCGTCCAAAAGTTGATTTTTTACCATGCCAGAGAGCTCTGGTTGCAAATGGTTGCAAATGGGTTGCAAATGGCATGAAGAAGGAAATGCAGACTCGCCCTGTCCTGAGGCAAAATATCTTGCTTGATCCATTTGACGGATTAATTTGATTCAAATCCCTAACAATAAAAATAAATCCAACATCATGGATCAGGGTGCGAGGTGCCTTATTCACCGGTCTGGTGTAGGAATGAATCGATTTGTAAATCGGATATCGACTAAACAAATAACTGACAAGGAGATCAAAATGTACGAGGATAAAGAGTATCAGGAAAGTATTTTGAGAATTAGCCCACTTGAAAAAGGAAAGGAGGTTGCTGATATATTGAAGATCAGCCGTAGGATGGCTTATAACCTATACTAAGACTAGAAATCCCATCTGTCAGGATCGAAAATGCCGGCGTGTCCGATTGGAGAATTTGTTCATGACATCGAAAGCAATACTAACAAAATGAACTATTACTCGAATGGGAAAGTTGTAGACCAGCAGCTCTCTCTCAGTGAATTGATGAAGAGAAGGCAATGATCATTCAAGTGATTCTTCTGTTGACCTTGTGTAAAAGAGTTATAAAAGAAATTCTAATCGAATTGTAACTTTACATAGTATTAGTATTCACACCGGAAAATGTCTCATTCGAATGCGTAATAAGTAATTTGCAAAATCGCCATTGTATGCTTTCGTGATGGTGTCCGACACCAAAACAAGAAAGAAGAAATACGATGACCGAAGCAACTATCTCTTTGGTGGAATACATTTGCAGAATGGGAATCGACCAGACAAGGATTTTCTGGCAGCGAGTATAAGGTTGACAAGTCGAATGCTGAAGGAATTGGAAGTGAATAAACTCATCGGTGAGAAAACGCGTGAACGCACGTCCACTCGGATGCACTACCGTAATGGCTTTTGGGAATGAGGCTGGGAAACGCGTGTCGGCGAGATCAATCTGCGAATTCCAAAATTAAGATTCAAAACCTACATTCCAAGTCTGTTGGAATCATGCAGGTATGCGGAGAAAGCCCTGATGGTGGTGATTCAGAAAGCGTAACGGTTCCATTATCAAGTTATAATTTGAAGGAATTAAATAAATATCTAGATTATAACTGGCTGCGTCAGTTGTTGATCTTTCCAAATTAGACGTCTTTCAACTATCAAATTTCTTGCTTTCTACAATATACATGATGTCATCGGTAAATCAGAATTATGGATAACTCAAAACTAGTGTGCGTCAGCGGGAATATCTGTTCTGGTAAGACATCATTGGTTGAAGCATTAGGTAGTAATTATGGCTGGACAATCATTCCTGAACCTCATGAAGAAAACCCATTCCTCGTCCGGTTTTACTCAAACATGAGACGCTGGGCATTTCCATCACAAATCTATTTCCTATCAAAACGATTTTCCCTTTGTAGAAAATCGTTAGAAATTAATGATATAGTCATTCAAGATCGAACTATATTTGAAGATGCAGAGATATTTACTAAATATTTATATATCACAAATGTACTTGATAGCGATCAGTTTAATTGCTATCACGAATTATATATGAATATTTTTGAGTTTATACCTATCCCCCATGTGATAGTCTACTTATATACAAGTCCAGATATACTAATGCAGAGAATTATTAATAGGGGAAGGAAATATGAAAAATATATCTCTGAAGAATATATCAATGGCCTTAATGACTTATATGAATCATGGATCTCATCATATTCACTTTGCCCAATAATTAGAGTTGATACTTCCAATATCGATTATTTACATGATATAAACCATTTATATAGGATAAAACTAGAAATTTCTAAAGTATTATCTATCGAAAATCTACGTAACGAACATTAATAACAGTATAGTTGTAGCAAAATAGATGAAAAATTAGGTAGATTAATATTCATTGGATATTCTCATATGCCATATCCATCCCTATAATATCGCTGAAAGTTTTTCGCCCAATAAGCATAGAGATAATAATATATACCTTCTATTATAGTAATCATTAGTATCAAATGTAAGAGCTTTAGCAGTGGTATAGAACAAGCTAAGATAATAAGGCGTAATATCTATTAACCTTGGTTGGGTATATTGAGATGCGAAATATCTAATAAGATTTATCGTATTTATCATTTTTTCGATTTCAATCGGTAACTGTCCCTTAGGTAAATTAATCTCAGTGGTTAATTGGTCTGGTAACAGCATATATTTTTCTGCTTCCAATAACATCCCTAAATTTCTGTTTTCAAGCAATTCGAATTTAATTACAGTTTCAAGTTTAGTAAAGTCAACAAAAATATGATCATAATCTGTTTTGTAAAAATCAATCAACCATGTCTCTTTTTTACTCTGATCAACAAATATATTATTCCCATTTAAATCGCCATGAGTAATAGATTTATAAATCTGATATGTTTTATTACCTAATTTTGACATTAAGAGGAGAGGATTGGGTAGAGATAAATCAATTTCATCAAATGGAATAAAACGTTTAGTCAATAGGTCGGGCTCGTTACGACTTACCCAATCATCAATTTCAATTTTATCAGGTTCATGTTTTTCACTGAAATTAATAAAATCCAATTTTTTTTCACTATACCAGATTGAACATGTGTCATCGAATAAATTTTCCAGGATTTCCTTTATACGACCGATGTCTATAGTATTTTTGTAAAACTCGGAAAAGCTGATCATCTTCTGCGAATCGGTTCCAAGGAATGAATATACAAGGGCACCTAATTGTCTAGTATATGCGGGTTCGCCTAATAAAGTGGTTCGTCGATTATTTTTCGTTAGCAGGTCAACATAATTATTATAATTAGTTACTTCCGTACTTATCTTTTGTTGATCCCCATATTTTAATACGCACATTTCCCCCATTATTAGCTGATCAACCGGTGCCACATGATATTGAGGTATAACTCGCACTACTCCTGCCCCACTAAATCCTGGTTTCAATGGAAAAATATCAACTCTCCGAGGTTTAGTAAAAACTTTACCAATTAATTCGATCATTTGTCTGTTCTCGATTGCTAAATCTTTAATTAATTGCGTCATTTTATCAAGAGAAATACCATCATGGAAACATAATTCAAGATCCCAATTAATTCCTGCAGGAGAATTAAATGAGTTATTAATTTCCTTGATAATATTTTCCTTAAAACCAAATCTTATTTTACTTACATAACTAATTACATAATTCCTATAATCATTGAAGACTCTCGATATATTTTGATCATTTGGTTTTTCGGTTATTATTATCGTTGGGATAATATAAAGTCGTGATCTCAAATAATCTAGAACCTCTAGTCCATCTGGAACATATGAACGAGGACCCATATATAAATCCAATATAATACATTGTATTGATGTAGTTGAAATTATAGTTTTTGCTTCAACAATTGAGTTTGCCACAATGGATTGATACCCAGCGTCTTTTAAGTAAATGTGTAGGACTTTACAGAAACCTTTTTCATCATCTACAAGTAAAATTTGAGGAGTGAAGGAGTCTTTTATTTTCATAATTTTTTTCCTGCTAAAGCCATTGCATGCTTATACTCAAAACAACCAATGAGACGACAAAATAAATGTACAAATATATTAATATCTACGCCGGCCATCGAATCGTAAAAATATTGAGTTAAATCTTATTATTAACTAAACAGAATCAATGCAAATACATTTTCGTATTATTCTTTACAAAACCAAACTATCAAGTGAGATATTTTTGATTGATGCAATTAGTGGAAAAGTGTTCACTGATTTCTGTATGAAATAACGCGCACCAAGCTTATAACTTGTAATACAATCATCAACTGAATTAAGTGAAGAAATTACGATTATGGGTTTATTCGGATGAATTTTTCTTACAGATTTTAATAATTCCATCTTTGGTTTACCAAATCCATAAATATCTACGACAATCAAATCTGGTTTTAAGGAGTTGATCTCCTCAAATTTGCTCATCGAATTGACAATTATTGGAATAAATCCCTCATCTTTTAAAGTCTTTTTATATAAATCAATAAATCTTTCCTCTTCTTCAATAATTAGTACACTACCTTGTTTTTTCTTCATGATTTGCATCCTTTCCTGCAGGGTAGATTAATTATAAACGTACATCCATTCATGTCAGTTTCCCCCATTCCATTTACTGTTTTTAATTCGATTGAACCGTTATGCTGGTCGAATACCATTTTTGCGAGCTTTAAACCAATTCCTCCAGTTTTTCTCTTACTTGAGTAATCTGTGTTAAATATTTTTCCTCTATCCTCAAACGGAATTCCTATTCCTGTATCCTGGATTTCAATAATTAGATCTTTTTTTGGATCTGAAGACATAATTATTGTGATTAATCTATCTGCATTATCTTCTTTATTTTTTTGTATTGCCTCGATTGAGTTACACAACATCTCTCTAAATGCTATTTGCAACATTGGTGAAACACCATTAACATCGACAAGCTCTGCTGAGGAAGTAATTTTTACATCAATATTATTTTCGTGAAAATCTGGTTGCAATTCCTGAACTAAATTATTTAATACTGAATATATCGGAACAGGCTCAATCCGCCACGTAGGTTTCAATAAAGGAGAACCTAACGTTCGTCCTTGACTAAATGCGTTGTAAATATCCATGATGCGTTTATAGCCCCGTTGACTGGATAATAAAAGTTCTTCTGCCGTCTCTATTGTCTCATTATCAATTTCGTTATTTTTTAACCGCTGGTATATAACATCAGAAGCAATATCAATCGTAATAATATTGGTTCCCCATGCGTGTTGCTCGCTGGCAGTTTGCAAATCAATATAGGCCACCTCCATCATTCTCAAAAAACCCCATATTGCAATGGCCGCAAGTTTTGCGAATGAATTTATTATGTATAGATCTAATTTTGTAAACGCATTTGGTTTGGTGCTTACTAAATTCAAAACACCAAGCAATTCAGCACCAGCAATAATAGGAACAGAATACGAGGATCCATTTTCCGGAAGAAAGCTGTTCTCTTCTAAATCATTTTTCCTATCTACTTCGCTTAGGTTTGGGATATATTTTGGTTTTCCATCTTTTGCAACGTTCCCTAATATCCCTTGCCCAAAATAAATAGATTGCTTTGGAGTGTCATCTCCACGCCAAACTACAAGATATAGGTATTCTCGCGCAATGTCTGCTAAATATAACTGGCCAGTCGAAAAACGTGGAAGGTCCAATGCTTCATCCAGAATCAAGCGGAGAATTCCAAGCGTATTAGCCTCCTTCGACATACTGGCTGATACATTTTCTAAGGTTGATAGTCTTTCGATAAGGCGCGCATGATCGACTGCTAGAGCTGCTTGCACTGACAATTTCTCAAGAATTAGTATAAAACTATTATTAATGGGCGTATCTTGTAAACCACAAATCGCAATACCAACAAGTTCTGCTTGTTTTGTGCTCCTTAAAGGCAATATAAGTACACTAGATAGATTATGCAATGTGAATATTTCTGAAAATAAAGTCCATTTATGAGCATTGCTTTTATTGATAATGTATGAAGCCTGGCCTAAACTAGGAAGATTAAAATCACTTAATTTATATTCCGCTGGAGCATCGATTTCATTTTGTTCACCAGGGGCTTTGTATATAAAAGTATCTCTTTCTTTATAGTAAGCCCAAACCCAACATGGTGCTGATGTAATTCGACTAAATGAGCTAACAATTACTTCATATACTTTTTGTTCTTTCTCGAGTCGCCACTCGTTAGGATTGATATCTTCTATGACCTCATATGTACTTTCAGCAAGTTCAATGAATTGATCTAAAACGATTTCAAAGTATGGCTGAAACTTGTCGTTTTGGTACTCCATAAATAATAATCCTTTCAATCTCTATAATGTTTCGCCCATAGTTTCATTTTCGTATATTATCAATTAGTTATTGAAAAACTATCACAGATTTTTTTAAGTTGAGAAAAGTCTCTACGAGATGATCCAGATCGATGTAATTCGGTTGCTATAAATAACCGTATTGGACTATCTGCATCGCTTAAAATTTCCCATTGTGTAATAACTTTTTTAGATAGATTATCCGCTTCAACAATTCCTGAATTACTTGCTACCTGTTCTAGTTTATTGATCATCTCCCTACAATATTGATATTTATCCAACCCCCCGAGAACAGTAGCGTCAATTGACTCTGCGAAAGAAAAAAAAGCAACATCATATAAATCTTTTTCAAAATCCAAAGACCCCCAACTCCAATACTCTTCAGCCATCGTATTATAACGCTGCGCGCTCTTAACAAGGAGTCGGATTTCCTGAGCATATTGAAATGCGGATGTGTAAGAATGTAACTTTATCAATGTTCTGGTAGCTGCTATTAGGGAAGGAATTTCACGCCCAATCGATAGCGATTCCCTCGCAAGTTTCGCACTTAGGAGAAATGATTCAGTAGCTTCCTTACTATCACCTTGATATTCTTCCATCCGCCCTAACTCATATAAACTTTCTGCAATCCCCTGTTTGTCATCTCCTTGTGATCGCAATAACTTACTCTGATTGAGGCTTTCGCGAGCCTTGTCCAATAATCCTTGTTCAGCGTATGTCATGCCTAGCCTACACAGAACTCTACTTGCTTTAGTATTGTTTTGTGTGGTTTCAAATAGCTCTACAGCTTGCAAATAATGTGCAATAGCAGCATCAAAGTCACCAGATAATCGAGCAATATGACCTAATCCGCCAATACTTTTAGCGATTCCATATTTATCGTCGATCTTTTCTTTAATTTTCAGACTCTCTGAAAAATATTGCTTAGCTATATCAAGATCTCCATTACGAAAATACACTGTTCCCAGACTATGAAGGCATTCCGCTTCACCAAGGATGTCTCCTAATCTTCTCCGGAGATTCAAACATTTATCGAAGTTAATTATCGATTCATTCCAGTTTTCTTGAGAACGATATAATTTACCAAGCTCAAAGTAAACATTTGCTTCAAAATTCATGTTTTCCAATTTATAGGCTATTTCCAAGGAATTTAATAGATACACTACTGCTTGCTTCCAATCTCCTTGGGAACGAAATAATTTTCCAAAATTTAATTTGATTTGAAAATGCCAATAATCATTCTTCGCTTTTTCAGCATACTCTTGAGCCTTATTTAGGATTCTTGCTGCATCCAACCATTTATGCCTTCTAAATAGAATATTAGCTCGTAGTACTAATGAATTGAAACGTAATTGTTCATTACTAGTCGCTGCAAATATATTCGCCGCTTCTATCAAATGACTATCAGCTACATCCCAATTCCCCTTAATTCTTAGAATCTGTCCTAATCCATAATGACCGTAACCCCTAAGAATGGATTCTTGTTCTCCAAGCAACACCCTATAACATTTTTCAGCCTCGGTCCAATTATTATAAGTTTGGGCTAACATAGCCCTCCAGTAAAACAGTAAACTGTTTTTTTTATCCCCTTTGAAAGGAAAATCAATCAGCTCCTCCAATATCAATCGGAGAAATTTAAGATCATAACGACTCTCAGCAACAGCGATTAATTCCTGAGGATATGTCCGGGCACTTTTTTCATCTATACAAAGTTGATAATATAAAACGTAAATCTGACTTTGTGATATATCCTGAGAATAAGTGTTTTTTGTCTGCCTCTGATAATATTTAAGTTGTTTATTGTAGACACTGATCAATTGATTAGGTAATTCCTCTCGCCATTCTCTAATCAATGCTTGTTGTAAAATTGGTAACATGCGTGTTCCAATGGGATCATTATAAATAAACGAATAGCTCAAAAGTAATCGGTATTCATTTTCTTTTAACTTATTTGGAGATGCAATTTTCACCGAATCGAATGTTAGTGCACGGCATAGTGATGCGAGCTTAGCTAATTGTTGCATATTGGTTAAATTAATTTCACGAAAGTTACAATTAATTATCTCCGAAATAATATATTTGATATATCGGCGATCAATTTTGGGAACTTTACTTTGGTGACGATTCCAATATTGTACAGACTTTACTAAGTACTGGACATATCCTCCTGTTATATGATGTATATCGGTTAGTAATGAGTCACAAAGATAACCATTCGATAGAAGAAATTCATTTGTTTTTTCCTCATTATAAGGTTCTAAAATAAATGATTGGTATATCTCCCAATCTTTAGGCCATAGTATTGGAAGCACTCTTCTACACGCAATTATTATTAATAGATCAGGAGATAGGTCGCGAACTAGTATCGATAACATTTTTTCGATATCAGTATTAATAACTGATGAATCAACGATAAACACCAGCTGTTGCCTAGAGATTATTTCAGAAAAAACATTGAATAATAATTCGTTTATATTTGTCTTTAAATAATCTGGGGATTCATTTATGTGTTTCGTGGGTCTTCTTTCTGTAGTAAATAGCGGAAGATCATTAAATTCAGTATTACTTAATATTCTGTCAATATTAGAATTGTTGTCATTAAAACGATTTTCAAACTCGAGTAGTTTAGGATAACACGTTTCTTTATACCCGTTCTCAAGAATCTGACGGACAAGGGAACTCCATAGTTTATTTGCACTGGTCTCAATTTCAGAATTTATATAAATTGAGAATAAACCATCTTTTTTTACTAATTCCTGGATACTTCGCAGAAGAGTAGTTTTCCCCACTCCCGCGTTTCCTTGGATTAAAAAGTAGTTGGTGGAAGAATAGCTTTTATTCCTGATTTTCAAGAACTCAGCAATAATTTCTGTTGCATCCATATTTAGTTTTTCAAAATACTTGATAAAATTTAGAGAAGCCTATTGACTAATATTCTGTAACAGATTTTGTTACAATGATTCCGACAAAGAAAGTATACGATATTTAAGTTCAAAACGCAACGAGGAAACTTTACAACCTCGTGATTGTTTACATTCTAAAATCAATGATATTTTCTCGTAAAAACTCCGGAGAGCAATATTTCTTAAGTAATTCCTTCATTATTTAAAAATAGAATATCTGGGTTATCGTTCTGGTTAGTAGATTAAAAAGAACGCCCTTTTTTCTACAAAAGTGATTCCCCTTTGCCAAATATGAAATTAAATTGATCCAGCAATATATTCTGCCTTACTTGCGAAATTGATCCGTCATGCGATCCTCAGTGCTTTTTAGATTGACCATACGAAGCGTTTCTTCTATGTCCAAAAGTGCGATCGCACGAGTGCATGATATAAGTAAATGCTTCCAAATACAAGATAGTAAATCCGTGATTTACACTAATTAAATTTGACATACGCTAAATTCGTATAAGGGTTTTTTATCCTTATGCTTTGGAAATAAGAATGCAATGTAAATGAGCATTAATGCAAACTTTATCATCTCATATGAACAGAGTTAGGCCACTTGTAAATTGGCTATAATCAGCTAGCGATATTCAATGGGATTATTCTATTACACTGATTCTCTGATTACATAAATATCTAGATATTCAAGGAACAACTTAACCTACAATTTAATCAAAAAATGACCTCTTCAATATCTATGAGGCGAATGCCATTCAGGAAGTAATTAGGCAGGCCTGGTAAAGACTATCCTGGTCAATGACATTCCACTCTCATTGGTGTTTATGATCTTAATCAGTTCTATGAAGATAGAAGACGAAAATCTATAAATGTACGGGACATTTGTCCCTATTACCACGGGACATCTGCCCATCGACTTTTATAAAAAAATGAAATACAATCTTTTTAAACAACAAAAGATAGAATAAAAAGAAAACCCCTCTCCATATGGAGAAGGGCAAGTTAAGTTTACAAGCTGCGGAGAGGGTGGGATTCGAACCCACGGTGGAGACGAGCTCCACAACGGTTTTCGAGACCGTCCCATTCAACCACTCTGGCACCTCTCCAGTGTGAAGCTCATTATACCAAACAGTCGTATATCAAAACTTTCCCTGACTTTATTAGCTTTACTCACCCTCACTCGCCTCAACGGGCTTATACACTTCTGGCACAAAGGTCTGGTCGGTCATGGGTGGGCGGACGTATCCCTTCTCGCTCTGTCGTGGAGGCAGATCGATCGATTCCGGGGTCAATCTTCATAAGCGATCATGCCCAGCAAATGTTGGATGCAGTTCAGCCGGGCACACAGCTTGTTATCCGCATTGACTACATACCAGGGCGCTTGCTTGATATCGGTGTAGGCAAACATTTCATCTTTTGCTTTTGAAAATTCCACCCACCTTGCGCGTGATTGCAGATCCATCGGGCTAAGCTTCCAACGCTTGGTGGGGTCGGCAATGCGTGCCTGAAACCGTAGCTCCTGTTCCTTATTGCTGACCGAGAACCAGTACTTGATCAGGATGATGCCAGAGCGCACCAGCATGCGCTCAAATTCCGGTACCGATCGCAGGAATTCTGCATGTTCACTATCGGTACAGAAACCCATTACCCGTTCGACGCCTGCCCGGTTATACCAGCTGCGGTCGAATAAAACCATCTCACCTCCAGCCGGCAGGTGGGCTACATAGCGTTGAAAGTACCATTGTGTCTTTTCACGTTCAGTGGGTGCAGGCAGCGCCACCACCCGGCATACACGCGGATTCAGGCTATCAGTAATGCGCTTGATCACACCTCCTTTGCCAGCCGCATCTCGCCCTTCAAATAGGACAATGACTTTCAAGCCTTTGAAACGCACCCATTCTTGCAGTTTGACCAGCTCAATCTGCAGGCGTGCCAGCTCCTGGGAATATATTTTTTTGTCGACCAGGATACACGCCTCAGCATCGGTCGGACCAGTTACCCCAGCCCGATTAATCTCCATTTCCGGCTCAGCTTCCACCCCATCAGGTATTTTGGCCGAAGCAGCTTTATCATTTCTCGCTTTTCCCTTGCCGTTCTTAGCCTTGTTTTTCTTAGCCATTTTTCACTCCCTTATGCTGGTTGAGGATCCTGAATGAATTGTTCTGTGTGAGCTCATTTCTTCTGAGCATGTGCTCTTCACCCTCACCCACCTAACTCCACACTATCACGCCACTCCGGATAAGCTGGTTTATCCATCCCCGCCTCCACGAGTTTCTCTGAGAATGCAAGAGCTGCTGTTGGCTCACCG
>Ga0315279_10009598_pt1 | contig 11509 bp, 12 predicted proteins | sample YL17G06_20_MG_FD_203694 | JGI IMG/M metagenome (GOLD analysis project Ga0315279, IMG submission 203694) | Sediment microbial communities from Yellowstone Lake, YNP, Wyoming, USA - YL17G06_20 | ecosystem: Environmental > Aquatic > Freshwater > Lake > Sediment | place: USA: Wyoming | collected...
CGGCAGCTCTGCACGTCGATGTTCAACTCCTCCGTCCAAACGTCAATCAACCGTCCGATAAAGTACGCGTACCGCCCGTGGGATTTGGACGGGGAAATGATTTCCAGGTCCCCCCGATCGTAGGTCATCCGGACGTGATAGTTCTCGGGCGCATCGCGCAGCGATTGGTAAGTCGGCCAGGTGATGCCCCGGAGAACGAACCGCTGTTCCCGCTGGATTTGCTCAACTGTGGCCATCGTAAACTCCTCGGCGAAGGGCAGTTTTCACGGCAGCAACCGCCGACTCTGGGGATTCGCGGCAAGCTGGATCTCCAGTCTGCCGTCCGGATCGGCCCGCATTTGAATGCCGCACAGCGGGCTCGCGACCCAACCCTCCTTGTCCTGCGTCAGCTTCGTGTAATCGCCGCCGGAAAGCACGTAGACCTCGGGCGTTTTCGCGTCGCGGTCGATCACCCAGACCTCCGGCACGCCGAGTTTGGCGTAGAACGCGAGCTTCTCGTAGCTCTCGTCGTCCGGGCTGCGGATTTCCACAACCACGGCCGGGGCGCCCTCGAAGTATTCGTTGCGGTCAATGTCGAAACGATCGGGGGTCAGCAGAACGAGGTCGGGGACGCGGTAGTCGTCGGGCCAGCCGCCGACCGACGCGACGTTGATCTCGTCGTACACCCGGTTGCCGTGCGGCTGCGCCCAGTGGTTCCACAACCAGGTCTCCAAGGCCCACTTGAAGTGCTGGTGCGCGCGGTTCGGCATCGGCGGCATGTGCAAGACTCCTTCCCACATCTCGTCCCAACGGTCCGCCCCCGTCTGCTTGCGCCACTGGCGGATCGGCGGCGGAACCGCAGGCATGACGGCTTTCATCGCACCTTCTCCCAACCGGCTACACAAGGATCGAGTCCCATTCCATTCTATCTCGTGGCCAGGGTCGCGTACAGAACGCCACGCGTGCCGCTCGTGTGGATTTCCGCACGCCCAGACCCTCCGCCGTCGTGCGACCCCGCCGGTCACTTGGCCCCACTGGGCTTGACGGGGTCGTCCAAGACGCCCCCAAGGGGAACCGTGCGGCGCTGGCCGTTGATTTCGATCTCGATCTCCCTCTCGCCGATCCGCACGATCTTGCCTCGTGTCCGCCCGAACTCGAAAGTCTCTCCTTCCTGAAGCCGCCGCCTGTCACCTGTGGCTCGGCTGGCGAGGAGGACAATTCGCTTTTCGTCCACCGAGATGATGCCCGTGACCACGACCCGGCCATCCTGCGGACTACCCAATGCCGAAACCGCAATCGCCTGCAACTCCCGCCGCATCGGCGAGGCATCCGCGTTGGGCAGCCCGATCCGCTGGATCATGAGGACCATGACGAGGTCCTTCTCCGGGTCGATCCAGCCTTGCGTGCCGAAGGCCCCGCCGTGGCCGAAGCTGCCTTTGGAGAGCATCGCCGTGACGCCCTCCGGCTTGCGCACCACGGCCCAGCCGAAACCGAATCCCATCCCCGGCGTGAAGCCGCTCGTCAGCTCGCCGGTCTGCACCTGGGTCATGGTCTTGACGCTCTCGGGCGAGAGGACTCGCTTGCCCGCGAGCGTGCCGCGGTTGAGCATCAACTGGTAGAAGCGGGCCAGGTCGCCGGCGGTCGAATAGAGGCCGCCGGCAGGGATCGGATACTTCGCACCGGGCGGCAGGCTGATGATGTCGCCCTTGGACGCCGCGAGCTTGCCCTTCTCCACGCCGTAGGTCACGGCGACACGCTTCAACTGCTCTGCCGTCGGATAGAAGCAGGTATCGGCCATGCCCAGCGGGTCGAAGACGCGCCGTTGCAGAAAGCCCTCGTATGACTGCCCGGAGACGACCTCGATGGTCCGCCCCAGCGTGTCGATGCCGATGTTGCAGTAGGCCCACTTCGTGCCCGGCTCGAACTCCAGCGGCTCTCGGGCGAAGAGCTTCACGCCTTCAGCGAGTGTCCGGTCCCGCTTCAGGTAGAGGCCGGCCAGCGCGGGCGGCAACCCGCCGGGCATGCCCGAGGTGTGCGTGAGGAGATCGCGGACCGTAATCGGGCGCGAGGGCTTCGTGGGCGAGCCGTTCTTGGCGCCGCTCTTCAACTGCCGGGCACCAACCGAAGGTTGGTCGCGGAACTCGGGCAGGTGCTTCTCCACTGGGTCGTCGACGGAGAGCTTTCCCTCATCCACCAGAATCATGATCCCGACGGCTGTGACCGGCTTGGTCATCGACGCGATGCGGAAGAGCGAGTCCGGCCGCATGGGGACTTTCTTGTCGAGATCCTGATATCCGACCGCTTCAACGCTGGCGATGCGGTCGCGGCGCCCGACGAGCGTCACCGCCCCGGCAATCTCTCCGCGATCGACGAACTCCTGCATCGCCGGGCGAATCCGCGCCAGGCGTGCCGGATCGAGCTCCGCGGCAAGAACGGAGCCGGCGCAAACCAGGGCCGCAAGCACCGCGGCAAACTCCAGAACCCGCCGCTGCCGTGCGCGGGCTGAGAGCCAGGTCATTAGGAATCGCAGCTTCATCATCGAGGTCCTTCTTCGGCAGAGTTGGGTAGGGCCGGCTGTGCCGGCCGCAGTGCATGACATATCTCTGGTGGCCGGCAGAGCCGGCCTTACTTTATTGCGAGGCCGTATTGTCCTGCCCCCCGCCGTGGGAGTCAATCGCTCCCCTTCGAGCCACCGCTGAGAGGGGACGGCAAGAAGAACAGCCGCCGCGCGGCGCTTGCAATGATGTGGGCCCATCGGGCAAAATAGAGTGACCGCGGGCTCCCGCCGGCCTGCGGGCCGATCCGTCCGGTAGACATCGTTTCACTGCCTCTGGCGAAGCAGTGCCAGACAATTCTCAGTCCTTACCCGATACATCCACGAGAGGTGCTTGCCATGTCTGAAGTCTCACGTCGCGACTTTCTCGCCGGAATCACCGCGGCCGCCGGAGTCGCCGCGCTAGGCGGCCGTTTCGCATTGGGCGCAGCGCCCGCCAAGATCAAGAAAGGCGCCGATCTGGTCAAGCTCGGCCGGAGCGGCATCCAGCCCACGGTGCTCGGGATGGGCACGGGCACGGTCAGCGGCAGCCAGCAGCGGAACTTGGGCTTCGACGGGTTCACCAAGCTGGTGCGCTACGGCCTGGAACGCGGAATCCGCTACATCGACACGGCCGACTCTTACAAGACGCACCCCTACGTGAAGCGGGCGCTGGAGGGCGTGCCTCGCGACAAGTATTTCATCCAGACCAAGACCGGCGCCAGGGACGCCAAGAGGGCCAAGGCCGATATCGAGCGGTTCCTCAAGGAGCTCAACACGGACTACCTGGACACGTTGCTCATGCACTGCATGACCCGAAGGGGCTGGCCCGCCGACATGCGCCCGGTCATGGACGTGCTCGACGAGGCCAAGAAGAAGGGACAGGTCCGGGCGGTCGGCTTCTCCTGCCACAACTGGGACCCGCTGGCCGGCGGCGTGGACACCGACTGGCCCGACGTGCAACTGGTCCGCATCAACCCGTTCGACGACAAGATGGACGGCGAGCACGAGAAGGTCGCCCCGCTGGTCAAGCAGGCCCACGACAAGGGCCGCGGCATCATCGGCATGAAGATCTACGGCGAGACCGGCTTTGGCAGCCGCGAGAAGCGGCTGGAGTCGCTCAAGTACGTCTTCAAGCTCGGCTGCATCGACTGCTTTACCATCGGATTTACCAGCACCAAGCAGCTCGACGAGACGCTGGAGCTGATCGAAGAGGCCCAAGCCTGACGCGGGGAGACACCCGTGTACCGCCACCTGAACCACCAGCACATCGTCACCACGTTGGGGGCGCTGGGTAGTCGGATCGGCGAGCGATTCCCCGGCTCGGGCCTGAGCCGGGTGAGCGGGGAACTCCTGGACGTGGCCAACGAGTGCGGGTCCCGGATCGATTGGCTGCGGCGCCCGCACTGGCCGTTGCGCGCGGGAATCGCGGTGGTCGTTCTGGCGATCGTCGCCACCGCGGTCGCGGCCGCGCGCATGGTGCAGGTCTCCACCGAGGCGGACAACGTCTTCAACCTGCTTCAGGGGCTCGACGCGGCCGTCAACGAGCTCATCCTCCTGGCCATTGCCTTCTACTTCCTCTTCTCGCTGGAAGGCCGGCTCAAGCGACGGGAAGCGCTCCGCAGCCTGCACCAACTGCGGAGCATCGCCCACGTGATCGACATGCACCAGCTCACCAAGGACCCGGAGGCCGTGCTCGGGCCCGCCGCGTCCGCGCCCTCGTCGCCGCAGCGGACGATGACGCGGCTGGAGCTGTGCCGCTATCTGGACTACTGCTCGGAGCTGCTCTCGCTCATCAGCAAGCTGGCGGCCCTGCACGTGCAATACCTCCGCGACCCCGTCGTGCTCGGCGCGGTCAACGACGTCGAGGAATTGACCGACGGCCTGTCCCGAAAGATCTGGCAGAAGATCACCATCCTCGACCGCGGCGCTGCCAAGGACGGCCCCGAAGGCCAAGGAGCCGCCTGAGCGCGCCGCGGCGCCGCTCAGAGCCGCGGCCCGCCCTTGGCCGGATAGCCCGCCGTCTGGGCAAAGAGCACGCGCTGGTCGGGCCGCAGTTTCAATAGCGTGGCGAGGCCCGTCTTGTTGCAGTTGTGGAACCACGCGGCCAGCCCCGCCGAGGCCGCGAAGAGGTAGACGTTTCCGGCAATCAGGCCCGTGGCGACGTTGTAGTACGCCTTCTGGATCTCGGGGTCGCGCAGGCCCGGCTCCTGAAGTCTTGCCTTGCCGAACTTGGCGATATCGGCGACGAAGATCAGATTCACGGGCGCGCTGGCTGCGCCGCGCCCGCGCCCCCCGAGCTTCGCGCGCTGGTCCCCGGCAACAACCGGCGCGAGCCGATGACCAACCGCGTCGTAGAGGAAGATTCCCTCGGGCAGGGCGACATAGAGGTCGATCTCCTGCGAGTTGCTGGCCGACGCGGCGGTTCTTCCCACCTGTCCGAACGGCCCGCCCTCCCGGTTCACGCCGAAGGCCGCCCAGAGAAGATTCGACAACACTTGCGGCGGGAGTGGCTCCGGACGGACATTCCGGTTCGTCTTCCTCTCCCACAAGGCCGCCAGCACCGACTTGCCGCCTTCCTTCTCGGGCTTCGGCAGCGCGATCGGTTGCAGGTCCTTGGCGAAGCTGGACGGTTGCGGTGCCGCGATCGACGGTTCCTGGGCGAAGGTGGACGCTTGCTCCACCAAGCTCGGCGCACTGCCAACCATCGCGGCGAAAGCGGGTAACGTCTTGACGAATGTTCTGCGATTCATGGGGGCCTCCATCCTTGTCGTTCTTCGCACCGCGGATTCGGTTGGGTGGCTGGGGCAGAGCGAAGCGTGCCCCAGCGATCGTGAGACGGGCGTCAGTCTTACGCGGGCCCATTGCGGAGTCAATGCCCGAGTTGACGCAGCAAGTTCGCGGCCCCTATAATGGGGGCGACGATGGACGTGTCAACCCGCGAGGACTTGAGGCCCAAGCGATCCAAGACGACCCAGACCGGAGGAAGCATGAGCAGACGACTGACGGCTCTCATCCAGCCCGAGGGCGACGGGTTCGTGGCGCTCTGCCCAGAACTCGACATCGCCAGCGAAGGAGAAACTATCGAGGCCGCCCGGGACAACCTACGGGAAGCGCTGGAGTTGTTTTTCGAGTGCGCGTCGCCCGACGAGGTGGACCGGCGATGGGTCGGCGAGGTCTTCGTTACCCAGGTCGAGGTCGCCGGTGGGTAAGCTGCGAAAGCTCTCGTCGCGGGAGGTGTGCCCAATCCGACGAGGCATGAACGCGGACAATATCCATCGGGCACGGAGAGAACCGTGTGAACGTTGATACTCGCTTTTTCCGTCACAGTAGCCCGCGAGCGCAGACGCAGGTGCCGAATGCTGTACGATTCGGTGATGACTTGCCCAATGTGCCGGGGGCGAATTGCTCGCCAGGCGAAATGTCCACTTTGTGGCGTAGCTATCGACTTTAGAAGCGGTCAGAACAAGACCCAAGAAAGGCAGGTACCTATGAGCGAAACCGAGAACGTTCCTCCCGGGTCGCGCGTGCCAAAGAGCGGAAAATGGAAGTGCGAGTTTTGCGGCGAAGGGGGAATCGCCCAGTTCTTCTCCCGCCATCTCAAGGGTATGGGACGTGAAGCCGCCGCGTCGAGATTCGAGGGCCGGACGAGGGCAAGTACTGTGCGCTTCTTCGAAGCAGGAAAGACCTTCACCGAATGCCCGAACTGCGGGCCCTCCACAGGCTGGACCTTGGTGGAGGAACCTGCCGAGAAGCGCGGAGAGGTTTCAGCAAAGCACGGTGAATCGGTCTCGGAATCCCTTGCGTGCGACATCTGCAGGCAGAAGGTCGAAAAGCCCAACGGATACCTCCTCACTACGACTCAGGTAGTGGGCAGCGCAGGGTATTGGGAGTATTTCTTCCGTGCCTACTACGAACTTCACAGCGCGGACTTAGGGGCCAGGGGCGTAGGTTCTCTTGATGACTTGTGCGGCAATGAGGCGATGCGAACGAACATTGCTGAGGTTGCTTCGCGTAATGCGTCGCCATGGCTCGCATGCGAGCGATGCATCCAATTGTTCAGTGTGGACCACAAAACGGCGCGTAGGTACGCAAGAAAGTATTGGAACAGCGGAAGGAAGTTCTCGCCGCCTGGCGTGGGTCCGGCGCCCTTGAAAGCGGTGAGACTCGGAAAGGCAATACTCTCCGGGGCGCTGTCACGACAACGCCACCCGAGCGAGGCGAAGAAATGGTGGCAATTCTGGAAACGCGCGTGAGTAACGCGCAGGTATCAGCAGACGCTACCGCGATTCACCACACAGTACCGGCGTGACCCGGCGACGCTTCCGCATCTTCGAGACCGACTAAATGCACAACGAGCCGGTGGAGCGCGGTTGCGTCGACGACGCGATGCACTGGCGGTATTCGAGTGCCCGGAATTACGCGGGGCAGCCGGGGCTGATCGAGGTGGTGACCGATTGGCGTTGAGCGGGTTGGCCGGGGAAGGCGAAGCAGAGCTTCGCGGGAGTGCGTTCCGAAGCAGAGCTTCGGAACGAGGGGTCGCGCGGGTGGCCTCCGTCGCGGACGGGCCATTCCGGCTAGACCGCGCTCAGCTTGTCCCTGTTCTCGTAGACCTTCAGCATCGCGTCGGCGATGTCGTCCATGTCCTTCTTGGTCCCCAGCAGCGGGCCCGACGCCCAAACCATCACCAGCTCCTGGCAAACCTTGTCGCACTTGGGGCAGGCGGTCTCCTCGCGGTACTGATCGAGCCTCTTCTTCGAGTACATCTTCTGGTAGACCTTGGACTTAACCACGTTCTCCACCCAGGGCTCCCGGTGCAATCCCTGCCCTATGTACGGGCTGAGACTCACGCCCTCGGCAGCGACCGCCTTGAGGAACTTGTCGCGGCTGGCGTTGTTGAAGTGCTCCTTGTGATAGGTCATCGCATAGATGTAAAAGGAACCGCTGGCCGTGCCTTCGTACAGCTTCTGCGGAGTGATCCCCGGAAAACCTTTGAGCCTCGCGGTGAGGTGGGCGGCGTTCTCGTTGCGGCGCTGGAATCGCTCCAGCACGCCCGGCCACTGCCCGAGCAGCACCGCCGCCTCAAACTCGTTCATCCGGTACTTCGGGCCGATCACTTCGGTCCGCCCGCGGCGCGAGGTGCCGTGGTTGTGGACGGTATAACACCGGTCCATCAGCGCTTCGTCGTTTCCGGTGATGGCCCCGCCCTCGCCGCAGGCCATGGTCTTGCTCGACTGGAAGCTGAAGCACCCCACGTCGCCAATCGTCCCCAGCTTCTTCCCCTGGTACTCGGCCAGGTGGGCTTGGGCGGCGTCTTCGATGACCTTCAGATTGTGCTTCTTGGCAATCTCCATGATCCGCTGCAGGTTGCAGGGCTGGCCCATCATGTGGACCGGCATAATGGCCCGCGTGTTTTCGGTGATCTTCTTCTCCACCTCGTCGGGATCGAGCTGATACGACTCGGGGTCCAGATCGGCCATGACCGGCAGCGCCCTGGCCGACAAGATCGAGGCGATCGTCCCCGGATCGGTGTAGGGCGAGGTGATGACTTCGTCGCCCGGGCCGATTCCAAGGGCCTCGACGCAGGTGTGCAGCGACTGGGTCCCGGAGCCGGTGGCCACGCAGAACTTCGTCCCGATCAGCTTGGCGAATTTCTCCTCGAACGTGGGCACGGTGCCGGACGAAGACTGAATCCTGCACCAGACTCCACTCTTGGTCGTTTTCATCACGGAGTTGACGATGTTCTCATCGCAGTACGGCCAATCGGGCCAGGGCTTGTTCTTCCTGACGGGCTGGCCGCCGAGAATCGCCAGTTTGCGCGCCCCGGCGGCGACGTTTGCGTTTGCGGGAACGACCGTCGAGGCAGCGGCAGTGACCGACGCGGCCGTCGCGGCAGCAACGAATTGACGCCTCGTTAAGTTCGCCTCGTTCATTTCCAAGTCTCCTCAGCCAAGCGACATTTCTCATTCATCTCATTCAGAGTGAGCCCGAGGCCGTGCCGGACTCGCGGCGCTGATCATCCTACCAACGGACCCCGTCCCCGTGTCCAGTGCCCGGGCGGATTCTCGCGCCCTGGAAGCCGGTTTCCGCGGTTGTCGCAACCCGAGCCATGCCCCAAGAGGGGGATCTGCGGGGCCGATCACAGGTCGCGGCGGCAGAAGCAGACGGTCGCCAGGCCGATCGACGCCAGCGTGGGTATCCCGTATCCGAGGAGCACGTTGGCCAGAGAGAAGTCGCGGAACTCGTCCCGCTCGAAGAACCCGGGGGGCCGCGCGGGCGCGGGCGGCGGGCTGCCGGAGAGGAAGCTCAAAAACTTGTCCGTCTGGCGCGAAAGCTCTTCCATTTCCCGGTCCTTGGCCGACTCGGCCGCCTGGGCGTCGCCTTCCGGCCGAGGCTCGCGCACCAGCGCGGGAATCGCCTGGCTTAGGCTGATCGGGGAGAGGGCCTCCAGCTTGAACGTGTGCAGCACCAGGTTGACCGGATACCAGAGGAAGAGAAGGGCCACGACGGCGGGCAGCGGCCTGCGCAGGAGCGTGCCCATCAGGAATCCCAGAGAGACCTGGAGCACGAGCACCAGCGCGACCACGGCCAGCGCGGCGGCGGTCCCGTGCAGGGTGACCGGATCGACCCGGACCGCCCGGTTGGCCGTTGCCACCAGGCAGACGGCCGGGACCATCACCAGCAGGAAGGTGCCGAGCACCACAATCACGCGCGAGGCCCAGATCGCCAGCAGATACTCGTAGCGGGTGATCGGCCGGCTGAGGAAACCGTCGGCCAGGGCCTCCGCGCGCGATCCCGAGATCGGTGTGACGCCCAGCACCATCACCACCACGAACCACGGGAAGACCAGCCAGGGGAACAGAAGCAAGGCGATCATGGGCGCCGTCTGCAACTGCGGCCAGGCCGAGGCGGCCAGCAACAGCGTGAGCACGGCGGCCGCCGCCAGCCATATCCGCACCAGCCAGCTACTCAACTGCACTGCCAGGTCTTGCCGGAGGATTGCCAGGAAGGGCATCATCCGGGCCCCGAGCGTTGAGGTCGAACCGTTGGAAGCCATGCGACTGGTCCTCTTGAAGCAATTGCAGATATGCGTCTTCGGTCTCGTGGAGGCCCGAGTGCACCGCCTGGAGCGAGAGTCCCGCGCCGTCCACCAGCGTGAGCAGCTCCGCCAGGACGGCGGCCCGGCTCCGCCCCGCGCAAGCCTGCACCACGAGTGTGTTGCCGGCCCGGAGAAGGGCGCGCACGCCGCCCAGCGCGTTGGCCCGGCCGGCCAGGCGCTGGATATCGGCCTCGGGCCCTTCCAGCTCCAGGCTGAAGTCGTCGCGCTGGAGGCGGCGTCTCATGTCCTGCATCGGGCCGCTGAAGATCATGCGCCCCTGGTGCATCACGCCCACGTGGTCGCAGATCTGGTCGATATCGCTGAGGATGTGGGTGGAGACGACGACCGTGCGGTTCTTTCCCAGCTCGCGGATCAGGTCCAAGGTGAATCGTCGGGCCGCCGGGTCCAGCCCCGCGGTGGGCTCGTCCCAGAGCAAAAGCGGCGGATCGGCGACCAGCGAGGCGGCGATGCCCAGCCGGGTCGTCTCGCCGGTCGAGAGGGTCTGGATGGGCTGAGCGGTCGTGCCCAGCAGGCCCACCGCCCGAAGCAGCGATACCAGGCGCGGCTTGCGGACCTCGCGAGGGATGCGGCAGATCTGGCCCAGCACGTCCAGGTATTCGATGGGCCGCAAGTGGCCGGGCAATTGGGGATGGGTGGGCAGATAACCGATGAGCCTGCGGACCGCCAGGGCGTTCGGCCCGCAGGGGTTCCCGAAGACCTCGGCCCGGCCCGCGGTCGCGCGCTGCAGACCCAGCAGGAGGCGAAAGGTGGTGGTCTTTCCGGCCCCGTTTGGACCCAAGAGGCCGAAGACGGTTCCCTGGGGCACCTCGAAGGTCATGTCGTTGACGGCGACGAGCCGGCTGCCGTAGATCTTCGTCAAGTGCTCGGTGCGGATCGCCAAGTCCATAGTCCGCTCCTGTGCGCGGGCCCCTCGTGCGCTTGTTCTTCGGCCGATGCGCACGGATCTTGTCGGGTCCAGATCCCCATTCTGGTCGAGGCCGGGACGATGTCAACACACCTGGCGAGTCTTCGCTGCTGCCGGGACTTGGTCAGGGCCCGGAGGATTTGAGGGGGCCCTGTTGACTTACCCCCGGCGGGGCGGCTATGTTGACGCCGTTCGGGACCTTTCCGATTTCAGTGAAAAGGAGCGATTTGTGACGCAGATTTACGTGGGCAACCTGGCATACGGCGCCACCGAGGACGATATCCGCCAGGCGTTTAGCGAGTTTGGGCAGGTGTCCAACGTGAGCATCATCACCGATCGGCAGACCGGCCGGCCGCGCGGCTTCGCCTTCGTCGAGATGCCGAACGCCGCCGAAGCCAAGAAGGCCATGGAGAGCCTGAACCTCAAGGAGATTGCCGGCCGGGCGATCACGGTCAACGAGGCGCGGCCGAAGGAGGACAGACCCAACCGAGGAGGGGGTGGAGGAAGGGGCGACCGCAGTTGGTAGCCCGCCCCGCAGCCTTATGGCATTCCCGGAACTTGCGGATCGGCCCTCGTACTGGCGCGGCCAACTGCTCGCCGGCTTCCTGATGGGCATCTCCGCGCTGGCGTGCTCTGCCGCGCCGGGCCAGGCTCACGCGGCGACCGTCCGGGTCTTCCTCCAGCAGCGCCTCGGGCCCCTGGAGATCGACAAGATCGCCCTGGGGCAGGGAGGGCTGTCCGAGGAGCCGATGTGGGAGGACCGGGCGGCCGAGATCCGCGCCCTGCGGCCCCGCATGATCCGGCTCTTCATCCAAGAGTATTTCGACCTCTTGCCCGAGCGGGACCAATATCATTTTGACACCCTCGATCGCTCCGTCGATCTGATCCTCAAGACCGGCGCCAAGCCGCTCATGAGCATCAACTTCAAGCCCCGGGTGCTCTTCCCCAAGATAGACCAGGACGTCGTAGAGCC
>Ga0315279_10009599_pt1 | contig 11509 bp, 8 predicted proteins | sample YL17G06_20_MG_FD_203694 | JGI IMG/M metagenome (GOLD analysis project Ga0315279, IMG submission 203694) | Sediment microbial communities from Yellowstone Lake, YNP, Wyoming, USA - YL17G06_20 | ecosystem: Environmental > Aquatic > Freshwater > Lake > Sediment | place: USA: Wyoming | collected...
ATCGCTACAGCACCGACGCCCAATGGCTCGTGCCGCACTTCGAGAAGATGCTCTACGACAATGCCCTCCTGGCCGGCTGCTATCTGGACGCCTTTGAGGCCACCGGCCGGGAGGAGTACGCCCGAGCGACGCGAGAGACGCTCGACTACGTGCTCCGCGACGTGACCGATCCGGCCGGCGGGTTCTATAGCAGCGAGGACGCCGACAGCGAAGGCCGCGAAGGGCTGTTCTACCTCTGGACGCTCCAGGAGGTTCAAGCGGCCCTCGGGCCGCAGCGGGCGCAGCCGTTTGCCTGCGTCTACGACGTGACCGACGTAGGGAACTTCGAGGGCCGCAACATCCTCAACCTCGCCAAAGCGATTCCCCAGTGCGCCCGGATCCTTGGCCGCGAGCCCGCGGAGTTGGCCGCGGAGTTGGCTGAGAGCCGGCGCGCGCTCTTCGAGGTCCGCAGCCGCCGCACGCGTCCCGGCCGGGACGACAAGGTCCTGGCGAGCTGGAACGGTCTGATGGTCGAGGCCCTGGCACAGGCAGGCACCGTTCTCGGCGAGCCGCGCTACACGGCTGCCGCCGCCCGGGCGGCCGTGTTCCTCCTCAGCCCCGAGGGACTGCGCCCGGAAAAGGGGACAGGTCCAATTTGTGCGAAGCACCCCTCGGGCCGTTCCGGCAAATTGGACCTGTCCCCTTTTCCGGGTCTGCGCCACTGTTGGCGCCGCGGGCGGGCGGCGATCGATGCCGTGCTGGAGGATTACGCCGCCTTGGCCAACGCCCTGGTCGCGCTCTACGAGGCGCAGCCCGAGGAGCGTTGGCTCGACGAGGCGACCCGCCTGGCCGACGAAATCCTTGCCCGCTTCCACGACCGCGAGCACGGCGGTTTCTTCACCGCGGGCGCGGACCACGGCTCGCTGATCGTGCGCAAGAAGGACGTGATGGATGCCGCGGTCCCCAGCGGCGGCGGCCTGGCAGCGATGGCGCTGGTGCGCCTCGGCCGTCTCCGGGGACGCGACGACTACACGTCGGCCGCGGAAGCGGCGCTCCGCAATGCCGCGGGACTCATGGAGCAAGCCCCGCTCGCAGCGGGCCAGATGTTCTTGGCGTTGGACGGCTGGCTGCGACCGGCAATGCCGGCATGTCGGGACTCCACCTGCCCAGTTCCAGGTTCTTGAGACGGCAACGGCGTCAAGAAGAGCAAGGCCGGCGCTCGGCGATGACTCGGACGGACGGCCGCCAGCGCAAGAGTCATTCGGGAAAGAGGGGTTTTTGCAAGGCAAAGCTGTGAAATATCCGCTCCCCCCAAGTTCCGTCCTTCCCAAGGCCGCTTTGCGGTGTTATCCTGCTATTTCACGCGGTATTGCGAGGGCCTCGGCCGGGTCGCAGGCGCGTTGGGGCACCGGCCTGGGGCGGGGCAGTCCGCGGCAGGGGCAACCGGGGGCATGGCCTCCTTCCCGGTTGCAGCGTATATGGTTGAGTAGGCGGCCCTTTGATGTTTGCACTTGGACTTCAGGAGAGATTCCCTTCATGGCAGCATCTGTAGACGCGGAGAAGTGCTCCGCCTGTGGTGAGTGCGTCTCCCAGTGCCCGTTGGAAGCCATTTCCGTTCAGGAGAACGTCGCCGTCGTGGATGCAGAGACCTGCGGCGATTGCGGGGCGTGCGTGGACGTCTGCCCTAACGAGGCCATCTCGGTGTCCTGAGCACCCCCCCCCGGCGTGCCAATGACTCTCCGTCTCGACCGTGACACCCCCTTGCGGTTGGGTCAACTCTTCTATCGGGAGAGGGGCGGGATCGTCGGACGGCCGCCTGTGCCACAACGCTTTGTCCGCTCGGCTGCGGTAGCCCTGGGCGTCGTCGCACTGCTATGCCAGTGCGCCGGACGGACGATGGTGCGCGGGGCCGAAATCCGCAGGGTCCCGGGCAAACACATCACTCTCTATACCGACCTGCCGTCGTCGGCGGCGGTGGACGCCCTGCCGGAGATGTTCGACCAGGCGTTTCCGCAATGGTGCGCGTATTTCGCCGTCGATGCGGCCCGGCAGGCCGACTGGCACGTTACCGGCTGCGTGATGAGGGACCAGAAGCCGTTCCGCGCGGCCGGGCTCATGCCCGAGGGCCTGCCGCCCTTTAGGCACGGCTACTCGGTGGGCAAGAGGCTCTGGGTCAACGAGCAGTCGAGCGACTACTATCGGGCGCACCTGCTCTTGCACGAGGGGACCCACGCCTTCATGAATACCATCCTCGGGCGCGGCGCGCCGCCGTGGTACATGGAGGGGATGTCGGAGATGCTCGGGACCCATCGCTGGCACAACGGGCGATTGACGCTCGGCTACCTGCCGGCCAGCCGCGAGGAGGTGCCCTTGTGGGGGCGGGTCAAGATCGTGCGCGACGATTTTGCCGCGCGCCGGGCCAAGACCCTTCGCGGCGTGTTCCAGTACGGCCCCCAGGCCCACCAGGACCTTGAGCCGTACGGTTGGTGCTGGGCAGCGGCGATCTTCCTGGACCGCCATCCCCGCTACCAAGCCCGGTTCCGGCAGCTTGCCAAGTGGGTCAACGCCCCCGATCTGACCGACCGCTTCTTGAAGCTCATCGGCAGCGATTGGGACCAACTGGCCGAGGAGTGGCAGGTCTTCGTGGCCGATCTGGAGTACGGCTACGACTTCCAGCGCACGGCGATCGACTTCACGCCGGGACGGAATCTCCCCGGGCAGGGCGCGAAAGTCACGGTGGCCGCCGATCGCGGCTGGCAAAACAGCGGCATCCGCCTGGAGGCGGGCGTCACGTATCGGCTGCGGGCCAGCGGGCGCTATCAGGTGGCCAACCAGCCGCAGGTCTGGTGGTCCGAGCCCAACGGGGTCTCGATCCGCTATTACCGCGGACAGCCGCTGGGCATCTTGCTGGCGGCCGTGCGGCCCGACCGGCCCGAGCCCAACGCCCCCAGCGCCCTGCTGCGGCCGATTCCTATCGGCTTGGGTGCGGAACTAACGCCTAAGCAGTCCGGCACCCTGTTCCTGCGGATCAACGACACGTCGGGCGAGCTATCGGACAACGCCGGGACGCTGACGGTGGAGGTGAGGGGCGAGGGGTGAGGGGCGAGGGAGTTTGGCAGCATTGTGTGCCACTGCTTCGCAGAAGCAGTGCCCGCCACCGTGCAGCACCCCTTACCCGACGGCAACCAGCGGTGCCCTTCGGCCCGGGTGTCTTGCCGCTCCCCATGCCGACGTGCCCACACCACCCGTGACAAAACCCCTCCTTCCTGCTACACTTATCGGTTTCGCCCCTGACGCAGCCTCCTTTGCCGGCCCACGGGCTGTTCCGGCCCGTGGGCTTGCCGTTTCGTTATGAATCCCGAAAGACTCCGCAACATCGGCATTTCCGCGCACATCGACTCGGGCAAGACGACCCTGAGCGAGCGGATCCTGTTTTACGCGGGGCGGATCCATCGCATCCAGGAGGTCCACGACGCCGGGGCCACGATGGACCACATGGAGCTGGAGCGGGAGCGGGGCATCACCATCACCAGCGCGGCCACGAGCGTCGAGTGGGGCGACGCTACGATCAACTTGATCGACACGCCCGGCCACGTCGATTTCACCGTCGAGGTCGAGCGGAGCCTGCGCGTGCTGGACGGGGCCGTGTTGGTGCTCTGCGCGGTGGGCGGCGTTCAGGCCCAGACGCTCACCATCGACCGCCAACTGCGGCGCTACCACGTCCCGCGCCTGGCATTCATCAACAAGCTGGACCGCGTTGGGGCGGATCCGTTCGACGTGACGCGGCAGTTGCGCGACAGGCTCGGCTGCGACGCGGTGCTGGTGCAGCTTCCCATCGGGCTGGAGGGGGAGTTTGCCGGCGTGATCGACCTCGTGGCCACCGAGGCGGTCTACTTCGACGGTCCCAATGGCGAGGCCGTGCGGCGGGAAACGATCCCGGCGTCTCTGGCCGAGGAAGCCCGCCGCGCCCGGCAGCACATGCTCGAATCGCTGGCCATGTACAGCGACCGGGTTCTCGAGCTCCTCCTGGCCGAGAAGGCGGTGCCGGAGGAGCTGGTCCACGAGGTGATCCATCAGGCGGTCCTCGGGGACCAGTTGACGCCGGTGCTCATGGGCTCGGCGTACCGGAACAAGGGGGTGCAGCCGCTCCTGGACGCGGTGGTCCGCTACCTGCCTTCGCCCACGGAGTGCCAGCCCAAGGCGTTTGCCCACGACGACGCGAGCCGCGAAATCCCGCTCGCCCCCGACCCCGAGCGGCCGACCGTGGCCATGGCCTTCAAGATCGTCGAGGACCCGTATGGGGCCTTGACCTTCATGCGGATCTACCAGGGCCGGTTCGTCAAGGGCTCGACCTACTACAACCAAAGGACGGGGCGCAAGGAGCGATTCAGCCGCATCGTGCGCATGCACGCCGACGAGCGCGAGGAGATCGAGTCCGCCGCGGCCGGCGAGATCGTGGCCGTGGTGGGCGTGGACTGCGCCAGCGGCGACACCTATGCCTCGGAGTATCCGTATTGCACGCTCCAACGTATGTTCGTCCCCGAGCCCGTCATCCGGGTAGCCGTCGAGGCGGCCGACCGCGACGGCTCCGAACGCCTCCACAAGGCCCTTCGCCGCTTCTGCCGCGAAGACCCCACCCTGCAATTGGCCACCGACGACGAGACCGGCGAGACGATCCTGGCCGGCATGGGCGAGCTGCACCTGGAGGTCTACGTCGAGCGGGTCCGCCGCGAATACAAGGTGGAGGTCAACGTGGGCCCGCCCAAGGTCAGCTACCGCGAGGCCCCCACGCAGCCCGTTAAGTTCAACGTCCGCCACAAGAAGCAGACCGGCGGGGCCGGGCAGTTCGCCCACATCGTCGGCCGCTTCGAGATCCTGCCCGAGGACGCCGAAGAGACGTTCCTCTTTGAAGACGCGGTCGTGGGCGGGCGCATCCCGCGCCAGTACATCCCGGACATCGAAAAGGGATTCCGCAAGGAGCTGGCCAAGGGGCCGACCGCCGGATACCCGATCGTCGGGCTGCACGCGATCGTGGAGGACGGCTCCTACCACGAGGTCGATAGCTCGGACCTGGCGTTCCAGATTTGCGCCCAGACGACCATGCGGGAGACGTTTCCCAAGACCCGGCCGGTCCTGCTGGAACCGGTGATGAAGATCGAGATCGAATGCCCCAAGGAGTTTCAGGGCTCGGTGGTCGGGGACCTTCTCTCGCGTCGGGGCACGGTCACGGCCACGGAGACGCCGGGCCCGGTCGCGCGGATCGCCGCCGAAGTGCCGCTGGCCGAGACCTTCGGCTACTCAACCAGCTTGCGGAGCATGACGCAGGGCCAAGGCACCTTCACCCTCGAATTTTCCCGCTACAAGCGGGTCCCGCCGCAGATCGAGCGCGAGGTGGTCGAGAAACGGAAGAAGACAGGGGCGAGGGACGAGGGGTGAGAGGCGAGACGCGGCGGATGAGTATCTCGTTCGCTCGCGCGTTCGTGTAGCGGGCGGGCTTGCCCGCCGTTGGTGTGCGGCCGCAGGCCGCGTTGGGGAAGGAAACACCACGAAGGCACGGAGGACATGGAGCAGCCGCGTGGGGTCGGACGAAGTCGCACCTGGACGATTTGGCAGAATCCTATCAGCTCTCCGGCGCGTCCTTGCGGCGGCTGCGCCCGAACGTCTAGTCGTGGCCGGTGAGCGCCGGGTATGCTTCGCACAGAGCTACTAAGCAGCACACGGCCCCCACCACCCACTCTCCCTGAGAGAACGCCCAAATTGCGATGCATGCCATCGCCAGGCCGCCCAACCCCTTGATGACTCGAGCTGTGGTGCTAATCGGGACTGTTTGCATGGCAGCACTTCTTCCGCGCGCCGTTTCGTGCGGCTTCGCAGACGGCGATGATTCACGCCCAAAGCGCTTTGCCGTTGTTTCTCTTCTTCTCTTTCTCCGTGCCCTCCGTGTCTCCGTGGTGAATCCCCGCCCTACACTCACTCCACCACCGGCAGCTCGGCCAGCGCGGCGTCGATCTTCTCCTTCGGATAGGCGTAGTCCTCCAGCTCACCGCTGAAGTAGCGGTCGTAGGCCCCCAGGTCGCACAGCCCGTGGCCGCTGAAATTGAAGAGGATGCACTTCGCTTCGCCGGTCTCGCGGCAGCGCATGGCCTCGTTGATGGCCACGCGGATGGCGTGCGCGGTCTCCGGGGCGGGGATGGTTCCCTCGCTGAGGGCGAACATCTGGGCCGCCTGGAAGCACTCGATCTGGTGGACCGCCACGGCCTCGACAATCCCCAGCTTCGCCGCCAGGCTGACCATGGGGGCCATGCCGTGGTAGCGCAGGCCCCCGGCGTGGATCCCCGCCGGAACGAAGCTGTGGCCCAGCGTGTACATCTTGATGAGCGGGGTCAGCATGGTCGTGTCGCCGAAGTCGTAGCGGTATTGGCCTTGGCTCATCGAGGGGCAGGATTTCGGCTCCACGGCCAGGAAGCGGATCGGCTTGCCTGCGAGCCTGTGGCGCATGAACGGGAAGGCCAGGCCGGAAAAATTGCTCCCGCCCCCCACGCAGCCGATCACCACATCCGGGAAATCGCCCATTAGCTCCATCTGCTTCTCCGCTTCCAGCCCGATTACGGTCTGGTGCAGGAGCACGTGGTTGAGCACGCTCCCCAAGGTGTACTTGGAGCCCTTGCTCGTGACCGCGGCCTCCACGGCCTCGCTGATCGCAATCCCCAGGCTCCCCGGGCAAGTCGGGTCGGCTTCGAGGATTTGCCGCCCGGCCCGGGTCTCCTCGGAAGGGCTGGGCGTGACCTCAGCGCCCCAAGTGTGCATCATCGAGCGGCGGTAAGGCTTCTGCTGGTAACTTACCTTGACCATGTAAACCTTGCACTCCAGCCCGAACTGCGAGCAGGCAAAGGCCAACGCAGAGCCCCACTGGCCCGCCCCGGTCTCGGTCACGAGCCGCTTGGTCCCTTCGACCTTGTTGTAGTAGGCCTGCGGGACCGCCGTGTTCGGCTTGTGGCTGCCCGGCGGACTGTGGCTTTCGTCCTTGAAGTAGATCCTCGCCGGCGTCTTCAGCGCGCGTTCCAAGGCGGTCGCCCGCACGAGCGGCGACGGACGCCATATCGCGTAGATCTTGCGGACCTCCTCCGGGATCTCGATCCACCGCTCCTGGCTCACCTCTTGCCCGATCAATGCCCGGGCGAAGACCGGCTCCAAGTCCGCGGGCCCGACGGGCTTCATGGTGCCGGGATTGAGCGGCGGGGGGACGGGTTCGGGCAGGTCGGCCTGGAGGTTGTACCAGGCGGTCGGTATGTCGTTCTCACTGAGGAACACGCGCTTGGCGGTCATCGGATTCTCCTTGAGCAACAGTCACCCTCCCAAAATCGTGTAACCTTCCTAGCGTAATATAGCCCCCCGCGTTTGTCGATGCCCCCGGTAAGGTTTTTCTGCGGCAGACAGGAATGTCTGCCCTCCCGGCGCGGGAGGACAGGCATTCCTGCCTGTCGCAGCGTATCGCAGGAGGACAGGCATTCCTGCCTGTCCGAGGCTGACGAGCGTTTCTGTCCTACTCGGCAGACAGGAATGTCTGCCCTCCCAATCGGCAGACAAGAATGTCTGCCCTCCAGCCCGGCAGACAAAAATGTCTGCCCTCCTGGCGATCTGGAGCGGATGTGAAGGTTTTGCGGGGCAGTGGCCGGCTACACCCCGGGGGCGTATAGTTGGCAGAGCACGCTGGAGGCTAGCTGACTGCTGAAAGCTGATAGCCATCTTCCCAACAGACTCTCCGACAGGGCCGAGCTACGATGATCGCTAATGATCGCGTCCGTCTCGGGCCACGGTTGGCCGCTGCCGCACTGGTCTTGGTTTGGCTTGCCGCCGGCGCCGCGGCTGCCGACAAGCTGGCCGGCTTCCACGCCGCCCTCGAATCGATCACCGCAGAGGGCCTCCAGAAGCACGTCGAGTTTCTTGCCGACCCCGAGCGGGAGGGACGCGAGGCCGGCACCCGCGGCGGGCAAGCGGCCGGCGACTACGTGGCCGCCCAACTGGCCGCAATCCATCTTCGCGGCGCGGGCTCCAACGACGGCTTTTTCCAGCGATTCTCCCCCAGTTTCCGCAACGTCCTTGCCCGGATCGAAGGGAGCGACCCGCAACTGAAGGACGAGGTGATCGTCGTCGGGGCGCACTACGACCACGTGGGCTACGGCCGCAGCGGAGGCGCCCTGGGCGAGGTGGGGATGATTCATCCCGGGGCCGACGACAACGCCAGCGGCACGGCCGGAGTCCTGGAGCTGGCCCGGGCCTTCACCCGGCTGCCCCAAGCGCCGCGGCGGTCGATCCTCTTCGCCTTCTGGGACGCAGAGGAAAAAGGCATGATTGGCTCCCAGTACTGGGTGGCCCATCCTACGGTCCCCCTGGATCGCGTGGTCCTCCTGGTCAACTTCGACATGATCGGCCGGCTCCGCAACGACCGGCTGACCCTCTTCGGCAGCCACACCGGGTACGGTCTGCGCCGGCTGGCCAGCACGAACAACGAGCCGCCCCTGCTGATCGACTTCCGCCGCGCCGTCGTGCCCCAGGCCGACCACACTCCGTTCTACGAAAGCGACGTCCCCGTGCTGGTCTTTCACACCGGCATGCACCCGCAGTATCACCGGGCCAGCGACAGTGCGGCCCTGATCAACGCCCCGGGGATGCAGCGGGTGGTGCGGCTGGCGTTCGGCGTGGTCTGCGACGCGGCCAACCGCGACGCGCGGCCCCGGTTCCGCGAGGCGTCGCGCGGCGAGCCCGAGCAGCCCTCGAATGACGTCGTCCGGCCGCCCGCGGACAACGGCCGCCCATTTCGGGTCGGCGTCACCTGGCGCGTGGACGACGCGGAGCCGGGCACCGCGGTGGTGATCCGCGTCGCCCCCGATTCGCCGGCCTCGCGGGCGGGACTGAAGCCGGGCGACCGCATTTACCAGGTCGCCGGGCGGGATTTCGCCGACGACGCGGAGCTGTTCACGCGGCTGACGACGTTGCCCGGTCCGATCAACCTGCTGGTCGAGCGCGAGGGCCAACTCCGCACGGTTGAGATTCAATTCGCCGCAGAAGCGCAGCGTCGCGCGGCGTGAGGAATGTTCCCCGGCACGCCACGCCGGGCAAGCCCGGCCGCTACGCCCTGAACCCTGAACCCTGAACCCTGACCCCCGGTCCTTCCCGTGTCCAAGATCGTCCGCTTTTCGGTCTCCCTGGAAGACGACCTCATGCGGCAATTCGACCGCTACTGCCGCGAGGAGCCGTATGCCACGCGCAGCGAGGCAGTGCGGCAATTGATCCGCGACACGCTGACCCGCCGGGCGTGGGCCTCGGAGGCCCGCGAAGCGGCGGGAACGCTCACCCTGGTCTACGACCATCACCGGGCCCAACTCCGAGACCGGCTGCTGCAGCTCCAGCACGACCACACCGATCTGGTCATCGCCACGCTGCACGCCCACCTGTCGCACGACCTTTGCCTGGAGGTGATCGTGCTGCGGGGGCCGGCAGAGCGGCTCCAGAAGATCGCATCCCAATTAAGGGGCCTTAAAGGGGTCCACAAGGGGGAGTTGGTCATGGCCAGTGCCGGCCATTAGTCTGCCGGGCCATAAAGCCGCGACCGGTGGTCGCGCCGGCTCAGCGCGACCGGTGGTCGCGCCCGCTCACCGCGCCCGCCGGTCGCGGCTTTATGAATCGCGGAACGCCCGCCAACCGCTCGACAGCCGCGCCTCCCGGTAATACAATATGACGTATCGTATTACCGGCCGGAGCCCGCCCCCATGCGTCGGATCGTCGCCTGCACAGGGTTTGCCGTGATCGCCATCTGCCTGGCAACCCGGGCCGACGCCCATTTCCTGGTCCTCCTGCCCGCCGATGACGTGCTCTCCGCCCAGCGGGCCAAGACCGCCGACCTGGAAATCCTTTTCACGCACCCCATGGAGCAGGGGCCCGTCATGGAAATGGGCAAGCCGCAGCGGTTCGGGATGCTCGCCGGCGGCCAGCGCTACGACCTGAGCGAGTTCCTCCGCCCCAAGAAAGTCCAAGGCAAGACCGCCTACTCCGCCTCAGTGCCCCTGAAGCGGCCGGGCGACTACGTCTTCTTCATCGAGCCGTCGCCGTACTGGGAAGCCACGGAGGAGAAGCTCATCATCCATTACACCAAAGTCGTGGTCAACTTCGCGGGCGTGGAGCGGGGCTGGGATGCGATGGTGGGCTTTCCGGTCGAAATCGAGCCCCTCGTGCGCCCCTACGGCCTGTGGACCGGCAACACGTTCCGCGGCGTCGTGAAGCAGCACGGCAAGCCCGTGCCTTTTGCACAAGTCGAGGTCGAGTATTACAACGAGGGCGGGAGGGTGAAACCGCCCAGCGACGCGTTCATCACGCAGGTCATCAAGGCCGATTCGGGCGGCGTCTTCTCCTACAGTATGCCGAAGGCGGGCTGGTGGGGATTTGCCGCTTTGGTCGATGGCCAAGAGAAGATGAGAAACCCCGCCGGCAAGCTCGTCAGCGTGGAGCTGGGCGGAGTGATCTGGGTCAAGACAGTGGACATGAAATAATGCACATCTACGAAAGCGCCTTGACGGTTTCGACGGCCGGGATCGGCGTGCTCGGGGCGGGGGCTGCCCTGGCCGCTGCCGGAACGGCGGTCGGGCTGCGCAAGATCGACTACGAGCGCGTGCCCCAGGTGGCCCTGCTCAGTGCGGCGTTCTTCGTCGCGTCGCTGGTCCACGTGCCGATGGGCGTCACCTCGGTACACTTGGTGTTGAACGGGTTGGTGGGGTTGCTCCTCGGATGGGCGGCCTTTCCGGCGATCCTCATCGCCCTTTTTTTGCAGGCCGTGTTCTTCGGGACCGGCGGCCTCCTGGCCCTGGGCGTCAACACCATGACGATGGCCGCCCCGGCGGTCGCCGTGGGCTGCCTGCTGAGCGGTGCGACGCGGGGCAAGAGCGAGGCCGTGGCCGTGGTCGCCGGTTTTGCCGCCGGGGCCATGGGAATCCTCCTCGGTCTGGTCCTTTGGGCTGCGGCGATGACCGCCGCGCGGCCCGAGTTTCAGACCTTCAGCCAGGCCGCCGTTGTGGCCCATTTGGGGCTGGCGGTGATCGAGGGCCTGGTGACGGCCAGCGCCGTGGCGTTCTTGCGCAAGGTCCGGCCGGAGCTGCTGGAGGCCCCGCTCGCGCCGGACCGGTTGGAGACCTCCGATGCGTGATCCCTGCGTAGGACGACTTTTCAACTCGTCCCACCTGCCGCTCGTAGGACGACCTTCCAAGTCGTCCCACCGGAGGCTCGTAGGACGACTTTTCAAGTCGTCCCGGGTTTGGCTCCTGACGCTCGCACTGCTGAACGTCTTCCCGGCGACCACCGCCCTCGCCCACCGGATCAACGTGATCGCGCCCGTGCAAGGCACCGCCATTGCCGGCGAGGCGTACTACGTTGACGGCAGCCCGGCCCGCGGGGCCACCGTGACCGTGTTGGACCCTGCGGGTCAGACCCTCGGCCAGACCACCACCGACAGCGCGGGGCGTTTCTCGTTTCCGCTTCG
>Ga0315279_10009600_pt1 | contig 11508 bp, 7 predicted proteins | sample YL17G06_20_MG_FD_203694 | JGI IMG/M metagenome (GOLD analysis project Ga0315279, IMG submission 203694) | Sediment microbial communities from Yellowstone Lake, YNP, Wyoming, USA - YL17G06_20 | ecosystem: Environmental > Aquatic > Freshwater > Lake > Sediment | place: USA: Wyoming | collected...
GTCGCGAAGGTGACGGGCGTTGGGCCCGAGGGCGCCACCGGGAGCGACCGCGTGACCGGCTGCGCGTGGAGGTGCGGGACGAAGCCCAGGCTGTTCGCGACGGTGGGCTGGATGGTCACCGTGACCGGGATGGAGGCGTAGCTCACGCTGGGGGTGTTGGCCGTCGAGCCGTCAATCAGGAAGACCTGGGGACCCGCCATGGCAACCGGCACCAGGAAGTTCCCCGCCGCATCCGTGGTGCCCAGGGTCGTGGGGCTGCTCCCGCCGAGCTTGATCGTCACCCCGCCAAGGGGCTTCTCGTCCTCATCCCGGACCTGGCCGGCGAGCACGGTCTGGCCGGGGGCTTGGATGACCAGCGTCGCCGTGGCCGTCCGGGTGACCGCCGCGCCCCCGATGGATGTCGTCCCCCGGACCTCGATGATCGAGGGGCTCGGCGTATTCCCCGAGGTGGTGAGCGTGAGCAGCCCCGAGGTGCTGGGCCCCAGGGCCGGGGTCGAGAAGATGGCGATGACCCCGGCGGGCAGGGTCCCGGTGCTGAGCGTGGCGAGGCCGGTGAAGCCTCCGGAGGCGCTTGTGCTCACTTTCAGGCTGACGCTTGTTCCGGCAATGGCGGTGATCGTCGGGGGCTCGACCGTCAGCGCCAGATCCTGCGTGGGCAGGACGATGAAGGAGCCGGAGGAGGTCGCAGTGCCGGCGGCGGTAGTGACGGTGAGGGGGCCCGTGGCGGCCCCGGCGGGGACCGCGACCGTGATCAATGTGAGGCTATTCACCGTGAACCCCGGCGCGGCGACCCCGTTGAAGCGGACCGAGGCGACCGCAGCGAAGTTCGTACCGGTGAGCGCGACGGAGGTCCCCACCTTCCCCGAGGACGGACTGAAGCTGGTGAGAGTCGGCGGCAGCAGGGTCACGGTGAGCGTGGTGCTGCCGGTGGGGCCGTCTGGATGCGTGGCGGTGATCGTCGTAGTCCCGGAACCGACGGCCGTGGCGAGGCCGCCGGCCGAGGTGATCGTGGCCACCCCGGCGTTGCTGCTCGTCCAGGTGACGGCACTGGTCATATCTTGCGTCGACCCGTCGGTGAGGGTCCCGATGGCCCCGAACTGGAGCGGCTGGCTGACCAGGACAGTGGGTGCCTCTGGGCTCACGGCGAGGCTTGCAAGGATGGGCGGGGTCACCGTGAGCATGGCCGTGTCGCTTATCACGCCCACGGTTGCCGTGATCGTGGTCTGGCCGGACGCAATGCCGGTGGCAAGCCCCCCAGTCGTGATGGTGGCCGCGCTTTCATCAGTGCTCGTCCAGGTGGCCGACGCCGTGAGGTCCTGGGTCGTGGCATCGGTGTAGGCCCCCGTCGCCGTGAACTGCTGGGTCTGGCCCTTGGCGATAGTCGGGGCGGGCGGGTCGATGTCCAGCGTCTCGAGTGTGGCGGGAGTCACCGTCACGGTGACCGTCTGGCTCGTCTGATTCAGGGGCCCGGCCGTGATGGTAGTCGGACTCGCCGTCACGTCCAGGGCTTCGACGAAGAACTCGGCCGTGGCCGCGCCGACGGGGACGGTGACAGTCGGTGGAACTTTCACCTTGTCCGGATCGCTGCTCGTCAGGGTCACGACCGTTGCCTCGGTCTGTGTGGGGGCAATCGCGACCGTAAGGGTGCTCACCGTGCCCTTGGGCAGGCTGAGCTCAGTCGGCGTCAGCGACGTCACCGTGGGCGAAAGCTGATTCACCGTCAGCGTGGCCTGCGCCAGGGTGCCGTTCAAGTGCCCGGCCGTGACCGTGGCGGTCCCGGGGAACACCCCCTCGACAGGGACAGGGACAGCGAGAGAGCCAGCAGGCACGGTAACACTGGTGGGGGCACTCAGGATGCCGCCGGGCGTGACTGCGACCGGCACCACCGCGTCCTCGAGCTGGGCAGCATTGAGCGTGAGAGTGACCGTGACCGTGGCTCCCACGAAGAGGGTGGCACTCTCCGGCGTGAGACTCACGATGGTGGGGGGCGGCGGCAGGACCTGCACCGCCGCCGTCTGGCTGGTCCCGTTCACGGGCCCGGCGGTGATCGTTGCCGGACCGGGTGTGTCGCCGGCCGTGACTCCGAAGGAGGCCGTGAGCGCATCCGCGGGCACGGTGACCGAGGACGGCACCGCCAGGACCCCGTCACCGCTCACGCTGAGGGGAATCTCGGTCGGCGCCTGCTGGGTAGCATTGAGCGTCACGGTGCAGGTCGCCGTGGCCGTGACCGCGAGGGTCGCCGGGCAGGTGAGCCCCTGGACCTTGGGGGCCGGGGGCCGGACCGTGATGGCGGCCGTGGCACTGGTCCCCTTGAGCGAGGCGGTCACGGTGGCCGTGCCCGGCTTGAGGCCGGTCAGCGAGACACCGGCCGAGGGCTGGCCGGCCGGGATCGTGAGCGAATCCCCCGGGAGCCCCACGATGGTGGCATCGCTCGTGTGGAGGGTGACCTGGGTGTCCGTCGGCTGGCTGGCGTTCAGGGTGACAGTGAGGGTCCCCGTGCTCCCCTCGGTGAGGGGAAGGATGGGGGGCAAGAGACTCACCACCGCCGGGGGGGCCGTGCCGACGGTTACCTGGCTCTCGGCCGTGGTCCCGTTCAGGGAGGCGGTGATGGTGGCCGTCCCCCGGCCCACCCCGAACACCCGAAAGGACTCCGTGGTGTGCCCGGGGGGGAGGGCCACATGGCCCCCGTGGGGCAGGCTCACCAGGCTGCCATTGCTGGAGGTCAGGGTGACATACGTATGAGTTTTCTGCGCGGCGCTGATCGTGACCGTGAGCCGCCCCGCGGCCCCCAGGGCGAGCTGGAGGGTCGCAGGGAGCAGGCTCGTGAGGGTGGGGCGGGCTGGGGTGACGATGACGGTACTGTGGACATAGCTCCCGTAGAGCCTTGCCGTGATGCGGGCGGTGCCCCGGACACCCGCCGTGACCGGGACCGCGACCTCGACGTCGCCTGTGGGGACCGTCACCTTGGCCGGGACCGCGGCCACGGTCGGGTGCTCACTCTCGACGCGGATCGTGATCGGCTCCGATTGGGGGGCGCTGATGCTCGCCGTGAGGGTCCCGCTGCCGCCCTGGCCGATGCGCAGGGTCTGGGGGTCCAAGTCTGTCAGCCGGGGGGGCGGGATCGTCCCGAACAGGGTGAGGATGAGGAAGCTCCCCCGGGGGCCGGTGAGGGACACCTGCAGGGTGTTGCGGGTCCGGAGGGAGACCGAGCGGTCGAAGGCCGCCACCGGACGAACATCGAACCCGTAGCGGCCGCGGGTACGCGTATAGAAGTCGTCCGTCGAGGCCACCACGGTTCCATTGAAGGTAATCGTCGCCCCGAGGATCTGGTGGTGGCCGGCGGTGTCCCCGTTCTGGACGTGGAGCCGGAAGGGGGCGGTGAGGGTCGGGGGGAGGGTGATGGTCTCGTGGAACTGGTTGGGCCATCCGGCCGTGCGCGTGTAGGTATGCGGGCCGAAGAGCACCTGCTCGGCGGCCACCGCTGTCCCCAGCGTCAGAGCAGATGCCAGGGCTGCAACCATTCCGATCAGCCAAGGCTTTCGTCTGCGCGCGCTCATGAGACCCTCATGGCCTTCGGCGCTCGGCAGTCATCCTCAAAGCGACGGTCGGCAGCCGCGGTACACGTGCGGGCATCAAGTGGACTGCCCAATGCTGGAACAGTCGAGCCGTCTTTGTACCGTCTAAATTGTCGAACTCTCGAACCATCTTTCTTTACTGCGCCACCACTTCCCGCCCCGATTGCGTGATGTACGTAATGCTCGATTGGCTACCCAGGACCGCGGCTACCTTGATATGTGTGACTTCTTCTCCGTCGGCGTAGATCGGACCAGAGCCTGCGCTCGCCACGAGCGGGAACGTCGCCGTGGCGGTGAGGACGCTGGTCTGAAAGAGATTCAGCGTGAGGCTGGCCATCGCCGCTGAACTCTGCAGCGTGCCCGTGAGCCCGCTGCTGGTCGCGCTGCTCTTCGCGCCGGTCTGGGGTGTGGCCGTCACCAGGATCGAGGTCCCGAGGGGGATATTGCCGGCGGTGAGGACGACCGTCACCGGGTTGGTCGTCCCGGCGGGTAACAGGATATCTGGCGCCGCAAGGATGCTGCCGCTTGGGCTGGCCGGCGCCGCGAGCCCGCCGACGCTCGTGATCGCAAGGCTCGGCTGGCCCGTCCCCGGGAAGACAGGTTGGGGCAGGCCCGTTGTGGCTCCCGGACTGTTGGTCCCGCTATAGGTGAGCGTAGTCGCCTCGATGCGTAGCCACCCATTGCCCCCCTGCCCGCCGTAGTATTGGGCCCCGTACGCCCCTGCGACCTTCAGGTATCCCGCTCCTGAAATAGTCGGGGCGATCAGCCGGATGGCCCCTCCGGCCCCACCTCCGCCGCCGCCCTGCCCACTGCTGCCAGTGCCCCCGGTCGCGCGGATGGCATCGGTGCCGGCCGTCCCGAGGGCGATACTGGTGGAAGAGGCGAGCAAAATCGCCCCGCCCCCACCACCACCGCCCCCGCCGGAGGGGTAGCCGATCATCACGGTCCCGCCCCCACCACCACCGGAGCCCCCGAGGATGGGCCGGAGAGCGGCATTGCCGTAGGTCGGGCCGCCACCACCGGGGGTGCCCACAACCGAACAACCGACGCAGACACCCCCCTGCATGCCGCCCGTCGCGTACCCGCCACCTCCGCCGGCGGCATACCCGATCCCGGGGCTCCCCGCCCCCGGGCCGAGCCCGAATCCGCCGTTGATGGTTGTGACCCCATCCGCGCCCTTGCCTCCCTCAAAGCCCCCGGGGCCGCCCAGGCCCGGCCGGCCGAGGGGTCCCCCGGCACTGCCGCTCACGTCGAGCGTCCCATTGATCGTGACGGCCCCCTGGGCGAGGAGGATCACCGGGGTATTGGCCACGTTCTTGGTGAAGGTCACCGTGATCCCGCTGGCGACGGTGATGGTCGTGAAGTTGAAGATCCCGCTGGGGGGCAGTGGCACCGTGTAGGTGCTCCCGTTCACCGTGGTCCCCGGCGGGACATTCGCCGGGGGATTGAAGGGGCCATCCCCCCCGGTGCTCCCGCTGGTGAAGGTCTGGGCGCCCGTCCACGCGGGAACGAGGAGGAGGCCGACCAGGAGGAGGTTGGCGAGGAGGTGGCCGATTCGCGTGATCATCAGAGTACCTCCCATCCGAGTTCGCAACGAGTGCGGCAACCCCTTGAGCGTGGGCTCATGGCTGATAGCGAGCTACGGGCTCGTGACGGTAAAGACGTTACTCCCGAGATCGAAGTTCGTGCTGGCCCCCTGAGGGGTCACGACCTGGACCACGCGGGGCCCCTGGGTGGCGCTCCCGCTGATGGTGAGACTGAAGCTCACGCTGGTGCCATCCCCCGCTGGGGCGATGCCGCTTGCCGCAAGGGTTGTGTCCACGCTCCCGTTCCACAGGAAGCGGACGGCCGTGGCCCCCTGGAGGTTCCCCCCGCTCAGGGTCAGCGCGACACTCGTCCCGACCGCTCCCGTGGCCGGAATGACCGCCGTGAGGACAGGACCCCCCATCACGCTGAGGGGTCCACTCATTGCCTGGGCTCCCTGCGCTTGGATCACGCCCACAGTCATGGGGCCCGCGCTCGCCTGGGCGCCCTGGGCGGGGGTCACGCCCACAGTGATAGCCCCCGCGACGATCTCGACCCCCGTCCGTTGGGTCAGGCCCACCGTGACGGGGGCGGCCGAGGCGAGGCCGGCCGCCTGATCCACCACCTGGACGCTCGCCGTGGCGACTTCAGTGGGATCGGTCGTACGGCTGGCCTGGATCGTGAGGGGCTGGACGGCGGGGATCGTCGCCGGGGCCGTATAGAGGCCAACCGGACTGATGGTCCCCACAGTTGCATCTCCGCCCGCGATGCCGTTCACCTGCCAGGTCACATCGGTGACCGGGCTCCCGCCGAGCATCGCCTGGAAGCCGACGCTGCCCCGGCGAGCCACCGAGGCTTGGTCCGGCACCACGGTAAAGGCGAGGACGGTGAAGGACTCGGGGGAGGTCGCCGAGCCGAGGGGCGCCGTGAGGCTGATCGGGCCGGTGGTGGCCCCGGATGGCACCGTCGTGGTGAGACTATTGCTGGTGGCAGCGCTCACGGGGGCCGTGGCTCCCCCGCTGAAGGTCACGGTGTTCTGCGCCGGATCGGCACTGAAGCCCTTGCCGAAGAGCTGAACCGCGGTGCCGACAGGCCCCTTGCTGGGGCTCATGAAGAGGATGGCGACCGGGCCCGCGACATCGGCGTACCGACGGGTGGTGATCCGGAGGATGTTGCCGACGGCGTCGTATTCATACTGGGCAACCCCCTCGGGAGAGGTCACGAGGATCAATCGGCCCAGGGCATCATACTCGTAGGTGATCTGCTGGGCGACAGAGGGAGGCGGGGCACCGACGAGGATTAAAGCGACGGCAAGCAACAGACAGGCGGCTCGCCAACCGGAGGAGTGGACCATGGACGCCTCCGAGCGTGGTGCGGGGATGGTTGTGCGGGCCGGGAAAGTAGGTTATCCCATACTCGATCAATCGGGGAGCGTGGGTCAATGGAAAAAGGGGGGTATTCTTGTGCAAAAAGGGGGTCATTCTGGACATTCTGGTTCGCTGCGCAGGCGATCCCGGTCCCCTTCCCGTCCGCGAGCCCGCCACGCCAGCGGCGTCATGCCGATGAGGCGGGCGAATGTCCGCCGGAAGAGCCGCAGGTCCGTGTAGCCTACCTCCATGGCGATCTGCTTGATGCCACGTTTGCTCGTGCGCAGGAGTTCTGCCGCACGCCGAATGCGAGCCTCGGTCACGTACCTGCGAGGGGTCTTCCCATACGTCTCCCGGAAAAGACGGCGCAAGTGGGCCTCGCTCATCCCGAGCTGGGCGGCCATCGTCGCGGCCCGGAAAGGTTTGGCCGGGTGGGCGTCCAGAAATTGGCGGACGCGGGTGGCGAGATCCGGCATGAGGTCGTCCGGCTGGATCAGCCGGGCGAGCGCGGCGCGAAGCTCGCGAACGCTCACCGGCTTCTTCAGGTAGTCGCTTGCCTTCGCCCGGAGGGCCCGGACGGCCAGCTCCTCGGTTCCATATCCGGTCAGGATCAGGATCGGCGCCCGGGAGAGGGTCCGGAAGCGGCCGACGAGGTCGAGACCGTGCTCGTCCTCGAGAATGGCGTCCAGGATGATGGCCGCGATGGGGTGCGTGCGTAGGACCGCGCACGCTTCGTCCCCGGTAACCGCACCGTGAACGACGTACGCCCCATCGAGCGCCGCGGTGAGCGCCTCTCGGACCGAGGGCTCATCGTCCACCACGAGGATGTGCGGGACGGGTAGGGCCACGCTCGGAACCTCCCGGCCAGAGGCTAAGCAGGAGCCGTGCCACGGACGGGGATTTTGCTAACTCAGGGAAATTGCAGGGCGGCCACCTCTGTGAAGACTAGAAGGAAAAAGGTACCGGACACTATTTAGGGCCGGTAGTGTCCTAATTTGCTTGAGGGGGCTCCGGTGCAGCAGGGGTGGCGGCAGGCGACTGGGCGGCAGGTTGTTGAACGGCTGTGGGTGGAGGCTCATCCTCCAGGAGAACGTCTGTTGATGACACGATGAGTTTTTTCTTTAACTTCCGGAGCAGGCTCATTCCGATGAGAATGGCATCCGACCCCACATCCAAAAGAATCAGTGCCGTCTCTTCTGTCGTTCCTATGGTAACAGTACCAATGGCCATTAAGCGGGGGCTAGCCGACCCGTCCGCAAGCGTGACTGATGTCGTTCCGGCGAGCACAAGACCTAAGGGGAATGCCTCGAAGAGGGGCATTTGCAGAAAACCCGTGAAGCCCGTATCGATTATCGCCTCAAACTCCCTCTTACCGCCCGTGAACACGCCACGGATGGAAATTTTTACACTTGGATTGCCAATCTTATCGAAAGACCCAATCAGGGCGCACATTCAGCGAATGGCTGACCTGGAATGCACCAGAGGAGCCAATCTTAATCAGGTGAAAGATACCATGCGGTGACGCATTCCTCGCCTTTTCAAGCGCCCCGTCGGGAGTTTCGGCAATATAGGACTCTTCGCTTAGGACATCGATGGCAACGAACTGTCCAGCATGGGTCTTTTCAAATTTCTCCCGGAATTTTTCCTTGTAAATCTTCTCGCCTGCCTCTGCAACAGATCGGGGATCAGAGAGAGATGGGTACTTTTCCGTGGGTGCCATGGAGTTTCCTCCTGTGCGCTGATGAGACCCGTACCTTATCAGGTCCACGGTGGGAATGTCAAGGCCCTCCTGTTGACTATTTATAACTCCTTTCCAGCAAATCCGCAAGGGTCCACATTGGGACTCATAGAAGTTCCCCCAAGTCCCAGACCCGGTCCGTTACTCCGGCCGCCATCGCAGGCGGCACGCCGGGATCCCCCCTCACGCGAAGACGCGTCGATATCTACCTGACCCCCGTTCGATGTCAAGGGTGCGGCGCGGTATTGTTCGCTACTGCTGTCAAAGGAAAGGGACGGCAGGCGACCACAATCCCGGCGGGCAGCGCCATCCGCCGCCGCGCGGCCCCCGCCATCCGGCTGTGCCGCTTATCCGATCCCGCTGAAGAGGCTGAAGGTGAGCACGGCCAGGACGAAGAGGGTGATCCCCACGTAGAGCCAGTCCCGCTGGGCCAGGAAGAAGAAGACCGACAGGGCCACCCGCACGATGGGCGTCAGGATGAGCAGGAGCATGCCCAGTCCGATGATGGCGTACGGCTTCCCTGCCATCGCCCCCTGGAGCACGGCGGGAAGCGATGTGGGGAAGAACCCCGGGCCGCTCTCCTGATGGAAGGTCAGGATGTCCTGGAGGTGGTGAGGAAGCACCCGGGCGTACCCGGTGTTCTGCATCAGTGCGAACGACAGGATCCCGACCAGGATGACCCCCGCGCTGAGGAGGACGCCGGCCCGCAGCGCGTAGCTGATCACCAGCTCCATCCGGGTGAGGGGCTCCATGCGCTCGGGCATGCTGTCGGCTTTCTCCGCGCTCATCGGACCGTCCCCATGACCCCTCGCCAGATCATCTGGAGCGCGACGACCAGCAGCACCACCAGGAACACCTTGCGGATCGCCGCGCCGCGCAGGCGTAGCAAGAGGCGGGTTCCGGCCACCGTGCCTGTCAGGATGCCGAGGGCGACCGGCGCCGCGATGAACGGATGGATATCCCCCCGGAGAAAGTAAATGCCGGCGCTGGCTGCGGCCGTGACGCCGATCATGAAGTTGCTCGTGGTGGTGGAGACCTTGATGGGGGCCCGCATCATGGTGTCCATGGCGATGACCTTGAACACGCCGCTCCCGATGCCCAGGAGGCCCGAGATGAGTCCGGCGAACCACATCATCCCGAAGCCCTGCGGGACCCCCGTGATCTGGTAGTCCACCCGGCGATTCAGGGCGGGGTCATAGTAGGCCCCATGCAGGCGGAGGCGCGTGGCCAACGCGCTTCCCTTCACACCCGTGGGGACATCCCCATCCCGGGAGCGATACATGGTCCACGCGGCGTGGGCCAGGACGAGGCCGAACACGATTGAAAGGGCCCGACCCGGCAACACCCCGGCCACCAAGGCCCCCACAACCGCTCCGGTCGTTGTGGCCATCTCCAGGAACATCCCCAGCCGGATGTTGGTGATCTTGTCCCTGACGTACGTGGCCGCGGCCCCGCTCGAGGTCGCGATGACGGAGACGATGCTGGCCCCAATGGCGTAATGGATGTTGAGGCCGGCCACGAGGGTGAGGATGGGAATGACAATGATGCCGCCCCCGAGGCCCAGCAGGGCCCCCAGCGCACCCGCCACGACCGAGGAACCGAACAGGATCACGAAGAAGGTCAAAGGCTCCATGTTGACTCGCGGCACGGAAGGCCCGCCGCGGCGCCCTTGCCGGTATTTCCATAGTATCACAATATCTCGTCGATGCTAGCTTTCTACTGGCAGCCCTGACGCCAGTCCCGCCCTGGGCGGGACAGGGGTATGATGTTCCAGGTCCCCCAAAGGGTTTTGAGGGACGTTGCAACCTTATTAACCTTTCCGCTCCCCGGCCCGGTCGCGGCCTGCCCGCGACTCGCCACACGGCCATGTTTTGCCGCCGGTTCCGATGCTCTAAGAGCGCGCCCTGGACGTCCTCGTATGGAATCGTTGACGCGCGTCGCCAGGGAGTATCTGGTCAACGACACGGCGGTCGTCGCCGTGCTCACCCCACGCCCGTCCGGCGCGCCGGTTGCCGCGGAAGGCTTCCGCCGGGGCGCCGAGTCCTTCGCCCCGAAGCAGACGAAGCCCGTTCCCCTGCCCGCCTGGCCTTCGAAGAGGCACAGGACGCGATCGGCGCCCGCGTGTCGGCGGGGACGAGCTTCTCGCTCCAGGTTCCGGAGGATCAGTTCGACCGGGGGGTGCAGCTCTTGGCGGAGAACCTGCTCGCTCCGGCCCTCCCGGATGAAGCCTTCACGGTCGTGCAGCAGGAGACGATCAGCGCGGTGACCGGGCAGCTCCAGAGCCCCGCCCACCTGGCGAGACGCGCGATGCGCACGGCCCTCTACCCGAAAGGCGACCCGGCCTTGAGACAGCCGACACCCGAGAGCGTACGGACGCTCACGCTGGACGATGTCAAGGCGTACTACCGCCAGGTGTTCCGGCCCGACATGACGACCATCGTCGTCATCGGCCAGGTGACCCCGGAGAAAGCGAAGCCAACCATCGAGAAGTACTTCGGGGACTGGACGGCCACGGGGCCGAAGCCCGAGACGAACTTTCCGCCCGTGCCGCCCAATCCGCCGGCCGCGTCGGCGGTCCCGGATGCCAGCCGGGTGCAGGACGAGGTGACCCTGGCCCAGACCCTGGGGCTCACGCGCTCGCATCCCGACTACTACGCGCTCCGGGTCGGCAACCAGGTCCTGTCGGGCGCCGCGTTCGCCAGCAGACTGTTCCGCGATCTCCGCGAGCAGAGCGGCCTCGTCTACAGTGTCGATACCATGCTGGACGCCGGCAAAAACCGCTCGATCTTCGCGGTCTTCTACGCCTGCGACCCGCCCAACGTGTCGAAGGCCCGCGGCCTGGTGGAGCGCGATTTGCGCGAGATGCAGACCCGGCCGGTCACCGCCGCCGAGCTGAAGCAGGCCAAGACGCTGCTGATCCGACGCATCCCGCTCTCAACGTCGAGCACGGATAGCATCGCGGCCGAGCTGCTGGATCTCTCCGCACGGGACCTGCCCCTCGACGAGCCGTTCCGCGCCGCCACGCGGTACCTGGCGACCACGGCCGCAGAGGTGCAGGCTGCCTTCGCCAAGTGGATCCGGCCGGGCGACTTCGTCCAGGTCACCCTGGGCCCGAAACCAGAGTAGGCGCTCGGCTCTCGGCTCTTCGCTCGGCGCCCGTCTCTCCACATGCTGACCGGGTGTGCGACATATTTGTAGGTCGCGAGATTCAACCCGCGGCGCGTGCCTCCCAGAATTCCTCCCATCGGCCGCTGAGTTCGGCACACCGGAGCGCAATAATGGCATTGGCGCCTCGGACCGTCCA